>Ga0209339_1000020_pt1 | contig 154960 bp, 136 predicted proteins | sample OlaalgELextract3_FD_187376 | JGI IMG/M metagenome (GOLD analysis project Ga0209339, IMG submission 187376) | Olavius algarvensis symbiont microbial communities from Tuscany, Italy - Type A ELBA extract 3 (SPAdes) (version 2) | ecosystem: Host-associated > Annelida > Digestive system >... | reverse complement strand
ACACCAACATCAAAAAACATCTTGAATTTTCATTTTTTCACCGGTGTTTTAGTCCCAAAATTTCCACTTTTCGGCCAAAAAAACGAAAATTTCTCTCGTTTTTTCTCATTTTGCCTACAAAAAACTAATCTAAACTAATTCTTTTAATCTCTTTTTATACAAATAATTAGCCCGATTGCATTGATTTTTTCCCATTCTCATTTTCCTTGACTCCCTACACAAAGCTAATTATTGGAGGAAAACTCGTGGTACGCGGGGACTGATACCGCAAATAATCTCATACGAGATTGTTCCAACCAAGGCAGCAAGCTCGGCCGCATCGGGCCCCTGTGGTCCGAATAGAATCACCTCATCGCCTAGCCGTGCGTTGGTTCCTGGTCCCAAATCCACCATCATCTGATCCATGCATATTGTACCCACAACTGGATAACGTTTCCCCGCAATTAGTACCTCCGAGCGATTCGAGCATAAGCGTGGATAGCCATCCGCATAGCCTACCGGGAGAGTAGCAATCCAGGTATCTTTCGGCGCTTTCCAGGTTCTCCCGTAAGAAATGCATGTTCCGCGAGATACCTTCTTAATGGCCGTTATCCTCGTTACAAATTCCATAATCGGAATTGGCCGCGTTTTTCCGTTGGGCGCCATACCGTAACCATAGAGCAAAATACCGGGGCGCACCATGTCCAAGCTTGTCTTAGGGCTTATGGCGATTCCGCCGGAATTACTTGCATGAATCAATCCTGGATTTATTCCCGCTTCTCTGAGCTTTTTGGCCACTTTCTTCAAGCATGCAATCTGCGACTCTGTAAAAGCGATATCTTCAGGATTATTCGAATCCGCTGAAGGGAAGTGCGTGGCTGTACCTGCCAGGAAGAGATGGGCATTGCCTGAAATTCTCCTAGCCAGGTTCGGGGCCTCGTCTGGTCTGCAACCAACCCGTCCCATCCCCGTATCTATCTTCAGGTGAACTGCCAGTTTTTCGTTGATCTTATCGAATTTTGTGGGAAGTATGCTTTTGAATCTGTCGATCCGATTTGCCGATTTATCGTCGGCGGTTTCGGGGGACATGGCTAGAATTTTTTCCAATGAAGAAAGATACGCCGCATCGGTGATTACCGGTTCAAGTCCAGCAGCGATGGTTAGCGGAATTTCATCCTCTACCGTGGGGCCAAGGAGTAAAATCCTTCCAACATCCCCACCCTCTCTCAGTTCAATTCCTTCAAACGGTGAAGATACCCCCAGTATCTCGACGCCAGCATTCCTGAGTGCTTCAGCGACAGGCAAAACTCCGTGCCCATATGCATTTGCTTTCACTGCCGCGCAGATGGTAGTTTCCTTTGGAATGACTTTTCTCAGATTCCCCAGATTTTTTTTGAGCGCGTCAAGGTAGATACGAACCCTGGTTGCTCGGATAAGTTCTTCCACCAAACTAGCTTTTTCCGCAAGTCGCCACCATAACCGCCTTAGTGGCGTGTATGCGATTCTCCGCCTGATCGAAGACAATTGAATGTTTACTTCTGAACACGGAATCAGTGACTTCCATTGCATCCAACTGGAATTCTTCTTTCATCTTTGCGCCTATTTGTGTTTCATTATCATGGAAGGCTGGAAGGCAATGCATGAAAAGCACATCGGAATTTTCGGTTTTTTCTATTAGATTGTCGTTCACCTGATACGGTTTTAACAGGGAAATCCGCTCGGGCAACACTTCTTCTTCTCCCAGGGATGCCCATACATCGGTGTAAATACAATCACTCCCGATAACTTGAGAGATATCATCGGAGATTTCTATTCGGGCTCCACTTTTCTCAGCCGACTGCTTCGCCGCCCTAAGTATTTTTTCCTCGGGGAAGAGGGAGGGGGGGCCGATAGCATAGAAATCTATTCCCATTTTCGCCGCCCCAATTAGAAGAGAGTTGCTCATATTATTTCGGGCATTGCCCATATAGCACAGTTTCATTCTATTGAAAGGCTTTCGCAGATGCTCGGAAAGGGTTAGTAAATCGGCTAGCGCTTGAGTGGGATGGAAGCTATCTGTCAATCCGTTCCATACCGGTACTCCCGCATGATGGGCTAGAATTTCTACGGTTGACTGGTTATATCCGCGGAACTCGATTCCGTCGTAAAATCTGCCTAAAACTTTCGCAGTATCCTCAGTAGATTCCTTCACCCCCATTTGACTATTGGTAAGAAACGTAACTCGTCCACCTTCGTCAAAGGCGGCCACTTCGAAGGCACAGCGGGTGCGTGTGGAAGTTTTCTCAAAGATGAGGACAATGTTTTTGTTCTCAAGGGCACCTCCCATCATTCCTGCGTGTTTCTTTGCCTTGAGCTTACCTGAGAGATCAATAAGATATTCTATCTCCACAGGTGTGAAATCGAGCAGGGTCAACAGACTTCTGCCCCATAGATTAATGGACATCAACCACCTCCCATAGGCACCGATAGTAAACTCTGAGTATTGCATTGGACAAGTGCACCGGGTTAAATTGTAATCTAACTCAGTATTGTCCCGGGGGCTTTATCCATTTGAGAAAATAGTGATATAATAAATTCGTGAAGGCTAAAATCAGAAATTTTTTTGTATTCCTATTAGTTGTAATCGTGCTTTTCCTTGTCACGACATTTTCAGTTTTTATATTGGTTCCGCTGATTGAGGAGTCGGGTAAATCGCTCTTAATTGCGGGCGTGATTTGCGGAGGAATTGTGGCGACTCTGAGTTTTCCGATATTCGTGTGGATTACACTTAGGTATGCAACTTTGAAGGAATACCAGGCTTTTGTTCTGCAAGAGATAAATCTAAGTGAAGCCGAAATAAATCAGGCCATTGACAACTGGGCATATACCAAGCATCAAATGCGGATGGAGGACAAGGCAACATTTTTAGAAGATGAAAATGGTGTTGTTAGTTGCCAAATCACGGTTAGAAAAGACTAAATCCCAGTCGAAATACCATTTCTTCACAGAACCAGGCCGTCCTCATATTAGATGCTATCCTCTAATACTCCTTATATCGCCGGTAGAACTCAGCGTAATCATCGGGCGATAATGCTTTTGAAAACAAGAAACCTTGAAAAGTCGAAATACCAAGTTGCATCAGAAGTTCAAGCTGTTCCCATGTTTCCACTCCCTCGGCGATATTTGTCATCCCCAATTCTTGGGTTAAAGCGATAATAGCTTTGACGATTGAATAACCATTCGCGCTTGTCGTTAAATCTTCGACAAAGCTTCTGTCGATTTTAACGGCATCAACAGGTAATTGCTTAAGATAATTGATGGATGAGAAACCGGTTCCGAAATCGTCTATTGCCACGCTAATCCCCAAATCCTTGAGGCGACTGATTTTTTTAGTCGCGTCATATGGATCGTCCAAAAAACTGTTCTCAGTAATCTCTATTTGAAGCTTTTCCGGGTTAATCCTTCTATTTTTGATAATTCTTCGAATTGAATCGATTAAATCGTCGTTGTGAAATTGTCGAGGAGAAACATTGATTGCCAGCTTGGATTTGATTTGCTGCCATTCCCATACTTCGATTTGCGCGGCCGCTTTGTACAATACCCATTTCCCTATTACAATGATAACACCAGTTTCTTCCGCGATTGGTATGAATGCATCTGGAGGAACGTTCCCTTCAATCGGATGACGCCATCTAATCAACGCCTCGGCATTGATATTTTCGATGATCGGCTTATTCTTTTTTATTTGGCTTATGCTTACTATGGGTTGCAAGTTTAAGTATAGTTGCTTGCTAATTTTATCCACTGCGTTTTTTTCAAGCGCCTGAATCATTGAGCTTCGGGTTTTCATCATCCTGACTGCGTCATCCAGCATCTTCGGTTCAAAGAATGCGTAGTTTCTGTTCTTTCTTCTGGCTTCCGAGAGTGCGATATCGGCATTGTTAAGCAATGCGTTCTTGTTATTGCCGTCCGTCGGATAGAGGGTGGCGCCAATTACGCAGCCGATTACGATGTGTTGGCTGGCGAATATATATGGTTTTGAAATCTGTCGGTCAATTTTTATAAGAAATGGGGCAAACTCTGTTGCTGTATTAGCCTTGAAAATGTGAAGCAAAAATTTTTCATCCCGGATGTGATAAACTGAGCCATTCTTACCAATATATTTCCTTAATCGCAATCCGGTTCGATATACTAACCAGCTGCCAATGAGCGATTCCTGGGTTTTAGAAATCATGTCGAAATTGTTATCTAGTTGTAATAGGACAAGGGCGCCCGGTTTACTGTCGCCCTTACCGGAATCAAAAAAGCTCATAAGGTTTGAATCCAGTAAATTATGGTTGGGCAGGCCACTTATAGGATTGAAGTTAGCTCGCTTTAATATTTCTTTCCGTATGCTATTCTGACGTTCAACAGAACTAACCAGTTTCTCTACATGCGTAACCAATTCATTCTGTTGTTTGCGCATTGTTTCCACTTCGTTTAGTGCGGATTCCAATTGTTTTCCCAGTTTTTTGAATTTTTCGCTGTTTGCAGATTGCTTATTTATTTCTGATGGTATCATTGTTGTTGATATCCTATGCCATGTTGCATACAATCAAATGTTGCATACAATCAAATCCTTTTTTTAAACTAGTTGCAAATTTATGAGTAGTTTGAAGATTTTACGTGATGCGGAGAGAATCATATGGGCCCACAGGGGAAGGAACCGTACTGCGCCGGAAAACACGTTGATAGCATTTCGCCAATCCCTGGAAGCTGGTGATATCGGAATTGAGTTCGATGTTACTCTTAGTGCAGACTGCGAACCTGTAGTTATCCATGACGATACACTTGAGAGAACTACTAATGGACAGGGCGGAGTATTTAACCACACCTATGCCACATTGAGTGAGCTGGATGCCGGCTCCTGGTTTGATCTGCGTTATTCAGAAGAGAGACTACCACTTCTGTGTGATGTTTTGAAGGAGCTACGCGGGCGTATGTACCTCAATATAGAGATAAAATTCTCTGCATGGCGTCGGAAATCATCGGAAGGAATCGAAATCAAGCTGTTAGACATCATGAGGGATTTAGGTATTGAGGACTCGGTGCTAATTTCCAGTTTTAACTGGTATTCTCTATCATGCGTGCGTTCTCTAAATCGAAACATCGCTATTGGAGTTTTGGCTAAGCCAGGATGGAATCCTGACACTGTCACTTTCTTTGCGAAAGAAATCGCCGCTTTCTCCATACATCCGAATGTTGCGGATCTTGTTAAGGGGATGCCGAAACCCTACATGTGCTTTCCAGGGAAAATATTTCCTTATACAGTCAGCGATGTGGATACGGGAATGCGGCTATTGAGAACTGGTGCAGACGGATTCTTTGCCAACCTTCCCTTGCAAAAGATTTCGTTATCCAGCGTCTAGGCTATTCGGCACCGGTTTATCATCGTCTTTTGTTGAATTGGATAATGATTGAGAAGTAACTTGACAAAAATATCAGGATGATTACTCTTAGAAAAAGGACAAATCAGATGAATTTTCTTTTGAATTGGAGTCTGGTCTGATATATAATTCGGCTTTGAGTCGGTTGCCATCTAATCATAGGTAAGGCATAGCGAAAATGGTTAATAATGATTCAGTAAATTTACTGGTGGAGGAAACATGAAAAGTGGAAAAGTGTGGATTTTGATTTCGCTTTCAGCACTGGCTGCCTGTAGAACACCCCAAATGTCGAGTGAGGTTCAAGCCGCCAAGTTGGCCGCTGATAAAGCGAGGAGTGAAGCCATAGAGGTTAAGGCTCCAATAGCTGCCGAAGCTGAATTCAATTCCGCTCAGGCTTTTTACGATAAGGCCTCGGAAGACTTCAATGCAGGTTCTGAGGCTGACGTGATTGCAAACTATGGAGAAGCGGCCAGTGGATTCCTGGAAGCCGTGGAAATAGCCCTGGAATCCAGGATGGAGGCCGAAGATGCCATTATCGAAGCAGATAGAGCAATCGAAAGATCGGAGCGGATTGTCGAAGATGCCATTAGTTCTGTAACGGGGGGACAATAATGTTTAGGAAGTTGCTCTTTTTCGTCGTATTGATATCGGCAGCGGTTTTTGCGTGGTCTCAGTCCTTACAGGACAACGAGTTTTATACAAAAATGGTTGAGCTTAGGGATATGAGCCGCGAAGCGTTCGAGGAAGGAGATTATGCCGAAGCAAAGAGGCTGGCTCTGGAATCGCAAAGCTACAGTGAGCGTTCCGAGGCTTGGATAGAAGAACGGTTGGCTGCATTCCGCGCTAGTGCCGGATTAAACCAATTAAAGAACCTATTGGATCAGGTTGCCAGTTGGGGTGCGGAAACCAAACATCCGAAGGTATTTGCGGAAGGTACGGACTACTATAACAAAGCTTATGCTGAATTCCATAATGATGAGAACTATGTCCAGAGCTTCAAAACTTCGAGAAGCGGCATGGAGGTGTTAACGAAAATTGTGGCCATAACCGATGTGGAAACGCCTGCTTATTATGTTGTTAGACTGCTTCCCGGCAACACAGACTGTTTATGGAATATCGCAGGGTATGATTTCATCTACAACGACCCCTCTAAGTGGCGTGCGATTTATGATGCGAATGAATCGGCCATGCCCGAAGCAGACAACCCCCATCTGATACTTCCCGGAATGATTCTGGAAATCCCGTCGGTGAGTGGTGAAACCCGTTCCGGTACCTGGCAGGATGGTATTGTCAAGTAGGACTAGCCCACGCGTGGGAAGGGCTGCTAACCTGATTTAGCCTCTCGTATTGCGAGTGTATGAGGGGGCAAACGTCCTTTTGCTACTTCCGATTTCGCCTAAATGAGCCACGAGACAAGCTTCCCGGCGAGTTTTGTGGCATCGGTTCAACAAGGCGCCGGCTCATTTAGGAATTGTTTGTTCCTTCATTTTTAGGGTTCGCCAGAGGATGTCACGTATGATAGCCTTACATTGATGGTTTTCAGGGAACAGAGCAACAACCTTTTCACTCCGTTGACAATCGCCATATCCGACACCTTCCTGCAGATGAAGGCTAAGCCCTTGATATTCCTCACAGTATGGATATTCCTTGCGCTTTTTCCACAACTTTTGCTCAACTTCGCATTCCAGCAACCCATAACGAAGATGGTAGAATTATCTTATCAAATCTTTGAGGCAAGGCTTAATAATTTAGATTTTCAAATAACAGAACAGAATTCCAGAGTGATAATGAGCGGCGTCGGAGCGATGCTGACGGTGCTACTGACTTCTGTAGGACTTGTCGTATATATATATTCAGTGCTTGGGGATGTCGTTTCCAAATTCAGAAAGAAATTGCTGCCCAGGATTACACAGAGCCTTACTGAAGGCCGCAAACAATATGTATTCCTTTTGAAAGTGGTTTTAGCAAGTGCCGGTCGAATACTCGCCATACCCATGGCAACTGCGATTTTGGGTGGAGCAGTTGGAAACCTGTTGAAACAGCCAACATTGCAATATGTATCGCTTATCGTAGCATTGATTCTATTTATAATAAACTTACTGCGCTACGGACTTGCTCCATTTGTCCATCTTGCACTGGGAATCGTTTGGAGACCTGCTCTGGCGGCCTCCAAAAATTACTACCTTACACATCGATTAGTAGTATCAGCGTTATTTGGATTTGCGGTTCTTCTGCCTCTGGTAGTTTTCAGCCTTCTCACGAACGCCCTTTTAAATTTAGGTGTTCTCACAAGAGCAGTGGGCGTCGTACTTGGAATACTTCAAAGCATCTTGAGGTTTTACATGGCCGGAGTATTGATAAATTTTGGTATGAACAACTTCATTCAGTCAGCTGCGGTGGCGGAATAGTGATTAAAGCGCAGCCCTCAACACCAGCTATCTTGAGGAGACTTCATTTACAGAAGCGGCAAAATATGGCGAGATTCTAAATTCCAGAACTTCTGGATGCAACTATTGCGCGGAGGATTTCTGGGAGCAACTGCTTTTTGCGGGAGAGGATGCCCGGAAGATTGAACACTCCAATAGGAGTTTTCTCATAAGGCAGGGACTCCACAATGCTATTCAAACCTCGGAGCATGAGTAAACTGTCTTCGCTAGTTATATTGGTGATAAGAAGCATAATCCCATCTAGAACCTTATCTTCCCTAGTCGTGATCAGGGCCTTGTTCAATGGGGGAGTCACACTTTCGAGTCCAGCGAAGGTTTGCACTTCCACCTGACCAATTCCGAAACGGATACCATCAGTTTCGTAAGTTTTGAAGTCTCCCAACACCACCTCCAAGGGGTCCATATCCGCAAGTCTTGGACCGGAGGAGAACATTTTGTTGCCCCATTCCTGCCAATCGACATCACTGTACCGCGCCAAAGCTTCCACGGCGTTGCGGTCATCAGTCGTAGTGGTTGGGGACTTCAACAACACTGTATCGGAGAGTATTGCCGAGAGCATCAATTTAGCAATATCGGTGGGTATTGCTATTCCATACTGCTTATATAATTCCCTAATTATCGTGCAGGTGCAGCCCACCGGCTTCGTATACAGGCTGAAGGGCTCTCGGGACATTACCGAACCAACCCTGTGATGATCAATAATCTCCAGGATTTCAGCCTCTTTCGCGCCAGGTATGCTCTGTTCAACCTCATTGTGATCAACCAGAATCAGTTTCTTGCGAGGTTTTTCCAAAAAGGAGCCGCGGGAAACTATGCCGGTGAATTTCTTGTCATTAAACACGGGCAAACCGCGAAATCCTGATTTAGCAAGAATTTTCTTCGCATTGTTATACTCATCACTTTCATCAAGTATTTTCACACTCTTCTCGATAATTCCTTCTATAGGCGTACTAAAACGCAATAGGCGGATTGTTTCGGCAGTATCCACATCCGAAAGGTACACCGAACCCTCGTATGCGGGAAAATCAATACCGCTTTCCTCAATTTCCTTTTGGCTTGTGCCTGTCAGAATCAGAGCGGGGAAGTCGTTTTTTATAGCGTACTCAACCAGATTCTTCCGCAAGCCCACAATGAAAAGAGGAAGCTGATTTTTGAGTTCGGATATGCTTTGAATGCTGCGCTCAAACGGCATGGCGCCTATCATTATCGGCGCCGAGAATTCCTCACGTTTACCACGTATAAACATCTTCCCAGGCAAAACTTTGGATAAATTATCGATGCGAAAATGGTAGCTGGGCCGCGCCCCAATAGTCTCTCTGATTAAGAAATGACTTACTTCAACACTGCTGATAGTGCCCTTGTAATCCTCATCGGAATCGAAAACCGGTAGCAGCGACAAGCCGGTTTCATCGAGTGCGGCGATTGCTGTCTGCAGAGGTGCCGTGCATTCGAGCCGGGGAACATTCCTGGTAACCACATCGGAAACTCGGGTTCTCACATCTTTTAAATAAGTTGGGGGGCTGAGATTCAGCTGCTCAAAAATCATCCTTGTCTGGGCATTGAGATTGCCACATCGAACCGCTACATACTGATTATCCGAGTCTACGTGCTTCTTAAGGTGGGCATACACGTAGGCCGAAACGATGGAGTCGAAATCCGGATTGCGATGGCCAGTAATGTAAATAGTACTCATAGCTTGCTAACATCCTAACCCATAGCCCGTCTCAATACAATTAATTGAGGGAATACCGGCGGTCGGACTCGAACCGACACGTCCTCGCGGACAACAGATTTTGAGTCTGTCATGTCTACCAATTTCATCACGCCGGCACAAGCTTAAATTGTAAGTTTGACTAACTCGAGAGTCAATGCTGAGACACCAAACTTGCCCAGGCTTCCATCCAGCTTGTGTAAGTCCTGATCGACAGGAATCTCCGAGATGTGCACGCCCGTGACACTCGATTCTTAGTTGCGAGGGAGTTTTTCTACTTTTCTTTAGCCGGACTGCGGCGGACGCTGAGAGCTTTCTTTTCCTGGAGGGTTTTTTCCTCTGCTCTAAGTCGTGCAATCTCTGTCAGATATTTCTGGGCCCTAAATGGCTGTTGGTTTTCATTGGGCTTGTATCGTTTCCAGGAACCATCCTGTCGCAGCTCCCAGGATTTAGTGTTGTCTTTGAAGTAGCTTTCAAGTATAGAACGGATTCGCCTTTTGTGTGCTTGATCGTTTATTGGGAAAAGTATTTCAATCCGTTCATCGAAATTTCGGGGCATCCAATCAGAACTTGAAAGAAAAACCTTTTCACGGCCACCGTTGTGATATATAAACGCACGGGCATGTTCCAGAAAGGTATCGATGATACTGATTATTCTAATATTTTCGCTAAGGCCCTTTATGCCGGGTCTCAAACAGCAGACCCCCCGAACGTTCAAACTGATTTTTACACCGGCTTCAGAAGCTCTATAGAGAGCATCGATTACTTCCGTATCCGCAAGAGTGTTCATCTTGCCCAATATTTCGGCTACTTCCCCACTTCTGGCCCTCTTCTCTTCTTGCTTTATCAACCGCAGTGTCTCTTGTCGGAGTGAGAATGGCGCGATAAATAACTTCTTGAGCTTTGGTTCGGAGGAGTAACCAGTTATCGCGTTGAATATCAGTGCCGCATCCCGAGTGAAATCCGTATTGGAGGTGATTAACGATAAATCAGAATATAGTGTTGCTGTTACATCATTGTAATTTCCCGTCCCCAGGTGCAAATAGCGCCGAATTCTATCTTCCTCACGACGTATCACCAATAGCGACTTCAGATGTACCTTGAAGGTTGCGAGTCCATAAACCACTATGGCGCCAGCGTGCTCAAGACGTGCCGCCCAATCGAGATTGGCGCTTTCGTCGAACCTGGCCCTAGGTTCAACTACCACCATAACCTGGATGCCGTTTTCGGCGGCACGGATTAGCGCATGAACTATGGGTGAATTGCCACTGGTGCGGTAGAGTGTGGCCTTTATTGCTAGTGTGATTGGACTATCCGCTGCCTCGTTTACCATATGAACCACTGGCGCGAAGGATTCATAGGGATGATGAAACAATAGATCTCTCTCCTTCAAGGTTTCCCAGATATCTTCACTTTCCGACAAATCCCATGGAGTCTGTGATGTGAAATAGGGAGACCTCAGGTGTTCGAAATCTGATTTTTCACACAGCTTGTAAAAGGACTTGAGATTTAGAGGGGATAACAGATGGAAATGATTCTCTTCTGGTAAGTCAATAATCTCTCTTATGTGCTTTGCAAGCTTGAAATCACCGTGACTTTCCAAGCGCACCGGAAAGCCGTTTTTTCTGCCCTCGAGCGCTTCCTCCATGGCAGATAAGAAATTCATGTCTGAATCTTCATCGATGCTGATATCCGCATCCCGTGTTATTCTGAAAAGGCAGCTGGATTTCAGGATTTGGCCAGGAAAGAATTTCTCGGCATAAGCTATCAGGATGTCCTCGAGCAGGACAATTTTGAGAGTGTTTCCTGTTTGATATTCCCGATATCTATCCAAATTATCCGGCAACCGAATAATCGCAAGTTTACCATCGTTTAGCAAACATGCTGCATGAATATGCCCCTGACTAATCGCAGCATCAAATTGTTTCTTCTTGTTGATGGCAATTGCAGTGCAAATTGGAAAGAGTTCCTTTTCAAAAATGTCAACTGCCACTTTTCTTTCACGCGAATTCCAGTCTTGAAGTGTGGTTATATGGATTCCATTGTCAGCAAGAGCTGGGAAAATTTCATGACAAACATTGGCGTCTTGTCTACTAACCACGACTTTGATTTCTTTGAGCAGTTTATCCAGAAGCACGGATGGAAGCGTTCCATCAGGCGGGAGGGCATGATTTCCTTCCCTGACTTTCCGCATCAATCCGGCTACACGAATCATGAAGAATTCGTCGTAGTTCGAACTTGTAATTGCCATGAATTTCAGACTGTCTAGAGGTTTTAAGCTCTCACCTTCTTTCATAACCCTGAAGTTAAACGCATTCCAGGAAAGTTCCCGCAGGAAATATTTCGATGTATTCTTCGTGAAAACTCCCACATCAACCTCAAAATCAGCTAAATTCCTAGTTTCTAAGCAGTATTTTCAAACCAAATAAATTTTCAAAGAAATCGGACTTCTCGGCCAGACTAAGCTTTTCCATGGAAATGTCTCCGGCGTAGGCAGTAAAGATTGTCAGCTTCTTATTTCCAGCTTTCAAATCGCTAATTACCACCGATTGAGTGTGAGATCTATCGAGCGCATCGGCAATTCTTAGAAGGGCCGCGAGTTTCTGTACAATTATGCGACTGCGACGATCCAATTTCATGTAGGAAGTATGTGAATTTCGAGGCTGCGACCTACGATGATAACGAACTATGTGTCCGACAATTTCTTTATCGGCGACTGAAAGGCCGAAAATGTCCGAATTCTGAATTATATACTGGCTGTGTTTGTGATGGTTTTCTGCGGAGATATAAGTTCCAATATCGTGCAGCAGGGCCGCAGATTCCAGCAACAGACGATCTTTCAAATCCAGCTCCGTGTTCAATTTGTTGTACAGCACAATTGCTTGTTTCCTAACGAATTCGGCATGTTTCATGTTGGCGCGATAGTGTTTTGCGATACCGCGAGAGCTCTCTATTACCTGAGTGCTGAATATTTCTCTTAGAGCGCTGTGGCCGGTGGCATAGTTTACCAGCAAACCTTGGCGAATGTTTCCCGAGTGAACAAAAATTTCATCTGCCCTCGTAGACTCGACAAATTCATTGAGAATTATCAGGGATGGGTAGAGTAATTCAGCCTCGTTCCATGGGAGATTCAGGTGTTCAACTAGCTCGTCTGAGTTGTAGGTTTCAATTTCTTTTATGAATTCCCTGAAGGCGGCGAGCGGGATAACATCCATTTGTGGTGATAGGGATTTCCCCAGGCGAGATGCCACCAGACGGGCATCACTTCCAATTGCTAGCAGCTTGGATATCTTGGAAAGATCGAGCTCGTGGGATATCCCTCGGATGTTTCTTGAAGCATGGTGTCTGAAAGTTTCTTCCACGCTACCATCGACTTTGCTGTCGATGCGTTGCAGATATCTCAATGCTCCAATTGGTAATGCATAGGAGGCCATGATGTTTCCTTTTCGAAGTATCATTAACTCGGTGTTTCCAGCTCCTACTTCGATAATCATGGATTTGTAATGCTTGAAATCGGCGCAAACAGCCTCAAGCGGTTCTCGTACGGCAAGCCAGGTTAGTTGATTTGCTTCCACACCGTCGATTACCGCCACTTCGATTCCGGTTTGCAAGAGTACTCGATTAATAAATACTTCGCGGTTCTCTGATTCTCGCAGCGCGCTGGTACCTATGGCGACTATCCTGTCTATTCCGTAGGGAGCCATCAATTCCATGAAATCTTTCAAAATTGCTACCGCGCGATTTATAGTTTTTCGATCTATGGATCCGTTGCGGAAAACATCCCGACCGAGGGCGAGAGAGCGCTCAGCGCTGTCTACGAGATCCCATTCACTTGAGGGCCTGCTCTGTGCGATTAGCAGGCGAATAGCGCTGGAACCGATGTCGATGATTGCTATGATTTCCTGTTTTTGCATCCCGTTCCAGTATGCGCCATAATTGCGAATATGAATACAATGGTAGTGTGGGTTGTATGGTGATTTGAGGAAATGAGGTGGGTTGGTTTAAAAGATGCAGTCTTGGCAAGGGCTACCACCTTGATGATACCACAGGATGTATGATACCGACACGATGAGGAAATCTTGGCGTTGTTTAAGCAGTACAATAAGAGTTGAAAGTCTTTATCGGCACGCCTTCCCGTATGAGGCTGTGATGCGCTGTTTCGCGGCTGAATACGGTGAGACTTATTGGGTTGGTGCATGATTTGGACAGGGATAAGTGGGCGAGGAGCATTGCGCGAAGTCAAAGGAGGTTTTGGAAGACAGGGAGTGGCCGGAGAGTTGAATTCGAGCGGTGCTTTCACATGCTTGGGAATTTGTAACTGATGTCAGGCCTGAGCATGTGATGAAAAAGGTTCTATATGTACTTGATGAACTTTGTGGGCTTATTTTGAGAAGACAAAGGTTTTGCTGCTGTGGAATGAACTGGAAGGTTATTGATCGGGTGATGCCTGGGTTGGAGAGGACTGAGCTGATTTCATGAGAAGTCGATTAAGGGGATGCGCGTGGTAACTCCTGAATTGAGATTGGGTTAATTGGCTTAGGGACCGATTACTGTCCCTGTAAATTCCCCCCCTCTCAAGATAGCAGCTAGATTCTCGAAATCATTTCCAGCTGCGCAGATTATTCTGAGCCCTGCAGAAGATGCTCGTTCGCTTGCAACTGGATCGAATGGGATATTGGCCCCGGGGTGCCATTCCGATCCTGCGAGCTTTTTATACTCATTCCAGGTTAGTTCGGATATGGGCTTGGCGAGATTGCTTACACTTGGGTCTTTGTCGTAGATTTGGGAGATGTTGCTCAATACTGTTATTGTGTTCACTTTGAAACGTTCCGCGAGTATTACGGCATCGTAATCGGTTGAGAATCCGGGCTTCCAACCGGCTGCCACTAGTACTCTACCGTTAAACGGGAAACTCTCGCTGGGATTTGTCACTACCGGATCTGGACAGAGTGTCCCTAGTAAACCCCGCATTAGTTCGGCATTGAGTCGTGTGGCCATCACACCTACCCAGTCAAGTGTTTCGGAGGAACTAAACGGGGCCAGTTCTTTAAGTGCCTTCTGCCATTCTCTGGCGACGGCACCGCCACCAATAACAATGATGGCGCTGTGTGAAGGGTTTTTCTCTAACCATGAGTTCAGAAAGTCTAGAAAACTATGGAGGTATGTTACATCCGGTTTGTCTGGTGCAACGATGGATCCTCCCATATCGAAAATGTGTAATTCAAGCCGCTCATTCATAACCATAATCCTTATTTGATAGTATGATAGCTCATGATTGAGATGAGCATAAGAAGTTCAAAAAAAACTCTTAGCCTTGACGATGATCCTATAATGAATGTAATGATGGGTTGAGGTTAGAAATTTGAATTTTCGTGATAGATGTCGATTGTTTTGGAACCTTGTTCTTCTCTCGATAGGGAGCGCTGTGTTTGCGCAGGAAACAGCGCTGGAATTTTTCAATTCGGTGTCCGAGCACTATAAATCGATTTCAGATTATTCTGTTGACATTGTTATAGAAAAGGGTGATACGGTTCAGAGTGCAAAGGTTTGGTACAAACAGCCAAATAAACTGCGTTTGGATTTTGCTTCACCGCAGGGTATGGTGATGACAGTGGATGGAAACCTGTTACAGGTGTGGGTTCCCGCGTACCAGACGTTTTTTACTCAGCCCTTGAGAGGCAACAGTCAGGCTCAGCTTGCAAATGTTTCCAGTTCCAATGGGCTTGAACTGATTAAGAAGTACTACACAATCTCTTATGATCCGGGCCCGGAGTTGATGAGTTTGGAACCAGATTCCTCTATTAAAGTGGTGAAGCTGAAAGCAGAATGGAAATCAAGCACTCAAGGTTTTAGAAGATTGGATCTGAGTATTGATACGGACAGGCAAATACGCAAAATAGTAGGCATTACAACCATAAATGAGGAGATTACTTTTATTTTTTCGAACTTTTCGCTAAATCAGGGAATCTCTGATTCCAAATTTCAATTTGAAGCTCCGTCAACAGGTAATGTTATAGAGAATTTTTTATTCGACCCGAGTTAAAGCATGAAAACAATTGGAGAAATACTGAAAGCTGCGAGAGAGGATAGGGGTATTTCGATCGAGCAGGCAGTTCAGGAAACCAATATATCAAGGGAATTCATTGAGGCGTTAGAAAACGAATCCTTCGATAAATTCCCGGCTGAAACCTATTTGATTGGCTTCTTGAAGAACTATTCCGGATTCCTGGATCTAGACCCGAATAAGGCTGTTGGGTTGTATCGAAACTACAAACTGAGCCTGGAACCCACACCTATTGAAGAGTTGCTGGGTTCGAATAAGAATATTGTTGTTCGTCGCTACTTGATTGGGGGAGCACTTGCCGCACTCGCCGCCCTTATAGGCATCTTTGGCATCCCATGGCTTATCGACGTTATTGAGCGGACTAGAGCCGAGAACACGGCGGCAATCAAAATTTTCGATGATAATCTGATTTCCAGGGAGATTCATCCAGAGTTCCCGTTTTGGGAAGGTGTAGTGCGCCTCTCGGACGTCATTGTACTTGAGGATACTGCACAAACCATGGTGGAAGGAGATGCGGAGGTTGGTGAATTCCGTCTAGTGATAGGTGAGGCTGGTGAAAAGCTTCGAATAGACGGGATGGAACGCGGGGAATGGCTGATGAGACTGGGAGAGGAAATCAATATCCCCAACAGCAATGGGCGGCCTACCTGGCGGATTTACCTCAAGGACATTGGTTTAATTGGCGGGGGAGCTATAATTGAGATTCACGAATTGGTTCCGACAGAGAGGGGAATGGGTGTATTCGTGGGATCGGCTAGATTGCCTGATAATGAGGATTCAGGGGAAGCGGAAACTCAGATATTGAGAGAGGGCGTTACAATTAAGCAAGCCTTTGTTTTGGACATCGTGTTTCAGGATTTTTGCTTACTACGCTATGAGGTGGATGGCAAAAAGCCGATAGAAGCCTATTATAGTGAGAGTGAGCGTATTCGCTTAGATGTAGTTTCAGGGGTTATCCTTTGGGGTTCCAATGCTGGTGCGGTTGATGCGAAAATCGGGGAAGAAGAGTTGAAACTTGGCCGAGATGGTGAAGTGTTTGTGTACGCGGTGAGTTGGATAATAGATGAGAATCAAGGGACCTACGACTTATTCACCACCCATCTTCGATAAATTGCTTGGGAAACGAGTGGGTATTGTAAAAGCTGCAGAAGCATTGCTTGAAGTTTTGAGAAACTATGGATAAGGTATTTGCTTGCGCGGGAACCAGGTGAGATTTAAACTGGGCAATGGCCGCTAACTTTGAACCAACCGAGCCGGGGTGGCTTGAGAATTTGAATGCCCAACAAAGGCAGGCAACTGAACAGGACAGCCGATCCCTTTTGATTCTAGCGGGAGCCGGCTCCGGAAAAACGAGTGTCATAATATCCAGAATTGCCTGGATGGTGATGGAAAAGGGTTTTCAACCCACCTCAATACTCGCTGTAACTTTCACAAATAAGGCTGCCACAGAAATGCGGGAGCGCATAACTGCGATGGTACCCGAGGCGGGCAAAGTTATGATACGCACTTTTCATTCTTTCGGGGCCTGGCTACTTCGGCGTAATGCTGCCGCGGCAAATCTCACTTCAAACTTCACAATATACGACGATGATGATCAGCTTTCCCTTCTGGCTCAGGTTTTAGGAAAAATTTCTCACTCCGAACTTCGTACGTGGGCCCGCTTGATTTCAAGAGCCAAGGATCAGGGTCTGAGTGCCAACGGTGAACTTTCCACAGTGTCAACCAACCCGTTTTTTCCAGAGGTATACCAGCGTTATGAGAGACGGCTTCGGGAAATCGGGAATGTTGATTTTGGTGATTTGATACAATTACCAATGCGTTTGCTGCGAAATCGTCTGGAGATAAAGAGATACTTTCAACAGCGATTTCGTGCTGTGTTGGTTGATGAATATCAGGACACCAATGCTGCCCAAGATCAGCTTCTAAGAGAATTGGTAGGCAAGGATACCTGGGTTACTGTAGTGGGCGACGAAGATCAGTCTATCTACAGATTTAGGGGAGCCGAGATTGACAATATACTCAGTTTTCCGAATAACTATCCGAACACCCATGTGATTAGACTCGAACAGAATTATCGTTCAAGCGGAACAATTCTGGATATCGCCTCGTCTGTGGTTGCCAACAATTCGCAGAGGCTGGGAAAAAGGCTGTGGACGGATAAGGGAGCCGGAAGCAAGGCTATACTGGCTTATCTCGAGAATCACGAGGCAGAGGCCCGATGGTGCGCGGATTTTGTCAATTCCGGCGGCAATTTCGGCGAAAATGCTATTCTGTATCGAACAAACGCACAATCACGCATTTTTGAAGATGTGTTTCGTCGTCAAAGCATTCCCTATCGCATAATCGGAACGCTAAGTTTTTATCGACGCGAGGAGATTAAGGATGTTCTTGCCTATCTCGCCTGGATATCAAATTCGCACGACGAAGTGGCTTTCAGGCGTATTGCCAACAAGCCAAGGCGAGGTTTGGGTGTGCGCAGTATAGAGAAGCTCGTGGAGCTGAGCATTGCGGAATATGGGGGCGATATGGTTATGGCCGCGGAAAATTTCGAGGGCAGGAGTTCCGCGGCTTCGGCATCTCTGGCGGCGCTTGCTAGACGGTACTGTGAGTTTGATTGCTTTGAGCATCTAGGTTTTATGCTTCGAGATTTGATTGATGCATCCGGCATCCTCGAATACTATAGTAAAATCGATAACATCGAAAATACTCAGCGCACCTTGAATCTGGATGAGCTTGTGAATGCGGCCTCAGGATATCCGGCGAGTACCGAGGGCTTGACGGCATTCCTGGAGTTGGTTGAACTCGATCAGACAGTAACTGAGGAAGAAGAAAGCGATGATAATCGCGTTACTCTTATAACAATGCACAATACTAAGGGATTGGAATTTGATAGAGTTGTCGTTTCCGGCATGGAAGAGGGACTATTCCCTCGCGACGATGATGCGGGCGATGATGCAGAGCTGGAGGAGGAACGACGCTTGTTCTATGTGGCAATCACCAGGGCCCGAAGGGAGCTTGCCTTTACATGCTCCAGACGCCGTATGATTTGGGGCTACTATAAAGAGAGCTTGCCATCTCGATTTTTGAATGAGATTCCCAGGGAAAAAATTCATGTGGAAGGCGAACCGAATGAAGCTAATCTCGACTCATGGCAAAAAGGGACAATGCTCAGTCACGAGAAATACGGCGTTGGTGTGGTGCAGAACAGGATATCCAACCGTGGTCACACAGTTATAGTTGTACTATTCGAATCGGGCCGCAAGGCCACCTTTTTGCCGGAATTTTCATCTCATCAGATAGAATATCTTGGTACGGTTCAGGAGGACTTTTAATGATTCGCTCCGGTGTTCTGCTTTATTAACAACATCTTGATGTTGAGAGAGCTTGGTATGGGGTGATTCTTGATGTACGGTCCTATGAATGCTGGGGAGAGAGTTCTCATTGCCAGACTGCCAAGTATCAGGCGTGCACGCGGGTATTATCTGTATGCGCTGGATGGGAATCGCTGGCTCGATTGTTGGGTTGAAGGAGGTAGAGCCTTGCTGGGCCATCGACCCAGAGGCGTTTCGCATCGTTTGAAAAACGAAATTGATAAGGGTTTATACTCACCTTATCCAAATAAATGGCTGCAGCGCTTGAAGCTTGCTCTAATGCGGCTCTTTCCAGGATATGTCCAAGTTCGCATATATCAGAATTTCGAGCAGGCCATCTTGAATCTAAAGCTCAAAGAACATCCAATTGATCCGCTGGACCTCAGCGCCGAATCAATCCCCACGGTACTATGGGGCCGCCCTCTTCTACCAGAGCATCCTCGGGCAGAGTATCTTTTCCCCATTTTGCCCCTACCGGGATTGAGTGAAGCTCAGCCGGTTTTGATAAGTTCGAATAGCCTCCTCCCCGCAGCAGATTCTCATCCGATATCGCCAGTGATTCTAGCAGCCCTTACACGCAGTTGCACTGCGGTCAGCTACTGGAGAGGGGCAAAAAAATTAAATAAGCAGGGTGGGATTTCGACTGTGATTTCCGGTACTGACAAAATCCCGTGGCCCAGCATCAGCACCGCTGTTTGGAAGCGTAGAGGGCCCTACCTCAGTTATCGAGGCAAGGCGGGAGAATATGTTAAGCTATTCGAATATCTTTTTGTGCATAAAATACTGATCGCGCCTTCACATGATAGGCCATCGTTGCTTTTCCCGGGCGCGTCGCGGAAGGAGATAACTCTGCTGGGAGGGAAGGAGCTAGATAATGTATGATATCGAAGCCATTCCGATACTTGTACGATTGATGTGTTCATTCGGGGCCGCATTTTCCGCAGTTGTAGTCTGGAGAAAAACCCGAAACGGGGCTTGGATTTTGGTGGTTTTGAGCGCTATACTTTTTTTCATTGATGCCATCTATTCCACATTGGTATTCATTGGTCTTGTTTCTTACACCCTGCCTTTTTTAGGAGAGATTCCGTTGTTGCAGCTGATTCTGGTTGGAGCCCCCTATCTCTTCATGGCTGCCAGCTTTGTATTTTTTTTAATTTCTCATCGACACTATTGACTAAAGGTGTCAGTTTGGCAATTATGTACAGCCGGTAAGAGTTCACTTTGAGGCAACGATGAAAACGATTTATGTGAAACCCAAAGACGTGCAGCGCAAGTGGTACCTGATTGACGCCAAAGGCAAGGCCCTTGGGAGAGTGGCTTGCAGGGCAGCGTCCATTGCTCGCGGCAAACATCGATTCTTCTATGTGCCTTATCATGAAGTGGGTGATTACGTTATAATTGTCAATGCTGAGAAAGCTAGTCTTAGTGGCAATAAATCTCAGAACAAACTTTACTATCGACACAGCGGATATCCTGGTGGACTCAAAGTGGAAAATTATGAAAAGTTAGTAACCCGCCTGCCCAGCTCACCCATGGAGAAGGCGGTTAGAGGTATGCTTCCTCGCGGTCCTTTAGGGAACAAACTCTATAGCAATGTGAAGATATATGCTGGTTGGGAGCATCCGCATCAAGCGCAGCAACCCGAAACTTTGGAACTGTAGCCGTGGTTAAAGTACTTTCCAGCGGTATTGGTCGTCGTAAAACTTCAGTTGCGCGGGTATATGTTCGCGAAGGCCCTCCGGGCATCATGGTTAACAATCGAAAACTTGATGACTTTTTTAGAACAGACGCCCTCAGAAAACAGGTGAGGCAACCTCTTGTAATTACATCGAACGATGGGAAGTTAAACATTCTCATCACGGTACGAGGTGGTGGAGTTACCGGGCAGGCAGGCGCGGCGCGGCACGGTGTTGCCCGAGCGCTTGCGGAACTCGACGAAACAAATCGTCCTGCCCTGAAAACCAACGGTTTTCTCACCCGAGATGCGCGCATGGTGGAAAGAAAAAAATATGGTCGGCCCGGCGCCAGGAAAAAATTCCAATTCTCCAAACGTTAGTGTTGGCGACATAGATTCTTAGCGCATTTATCGATTACAACTTGGATTATTGTATATCAAGGTGATATCTGCTCACTGAAACTTGGAGTTGCCGACCCGGGGCAGATCGAGAATTCTCGGACTGCGCCAAAGCGACAAGGAAGGACGAGTCTGACGCCAGGGTATACAGGGGAGCGGAACAGAGATGGCTCTCGGGACTAGGAATTACAATGTAAGTGGTCAAGTTCAGGGAGTTGGCTATCGATGGTTTGTTATGCGCCGGGCACACGCTCTGGGCATTGTTGGCTGGGTTAGAAATCGGCGCGATGGAACCGTTGAGGTGTGGGCTGAGGGCGAAGAAACGGTTTTGGACGAATTGGAAAAGGAGTTGAGGGAGGGACCTCCAGGAGCTTCAGTCCGTGAGTTACATGGCGGATCAGTCAACTCGTCGGGTACACACACGGATTTCATCGTAAGATATTGAATAGTAATCAGTTCAAGGTATAATCACACTGCCGCCGGGGGATTAGCTCAGTTGGCTAGAGCGGTTGGTTCGCAATCAACAGGTCGTCGGTTCGAATCCGATATCCTCCAAACCAGGGATTGACAGACGGACGCGGTAACACCTCCGAGTAACACTCTTGAATCGCTCGGACGGCACAGGTTGAGAAATAGAGGGTTGTTAGCCGTGAGAACTGGAAATAGTTCTATTCCTGATGCAGTAGAATGCATCTTGGCCAGCATAGATACTGCGACCCTCGAAATCGTCCTCTATTCGAAGAAGCTGATTGTACTTGGCAACCCTGTCTGAGCGGCTCATTGAGCCGGTCTTAATTTGTCCAGTTTCAAGGGCCACCACTAAATCGGCAATCGTAGTATCGGAGGTTTCCCCTGATCGATGCGAAATTATTGCCGTGTATCCTGCCCGTTTGGCCATCTCCACTGCCTCATAGGTTTCCGTCAAAGTACCGATTTGATTAACCTTGATCAGTATCGAATTGGCGATTCCCCTGTCAATGCCTTTTTTCAGGCGTTTGGCATTAGTTACAAATAAATCGTCGCCAACCAACTGAATTCTCTCGCCAAGTCTTTCGGTTAGAGCTTTCCAGCCGTCCCAATCGTCTTCATTCAAACCATCTTCAATTGAGATAATTGGATAACGGTTACACCAGTCTACCCAGTAGTCAATCATCTGAGCACTATTCAGTTTTTCCCCGGTAGACCACTTCAGTGTGTATACATAGGAGCCATCCGGCTGTTTTTCGGAGAATTCCGAGGCAGCTGGATCGATGGCTATCATCACGTCTTTGCCGGTTTCAAGTCCAGTCCTGTCGATAGCCTTCATGATAAAGTCCAGCCCCTCTTCGTTGCTCTTGAAGTTCGGTGCATACCCACCCTCATCGCCAACAGCCGTCGAAAGTCCAGCAGCTTTGAGCAGTGCTTTGAGATTATGAAAAATTTCCGCTACCCACTGAATTGCTTGTCTAATTGAGTTGGCGCCAACAGGCATAACCATGAATTCCTGGAAATCGACAGAATTATCGGCGTGAGAACCGCCGTTAATGATGTTCGCCATAGGTACGGGGAGCACAGATGCGTGAAACGTACCAAGATACTTGTATAGTTCAATCTTATAATACTGCGCAGCGGCTTTTGCTACCGCCATTGACACGCCCAGAATCGCGTTGGCTCCGAGCCTGTTCTTATTTTCTGTCCCATCGAGCTCAATCAACGTTCTATCCACATTCACCTGATCAAGTCCTGACAAACCGTTAACTGCATCCGCAATGACAGTGTTAGCATTTTCGACCGCTTTCAGGACACCTTTGCCTAAGTAGCGCTTTGCATCGCCGTCCCGAAGTTCAACAGCCTCATGGGCGCCAGTAGAGGCTCCGGATGGTACTGCTGCGCGGCCCAAAACTCCACTTGCCAACCTTACATCAACCTCGATAGTTGGATTTCCACGGGAGTCGAGTATTTCTCTTGCTTCTACATGTTCAATCGTATCCAAAGTGCTTACTCCTTAAATAGTTTCTATCCGCCATATTCTCGTCAAATATCCTTTTTTGTGAAGATTGGGTCAAGCGTCTGATAGTCAGCATCGTGGGCAAAATCTCTGGGGATCAAAACCATGGATACACTGTAGCTGATTTTTAGAGAATTAGAGGCATGTTCAGTCCGACCATCGGATGATTGTTATGCAAGCGCATTTTTCAATCTGCTAAACATCAATCAACTCCATTCCCGGTAAAAATGCAAAAACCCTGCGAATGCTTTTCTTCCAGGCGTTTGGGCTCAACACAAATGTGGATTCTTTCTAATTCTCGCATCACTTGATCCACAAGACAGCGTTTGAAATTCTCTTCTTCAGGCATCATGTTTTTCACTTCCGCCCTATAGCGTCGACCATTCACTATATCCGAACAGGTTAGTATCATTAAATCACTTGCCAATTCCTCCTTGGACATATCGTCAGTTCTGTTGACTGGAAGAAGATTTCCATTTATCCCCATGAAGATAATATTGTCGAAATTTTTCATGTAAGAACTGATTTCCCTAACTCCTTTTTTTGAGCTTGGGTTCCAGGGTCGGTACCGTGTTCCAGCAGGGAAAACCACTATAATTCGGCCCTTATGCTTTCGAGTAATCATCTCCCGTATGGCTGCCTGGTTTATTCGTACACTCTTTTTTCTAACCTCGGCGAGTTTCTTAGGGTCGGTAATGCTATCCAGAGTCCTGCTGGGGTAGATTACTATCGTATCGTACGATCTGGAAAACGCTGCGATAACAGGTAAGGTTTCGCTCAGTTTCATACCGCGAATAGGAAGCAGAGATTCGGCGGTTTTCAACCCCAATTGTTTTTCGATGAACCTAAAAATTGTCGGGAAGTCGAAGTTGCTGTAGTGTTCAGCCATGATGACACAGGACTCTCCCATCAAGCTCCGACGTCTTAGCTCAGCCAAAGCCTCAGCATTGTCTATCCGGCTTCCAGGAAGGGCAAGTTTGTCTATAAGCTCTCCGATCCATTTCCGGTTTACTTGACTTCCTACCTGATAAACGTTTTCGGGTTCGAATTCGTAATTACCATTGAGGTTGGATTCGAGTAGCGGAAGCTGCGGTATTAAATTCGACATTCTCACCCCCTACATTCTGGTACAAATCACGTTCATCTGGTAGTGACAATATCACAATTTATTCTATTACCGATACCGACTCGCCTAAACCATTTCGTGCGATTCTCGGATTTTCAGGGTCGGTTATTTCTTTCCCGTTTAAAACATATCGATAGTACTTTGCTTCATCTGGAAGTGTCAGGGTGACTGAATATACACCGGGGTACACTGGCGATTCAGGCACGGGCGTTAAAAAAGGATCCCAACGATTGAAATCGCCCACTAGGGAAACACTGTTTCCCGGGGCGCTGCGATGAGTGAAGCGGATGCGACCATCGGGCAAAACCTTGACTCCAGGTGCCGGTGCACCTGAAGTATCTGGTAATATGAAATAAGATACCAAGAATCGGCGACTGTCCCTCTCAATTCCCGCATTCGGATCAGTGGTCCAAAGGCCGTCTACAATTAACCTATAACGAATTTTTTGCTTCTCCTCGGGCAGGGGCAGGGAAAGTACGAAAACTCCATGCTTGTTTTTTTGATATCTGTGGAGGATTCGATAGTCCTCATATTCCATGGCCAGGGCGACAGACTTAGATATCGAGAGGGGTGAGTAGCTTAGCAAAATACTTCCGCCCATCACACGAGGCGCAGCGGCATGTTCGATATTGGAGATTTCAAGGTGCAGGGCGGTATTGAACGCTTCGCAAAAAATCGGATCGAGCCCAACGATTATCAATAACAGGATTACTAATACGCCTGCTTTTCCTTCTGACATTTTCCCTTCTACTTTCTTAAAATTATTCCTCACACCCATCATTTTCGGCTAGCATTTGACTTACTTGAATTATCCTAATAGTTCAATGTGACATCTTTGTCGCCGATACTTACCATAGGATACCCCTTAGATGCCGACACGCGAAGAGCTTGATAGACTAGAAGACTTCGTTAGAAATTTGGGCAACGAACTCCTCTCCAAAGATGAAGTTGGAAGCTCGATGGATTCTAATGAGTTCAGTTTCCCTACCGATGTTCGATTAGCATCAGATTCCGACAACGATTATGACTCCACGACCGCGAACGAAATAGAGGATATGACCAGTGATTCTGATTATGCGGTAGAAATGGATACAGACTCTGGAGAAGAACTCGTTCTGGATGAAGAGATAAGCTCAGATGATCAGATTTCGAGCGAAATTTCGAGAACCGATGCTGTACAGGAACACGAAATCGATGGAGATAAATCGGAATACTCAGCAGACGATTTTGGCGAAGACTACGATTTTTCCGGCGAGGACGATGGAGAAGTTCATACCGCGGATATAAGCATGGTGTCAGGGCAGACAGGAAGTGTGGATGCCCAATATGCGAGCCAACCCTTCCAGCTGAAGGAAGAACACTACATCACAATTCAACAGACTCTAGCGAAACTCCCGCGAAATCTCAAATTGGCAATTGAGGAAACGCTGGCCGATGAGCGCATTGCTCCGAAAATCTTGCAACCCCTAATAGATTCATTAGTGGAAGGCGCTGCTCCAAGGTTGCTGGTAAACAAATTGTGGAGAATTACGAAGCGGAACATTGTTCTTCCTAGAGGTTATGAGAAGCTCTCCGGAGAATTCCTGGTGCGAAAAAGGAGCTCGCTGACTTATCGCCTTACCAGAGAAGGCTGGTCAGTAGTCCGGTTGATTCTCCTGGTAGTCAGCATTACCTGGATGCTGGGAGCTTCTGCTTTCATGTGGGTTTATCGTCCGTTGATGGCGGGACACATTTACGATATGGGCCTGGAGGCCATCAGTGTCGACGATGTTGATAGAGCTATTTCCCATTTCAATGACGCTTGGTACGGTTGGCCCCTATTCGTCCGCGAGGGAACAGATCGGATCGCTGATTCGCAGATAGTTGTAAAGGGCTGGAAGAGTAAACATAAATGGCTGGAATATGTCGCGGCTTTTCAGGCAAGGAAATATTGGGAGAAGGTCGAATTGTTTTACGAGGGATATCTTGAATTCAAACCTGATAATAAGAGTGTTAGATTGAAATACGCATATTTTCTTTCCGGTGTGATGGGGAAGCATGAAAAAGCAATTGCAATCCTTGAGAAGGTACCAGGTACTGGGAATCGAAAATGGAATAGGGAATATATGCTGACAGTCGGAGATATCTACTTGGATTGGGCTCAAGACGATCCCACAAAATATGAGGAGGCTCGTTTCCACTATGCGAAAGTCTTGAAGATGTCTCGAAATGACGAGAGGGCCTATCTCTCCATGATGAATTATCACCTGCGTTTAGCTGATGAGAAGGAAATAACTCTCCTGTTACCTGTCTTCGAGCAAGAAGTGCCTGGTAAAACCGATTCGCCGGAATTGGCGGCAGTAGTGTATGCGGGTTTGGCCGAGTATTTCCTTGCCAGGGGTAATAATGGAGACTCCAAACGATTCATAGAACTTGCGCGTACTGCCGACCCTTTTGCACCTGAACCATCCTTCATTGATGCACAGTACTGGCATCTTGCCGAAGATGAGGGGCGCGAATATCAGGCTTACAAGGCGACTCTCACCAATCTTGATGCTCTTGAATCCCTAAGTCGAAAGGATCTGAGAATGAGAATTCTCTCACTAGGGGGTGTAGGTAGAATTCAGGCAGCAAATGGCGAACTTCGTGCTGCGATGATGAGCTACGATAGGGCTTCGAAGTTATTTGAAGATGCACACGCAAGGAATCAACTTGGAGCTTCACCTGAATATGGTCAGCTATACTTGGAACAAGGCAAAATCATGTATCATGGTTTTGGTTCCAGTGACGATCTAACCCTTTCCCTCGTGGAAAATCAAGACACTGTAGTTGAAGGAGATAGTAGATACGCTGAACTCGCACAGGCTGAGAGATACTTCAATAAGGCAGAAGAAATTTTCAATAACGGCAAGGGAAGCGGTTTGCCGGCAGAGATACTTTATCGCCGCTCATACATACGATACGTTCTTGGCCTGGGGGATGAACTGTTGGACTTTCACAGAGTGGCAAGATACGAACCCACAGATTACGAAGCCAGGTTAGCCCTCGCGACTGCTTTGTTGGCTAACGGTGATTTTGAAACCTCTCGCAATCAATATTTCAAAGCCCTTGAGCTGCTGAATGAAGAATCACGAGAATTCGAGGATAATCCGACCGAACAGCAGAAGCATGCCGAACTGCTGATAAGATATGTGCTTGCTTGGAACAATCTGGGAGTCAGCAGGGCCCGTTCGGCTTCGCGAGGCGGGGGCGATGACGAATATGCGGGGGCTCTAAGCGCATTTACCATGGCTTCCACATATCTGGATGAGGTTAATAACAGCATGCTAAATTCTCGCGGCCTGATTGGGGTTCGCGGTTCGGAGCTGGAACGAATCGTCTTGATGGCGGATGGACGGAGGGTATTGCTTGACAAAGCCACCTATCCATATGTGAATCGATCGCGCTTGTTAGACATCGACGAAACAGCTGCGGCTGAAACCAACTACCTCTTCTATACCGACATCCCTTCCAGCCTGCTCCCTCAGTTTTAACTCCACTTCCACGGTGCTCTACGCACGGCGAGGTTCCCGCATCATGGGTGCATTTAAACTTCAAGCATCCAGTTGTGCTTATCCTCCACAGCACCATACTGTATGCCTTTCAGTACCTTAAGAAGATGTATTGAGATAGAGTCTTCTTTGAGACTGGAAAATTCCTGTTTTCTACCCGAATGGGTGAGCGAGCTCAAGGGGGTGACCCCGGCGGCAGTGCCCGTTACAAAGCACTCTTCCGCATTGTTCAATACATCATCCACTCGCAAATCATCTTCTTTCACATCCAAACCCATCTCTTCTGCGATAGTGATTATGGATTCCCTAGTGACACCGGGGAGAATAGTGTCCTTCATCATTGGAGTTACTAGGCGGCCGCCGGGGAATAGAGCAAAAAAATTGCTCGATGATCCTTCTTCAATGTAGCGTTGTTTCGCGGCGTCAAGGAATATAGCTTCCATGTAGCCATCATCGATGGCCTCGGCCTTAGCAAGAATGGAAATAGCATAATTAGCCGAAGTTTTAATCCATCCAATTCCATTTGGTGTCGCACGAATTCGCTTGGAAGTTATCGCATTATTGGCACCTGGCGTAAAATATTGTGAAACCGTGGTGCAAACAGTAATCACCCAGGGTCGATAGGACAGATTTACGCCTATCCCTCCTTCCGAGTATGAGAACGGCCGTATATAAACGGCATCGCCGTTCTGCCAAAAATTTGATTCCCAGGCCGGATTATATTCAGGCGTGAATCCAATAACAGCATTCCGTCGTACTGTCTCTTTCATTGCGTTCAACAACAGTTCTTCATCAATAGGCGGCATTCTAAGTCCTTTCATGGAAGCTGCCATTCGAGCGCAGTTGCGATCAGGACGAAATAGTTTCAGCGATCCATCCGGCTGTGGAAATGCCTTAAGCCCCTCAAAGCAGCTTAGTCCATATTGGGTTGAGTAGCTAACTATAGGTAAATGCGGTAGCCTGTTGCGACTATCCACCAGGGCTGTATGCTCTTCGTCACTCATCGACGCTTCTTCTTCCAATGTATGATGCGGTCGCTCTAGGTATTCTTCTTCCCAGTACTTGCCATCAAAGTGAGCCTGATGAATCCATGGGTACATCGACAGTTTAAACGCCACCTTGCCACCTCGCAATTCTTGAGTTTCATAGTATGGTGCTTTGCAGTTATAGTCGAGACCCGAATAGGGTAGAATACCAGGTATGGTTAAGAATGTGATTATCATGGCTGGGGGTTCGGGTAAACGACTCTGGCCCGCGTCCCTGGGTAACAAGCCCAAACAATTCCTGAAGGTGGATGGGAAGATAAGCCTATTTCAGGGAGCTCTGAAGCTGGCCTCTCATCTAGGAGTCTCGGGTTGCGTTTACGTCGTAACACATCAAAGCCATGTAGGGATAGTGATAAAGGAATGCCGGAATTTAAGCGCCGATTTACGCTCCAGGCTTGCAATACTGGCAGAACCGATCGCAAGGAATACCGCGCCTGCCCTTGCTCTAGCTGCATCCAGAATGCTGCTGGACGGTCGGAATGAACAAACATGTCTCGTAATGGCTGCGGATCACATTGTTTCACCGTTCGATGAGTTTTCAAACTCCGTGGAAATAGCGTCCATCGAAGCTGAAAAGGGATATATCGTCCTCTACGGCATAGCGCCATTGGTTCCCGCCACCGGTTATGGTTACATCGAAATTGCTACTCCCCCCAACGGAGCCAGTGCTAAAACTTTTCACTCTCCTCGGCTGGGTTTTCCCGGCACCACTTCTTCCCCGTGTTACAAGGTGAAGACTTTTCATGAAAAGCCCGATGTCAAAATTGCAAAAGAATATCTATCCTCAGGTTGCCACTACTGGAATGCTGGAATTTTCACTTACGGAAACGATGTATTTTTTCGCGAATTGGACTTGCATGCTCGAGAAATAAGCAAGTTGTTTGATCAACCAAACGAAACGTGGTTCAAGAAACGAAATTCCGAAGGAATAGTCATATACGAAGCAGCGGAGGAATTGCAATCGCTTTACACTCTCTGCCCGAATATCTCCATTGATTACGCAATCATGGAAAAAACGGCAAAAAGTCGAATGGTTAGAGCCAGTTTCGAGTGGAACGATGTGGGCGGTTGGGATGCTATTGCGGAAATGGATACTCTGCCCGAAGCGGTTGTATATTCGCATCAATCCTCGAACAACTTTGTATATTCTGAACTTCCAGTCGCTCTGTGTGGGGTAGAAGATCTAATCGTGGTTACCGTGAATAATAGAGTTCTGGTGTGTAAAAAGGGAATGAGCGAACTCGTTAGAGAAGCTGCTTCGGAAGACTCGAAAAAAGAATAACGTTTTTTCTTGGCATATTAGTGAAATAAGTGTTATATTACCCCACATATAGACCGATACTATAGAAGGTATAGAGTCTAAGGAGGATTTTATGAGATATTTCTATGAACTTCCTTTTTATAATAAGCTTGCTAAGTCCGATGAAGGCAAAGAGCTGTGGGAATTTCTGAACAAACCAGAGGTTATTGAGAGTCTTAAGAAGGCATCTCGACGCGAATGGGCTGCCGTTGATGCTGTCAATGAGGAGATCGAACAAACTTTCGGAGAACGACTAATCGCAACAGGCAAGGTTCTACAGTACAAGCGTATGATTGGCGCCATGATTTACAACATTCTGCTTCCCCGGGGATTCGAATTTGTCCGGTATGGTGTCCACTGTGTTCGGGGAACATTTATGATAACTGGGACGTTGTACAAAGAGCAGGAAACGGGAGGTGTAGAGCAATAACCCGCACGATCGTTTCTTACATGAGCTGTGACTTGTATAGGAGTTTCGAGCGTACTCGTGCTGGAAAGTCCATCGACGAATTACTGGCAATGTTCATAAAACTGAAGAGATGGTCATTGCATCTGATGACGGATATCCAGCGGATCAAGTGTTTCAGAAAGATTTTTCAGATGAAGAGTTCCTAAGGGAGTAATCTGAAATCAAGATGGACACGGCCAAACATTTTTTGGGGCGTAGCATTCCGGCTATCATGAAACAGCTCGATTTCGAAAGGATTGGCAAGGTTCCGACAACAACCGATGGTCCTGTAAATAATGGGATGGTATATCGAAGACCACCTGTTCTCAGGAAGGTCTTTTTCGTATTTGCAGCTTGTCGGAAAAAAGAGTGACTCCTCCGTTCAACTCAAGCAATACCTGGGTTCCAGCGGTAACTACCATTAAGCTAATTACTGTAGGAGGTGTAGCGATGAACAATCTGAATTCCATTATTCTGGAGGGCAATCTAACAAAGGACCCATTGATGGATAAAACCCCCAAGGGGACTGCGGTGTGCAATTTCGTAGTAGCTTCGAACCGATTTTATAAAACCGAGGAAGGACGACAAAGTGAAGTGAGCTACTTCGATGTCGAAGTCTGGTCACGACTCGCGGAAATATGCTCGGAATATCTGAGCAAGGGCCGTGGAGTTCGGGTAGTTGGACGGTTGAAGCAAGATCGCTGGACGAATTCCGAAGGTGAATCCCGTTCCCGTATTCGAATCGTTGGAGAGCATGTAGATTTTCTGAGAAGTCCCAGGAAGAGCGGGGCTGGACAGTCAGAGAAGCCAAAGAAGTCGGACGAAATGATTGGGGACGAAAACACGGTCGCCGAAACAGATGAAATCCAGGAAGAGGCAATAGCAACTTATTAAATCTTGAGAGCGGAAGATTAAGGCCCATTTTCATTCGGATTTCAACCGGGGAAGGGAGGTTACGGACGGCCTCCTTTTCTCAAACGATTCGCTAAACGCGAATTGAAACCATCAGCCTCCCATCTATAGGAAGTTGGGATAGATAATTACAAAGCAGAAACAGCGCTTGGAGCTCTCCTCAAGCCCCATTTCGGGCTCTATTCTTGTAATCCTGGCGTAAGTATGATTTACTGGTACTATCGACTTCCACTCTGGATGTGGAGATGTTTTCTATGCGCAGTCAAATAATGAAAATAGTTCAATTTTTACTTGACATATTAATGAAATAAGTGTTATATTACCCCACACATAGACCGATGCTATAGAAGGTATGAGAGTCTAAGGAGGCATATATGATAGATTTCTATGACCCTCGTTTTTTTAAGCTTGCTAAGTCCGATGAAGGCAAAGAGCTGTGGGAATTTCTGAACAGACCAGAGGTTATTGAGAGTCTTAAGGAGGCATCTCGATACCAACGGGCTGCCGTTGATGCTGTCACTGAGGAGATCGAACAAACTTTCGGAGAACGACTAATCGCAACAGGCAAGGTTCTACAGTACAAGCGTATGATTGGCGCCATGATTTACAGCATTCTGCTTACCCGGGGATTCGAACCTGTCCGGTCTGGTGTCCGCTGTGTTCGGGGAACATTTCTGATAACTGGGACGTTGTACAAAGAGCAGGAAACGGGAGGTGTAGAGCAATAACCCGCACGATCGTTTCTTACATGAGCTGTGACTTGTATAGGAGTTTCGAGCGTACTCGTGCTGGAAAGTCCATCGACGAATTACTGGCAATGTTCATAAAACTGAAGAGATGGTCATTGCATCTGATGACGGATATCCAGCGGATCAAGTGTTTCAGAAAGATTTTTCAGATGAAGAGTTCCTAAGGGAGTAATCTGAAATCAAGATGGACACGGCCAAACATTTTTTGGGGCGTAGCATTCCGGCTATCATGAAACAGCTCGATTTCGAAAGGATTGGCAAGGTTCCGACAACAACCGATGGTCCTGTAAATAATGGGATGGTATATCGAAGACCACCTGTTCTCAGGAAGGTCTTTTTCGTATTTGCAGCTTGTCGGAAAAAAGAGTGACTCCTCCGTTCAACTCAAGCAATACCTGGGTTCCAGCGGTAACTACCATTAAGCTAATTACTGTAGGAGGTGTAGCGATGAACAATCTGAATTCCATTATTCTGGAGGGCAATCTAACAAAGGACCCATTGATGGATAAAACCCCCAAGGGGACTGCGGTGTGCAATTTCGTAGTAGCTTCGAACCGATTTTATAAAACCGAGGAAGGACGACAAAGTGAAGTGAGCTACTTCGATGTCGAAGTCTGGTCACGACTCGCGGAAATATGCTCGGAATATCTGAGCAAGGGCCGTGGAGTTCGGGTAGTTGGACGGTTGAAGCAAGATCGCTGGACGAATTCCGAAGGTGAATCCCGTTCCCGTATTCGAATCGTTGGAGAGCATGTAGATTTTCTGAGAAGTCCCAGGAAGAGCGGGGCTGGACAGTCAGAGAAGCCAAAGAAGTCGGACGAAATGATTGGGGACGAAAACACGGTCGCCGAAACAGATGAAATCCAGGAAGAGGCAATAGCAACTTATTAAATCTTGAGAGCGGAAGATTAAGGCCCATTTTCATTCGGATTTCAACCGGGGAAGGGAGGTTACGGACGGCCTCCTTTTCTCAAACGATTCGCTAAACGCGAATTGAAACCATCAGCCTCCCATCTATAGGAAGTTGGGATAGATAATTACAAAGCAGAAACAGCGCTTGGAGCTCTCCTCAAGCCCCATTTCGGGCTCTATTCTTGTAATCCTGGCGTAAGTATGATTTACTGGTACTATCGACTTCCACTCTGGATGTGGAGATGTTTTCTATGCGCAGTCAAATAATGAAAATAGTTCAATCAGTACGGCTCTATGTCGCGAGCCTCTGATTGCCGAATTGCGGAATAGCTGTTGATGAGAGAGACAGAACTTAGAGCAAGTATACTGGAGCTGGTAGGGGAATTTTATAGAGCCCGATTTGGAATGAGACCCTTTGTACCTAAGGAAACCCCTGTTAGATATGCTGGCAGAGTTTTCGACGAGAAAGAGTTAATAAGACTAGTCGACGCTTCTTTAGATTTCTGGCTGACAGAAGGGCGATATGCCGATGAGTTTCAGGCCGATTTTGCAGATTATATTGATACAGAATACGCGATCCTGACGAATTCGGGATCTTCTGCAAATTTGCTTGCCCTAACTTCACTTACTTCGCCACTTCTTGGGAAAAGAAGTCTCAAACCTGGTGACGAGGTTGTTACTGTTGCCGCAGGGTTTCCCACAACATTGAATCCCATACTGCAAAACGGCATGATTCCAGTTTTTGTCGATGTTGAGTTGGGCACCTACAATGTGAGAGCAGAGGCAGTTAAAAGAGCTATCTCACCCAAAACCAAGGCCATTTTTCTAGCGCACACCCTAGGCAATCCTTACAACTTGGATGGTATCATGGAGATTGTAGATGAACACAATCTGTGGTTAATCGAAGACTGTTGCGATGCTCTAGGAGCTACCTTCAGGGAGAAAATGGTAGGAACTTATGGAGATGTTGCCACCTTTTCGTTTTACCCAGCCCACCAAATAACTACAGGCGAAGGCGGTATGGTTGTTACTGACAATGGCATTATTGCCCGGGCACTTATATCCTTTCGAGATTGGGGGAGAGATTGTTATTGCAAGGGTGGCGAAAACAACACGTGCGGTCGTAGATTTTCGGGCAAATATGGCGCACTGCCGGAAGGTTACGATCATAAATATGTTTATTCTCATATTGGTTACAATCTCAAGGTTACAGATATGCAGGCTGCTATCGGTGTTGAGCAGTTAAAGAAGCTGCCCTGCTTCATTGAGAAGAGAAGAGGAAATTTCAGGCTCTGGGCGAAAGGATTTCAGGAATGGAAACGATTCTTCATACTGCCTGAGGCAACACCCAACAGTAACCCTTCATGGTTTGCCTATCCAGTTACTGTAAAACCCGGTGCTGGTTTCTCAAGAGTGGAATTGACAGACTGTCTTGCAACCGAAAAAGTTGAAACCCGCAATATGTTTGGGGGAAATTTGCTATGTCAGCCGGCCTATCTGGACATACCAAAACGAATCGCGGGGAGTCTTACAAATACGGATATGATTATGAAAAACACCTTTTTTTTAGGAACATATCCGGGTTTATCAGAAGTTGCCATTGATTATTGTCTTGAGGTCATCAATAACTACCTGGAGTTGAAGAAGTGAAGGTTGTATTGCTAGCTGGTGGATACGGAACAAGAATCAGTGAAGAAACCGAAATAAAACCTAAACCTATGGTGGAAATAGGAGGAAAACCAATCCTTTGGCACATCATGAAGATATACTCGTTTCATGGATTTAACGACTTCATAGTATGCTTGGGTTATAAAGGCTATGTAATAAAAGAGTATTTCGCAAATTACTTCCTACATATGGCTGATGTCACCTTTGATATCGGAAGGAATGAAATGGTGGTTCATAACAAGCATGCTGAACCATGGAAAGTAACATTGGTTGATACCGGACACGAGACGATGACCGGCGGACGAATTAAGAGAGTAATAGGCTATACAGGTACGGATACTTTTATGACTACATATGGAGATGGAGTTTCGAACGTTGATATTGGTATGTTACTTCAACACCATGAAGCAAGTGGCAGAATAGCAACCTTGACAGCAGTTCAACCTACAGGTCGCTTTGGTACCATCGACATTGGCAAGAAGAGCCTGGTTAGAACTTTTGTAGAAAAATCCCGGGTTTCTGGTACCTGGATTAATGCAGGTTTCTTTGTCTTTGAGAGCAAGATATTTGACTATATCGAGGGGGATGAAACCTCCTTGGAAAAACAAACACTTGTTCGTTTAACTAACGAGGGACAATTATCATCTTTCAAGCATGAGAGCTTCTGGAAACCCATGGACACCTTGCGCGACAAACACGAATTAAGCAATCTTTGGGCCTCCGGAAAAGCACCATGGAAAGTTTGGAATGATTGACTCGGAATATTGGAAGAACAAAACTGTATTGGTGACAGGTCATACAGGTTTCAAGGGAAGTTGGCTATCAATTTGGCTCCTGGAAATGAAAGCCAAGGTAATAGGTTATGGCTTGGATCCTTACACATCTAGAGACAACTATGTTCTTGCAGGTTTAGGCGTCAAAATGATTGACGTGAGAGGCGATATTCGAAATATCGGTAAACTGAGGACAGTATTTGAGCAATACAAGCCCGAAATAGTCTTTCATCTGGCGGCGCAGTCTGTTGTTGGTATTTCCTATGATATCCCGATCGAAACCTATGAGATCAATGTCATGGGAACTATCAACGTTCTTGAATGTATCAAGGACTCGTCGAGCTGTGAAATAGGGATAATGATAACTTCTGATAAGTGCTACGAGAATGAAGAAAAACTGTGGGGATATAGGGAAACAGATCCCATGGGTGGATATGATCCATATTCTTCTTCAAAAGCTGCGGCTGAAATAGCGATAAGCGCTTGGCGACGCTCATACTTCAATCCCAGCCGACATTCGGTTCATGGTAAAGCTGTTGCAAGTGCGAGGGCTGGGAATGTAATCGGTGGTGGAGACTGGACTTGTGACAGAATAATCCCTGACTGTATGAGAGCAATAGAAGAAAACAGAACTATTGAAATCAGAAATCCGAAAGCCACACGACCATGGCAGCATGTACTTGATCCAACCGCCGGCTATCTGCTGCTGGCGCAGAGACTTGCCGAGGATCCGGCAAAATACTCAGGTGGATGGAATTTTGGGCCCGAACAAGGATACATGCTGTCAGTTTGGGAAATTGCGACACGATTGATTGCCTGTTATGGTAAGGGGAGCTTGGAAGCTGTTACTCAAATTGATAGTCAACACGAAGCGCTTCTGCTTAGTTTAGACAGTACTAAGGCCCGTATAGAGCTTAATTGGAAACCACTGCTGGACATTGAAGATTCAATAGAGTTGACGGTTGACTGGTACAAGAAGTATGCGTATGAAAACATGTATGAAATCTGTGCGGCACAGCTTAACGAGTTTTCCTCAAAGTCGAAACGGCGACTCTAATACAACCTCGAAAGTTGAGTCTATGCCGATACAGTTTCATAGGAACTACCGGAATAATCGATACAAAAGGAATATGGATGCAAAATGATGATGCCAGAGATATTCATAACGACGTGCAACCGTGAGGATGGACTTCATAAAATGCTTCAGTCGCTGATTTCATGCAAAACTGAATTTTCGTCTGTCACGATAATCGATAACGGGAGTTGCAAAATTGACAGATTGCAGAAATATAGGAATAACTTTAAGATTGTATATAAGAAAAATGAATCAAATATCGGCTTTTTCGGGAGTTTAGATGTAGCGCTCAGGCACGTTACCAAAGAGTTCTTTGTGATATACCATGACGATGATTTAGCTGTTCCCGGTGCATTAACAAAACAAGTTACTTTTCTTAAGAATAACCCACATGTTCCGCTGGTTGGGACATGTATCAGTATATTCAACGAGCGTGGAGAAGCTTCTGTATATCCAGGGGGCTATCATGAGAGCATCAAAATTTTCAAACGTCGGGAAATTATGAAGGCATACCTGGAGACAAGCTTTGTTTTGCCATTTCCTACCATTATGTATCGCAAAGAGCTAATAGATAGAGATGAAATGAGTTTTCTCAGAATTTTTTCTGGTAAATGTACAGATGCAGTTATGCAGCTCAAATTGAACAGCAAGTACGAAATAGCAATAATAAACCAGCCACTGTATAGGTATTACAAACCAACATTGCAAACAGAATTTGATGATTTAGCAATAGGTAAATTCCATGTGAACCAGTATGAGTTATTCGTAGGAATGGCTATCCACATAGAACTCAACCGAGATGAATTAAGAATGCTCAAGAAGAGAGCACGCATGGTTACTAGAGACAACTTTGTGAGGTTAATACTGTTGTCAGACAGCAATCAACAAGAGATCTTTTCCAAAACGATTCTCGAACGTAAGGAATTTCGGGAACTTTGTATATATCTTAAATGGCTGTATATTTTTCGTAACGACCTTGAGAGAGTTATAGCCGTATTGCGAGTTTTGAGAAATGTGAAACAGAAGTGTAGGAAATTGAAGTCATGGTTTGTTTGACTGGCTGCATCTTGAGCTGGGGAGATTTTTCGTGCTCATAGCCGACAACGTGTTTAAGAGTTCGAAATACCCGGCGGAACGGGTGTCTCAAAAACAGCATCATTGTTATTCTAAGATGCTTTAGTCTATTGATATAAAAAGCCATGTACTGATCCATTTTGCTCACCGGTCGGTGGGATGGGTGCTCAAAGGCAGGATTTGGAAAGTTGTTATTAAGCATTAGTGTAATAAGATATCTCAAAAAGGTAATGAAACCCTTGCCTCCAAGACTAAAGCGCGATTTCTTCATGCTTTTTTTGGTGATGGTGGTCCTTGCGCTTGCCGATGCCTTGATTCTTGGTTTGATTTCCCTATATGCAACTTCGATTTCGGTTCCGGAGAAAGTGTTGGCATCCTCACTCTTTGCCGGATTCATGGATTATTTTGGGATAGAAAAAACCATGACCAATGAAAAACTGGTTCTGATATTGAGCATGCTGGTTGTAATCGCAGTTGCAATTAAGAACTGGCTTTCTGTGCTTGTGAATTTATATGTTAGTAGGTTTGAAGCACGCGTGCAAGCCTTTTTTGGAGATGAAATGTTGGGCATGATTATGGATGTAGCCTATGAATGGCATTTAAGCCGAAATCCTCAAGAAATTTTGATCACTATCAATTTAAAGGAATTTATAGGTCAATTCATGCAATCGTCTTTGAATGTTGTAAGTAATTCCATTCTTACGGTGGTTATGCTAACAAGCGTATTCATTATCCAGCCGATATTGATGCCGGCGATGACAGTGGTAATTGGGCTGATATCCTATTACATATACAAGGTTGTACGTAAGAAGGTCGATAATACCGCAAAGGAGCTACTTAATACTTCAATATCCAGCAATTTGGAAGCATCGAAGGCGGCTTACGGAATGAAGGATGTCAGAATCGTTAACCTGGAAAAGAAAATACAAACATCATATGCTGAGGAAAGCTATCGATATTCCAGATGTTTCAGTCTTCGCAAGGTTCTGATCAGTATTCCAACTCATGTTATGGAAGCAATTGGTTTTGTTTTCCTGTCCCTATCCATTATTCTCATGGTTAGCATTCTTCATTTGAGTTGGTTGGAAATCATTGGCACTTTAGCAATAATTGCTGTTGCAGCCTGGAAAGTTCTGCCCGCCATCAATCGAATAGTCAGTTTCTTGACACAGATTCGAGGGAATATCCCACAAATTGATCGTTTCTTCGAAACCATGAATGAAATGAGGCGATTTGCTGAACAAGAAAAAAGGAAGAAATACCTCTCATCCAGCCACTACAATGGTATGAAAACACAGGATGATGAAACGTCGATTTTTGATCATGAAGCAGAATTAATAGATGTTTCGTTTTCATATAGAAACTCGAAAAAATATGCAATAAAAAATTTGTCGTGCAGAATTCGCAAAGGTGAATCCATTGGAATAGTTGGTCATTCGGGAGCTGGGAAAAGCACTCTTGTAGATATAATGATAGGACTTCTTATACCGGACAAGGGACAAATGAAGATTGATGGCCTCGATGTAACACCGGAAAACCTACCGAAGTGGAGAAAACTCTTTGGGTATGTTCATCAGTTTCCCTATATTTATGATTGCACACTTGCGGAAAATGTGGCGTTGGGTGAGGAGTTGAATACGGCTGATGAAAAAAGAATTCTCCAGGCATGTAACAAGGCTTCAATAGATTTTATTGACGAACTAGGAGATGGTATCTATTCCCGGATCGGTGAGCGGGGAGCCATGCTTTCTGGCGGACAGAAACAACGCATAACAATTGCTCGAGCATTATACACCAACCCCGAAATATTGATTTTTGACGAGGCCACAAGTTCATTAGATAGCAAAAACGAAAAAGCAATTAGGCAAACCATCGACAAGTTCAAGGGCAATCAGACGATAATGATTATCGCTCACAGACTATCATCTGTTGAAAACTGTGATAGGCTTATTTGGCTGGAGAACGGAGAGCTAATAAGAACTGGCACTCCTGAAGAAATCTTGCCGATATATGAGACCACTTGATAATGATGTCTTCATTAAGCATCTTCACTTGACGACTAGTTGTATTCGGTGAGGTAAAACCAACTCCAGCCAGTTCTCAAGATGGGATTGTAAGTTCAATGAAGTCGCAAATGGAAGCCGTAGCGTCGATGTCGACTTCCCCGACATAACTTGATAAATGGAAATACTCGATATCTCTTCGGTTAACATGAGAGAGGGTGACGGCAATGCCTCCAGCATCAGGTGAACGGCTCCGATGATCGATAATTCAGTTTTTTCGGCAAAACAAGAGACAGGTAGATAGCGAGGTGATCCGTAAGGATAGCAAGGCCCGAAACACCTGAATAAACCATGCCGATCACCGGCTGCTTCCTCGCCTGTTCAGGGTTGATTCCGAGCCGTACAAGGGCGCTAAGTTCTATGGCTAGACTGAGAACGAGCAGGAATAGAACGAGTGAATCATGGGAAACTCAGAAAGATTTCATCGAAAACACGCCACTGGGAACAATGCCCCATACCTTTGAAAGTCCCCAAATTTCCATGTGGCAGATCATAGCAACCACCGTATCCGGAAGATAGAGTACAAGGTGCCCTGGCCAGCGGCGTGATGGCTTCTCATGTTAAATGTGTTATCTTTTAGAACTGCCTCTTGATGCGAAGGCCGGAGCTAGTTATCGCTTTGAAAGTAGACGCTGGATTTGAGAAAACCTCTGAATTTTCCGGTGAATTGAGTGATAGCATCAAGTAAGTTGTTTTAAATTGCAGTCAACCTAGTAGTTTAGTGAGAAATTATGAATAGAATACCCAGTATCCTGGTTTTGGCTTTTATGAGCCTTTTGGCGTCTTGCAAGGTTTCCGAGAGCACCAGTATGGGATCCGACAGCACCAGCATGCCTTGGGTGGTAAGCACCTTTGCCGGCACTGGCACAGCGGCTTTTGCGAATGGCGCTGGCACCACGGCACGGTTCAACCACCCTATCGCCGTGGCTGTGGACTCAGAGGGCAATGTCTATGTGGCAGATACTGGCAACCACCGCATCCGGAAGATCACGCCGGCGGGGATGGTAAGCACCTTTGCCGGCGATGGTAACACGACACAGTTTAACTGCCCCACCGGTGTGGCTGTGGACTCATCAGGCAATGTCTATGTGGCAGATCGTTACAACCACCGCATCCGGAAAATCACTTCGACGGGGGTGGTAAGCACCTTTGCCGGCACTGGCACGGCAGGTTATAAGGATGCCGCCGGCAACACGGCACGGTTTAATCGCCCCTACGGAGTGGCTGTGGACTCATCAGGCAATGTCTATGTGGCAGATTTTGACAACCACCGCATCCGGAAGATCACGCCAGCAGCTAGAATAGAAGATAGAAAGGTAAGCACCTTTGCCGGCAGCACGGCAGGTTATAAGGATGCCACCGGCAACACGGCACGGTTTAACTACCCCTCCGACGTGGCTGTGGACTCAGAGGGCAATGTCTATGTGGCAGACCATGTCAACCACCGCATCCGGAAGATCACGCCGGCGGGGATGGTAAGCACCATAGCCGGCACTGGCGCAGCGGCTTTTGCGAATGGCGCCGGCAACGCGACACAGTTCAACTTTCCCTATGGAGTGGCTGTGGACTCATCAGGCAATGTCTATGTGGCAGATGCATTCAACCACCGCATCCGGAAGATCACGCCGGCAGAGATGGTAAGCACCTTAGTCGGCACCATGGAAGGCTATAAGGATGCCACCGGCACCACGGCACGGTTTAATTACCCCTCCGGCGTGGCTGTGGACTCATCAGGCAATGTCTATGTGGCAGACCATGTCAACCACCGCATCCGGAAGATCACGCCGCAGGGATGGTAAGCACCTTTGTCGGCAGTGACAGAGGTTTTGAGAAAGGCGCCGGCAACGCGACACAGTTTAGATACCCCTCCGACGTGGCTGTGGACTCATCAGGCAATGTCTATGTGGCAGATTTTGACAACCACCGCATCCGGAAGATCACGCCAGCAGCTAGAATAGAAGATAGAAAGGTAAGCACCTTTGCCGGCAGCACGGCAGGTTATAAGGATGCCACCGGCAACACGGCACGGTTTAACTACCCCTCCGACGTGGCTGTGGACTCAGAGGGCAATGTCTATGTGGCAGACCATGTCAACCACCGCATCCGGAAGATCACGCCGGCGGGGATGGTAAGCACCATAGCCGGCACTGGCGCAGCGGCTTTTGCGAATGGCGCCGGCAACGCGACACAGTTCAACTTTCCCTATGGAGTGGCTGTGGACTCATCAGGCAATGTCTATGTGGCAGATGCATTCAACCACCGCATCCGGAAGATCACGCCGGCAGAGATGGTAAGCACCTTAGTCGGCACCATGGAAGGCTATAAGGATGCCACCGGCACCACGGCACGGTTTAATTACCCCTCCGGCGTGGCTGTGGACTCATCAGGCAATGTCTATGTGGCAGACCATGTCAACCACCGCATCCGGAAGATCACGCCGCAGGGATGGTAAGCACCTTTGTCGGCAGTGACAGAGGTTTTGAGAAAGGCGCCGACAACGCGACACAGTTTAGATACCCCTCCGGCGTGGCTGTGGACTCAGAGGGCAATGTCTATGTGGCAGATACTGGCAACCACCGCATCCGGAAGATCACGCCGCAGGGATGGTAAGCACCTTTGTCGGCAGTGACAGAGGTTTTGAGAAGGGCGCCGGCAACGCGACACAGTTTAGATACCCCAACGGCGTGGCTGTGGACTCATCCGGCAATGTCTATGTGGCAGATGCATTCAACCACCGCATCCGGAAGATCACGCCGGCAGGGATGGTAAGCACCATAGCCGGCACTGGCACGTCGGATTTTGCTTGCGGACGGCACTGGTAGCACAGCGGCGCGGTTCAAGTCCCGAATGATCCCAGAGCGGCGAATTTCTTGACGACGTCCAGGTTTGAGAGATCCAGGATTCATACCAGTACTTTGGCCTGCGCTTCCCAAGCGCCCTCCCTCTTTTTTTGATTCCTGGCGGCGATGGCGACATCCGCCCCTTTATCGACCAGTACTTAGGCGGCCTCTCTTTGCCGATCCAACTGCTAGATCCAGTGACAATACCTTCTTCCCCTTCAGGTTCGGGATGCTGTCGGTGGTCCATTTTCTTTGACTATGTACATCTCCTTGTATTGGCCAAAAATACTGCTGCGCCACGTCGAACGTCGTATCGACATCGACGAGAAGCGTATAAAACTGGTGGATTCCAACAGAAGCAATTCGTCAGTACTGCCAAATCGTTAACAAGTTCGTCGAAGTATTCTTGAGTTGACATGTGAATTCCTCGGATTTCTGTGACACGGTCTGATAAGCCTATTGGAGTTGAATTGAGTTGGGTGGCATACAGATTTTTTCAAAGTCTCACTTGGCAATTTGGATTATCATCGGAGGTAAGACACTCTTCAGGAAAGGAATCAAAGGAAACTGCTTCGGTTAGAAGCGATATTCCTCGATAGTTTCTTATAGTCAAGCAGACAGGGAAGTTCCATCTTACCCTAACAGCGAAACCTCTTCTTTTAATTCAGGTACTCTTTTTTGTTGAATGCTGCTGCATTCATTCGTTCGAATTCATCATCAGATAATTTCAATTCCAGTGATGCAAGATTATCCGTCAACTGCTTTGTGCTGCTAACTCCAAGAATGGGGATGATTGGCGCCTTGTGCTTCAACAGCCATGCAAAGACCACTTGGAAAGGCGAGACTTCATGATTCGCTGCAATTTCCTTTATCATCGAAAATCGTCGTTCATTGTCTTCCGAGAAGAATCGATTATTGAGTGCCGGATGGTTTCTTTCATACACAGAATCCCATAGGTACATGCCGCCCAGAGTGGACGTATAGGCAAGAATCGTGGTGTCTCCCTCCGTTTCGCAGTAGTCCAATAATTCCTCATTCACGAACTTCTGAACCCACAAATCGGCGCTGTCCCTCGGTTTCAGATAAGAATACCAGTTCTGGATGCCGACGAATTCGGGCCAGTTGTTTCTTCTGGATATCTCTTTGGCTTTGACAAGGCGCCATGTGAACATGTTGCTGCAGGCGATATGCCTAATTTTGCCAGCCTTCACCAGTTCACTGAGCGCTTCAAGTGTCTTTTCAAGAGGATCTTCCCTCCAATCGACATGGATATAGTAGAGATCTATATAGTCTGTCTGAAGTCTCTTCAGACTGTTCTCGAGTGCGGCAGTTACGGCTTTCGAGGAGAGGCCCTCGAATGTGTCCTTTCCGATCGGTCGAACCCCGCACTTCGTGGCAAGAAGCAGATCGTTTCTGTTTTGTCTTTCTTTCATCCATTTCCCGATTGTCGTTTCACTTTCATCACCGATGAAACCATCCAGCCAAAAACAATAGTTGTTCGATGTATCCAGGAAACTGCCGCCTGCTTCCCGATACTGATCCATGAGTTCGAATGATCTCCTTTCATCTACACGACTGCCGAAATACATTGTTCCAAGGCACATTTTGCTGACTTCTACTCCTGAATTACCCAAACCGATCTTTACCATATTCCTCATCCAATCCGTGATTTACATATTATGTGTTGATTTCGGATAGGCAGCAATAGGTTATTACCTGTTGTATTTTTGTGAGCCAATTCCTTCCAGGGCCTTCGGAAGAATCCCGACTCCGTTTTCAATTTGGTTTGTTCAAGTTCTCTGAATTCAGAAAGGTGAATTCCGGTTTCTCGATTTTATCGGCCAGCCTTCCGATGAAGTTGACTTCTGGAAACAAAACCTTTTTTCTTCCAAGATAGCATTTCTCCGACAAACCCCGCAGAAAAGCAGGTGCTGTTCCTGACTCTTTTAGATGGACCTTTAGTTCGGCTTCCCGGTCTTCGGGCAGTTTTCTCAATATCCTCTTTCAGTCTGTGTCTGCTTGACTGCCGGTAATACGTATCAACCAGGTATCCGGCCATTCGTATTCTTCCGTGAGGATATCTATCCGCCGTTTTCCGAAAGTTTTCCGGACTGATGCAAACTACCAAACCGATCAGGTTAACCAGTCGAATATCATCTAAGCAGCTTCACTGCTGTTATCATGCCATCTTGTTTCATCTTTGATCGTCGGAAACCTCTGATTCGCATGCGGCTGAGATACAGGATTTCTTATCGGAACGTTGTAGTTGATTGCTATGCCCAGAAATGACTTGAAAAAGTCAGAAAGTATGGACAAGAAACCATGATGGCAGCTCATGTGATCCAGCGCGTTCACCGCTGAGATGGGGAAATGAAGGATCTGCACTTCCAGTTCATTCTTCAGTTCCGTCAGACTCACTGATCCATAGTAATACTGTTCGTATTCTATGAACTTACCGGAACTGTTGGGTTTCACCAGTGTCGTATTATCGATGTCGATAATACCGACGAACCCGAAGTTACTGCTGGCTAATCAAAGTCGCTGCGATTTCTCGATTATCACCGAGGAGTCGCCGAGTATCCTTGCGAGAGTTTGTTTATTGGTATTTTCCCGGGTGAATGAAATCCACTTCTCATAGTGTACAAAAACTAACCTTCTCCTGAAAACGAGAAGATTCTATGTCGGTCCAGAATTCGGGTGAGGGACACGGTGAAGCGCTGAGGTAACCGGAGGGCGATGATTGAGGGTCGGAAAGGAAATCCCTCGTAGTTATGAGGAGGGTGGACACACCCATACCGGGAAGTTTTCGGCTAATCACGTTTCATCCTCATCGCCGTATCTCGTTCGCCTCCATTCCGAAGGTGATAGTCCTGTCTTTTTTTTGAACAGCCTGGAGAAATAATACTGATTATCGAAATTCATGCGGGATGCAATCTCTTTAATCGATAGTGATAGGTTTCTCAGAAGCTCTTTAGCCCGATGTATCCTGAGCTGGAGAAAGTATTGGTAGGGTGTGAGACCGGTGTAGTCGCGAAAGACTTCCAGCAAACCAGGGTAGGACATCCCGATTTCCGCAGCGACATCTTCCACCTCAATGCTGTCTTCGATGTGCAGCATCATGATTGATCGCGCCGTTTCTACGTACTCGCTGTCTTCGTGGGTCGTCTTCGATTGAATTTCACTGGCGTGGATATGGGCGAGCAATTGGAGCACCAGAGCTCCAAGCAACACCTGGAATCCCGGTGGCTGCTGACGGCAAAGTTGGATCACCTGTTCAAAATCCGCCATGACATCCTGGTTCAATCCTATATGGTGAATGGGATTGTCCGGAGTAATCAGCCCATTTTCGTACAGCCGGAGAGCATGGTTTCCGGCGAAACCGATCCAGTACTCATGCCATCCTGTCTCTATATCCGGGCTGTAGGCATGACGTATTCCGGGAAACAGGAGGATCAGGTCGCCGGCCGATATCCGGTGGCGGATCTTGTCTGCTCCCTCGAACCATCCTCTACCCGCGCTGATGTAGACCGCCTGAAACTCCATCAGTATTCTGCCGGTCGACACAGTTGCTGCGTAATCTCTGGGATGGTTTTCTGGAAGAGGCGGATAGGGCGTCCCGGCGAGGCTTTGGGCGTAGCCAGCATCATTGCAGTAGATTTCCCAACGTTCGGCTTCTCTGTTCACCGGAAGGTATCGAGAAAAGCTATGAACTTGTTTGATCATAAAAAAAAATATATCATAAACTGTAATAATGTTCATTCATTGTCGGTTGCAGGCGGGTATATCGTAGGACTAGGTAAGGAGTCACCTTATATGACCGGTCAGGAGAAGCTCAATGTCGGACTGTTTGGCATCGGTTTGGACACCTATTGGCCGCAGTTTTCCGGATTAAAGGAACGTCTTGAAGGCTATCAACGAGAGATTGGCGGAATCATCAATGAATCGGGTGCTGTCAACCTGATAGATGGTGGATTGGTAGACAATCCCGTACGGGCTCGGTCCGTTGGCGTCCTTTTCAAACAGAAGCAGGTTGATATTTTATTTTTGTATATCTCGACATACGCGCTCTCCTCTACTGTCCTGCCTGTAGCGCAAATAACCGGGGTACCTATTCTTGTTCTGAATATTCAACCGGCCTCGGCGATTGACTACGATTCATTCAATCGTCTGGGGGATCGGGGGGTGATGACCGGTGAATGGCTGGCCCATTGCCAAGCCTGTTCGGTCCCTGAAATCGCCAATGTCTTCAATCGTGCCGGGATTGAATATCGGATGCTAACCGGTTATCTGGGTGAGAATCGGACGGAAGAAGATCTGCGGGCCTGGGTTCGGGCGGCTGCCGCTGTGAAAACAATGCGGTTCAATCGCCTCGGCATTATGGGACACTACTATGCTGGCATGCTGGATGTATATACCGACCTGACACGGCAGGTGGCCACACTCGGCGGACATATCGAGCTTGTGGAAATAGATGAACTGGCCTCGATACGGGAAGGGGTTTCGGAGAAGGAAGTTGCCGCCAAGGTCGAGGAGTTTCAACAGTTCTTCACCGTATCCTCTGAATGTAGTGACACCGAAATCCTCCGGGCCGCCAAAACCTCAGTCGCCCTGGACCGACTCGTTGAACGCCGCAACCTCGGCTCCCTAGCCTATTACTATGAAGGAATCAGGGGCTCCGCGCATGAGGACATTATCACTTCGGTGATCGCCGGGAACACGTTGCTGATCGGACGCCATGTCCCGGTTGCCGGAGAATGCGAAGTCAAGAACGCTCAGGCGATGAAGATTATGGATTCTCTGGGGGCCGGCGGTTCTTTTTCCGAGTTTTACACCATGGATTTCGACGACGATATCGTGATGCTCGGCCACGACGGACCAGGCCATTTTAAGATAGCCGAGGGAGATGTCGGATTGGTCCCCCTTCCGGTTTATCACGGCAAGCCTGGGAACGGATTGTCGATACAGATGACTGTGAAACATGGCCCGGTGACACTGCTTTCGTTTTGTGAAGGTTCGGAGGGCGTCTTCTTCCTCGTCGCCGAAGGGGAAAGCGTTCCCGGACCCGTCCTGAATATCGGCAATACCAACAGCCGGTATCGATTTGACATCGGAGCCCGTTCGTTCATCGAACGCTGGTCTCGATTCGGCCCGTCTCATCACTGCGCCATTGGTGTCGGCCACGTGGCCTCGGACATCAAGAAGATTGGCAGTTTGATGAGCATCGCCTGCCACCAAGTATGTTGAGGAGGCCGGAACTGTGTTAAGAGTGGGGTTCGCGATGCAGCTGCACGAAGGCTGTGAGGAAGAGTATAAAAGGCGCCACGATGAAATCTGGCCGGAACTGGCCAAGGAGCTTGCGGATGCTGGTGTCCGTGACTATGTCATCTATTTGGATAAATCCACCCACACGCTGTTCGCGAGTCAGAAGGTGACCGAGCACAATACCGCCGATGCGCTTCCCGGTCGGGACATCGTTCGTAAATGGTGGGATTACATGGCGGATCTCATGGAAACCAATTCAGACGGTTCTCCGATAGTGAGGAAATTGACCGAAATGTTCTATTTCGACTAGGTTCAAGGAGAAACCTGTGCCGAAAACTCTGCTGGAATTGAAAAACATTGTGAAAACCTTTCCTGGTGTCAAGGCTCTAGATGGTGTTCAGTTCAACCTTCATCAAGGAGAAATACACGGTCTGATGGGCGAGAACGGAGCCGGTAAATCCACGTTCATCAAGATTATCACTGGAGTTTATCAGCCCGATGGCGGCGAGATTCTCCTGAACGGCCAACCGCTGCGATTCCCGACGCCTATGGACGCCCAGCGACACGGTGTGGCGGCAATATACCAGCATGTTACGTGTTATCCGGACTTATCGGTTACCGAAAACATCTTCATGGGGCACGAGAAGCTGCGCAAAGTAACGCGCCGAATCGACTGGACCAGGATGCACTCCGAGGCGCAGAAACTTCTGAACCAACTGAATGCGGGATTCAGATCACAAATTCGGATGGGAGACCTTTCCGTCGCCCGGCAGCAAATCGTCGAAATTGCCAAGGCCTTGTCCACTGAAGCCAAGATTGTCATCATGGACGAGCCCACCGCGGCTCTGACTCAGCATGAGAGCCAGGAACTATACCGGATTACCGAATCACTGAGAGACCACGGTGTCTCCATTATTTTCATTTCCCATCGCCTGGAAGATATCGAACGTTTGGCCGATCGTATCACAGTGTTCCGGGATTCCCGGTACATCGGCACTTGGCAGGCCGGTCAGATTAACCAGAATCAGCTGATAGTGGCCATGGTAGGCCGAGAAATCACCCAGATGTATCCGAAACACAGCAAAAACCCCGGCGACGAGGTTCTTCGCGTGGAAAACCTCACCCGCACCGGCTATTTCCGGGGCGTGAATTTTCAAGTTCGCCGGGGTGAAATACTCGCCCTGACGGGTTTGGTGGGGGCCGGGCGAACGGAAGTCTGCGAAGCTATTTTCGGAATCGCACCTTTTGATGATGGTTCGATTTTCCTCGAAGGCAAACAGATTCAATGGTCAAGTCCTGTCGACGCCCAGGCCGACGGATTGGCTTTTCTCCCCGAAGACCGCCAGAAACAGGGCCTGATTTTGGAATGGGAGATTGGTAAGAATATCACCCTCCCGGCGCTGAAGTATTTCTCCAACCTATTCTGGATGGATCCGAACCGGGAAGCGAAGGAAGCTGGGAGGTTGGCCTCCAAGCTGGCGGTTAAGGCTCCCAGCATATTCGCCAAGGCTGCCACGCTCTCGGGAGGTAACCAGCAGAAGGTGGTTTTCGCCAAGCTTCTCATCCGAAACCTGAAAGTAATCATCCTTGATGAGCCCACCAAGGGCGTGGATATCGGTGCCAAGGCGGCAATTTACGAGATTATCGAAAACCTGGCCGCCGAAGGGTATGCAGTTATCCTCATTTCATCGGAAATGCCGGAAGTCCTCGGCATGAGCGACCGCATCGTCGTAATGAAGCAGGGTCATGTTACTGCCGAACTGATTACCGACCAGACCAGCCAGGAAGAGATACTGAACGCCGCCATGGTAGCCGAGGTTCATCATGCCTGAGAAACCCTTGAATCAGCGCAAGTTCCTGCAGCCTGAACAACTCAGGGAACTGGGACTGCTTCTGTTCATACTTGCGATAGGCCTGGCGGTCCAGTTGCGGAATCCAGTCTTCCTGTCGATATCGAACATCACCTCTCTGTTTACTAACACCGCTATACTGGGAATTCTGGCCGTCGGTATGATGCTGGTTCTGGTTACCCGGGGCATTGATCTGTCCATCGGCGCGATTATCGCTTTCACGGGGATGGTGACGGCACTGACAGTCGCCCGTTTCCCGGGACTTCCGCCCTTTGTCGCCATTCTCGAGGGTATCATCATCGGCATGGTGTTCGGAGCGCTCTCGGGCATACTCGTTGCCCGCCTTGATGTGCTACCGATCATCGCTACGCTCGGCATGATGAACGTCGTCCGGGGACTCACATATGTGGTTTCTGGAGGACAGTGGGTTAGTTCCTACCAGATGTCCGATGGTTTCAAAGCCATCGCAACCGGAAAGCTCTTCGGCATCAACAATCTGATCGTCATCGCCATCGTTGTTTATATAGTCGCGGCTTATTATATCCGGCACACCCGTGTTGGGCGGCGGATCTACGCGGTTGGTTCCAATCCGGAAGCGGCTGAAATCTCCGGCCTTCCCAGGCGGCGTCTCATTTTCCTGGCCTATTTGATAATGGGCGGACTGTCCGGCTTGGCGGGGGTTCTCTGGGTTGCGAAATTCGCTTCGGCCCAAGGTAATACGGCCATCGGATATGAATTGAATGTCATTGCCGCCTGTATCCTCGGCGGGGTGAGTATTTCCGGGGGAGTTGGAAGGATTTTCGGCCTTATCCTAGGTACGGTTCTCCTCGGGATACTGAACAATGCTCTGCCACTAATCAACGTTTCTCCTTTCTGGCAAATGGGCATTCAGGGACTCGTTATCCTGGCCGCGGTCATCACAAACGTACTCGTCCGGAGAAATACCGAACGCGACGCGCTGCGCAGGAGGGCCATATGAGCGATGTCCGGAAAATCAGCATTGAAAAAGAATGGAGCTGGAAAGGCTTTTTCCTTCAGTGGGAATGGCTGCTGGTTCTGGTTCTTATTGTGGTTTTCCTGGTTAACTCTCTGATATCGCCATATTTCCTTACACTGTCGTCGCTGATACAAACACCGTCAACCTTCCTCGACAAGGCGTTCATCGTTTTTCCCATGACGATGGTGATTATACTCGGTCGGATCGACATCTCCGTCGGATCGACCGTCGCCCTGTCGGCCGTCGTGATGGCCGTGAGCTACAACGCCGGTGTTCCGATGCCAGTCGCCATGATTATCTGCCTCCTTGTGGGAACGATCGGCGGCGGCTTGAACGGACTGCTCCTAACACAGTTCAAAGAACTTTCGCACGTCATCGTCACTCTTGCTTCAATGATTATCTACCGGGGAATCGCCTATATCATTCTGGGAGATCAGGCTTCCGGGGGATTCCCCGACTGGTATTCCTTCCTGGGATGGGGATCGATCGCCGGTATTCCGTTCATCCTGATTGTCTTTGCCGTAGCAGCTGTTATCTTCGGGTTGGTTTTGCACAAAACCCGTTTTGGCCGTTCTGTTTACGGCATGGGATTCAATTCAACCACTTGTGAATATTCGGGCCTGAGGACGGATCGTGTCACTCTCATCGTCTTTACGTTGGCAGGTTTGATGTCTGCGGTCACCGCCCTGTTCCTGACGTCTCGGATGGGAAGCACGCGGCCCAATGTGGCCACAGGCTATGAACTGGAAGTTATCACAATGGTCGCTCTGGGAGGCGTCAGTACCAGCGGCGGAATCGGTAAGATCGGCGGACCTATCCTGGCGGTCTTCATCATCGGATACCTGAGCTACGGCATGGGCCTTGCGAACATTCAGGCACCAGTCGTTCTGGTTGTCATCGGACTGCTTCTGATTGTCTCGGTTTTGGCGATGAAATTCAGAGTATCACCCAAGAAACGTAAATTAGCCATGTAGCGTTGCTACTGAGGTTGAAAAATAGGAGGAGGTCTTTTCATGAAAAAGACGACATTTTTGCTAATCATTTTGGCCATGGTTCTGCTGCCTGCAACCATGGCCTTCGCCGCTGGCACCAAAGATGACGGTGTAGAACGTCACGCATTCATCTTCAAAAACACCGGGAATCCCTACGGCGACAAGCAGATGCAGGGATTTGCCGACGGCATCGAGGAAATGGGCTTCGAGGCCATTACCAGGGCTCCCGACCAGCCCACCGCTGAGGCCCAAATTCAGATTATCGAGCAGCTGATTGCCCAGAAAGTGGATTCTATCAGCATCACCGGAAACGATTTCGACGCTCTGCAGCCCGCCCTCAGGAAAGCTATGGACGCCGGCATTGCTATTCTCTCCGCCGATTCCGCCGTGAATCCCGAGAGCCGAATCACGCACATCAACCAGGCCGATTCGGAAATGATCGGCCGCACCCTTATCCAGGCGGCCTACGATATGGCCGAGGGCGCCGGTGAAATTGCTGTTCTTTCGGCTACCAGCCAGGCTTCCAACCAGAATCTCTGGATCGAGTGGATGAAAAAGGAACTCGACGAGAATTCCGGCAAGTACGCCAACTTGAAGCTCGTACGCATTGCCTACGGCGACGACTTGCGGGACAAGTCGGTCAGTGAGACTGAAGGCCTCCTGCAGAGCTTCCCAAACCTTGAAGTTATCATCGCGCCCACCACCGTCGGCATCGCGGCCGCCGGCCGGGTTATTACGGATCGCGGCTTGATTGGTCAAATCGACGTCACCGGACTAGGCCTGCCTTCCGAAATGGCTGAGTACATCGAGAATGGCTCCTGCCCCTATATGTTCCTTTGGAACCCGATCGATGTGGGTTACCTCACGGCCTATGCCGCTGTTGCCGCGTCCAGGGGCGAGCTGACCGGTGCCGCTGGTGAGTTCTTTTCAGCCGGAAGACTCGGCGAGTTCTCGGTTGTCAAGGCCAGTGATGGTGGAACAGAAGTTCTCTTGGGGGCGCCGTTTAAGTTCGAGCCTTCGAATATCGGCGAGTGGAAGTCCGTCTACTAGATCGGTATTAGTCAGTTTTCTAATTTCTGATCGCCTCCTTTGAGGAGGCGGTCTCCCCGGGAGTGATTGATTCGACAACCGGTTCCGGAAAATTTTCCAACCGACGACTATACCGAACGTCTGTTCTATATTCAGGCGCAAAGTATGCATGCGGTGAGCTATTGGAGGCAGGTAATGAACGAGTCGGTTCATAAACACGTTGAAGAGCAATACGCCGAACTGGGCATTGATGTCGAGGCAGCCATTGAACAGCTGAAGTCGGTACCGCTGTCGCTGCATTGCTGGCAGACCGATGATGTCGGTGGTTTCGAAGCTCCTGATTCCAAGCTTCCCGGTGGCGGTATCCAGGTGACCGGGAATTACCCGGGAAAAGCCCGTACCATAGCCGAAATGAGACAAGATCTTGAAAAGGTGACCAGCCTGCTTCCGGGGCGCCATCGTCTCAGTCTTCATACGATATATGGAGAATTTGACGGGAAATCGGTAGAGCGCACCGAGATCGGACCGGAGCATTTTCAGGGTTGGATTGAGTGGGCTCGCTCCCAGGGGATGAGTCTGGATTTAAACGGCACCTTTTTCAGTCATCCCAATGCTGACGACGGTTTTACACTGTCTCATCCGGATCCGGGAATTCGCGAGTTCTGGATCGAGCACGGGAAACGCAGCCGGGAAATTGCCGCAGTTATGGGCAAGACCCTTGGGAGTCCGGCTATTCTCAATACCTGGATACCCGACGGTGCGAAAGATCTTCCGATTGATCGCCTGGGCTATAGGGAGCGTCTTCGAGATTCACTGGATGCCATGCTGGCGGAGAAAATCTCGAAGGAGTACATGAAGGATGCAGTCGAAACCAAACTGTTCGGTATCGGTAGTGAATCCTACGTCGTCGGTTCCCACGAGTTCTACATGGGCTATGCCCAGAGTCGGGATACCATAATCTGCCTGGATATGGGGCATTTTCATCCCACAGAGTCGGTAGCCGATAAGCTGTCTTCCGTATACCTCTTCTTTGACGAACTCCTGCTCCATGTCAGTCGGCCAGTTCGCTGGGATTCTGACCATGTTGTGATTTTCAATGATGATCTCGCCGACCTCACACGGGAGCTTGTCCGCTGCGGCAGGATCGCTGATACCCACATCGGCCTTGATTTCTTCGACGCTACCATGAACAGAATCGGCGCCTATGCCATCGGCGCCCGGGCCGTACTCAAAGGACTTCTGGCCGCGATGCTCGAACCAACCGTTTTGCTGCGGAAATACGATCGCGAGGCCAATGCCTTCGCCCGTCTCGCTCTTCTGGAGCAAGCTCGGACGCTGCCTTTTGGTACCATCTGGAACAGGTACTGCGAGGAGACTGGAGTGGTCGGCGATTCACGCCTCATTGCTGACGTTCTTGACTACGAGAAAACCGTCTTGAACAGGCGTTAGGAGATTTCCAGATGGATAGAGGCATGAAGGAACTGATTGAGGTTAGCCGGGAGTACGGATCGGATTCTCGGTGGGTACTTGTTGGCGGAGGTAATACCTCGCTGAAAAACAACGGGACTCTCTTTGTCAAAGCCTCGGGTTATCCCCTGGCAACGATTGACAGTGCTGGTTTCGCCGTTATGGACCGCTCTCGCCTGGCCGCAATCTGGGACAACACCTATCCGGACGGCGAGGACTCTGAATCGGTCGTTCTTCGGGAGAGGCTTGTTTTCGCCGACCTGATGGCTGCACGAGTGCCCGGAGAAGAACGTCGTCCCAGCGTCGAAGCGCAACTCCATGATCTGCTTCCGTGGTATCTTGTGGTGCACCTTCACCCGACGTTGGTGAATGGTCTCACCTGTGCCATACAGGGGGAAGCCATCGCCGCCGATCTGTTCAGTGATGATCAGTTGTGGATTCCTGCTACCGATCCCGGATATGTGTTGGCGAAAACTATTCGGGGTGCATTGGAGCGTCGATCAGCCGACGGCCTTGGGAATCCCGATTACATTTTCCTGGCAAATCACGGTGTCTTCGCTGGAGGAGAAAGCTCCGACGAGGTTCGGCGGAAATATCAGCTCCTTGAGCAGGTACTAACTGAACAAGTGACCCGGAATCCGGGGTCATATCCTGTCGATGCGCCGATTCCAGCCAACCATATTGCTTTGGAACTCATCGCCAGAAAAGAGTTCGGTGCGAATGCCTGCATCTCGTTCGTTCGCGGTGGAGAACTGGATCGCTACCTCGCCACGCGAAAAGTCGCACAGGCGCTCACCGGCTGCCTGACTCCTGATCATATCGTATACGCTGGTCCTGGTGCTCTCTATCTGAAGGGCTCCGGTGCGGATATCCCAACTGCCTGGGAGGCCGCTGGAAAGGAATACAGGAACAAGTGGGGAAGACCGGCCAATGTGATCCTCTTTCCGGACCTTGGTGGAGCTATGATTGTCGCGGCCGGCGACAAAGCCTTAGCCAATGCCAGGCTGCTTCTGGATAACGCCCTTGATGTGGCTGCCTACACGGAGAGTTTCGGCGGTCCGAAGATGCTCCAGGAGCGGTTTGTTCGTTTTATTGTCGATTGGGAAGTAGAGAATTACCGGAGCAAAATGACTGCCAAACACCTTCGACGCTGACGGGGAATTGACTTTGGCAGGTTGAAATTCTGCAAATTCAAAACGGGCGTAAAAGCGCTGAATAATGGATGGACCCCGCTGCGCCAGAGGTTGTCCAAAGATTTCCCCAAAGTAGAAAACTTTCTCCATTCAATACCCAATAGTTAACCCGCCCGAAAACTAGAAGACATCAATACTGGCTTCAGCAGCCAAAACCGCCCAAACAAAAAAAAGCATCCGTCTGCTGAGTTGTTCTCATAATCGCTTGCCCCGAAAGAGCTTTGTCTGGAAGAGAACTCGACCCTCTGGTTGCCCGCTGTTCTGGCTCCATTATACTGTACTTCTGTTGGCAAAGTGTTCCTCGCGTGGCAGAGTGATTCTTACATAGACGATTATCTTATCTTATACAGAACTTCACGGGGGAAGCCGGTATGCCATCACCGACAGGGAGGCTTTGAGGCTCGAAGTCGACAAGATTCGCTCCCAGGGCTACGCCATCGACGATCGCGAGCATGAAGGTACCTCCGCTGCATCGGTGCTCCGATTCGGGACGCACATGGCGAGATTTTTGCATTGATTTCGGTATCGAATCCGGAAGTCTGAATGACGCTTAATCGTGTAATGGAAAACTGGCATTGCCAATTACCAACGTTGCCAATGAGTTATCCCGTAAGTTGGATTATCAGACCATAATCACCGACTTATCGCATTCTTCTCTTGACAGCCGACAGCGCATAGGCGTTAGATCAATATAGCTGCTATTCGGAACAACGTTCTCATATAGGAACGCGAATCAGAAATCCGTAGGAGGCATTCAATGAAAAAGGTTCTGCTAAGCATATTGACTATGGTACTTCTCACTGGAGTGCTCATAGCAAATGGCGGTTCAGACGTGGAGGCGGGTGACACTGCGCCAAAGCCGGTTAAACTCACATGGTCTTCCGTCAGTGTGCCGAATGATGCTCATACCCGAGCGATGCAGGTTTTCAAGCTGGAACTGGAACGTATTTCCGGCGGAGAAATGGAAGTCGAGATTTACCATTCCGGTCAGTTGTTCACTCAGGAAGGCGCGCAAGCGGCAGTAGTTCGAGGCACGTTGGACATGGTTTATTCCGATGCCGCCTGGGTAGCCCAGCAGCTTCCGTATGTTTCAATGCTTGGCGCGGTCTACACCTTCACCGGCTATGAGCACATGACCAGAGTGATGAACGGCCCCATTGGAGACGAAATCTTTGCCGACGTGGTTGATACTGTGGGTGTCCGACCCTTAGGAGCATTTTATCTCGGTACCCGACAGTTGAACCTGCGAGATATCGGGCGCGAAGTTCGGCATCCTGATGACATGGACGGCGTCAAACTTCGTACCCCGAATAGTCCCACGTGGATTGCCTTGGGCAAGGCTCTTGGCGGGAATCCTACCCCCATGAGTTTTACCGAGGTTTACATGGCTCTGAAGACCGGTACCGCAGATGGTCAAGACAACCCCTTACCGACGGACAAAAACGCCAAGTTCTATGAAGTCACCAAATACATTATCCTCACCGATCACGTTGTTGGTGTCATTTGGCCCACCATCAACGAAGAGAAATGGCAGAGCCTCACCTCTCAACAGAAGGAATGGGTAATGCAGGCCTTGGACAAAGCTCAGGAAGTCTGTGACGAGACCAACTTGGCTGCCGAAGCCGAACTGGTGGATTTCTTCCGGGGTGAAGGTCTCACAGTGATAGAAGATCCCGACAGAGATGCTTTCGCCGAATACGCGAAATGGTCTTATCAAAACGAAAGCCCCGAAGTATCTTCTGCGTGGGATTGGGAACTCTACGATCGGATTCAAGCCGCGAAATAGTAAAACCGCTGGTATTCAAACAAAAAATAACCGGGATCCGACCGCTCAAACGGTCGGATCCAGCCTCCGGAGGTGCCGAATGGCCTCTAGTAACCGCAAGATTCTGAGTATCCTTGTGGATTTGGTGGAAATCTACATACCTTGTATGAGTTTTTCCATCATGTTCTTATCCTTCATCGTACAGATTTTTACTCGATACGTCCTCAACAGTCCTTTGATCTGGACCTACGAGCTGACTATTTTCGGTTTTATTTGGACGGCACTTCTCGGGGCACTCTATGCGAAGAGAAGAATGTCTCACGTGAAATTCACTTTGCTCTACGATGCTTATTCACCGCAGACACAAGTTTGGATTCGTCTAGCGGGGAACGGTCTCATCCTCGTTGCTTTTATCGCCGGATTCTGGCCCGCCTTAGACTACGTATTGTTCATGGGTTTCAAAAAATCGACCGTCCTCAAAATTCCTTATGACGTCGCGTTCTTTCCATTTGTCGTATTTATGGTCGGAATGATCATTCGATTTGCGATCGATGTCTGGAATGATCTGAAAATCCTCAACCAGAAGACGTGGAAAATCTCATGAACTGGCCACTCCTGATATTTTTAGTGGGTTTTGCCGCTATTTTCATTCTCCGCCTGCCTATCGCACCGGGGATGCTCGCCACCAGCATCCTTTATCTTGTGGTTGCTCCGGGAGCCGATGCGGATATTTCTATGTTTGCCGAAAAGGTTCTGACCAACCTCGAAGCGAAGTACATTATCATCGCCGTTCCCCTGTTCGTGTTCATGGCCCAAGTTATGAATTCCGGCAAGATAACGGACATGATATTTCGCTTTGCCAACGTATTAGTTGGTCGCCGGAGGGGCGGACTCGGTCATGTGAACGTTGTTGCTTCCATCATTTTTTCTGGAATGACAGGATCGGCTGTTGCCGATGCCTCCGGATTAGGCATGATGGAAATCAAGGCGATGAAAGAACATGGGTATGAAGAGGGTTTTTCCTGCGCGGTTACCGCGGCCAGCGCCACCATCGGTCCCATATTCCCACCGAGTATACCGATGATTTTTTACGCGATGCTTTCCGGAGCGTCCATCGGAAATCTCTTTCTCGGCGGGATGATTCCCGGACTTCTCATCGGACTCGCTCTTATGGTTTACATCGCGTGGGTAGCGAATCGCCGAGGTTATCCTCGGGGAGAGAAAATGATTCTCCGCGATATGCTGACAATTGCCCTCAAAGCATTTCCGGCATTGTTTTCCGTTGTCGTGCTCCTGGGCGGTATCTACACCGGTATTGTGACGCCTACAGAAGCCGGTGCTCTCGCTTCTCTCTACGCCATTATCATCGCGGCCCTTGTCTATCGTGCACTCGGTCCGAAAGCGTTGTGGGAAGCCGTCAAGGACACGGCAAAAACCACCGGAATCCTTTCTCTCATTGTGGGATGCGCCTTTACCTTCTCATTTATAGTCGCTCGAGAGCAGATTCCACAATTGGCAGCGAACTTCCTCTTATCCGTTACCTCAAGCAAGGCGTTTTTGTTACTTCTGATCAACATCGTATTCCTTGTACTGGGAATGTTTATCGATACATCCACGATTACGGTGGTGTTCATTCCCATGGTTTTGCCATTGGTCCAGGCCTTGGGAATCGATCTCGTACATTTCGGTGTCGTCGTCACATTGAATATGATGATCGGTCTATCCACACCACCATTCGGGATGTTGCTGTTCATCGTATCGGGCATATCCGGCGCACCCATACGAGGGATTATCAAGGAGATTTTCCCCATGCTCATCGCCATGATCGTCGTTTTGGTCCTGATCACCTATGTGCCGGATATCGTTCTCTTTCTTCCCCGATTGATCGGACATTAGGGTAGCTATGAGTATTACGGGGTCTAGCGGCCAACCCAGCATCCATACTTCGTACCCGGCGGAGATCCGGGTCCGGCGTGCGCCACCATCAGCGGTATGTATGGAATCATATCTGGATACATTGACTACCAAGGCGTCCTGAACGTAGCAATGAAGCTTCGGGAACAAGACATATTCCTGGATATCTACGACGATCCCGATTTTGCATGCACACTGAACGAAAAGATTCATCTTTTTTGAAACACTGCCGAAACCAGGAGCCGCTGGCAGATGAAAATTCCTTAAAAGGAAGGAGCGAACAATGAACAATACATTGGCCAACGGTGTATGGCCTACGGCCGTTACTCCCTTCGATGCAGATAACAGGATTGATGTCCAGGCATTGAACTCATTGGTGAATTTCTATTACGACGCCGGTGTGGCCGGGATTTTCGGCGTTTGCCAATCCAGCGAAATGTTCTATCTCAATCGGAACGAACGAGAGTACCTTGCTCAGGAAACCATGAGAGCTGCTGATGGCAAGTTGCCTGTAATCCTTTCGGGACATGTTAGCGATAATCCAGCCTCCCAAGCCGACGAACTCAAGGCAATGGCCTCCTTGGGACCGAAGGCTGTTGTCCTCGTCACAAACCGATTGGCTGCAACCGACGAAAGCGACAATGTTTGGTTTGAGAACCTCAGGCGACTCATTGACCACCTGCCGGAGGATATGCTCTTGGGATTCTACGAATGTCCTTATCCCTATAAGAGGCTCTTGAGCCCGGAACTCCTTATCCGCTGTGCCGCACTCGGTCGATTCGGTTTTCTGAAGGATACCTGTTGTAACGCGTTGCAGATTCGCGCAAAGCTCGATGTTCTGAGAGGCACCGGGCTAAAACTTTTCAATGCGAATGCGGCAACCTTGCTGGTTTCTCTCCGAGACGGCGCGGCAGGATACAGCGGAGTAATGGCTAATTTTCACCCGGCCCTCTATGTTCGTTTGTGCCGTGATTGGAGCCGGGATCCCGAGGGTGCCGGCCGACTGATGGATTTTCTCGGGCCGGCTTCCGTGATCGAATGCCGGTCTTATCCAACTAGTGCGAAATATCATCTGAGCCTGGACGAGGTGCCTTTCGGACTTACAACCCGTTCCATGGATCCTGATGACTTTCTGTCGTTTCACCGCCTTGAACTTGAGCAGCTACACCGCTTGGCCCGGAGACTAAACTGACTCGAGTGGTCCTCGAAACTGCTGAACTTGGAATGGGCGACGAGCGGACAGAATAACCGATACTGGGAACTGCACTTCATGATGAGTATTATGAGACTTACTGAGCAGGTTCTTATGCGGTTCGGATTTCAGTCTTCCAGTCTGAGTTATGGATGATCCGAACTGCGCCAGAGGTTATCCAAAGATTTCCCGAAAGTAGAAAGCTCCCCTCATTCAATACCCAATAGTTAACCCCCCGGAAACTAAAAAACGTCAATACTGGCTTCAGCAGCTAAAACAGCCCAAACAAAGAAGAGCATCCGTCTGCTGAGTGCTCTCTAATGGCTTGCCCCGAAGGGATTGCCTGGAAGAGGACTCGAACCTCCACGACCTTGCGATCACTAGTCCCTGAAACTAGCGTGTCTACCAATTTCACCATCCAGGCGAGATAGGTGTTTGAAAATATCGATTGCAAGGTGCTATGTCAATATGATGGAAGATTGGTTAGCGGAAGATAGGGATGATGGACTTTGAGGATGCGAGATGAAGTTTTCTTTTGAAGAATTGAGATGTGTAAGAGTGCTTGAGGCGGTAACAATCGTCAATTACTATTAACCTTGAAGGGGAAATGGATGACGAAAGCTGTGGTAGTTGAGCGTGTAGGTGAGAAGATACTGGTATCAGATGTGAGACGAATTAGAGAAAATACAACTTTTTGGAGAGTTAAGAGGCGGAATTTTCTAGTGGCAAACACTAAGGCTCTGGAATTGAAAAAGGGGAACCTTGTTGAGATTTTTTTGCCGACTGGGAAAACGGTGTTACAGACGATGCTTATCTTTTTGTTGCCTTTGATGTTGTTTCCGATGGCTTATGGGATGGCCGCTGCGTTTTTTCCCGGGACTGGAGATGAGCTTTTATTCTTAGTGGGTTTCGGAGCCCTGCTGTTGGGATTCCTTCTTGGCTTCTTTCTGTGTCGCATTGTGGGTAAGCCGGTTCCGACTATTTCGAAGGTGTTGGCTGATGAGAATGTATCTAAGCCCGATGGCTTTTCAGGGTGTAGTGCATGTGTGGATTTCGATTGTCATAAGTAAGTGGCTGGAAATTGAGTGTCAGATTAGTCGCGAGTGTACTTGTCGGTGAACCACAGCGAGCAATTATTCAATTCGAAGTTAGGTTGGCAGGTAGTTAGGAGAATCTAAATTAGTAGAATAATTTAGACCAGTTGACATAAGGATTTCATATGAATTATGTGGCACTTCGTGGCAGGTCGGTATGGATTACAGGGGCTTCGTCTGGAATTGGTTTGGAGATGGCTCTTTTAGCCGCGCGGGCCGAGGCAAAGCTGTTTCTTTTCTCTTCACGGGCGGAACTTTTGAAGAAAGCCGTGGCTTTGTGTGCGACCCGAGGTGCGCTGGCAGTTCATTTTGAGGCTGTTGACCTTTCCGACTACAATGCGGCGGAGGAAGTTGCGAAAAAATTGCTTCAGTTAAATGGGCCGCCTCAGATATTGATTTTGAATGCGGGGGTTTCGCAACGGTCTTTCGCTGTTGATACAGAATTGGCTGTGACTTCAAAAATAATGAATCTGAACTTCCTTGGGGCGGTTGGAATGACGCGAGTCGTTTTACCTTCTATGGTTGAAAATGGAGGTGGGAAAATTGCGGTTACCAGTAGTTTGACTGGCGTATTTGGTTTCCCCTTGAGGTCTTCTTATGCGGCGAGTAAGCATGCACTTCATGGATATTTCGAGAGTCTCGATTTAGAATACGGCGCTTTGGGGATTCGTGTCACGCTAGCGATTTTGGGGCGTATTAGAACTGAAATTGCGCTTAGGGCGCTTAAAGGGGATGGAACCAGCTATGGAATCCAGGATCCTGCTTTGAAGAAGGGTATGGACCCCCGTCGCTGTGCAGCCAAGTATTGGAGGGCCATTTTGAGAGGACGACGGGTTAAGGTGATGGGAGGCATCGAAGTGTTGATGATTTTTTTCCATCGCTATATTCCAGCGTTGTTCAGACTAATCGCCCGAAAGGTAAATTCAAAATAGCAATCTTTGACAGGGTTGAAAAAAGAATACGCCTCTGTACTGCGGGCCTGCAAAGTCAAGAGGTTAATCGTCTTTGCATAGCAGAGTTTTTGGGGAGTTGAATAATTGTCGGTGGACAAAATGGACATTCAGCCCACAGTGGATTTTGCATCGGAAGTGAATTTCTCGGTTTTGGATTCGTACTTCCATCAGGAACTCTGGTAGGGTAGACTTATACGGCTAGAGAGATGCTACACACGGTTTTAGTTGATACAGAATTGATTTACACATGGAATAAACTTACATGGATCAGATTACAAAGTTAGAGAACATCAGTATCCATATTTTGCGTGAGGCATATGCCAATTTCAGGAATTTAGGAATGCTGTGGTCGATTGGGAAGGACTCAACAGTACTTCTATGGCTGACACGAAAGGCATTTTTTGGTCATGTTCCTTTTCCGTTGGTGCATATAGATACACACTTCAAAATTCCCGAGATGATTGAGTATAGGGATAGTCTTACTAGGAAGTGGAAACTCCCGATGGTTTATGGGGAGAATAAAGCCGCCCTGGAGGCAAAGCAAACCTTTCCCGATGGAAACATCGATCGAATTAATTGTTGTAGGCTTCTTAAGTCGGAGGCACTGAAGCATACGCTCAATGGCACCTGGCCGCGTTACAGATTCAATCACGAGGCGGATGAATATCAATTGGATAAGGATACCGAGGCATATACCGGAATGATAGTTGGCGTACGCTCCGATGAGGAGGGCTCTCGTTCAAAGGAACGCTATTTCTCACCACGGGATAAGGAAAATACCTGGGATGTGGGCGACCAGCCTCCGGAATTCTGGAATCAATTCAAAACAGATTTTGCGCCTGGTACTCACGTTCGAATCCATCCACTCCTCGACTGGACTGAAACAAATATTTGGGAATATATCGATCGTGAAAAAATTCCGACAGTGTCGCTTTATTACGACCAGGGTGAGGGAAAACGGTATCGCTCGCTGGGTTGTGGCCCTTGTACCCATCCTGTTAAATCCACTGCGAGAAGTATTCCTGAAATCATTGAAGAGCTGAAGTCCGGTAAGTTTGCACATATTGCAGAACGTTCCGGACGCGCACAGGATAAGGATGATGGTGGAGGTTTGGAGACTCTGCGTCGAGAGGGGTATATGTAATAAATGCATAGCAATATGAACGTCGTGATAACTGGGCATGTGGATCATGGGAAGAGTACGGTGATTGGACGCTTAATGGCTGATACCGGCAGTCTTCCGAATGGGAAGCTCGAGCAAGTAAAAGCCAGTTGCGCCCGTAATTCCAAGCCCTTCGAATATGCCTTCCTCCTAGATGCCCTGAAGGATGAACAGAGCCAGGGAATTACTATAGATTCGGCCAGGATTTTTTTCAAATCAAAGAAAAGGCATTACATAATTATTGATGCACCTGGTCATATCGAGTTTTTGAAAAATATGGTTACCGGCGCTGCGCGGGCAGATGCCGCATTTCTATGTATAGATGCACACGAGGGAGTGCAGGAGAACTCACGTCGCCATGGCTACTTGCTCTCAATGCTCGGTGTCAGACAGATGTGCGTGCTGGTTAACAAGATGGATTTGGTTGGTTACGAGAAAAGAGTGTTCAAATCAGTGGTCCGGAAATATTCCAGATTTCTGAGAAACATCAATGTGTACAATGTACCCTTTATTCCGGTGTCGGGGATAGAAGGAGACAATATCACGTCCCCCAGTGGAAAAATGTCTTGGTGGAAGGGTGGTACGGTTCTAACACTTATCGATAAGTTCAAGGAAGAAAACCCACCAGACAACTTGCCCTTCCGCATGTTTGTTCAGGATGTATTCAAATTCACTGCGATGAGTGATAAGCGGAGAATCATTTCCGGCACAGTATCGACTGGCAGCCTTGCAGAAGGGGATGAGCTAGTTTTTTATCCATCGGCTAAGAAGAGCAAGGTATCTAGCATTGAGCATTTTGGTGAGAACAAACCCGCGAAAGTGAAGGCGGGAATGGCCGTTGGATTCACTGTAACCGAGCAGATTTATGTTAGAAGGGGTCAACTAGCCGTTCGCACCAATGAAAAACAACCACAAACCGGCAATGTTATGAGGGTCAATTTGTTTTGGCTGGGCCGCGAACCATTTGAAAGGGATAAGGAGTACGTACTTAAAAATGGTACTGAGAAGGTTAGAGTTAAACTGTTTGACACCTTGAAAGTTATCGACGCATCAAGTCTGCATTCTGATGGAATGAAAAAGATGATTGAGAGACACGATGTCGCTGATTGTGTTTTAACTACCCAGCGTCCAGTTGCCTTTGATATTGTAGATGATTTCCCTATTACAAGCCGCTTTGTAATAGTCGATGGATATGAAATTGCTGGTGGTGGGATTATCAGGGAGGTAATTCGGGACAATCAGGCTAAGTATCGAGACAAGGTGATAGACCGGAACTTGAGATGGGATATAGGAAGCATTACACGAGAGCGCAGGAGGGAAATTTATGGACATGGTCCGTCGCTGTTGATGGTGAGTGGACCCGAAGATCCACGCAAGTCCGAATTTGCCAAGGCGCTGGAGAAGAGTTTTTTTGATTTAGGTAAGAAGGTTTACTATCTTGGTGTACGCAATGTGCTTGCCGGGCTGGATTCCGATATGCGGATTAAGCGACATAATCTATATCCGGAGGACAGGGAAGAGATGATTCGTCGCCTTGCGGAATTAGCCAACATATTGGTGGATGCGGGTATCATAGTTATCGCAACAGTGTCTGATTTGAGTTACGACGAGAGGGAAACCTTTCGAACTTCGGTTTCCCCGGTGGAGGTTCACACTATTTGGGTGGGAGCTCCTGAAGAATCCGATAGTAGGGCAGACTATGTTATTGAAGAAGCCGCTGAGGCAAATAACCATTTGACGAAGGTGATTAGTCATCTGGATCGATTGGGGGTTGGAGTCTGAAGTTTGTTCCTACGGAGTATCGGCTAGTCTCGGTGGGGAGTGGGCGTATCGGGAAGGATGTTGGAGGGTGGACTCTGGATATGTCGGAGAAGGAGCCATCCCTAATTCGGGCGATCTATGAGAGGAAGGAGATTAGACTCAGAAACGAACTTGAGGGACTATACCGCTTTGCCGATTGGCTGCCCATCCGAAGAATGCTCAAAAATCCTTCAGTTCCTATCTGTTACAGAAGTGAGGGCCTGGCGAATGATTTGGGCCTTAAAAAACTCTATATAATTTTCAATGGCTGGTGGCCGGAAAAAGGGGCTGCTATGAGTACTGGCACCTTTAAGGAGTGTGAGGCCTACAGTGTATGTGCTAGACTTCCGGAAAATTTTGATGGAAGTCTGGTTGTGGCCTCGGCTGGCAATACGGCCCGTGCCTTTGTCAAGGTTTGTTCAGATAATGACATTTCATTGTTGCTGTTCGTACCACACGATAATCTGGATGCGTTGTGGTTTGACACCCCGGTGGCATCATGTGTAAAACTCATCTGTGTGGCTCCAGGTGGAGACTATTATGATTCCATACTGATGAGTACCGCGGCTATCGCTGCGTCGAAGAGATTTATCCCGGAAGGTGGTGCGAAGAATATCGCGCGACGCGATGGAATGGGAACAACCCTTCTTAGCGCCGCGGCTGAAATTGGCAACATCCCGGATGTGTATTTCCAGGCCGTTGGTTCCGGCACCGGTGCTATCGCTGCATGGGAAGCCGCTATGAGACTTGAGTCCGATGGGAGGTGGGGTCCAAACAATATGCGACTAATACTGAGCCAAAATGCTCCCTTCATTCCAATGGTTGAGAGCCTGGCTGCCGATAGTCGTGTGTTCATAGTCGTCGATGATGATACGGCTCGCCGTCAGATTAGCCAGGTGACGGCCAAGGTGCTCACGAATCGAAACCCGCCTTGGGCCATTGCCGGTGGACTTTATGATGCGGTGAGAACTACCGCGGGCACCATATTGGGAGTATCGAACGACGAGGCCGGTCAAGCCGCGTCTCGGTTTCAACGGTTGGAAGGTGTAAGCATTTCGCCCGCAGCCGCCGTCGCTGTATCAAGCCTTATCCAAGCCGTTCAACGCGGAATCGTAACAGAAAGTCAGACTATAGCCTTAAATATCACCGGCGGCGGTATTGACCGGCTAAAACAAAACCACCCACTGTACAAACTTGAGCCATCTGTTATTCTGCCCCCAAATTCAGATGCCCGGGACATAAAAGATGCCGTCACCTCGCTTTTTGTCTAGATGAGAATAGGAGAGAGAATGTCAGATATTTTTGATAAATGCAGCACAGATGGAGGCTATTTCGGACAATTGCGAAGAGCCAGGGATCGGTTCTTTACTCTACCCGTAATCGACGACATTCCGGGTCCTCATATGAAATTTCAAGGTCAGGATACCATAATGTGGTCCATAAACAATTATATAGGCCTGGCTAACGATCCGGATATCAAGGCTGCGGCCATGGCAGCCACAGAAAACTGGTCTGTCAGCTCTCCTATGGGCTCGCGAATGATGAGTGGATCCACTTCCGAACACATAAACTTAGAAAAATTACTGGCCGAACATGCTCAGAAAGAGGATTCCTTTCTTTTCAATTACGGCTACATGGGGGTGCTTGGAACAATCACGGCGCTCACCGGACCCGGCGATACGTTGATTGTGGATAAACTTGCTCATGCCTGCATAGTGGACGCTGCTCTTTCCTCCAAAAGTAAAAATTCCGGCAGAACTCCTGTCAGGTTTTTTCGTCACAACAACATGGATAATCTGGAATCCGTTTTGAAAGATGTGAACAAAACCCGCAAGGGTGGTTTGATGATACTCACCGAAGGGGTATACGGCATGACAGGCGATCTAGCTGATTTAACCGGTATTACGAATCTCGCCCGACGTTACGATGCTCGAATTTTCATAGACGATGCCCATGGTGTTGGCGTGCTTGGCGAAAAAGGCCGGGGGACTGCCTGCCACCTAGGTGTCCAGGAGAGTATAGACATATACTTTGGCACCTTCGCCAAGGCATTTGCATCCATCGGCGGCTACTCTGCCACAACCAGCCTGGTTCGTGATTACATAGCCTACAATGCACGCACCCAGGTTTTCGCCAAAGCCTTGCCAATGTCCTATGTGCTGTCTCTCAAAGTGGCGCTCCGGAAAGTAATCGAAGGAAACGACCGCCGCAAAGCAATGTGGCAGAGATCGGACGAATTGAAAGTTGGACTGCGCAAACTTGGCTATCATATCGGAACTGGAGATTCACCAATTTGCTCGATTTTTGTGCCAATAGGCGAGCGAGTTGAATCCGTTGCCATGGAAATGCTCAGCTATCTTCGTAAAAATGGTGTATTCTGCACAGGCATAATGTGGCCCGTAATCCCTCCTGGTCTTATGATGTTCCGTATGATACCCACCTCTGATCACACGCCGGGAGACGTCGAAAAAACCATCGAAGTCTTCAGAAATATGCGTGATAGTCTCAAAATACGGTCCCTCGGGAAAGCTGAGTTAGCCAAAATTGCCACAATCTATCGGAACCAGTAGGCCAGGGATGTGGTAGATGGAATGGCAGGAATTATCGTGGAGCAAGATGAGGTGCTGGGATATCCTGATATTCGCCCGGCAGGCTATAATAGCTTAAAAGAGTCATCAATCAGGAAATCCCGCCCCACCGCCAAACGTCATCTTCACGCCAAAGCGATGGACGTTCGGAGAAAAATTTTCTCAACTTCGACGTTGAAATTTCGAAATCAGTACTAGAGCGAGTCGCAGTTGCTTCTAACCCGATTTAGGGCCAGGGCCTTAATCATATACGCTGGGAGCCCTGCCCCTCTCCGACGCGTAGTGAGGTTTACAAACCAGCCCAGCTTTTTAACGATGGGAATTCGATATGTTTCCACGAATTCTATTAAAGTGCCGTCAGGATCCTCGATATACGTAAATCGGCCTGCCGCATCGCCCATATCAAACGACGTGCATGAGTCCACGGTGAAATCAAAACCCTTAGAATTCAGCTCGGTGCCCAAGGCATCCATACCCTGGATGTCGAAACAGAGATGAATGAAACCCGCATCGCCCCAGAGGCGATCTGCAAAAATTTTCTTCGGTTTTCGCTTCAAAGACTGAACTAGCTCAATGCTACTGGAACCAAGAAGCGCACCAAATGGGCCAGCTTGTTTTTTGTGGGAACTAAGCAAAACCCGGCGGAATTCACCACCGCCCCCGTTAAGGGGACTCCAATCAGGAAAGACACCAATTTCATCAAATTCAATTCTATCGTAACCTAGCAGGTCTCTGTACAATGGAAATGCTGCATCTATGTCGCTTACACCGATAAGCGCTCCCGCCACCCCCCCGGTTGGATGACCTTTGCTTTTAAACCAGGAATCCGAATGCACAATCTGAAAGAGATTTCCCCAGGAGTCACGTACAAAAAACGTTGTGCGGCCATCTGGAGCAATCTCCGGACTACCAAGAACCGTTACTCCAGAATCCACCAGGAAACGATGAGCGGCGACAAGATTGCTCGTTTTTATCCGGGCCGCGAATATGCCCAAATCTCCAAGTATTGGGAGCTTCTTAGGAAAAGTTGTCGGCCTGCTAGTGTACTGCCAGATTTCAAGTCCGCCCCCGCCTCGCAAATTTATGGCCAGCAAGGCATCGCGAGATTGAATCTCATTAGCAGTATAGGCGATCATAAAAGGTGCTTCGGCGGCCTCTCGGAAGATGGGAATGTCCAGCCCAAACCTGCATCGATACCAGAGCCAGGCCGCCTCCAGGTTTGGAATACCAACCCCAATTTGCTGGATACCACTTATTATGTAAGCCATCGTTTAATCCTTATCGTTCGATTTTTATTCTGCTTGACTGAGATTACAGGAGCCTTTGATAATAAACTGATGTTGCGTCAAAGTCTAATACTCGTTAGCCTTTCCCTTTTACTTATTGTTTCCTGCGACAGTGAATCGTCCACATTGAGGCCATTAGATGAGATTCCATACTATGTTGCGGAAAATTTCGAGCAGATCACCGTGTCATCACTGGGCAGGGTAGAAATCATAGCGAGCAAGGTTGAGGCTTTTCAGGAGGAAGATAAAACCATTTTCTTTGAAGCTGAATTAACGGAGTATGATTCGGATGGGAAGATTCTTATGGAAGGCAGGGCAAAAAAAATTGAGTTGGATGGGAATAACGATGCGGTGGCGCATGGAGATATTTATGTGCGCAATTCCATTGATGAAACCAGCCTTGAAGCCGAGAAACTGACTTGGGAAAACAGAGAACGACTTCTAAGCGGAGAGGGTGTGGTGAGTATCGAATTCAGAAATGAGGTTGAAATCAGTGGCGAAGGATTTGTTGCAGATGTTGCTCGCAAAGTTTATGAGTTTAAGCTGGGAGCCAAAGGCACGTTCGAAACTGATAATAACCAATAATTCCTATGAATTTTGGATTAGGTATGCTGCTAATGAAAATTCAGAATCTAAAAACGAAATTCCCTGTTCACATATTCTGGATTTGGATTTTTCTGGGTCCTGCGATATTGGGCCTTGAAGCCGAAAGCTGGCGATTCTCAGCCAATGAACTCAGAAAGGTGGATAAGGAGGATGAATCACGCACGGTTCTCAGTGGGAACGCCCATGCAGAGTCTGATACAATGAGTATCAATGCCCGCCAGTTGGAGCTTAGTGGGAAGGACCATGAATACATAAGCGGTAGCGACAAAATAGCCTTCATCAACAACGAGAAAAAGATCAAAGTAAATTCGGAGCATCTAGAGTACAACCGAGTAACCGGAGTTGTCGGCTTTCGAGAAAGGGTTATACTAATCGACGAAAAGAACAATGTTATTGTCCACTGTGAGTCTTTGGACTTTCAACAGAAAGAAGATTTAATCATCATGCAAATCCTAGTTAGACTCATCAAAGACGATACAATATGCCGAGGTGAATTCGCAACGCTTTGGATCAACGAAAACATGTTAGAGATTTCGGGACACCCGGCGATATGGCGAGGCGACGATTTTTACCGCGCCGATCGAATACGAATAAATCTAGATACTGATGAGATTGAGCTGGAAGGGGCGGTTGAAGGAACTCTGATTACAACCGAAGATGGAAAAGAATAGTGTAAAGTCAGCCTCTTGGGTAAATCGGGTTTCTGTGCTTCACGCTGAAGGTTTGCGCAAACTATACCGTACGAAGCTGGCAGTATCCGATGTCTCATTTAGCATGAAACAGGGCGAGGTTGTAGGACTTCTTGGACCAAATGGGGCAGGAAAAACTACCACCTTCTATATGATTGCCGGTTTTGTAAAGGTGACTTCGGGCAAGATATGGCTCGATGAAAGGGACATCACCAACGAGCCGATGTATCAACGCGCTCGGCTTGGCATCAATTATCTGCCTCAGGAACCTTCAGTTTTTCGTAAACTAAGCGTAGCCGAAAACATCCGGGCGGTTCTGGAAGTAAGGAGGGAGTTGGATAAAACGAAGCGCGAGTTGATTCTGAATAAACTCATGGAAGATCTTGGCATAAGTGAATTGGCAAACCAGAAGGCAGATACCTTATCTGGTGGCGAACGAAGACGAACCGAAGTTTGTCGGGCACTAGCCACCGATCCAAAGTTTCTGTTGCTCGACGAGCCTTTTAGCGGGATCGATCCAATTGCTGTCGGCGATCTTAGAGACATCATCAGTAGATTGGCTGATCGTCAGATAGGAGTACTGATAACCGATCACAATGTGCGCGATACACTTTCAATTACCGGACATGCCTACATAATCAATCACGGCGAAATACTCACTGGCGGAACTGCCAGGGAATTATTGGAAGACGAACGGGCAAGGGAGATTTATTTAGGTAGAGATTTCTCCCTGTAAGAGCCTATAATAAGTTTTCTTGACTCAAAAAGTCGATTAATAGAGCATGGGAATGGGGGAGTTGGTTTGCCCGAACAAAGACAACAGCTAACTGCCAGCCAGAAACTTGCGCAGAAGCAAACAATAACTCAAAAACTGATTCAATCGATTAGTTTGATGGCGATGCCGTTGACTGAATTACAGGAGACAATTCGAGAAGAAGTGGAGAAAAATCCGGCGTTGGAAATCATTCGAGAAGCAGGTGAGGTAGACAGTCCCGACCGGAACGAGAATGTGAATAGGGAAAATAGTGTAGTCGAACAGGATTTCTTTAGTGATATTTCCGATCCAGGCTATCAGCCTGTGTCTCCTGGCGACTCCGACAGTAAGCGATTATTTCTTGAAGGGGCTGTTACCCGTGAAAAAACATTGCACGAAATTTTGATAGACCAGTTGCATCTTATGAATACTCTGCCGGAACTTGCGGATTTAACAGAAAATATTATATGGAATCTCAATGGGGATGGCTTTCATAATGAACCACCCGATATGCTACTCACCAGTGATAACCCAGAGTTACTGGAATCGGCCCTTAGGCTAGTTAGATCCATGGAACCCGTGGGGTGCGCATGCAGGGATTGGCAAGAGTCTCTTTTGGTTCAGGCTGAAATCAAGGGAGACAGTCCACCAAATTTCGAGCGCTTTGTAAGAGAGGGGCTCGGTCTATTGAAGAAAAGGCGTCCCGAAGATGTGCGAGCGAAGTTACGGATATCTCTGGACGACTGGAAACTTTGCGAAGCGTACGTTCGAACGCTTTCACCATTCCCGGGCCGGCTGTACTCGGTCGATACACCGCAATATATTGTCCCGGACCTGATTATCCGGAAGGAGGAGGGCGAACTGACACTGATTCTCAATGATGAGATACTTCCGGTTCTACGAATCAATCCAGATTTTGAAAAGATAGGTGAAGAATCTGGTATCAATAGAGATGCCAGACGCTTTGTTAGCGATCATTCCAGAGAAGCCCGGTACTTCATCAACAGTCTTGCGCAGCGGGACAACACATTGCTGAAAACCGCGCGGTCCATTGTAGAATTTCAAAGAGATTTTTTCTCCGGCGGTCCGAGATTCTTGAGACCGCTTACACTCAAGGAAGTTGCCGATACAATAGGGGTTCACGAGACAACCGTTTCCAGAATTACAACGAATAAATATGCACAAACCGATTGGGGATTGTTTCGACTGAAATTTTTCTTCACAAATTCCATCTCGGGATCTGGAGATGCAAAATCGAGGATTTCCAAGGTGGCGGCAAAAGAGGCTATAAAAGAAGTGATGGCGGGACTTGATGCAAATGAACGCATCTCTGATCAGGCACTTAGCGAATTGCTTGCAGGTAAGGGTATAAACCTGGCGCGAAGAACTGTTGCCAAATACCGAAATGAACTTGATCTACCCTCATCTCACCGACAATAATTCCTAATTAGCAACAGGAGGATGCGATGAACTTGGAAATCAAGGGAACCCACGGCTATAGTCCGGGCGGAAGCACCAGAGAATACATTGACAAGAAACTAAAACGTCTGAATCATGTCGAGTCCCATATGGCGGATTTACACCTAACTCTGAATAGAGAAAAAAACGGTGAATTCAGAACCGAGGCAAATTTCCACTTCCGTTGGGGAGCTATGGGGCATATCAGAGTTGCAGATAGAGACCTTTTCAAGGCTCTTGATTCTCTGTTCGACAAAATTGAAGTCAAGGCAACAAAAGAGAAAGATAAGATACAAGAACATTAGAAGAATCCACCCATATTTTTTATTCCGCCGTGCTATAATAAAGGATGATGGATAGGTTCACAGTTCTGGATTTGCTTAGCTTGGAGCCTAAGCCGCCAAATACGCTTAATTTGCGCTGTATATGTGGACGCAGAGGCTTATCAAGAGAGATTTATTCCACCGATACTAATCGTCCTGGTATGGCTCTAACCGGCTTTTTCGAAAAATTTGTCGGGGAGCGAATTCAGATTGTTGGAAGAGGTGAATTCGCCTACATTGAATGTATGGGCGAAAAGGTGCTTGCCCCCCAGCTTGCCAAGCTGTTCAAGTATGATATTCCTTGCTTCATTTTTAGTTACAATCTCGAACCTCAGGAGTATTTCAAAAAAGCCGCAGAGGAAGCGGGGATTCCGATTTTAGTAACCCCCTTAGCGTCCTCATTGCTCTCGATAAGGTTGATACGGACACTCGACTATGTGTTCGCTCCTACGCGGACGATTCACGCGGTATTTGTTGAAGTGGAAGGAACGGGTGTGTTGATTCAGGGCGAGAGCGGAATCGGGAAAAGTGAAACTGCGTTGGAACTCCTGGATAGGGGGCATAGTCTGATTGCCGACGATGCGGTACTCTTGAAGTGCTTAAATGGCAATACACTCTGGGGTTATTGTGCTTCCAAGGTGATGGTGCATCACATGGAAATTAGAGGGTTGGGGATTATCGACGCGGTCAAGTTGTACGGACTTAATTCAATAAGAGATCGGCAAACCGTGGAAATGGTATTCCAACTCGAAGCTTGGAATAAGAATAAGAAATACGATCGTCTTGGAACATCAGATGCAGCAATAAACCTGTTAGGTGTGGATATTCCCCTAATCACACTACCGGTGAAACCTGGTCGCAACATCCCCATTATAATAGAAGCCGCAGTACTGAATCACAGATTGAAATCACAAGGTGTGAATATGGCAAAGGATTTCAACAAGAGTTTGAATCGGTGGATGGAGAATAAGAATGCAAAGAATCAGTGGTTTCAAGACACCGCAGTCAAGTGGGGTTAGCAATGACTACGCGTACTGTGACAATACTAAATAGGGCGGGCATTCATGCTAGACCCGCGTCGTTAATTGTACAAACCGCTCAAGCATTCGAAAGTTCAATTTGGATTGAGAAGGATGATGTCAAAATTAACGCGAAATCAATCATGAATTTACTAACTCTGGGGGCCACCTATCAAACCAAATTGGCGCTAAGTGCTGAAGGACCTGATGAAGATGACGCTGTTATAGAGATTTCCCGTTTGTTCGAGAATAAATTCAAGGAAGAGTAGCTTGCCGAGATTTCTCAACCTAAGATTGATTTGGGAATTATTTGCATATGAGAAGTAATCCCTCTCCTACCACTTCCCGGTATGTAAGTCTTATCATCGTAGTTTATACTGCCGTCACTATTTTGATTCTTTTCTGGGCGGCTCAGGTGTTTAACACGGTTATCAGAGGTGCGGCACTTGGGGACTCTACAGCGATTTTAATTTCATCGACTCTCATCTCCCCGATACTCCTAAGCATTTCCGCAATTATTTGGGCCAAGTTTTTCCGACGGAAGAGACATGGTGTTCCGGGTTATAGATTGAAGCTTAAGCTGACAGGACTTTTCGCCTTGGTTATGTTCAGCGCAATTCTTCTAGCGGGGTTATTTCCCATCTTTCTTCTTAATGCCTCAATTGATTTGTGGCTCGCTCCGGAAAACGGTTTGGCGCTGGAAGCCGGCGAGCATCTATCGTCAGAATACCAAAAAGATGCTTTTAGCCGTCTTGAGAATCTAGTCGAAAGCGATTACCTGAGCCTCCTTTTAAATGATGTAAGCCGTGATGCCGGCCAAGTCTGGCGTGAGCTTCGGGATGTGGCGCCTTACTTAGACGCCATTCAGATTACAGGAGGTGGGAGGGGGCGTATGATGGGGAATTTTGAACTATTCTTCCCTCCGGGAGATTTTGGGAAGTACAACGAGGAAGGGGCTCTGCCTGTGCGAAACGTGGATGGTCAAACTGTCCTTTCTTGGCAAAGCTTCAGGGATAATCGCAGAATAATTCTCACCTCAGCACTGGCTAGAGATTTCGAAACAAATGTAAGTCGGATAATCACGGCTCATGATGGATGGCAACGTCGCGATGGAATTCGGGGAACTATCAAGAGTTTATTAGGGTTTTTTGTACTTCTCATAACAGGCCCGTTGATTCTAATTGCCATATTTGCCGGCATTGCACTAAACGATATGCTCGTGAGTTCCTTAACTGTTCTTGGCGAAGCAACAAAAAAAATCTCTGAAGGGAATTACAGTTTCAAAATTCCCGATTCAGAGGGAAAGGAACTTGATTTCCTGACAAAGCCCTTTAATCAGATGATTAACGGACTTTCAGAGAATCGAGCTAAGATTGTTCATAGCGAACGACTTGCGGCCTGGCAGGTTATTTCTCAACGCCTGGCTCATGAACTAAGAAATCCCCTAACGCCCATTAAACTTTCTGCCCAACGAATTTTGGGAAAGGCTAAAGATGGATTACTGGACATAGGCCTTGTGCAAAAAGCCTCTCGACTTATACTCCGTGAGGTTAATAACCTGGATAAGTTGTTACAAGATCTCAGAGATTTTGCTGGAGGCGGTCCACTCAAACGTTCGAGATTGGATATTGAGCACCTGACAACCGACATCTTCGAGAAATTTAGAGCCATACATCCAGAGATAGAGTGGTTGCTAGTACCCAGGGAGGTGATATTGCCGATAATAATGGCCGATGCACGACAAATTGGGAGAGTGATATCAAATTTAATAATGAACGCATTGGAAGCAAATTCCACGGAGATTACGATTAAGCTGGATATGATTCATAGCGAAACCGTTCCCTTTATCCATCTCGTTGTGTTGGACAATGGCGAAGGAATTCTCCTTGAGCGGGCAAAATCGATATTTCAACCTTATAATTCTACCCGTGAGCGGAGCATCGGGTTGGGTTTGGCTGTGGCGCAAAGAATTGTCAACGATCATCATGGTCAAATCTGGTTTGAATCTGAGATTGGCAAGGGCACAGCATTCTATGTAGCACTGCCGGCAAGGGAGGAATTATGAGCAGCATACTCATTATAGACGACGAGAGTGCTATTCAGAACGTGCTTGAAGATATCTTGAGGGACGAAGGTTACCAAGTATATGTAGCAAGTGATGGAATAGAGGGCTTGAAATTGCTTCAAAGGCATCCAATTGACATCGTATTCCTTGATGTCTGGCTTCCTGGCAAGGGGGGAATCGATGTTCTTATGGAAATCAAGTCCACCCGGCCTGAAGTAGAGGTGATAATAATATCCGGACATGCCACAGTGGAAACAGCGGTAAAGGCGATTAAGCTTGGAGCTTACGACTATCTCGAAAAACCCTTGGATTTAGGACGGGTGGTTACACTTGCCCGACATAGCATTCAGCTGGAACTCCTTAAACGGGAAAACGCGACTCTGCGCAAGAATCAATTTCTCGAAGATGAGATGATTGGCAATACCGAGAAGATGCAGAAAATTCGTGAGATTATCGCGCAGAGCGCTCCCTCAGATTCGAGAGTAATGATACTTGGCGAGAATGGAACGGGAAAAGAATTGGTTGCGCGGATGATTCACTCGAAAAGCAATCGATCATCTCGTTCGTTTGTCGAGGTTAATTGCGCAGCAATTCCCGAAAATCTCATAGAAAGTGAACTCTTTGGGCATGAGAAGGGTGCATTCACAAATGCGGTTGCTAGGCGGCGAGGGAAATTTGAGCTTGCTGACGGTGGTACTCTTTTTCTTGATGAAGTTGCGGATATGACTCTTGAAGCACAGGCGAAAATGCTTAGAACAATTCAGGAAATGACTTTCGAAAGAGTCGGCGGAGAAGAGCAGCTGCATGTTGATGTTAGGATTATTAGCGCTACTAACAAGAATATCATCCGTGAGATTGAAGGGGGGAATTTTCGGGAAGATCTCTACTTTCGATTGAATGTGATACCCCTCTCCGTGCCTTCCTTAAGGGAAAGACAAGACGATTTACCCATTTTGATTGATTATTTCCATAAAAAAATGAGGAGTGGAAATGATGTTCCAAAACTGAGATTTACCGATGAAGCGATGAGGTTGCTTATGGAGTATTCTTGGCCAGGAAACATCCGTGAGCTGAAGAATTTTATTGAAAGGGTTACTATATTGGTTGATGAGGCTGAGGTGACAGAGGAAACGGCCCGTTTTTACCTTGGCGAAGCAAGATCGAAGCCTTCCAAGGCTTCGTTGTATCAAGAGTATGAGGGGATGAAACTTAGTGAGGCGAAGAATCTATTCGAGAAGCGAATGGTGGAGCGGTGCTTAGAGGAAAACAGGTTCAACATCGCAAAGACCGCGCAAGCAATGGGAGTATATCCCAGCAACCTGCATGGTAAAATAAAAAAATATAGAATTGAGATTAAGAAATGAAGGCACCCACTGGAAGACAGGCAGAAGCCTTCAATATCATTAAGTCTTTTTTCAGAAACAATGAGTACTCTCTAACTTCCGAAGAGATTACCGATGATATCAGTATCTCTGTCAAAGGTGTCTACTGCCACATAAAGCAGTTGGAAGAATTTATATCCTGCGGCAGCAATCAATCTCATAACACCGCGCGAAACCGACGAGATCAACAGGTGTTGATACTATTATTCAGCAGTATTGCGACCGGTGTTCCTCTTTCCACTGTAAGAAAACAACAACGGCTTCATCATCTTCCCAATCCGGTTGTCGATAGGGATCGAATATTTACCCTGCATGTTAATGAGAATGACAGCATGACTGACGCTGGAATTACGGATAGAGATATTGCGATATCCAACTATCAGACTCAAATGGAGAATGGATAACAATAATGGTTGATGAAACTGTCATCCGGTTTTACAGAATGAAAAAATGTATGCCTCTTCAGGGCAAAAATCCAGCTTATCTGTTACACTGCACGTGCACCGAAGCCTTTGGTGACTCTGATTCGTTAATATTAATCCAGCTCTAGATGATGACACTTTTGCCTGTATACTTTTTCCCGGGACCAGAAATTGGACATAAACGTAATAGAATTCTGTCTATTAAACAGGCTCTTCATGATAGGAACAGAGAAGCGCCGGAGATTTATGAGTATTTCCCGTATGATAGTCAGGCCTCGGATATTGTATCGGATCTCTTAAACGGTTCTCTTTTCTCCATGGGGCGCCTGGTGATTGTTGCAGAAGCTCAGGCTCTTGGAGAAAATGATGTACGCACTTTCAAGCAGTATATAGATACCCCGTCTCCGGAAGTAATTCTTATATTCACCTGCGATGAGATTCCCGGATCTCGGGGGTACCCCAGAACCTTAGCGAATGTGTTGCCCAAAAAAGCAATAGAAGTTTTTTGGGAAATGTTTGAACGAGATAAAAGAGGTTGGGTGAGGAGATTTCTGAATGAAAAGGGTTTGAAGGCCGAAGAGGCAGCCATTGATCTTTTACTTGATATAACTGAAGGTATCAGCGACTTCCTTCGTGAGGCTTGTGAACTGCTGGCATTCTCGATGGATTCCAAAAAAACTATTCTGGAATCCGATGTTGATGAAATTCTGGAACACAGTAGGAAGGAAACAGGTTTTAGCCTCTTTGAGCGATTTTGCCGAAGAGACTTGAACGGTGTTCTGGACGCCCTTAACAACTGTTCGGATTCAAATGCTGGAGATAGAATTTTCTCGATGCTGATTGGTTCTATAGTCCGCTTGAGTGATTTTGCATCATTGCTATCAGGGGGACTGACACCAGAAAATGTGGCCACTGAATTGGGACTGGGGCGTGGGAAAAGGGTTCTTAACACTTATATGGATGGTGTCCGCAATTACCGAAAGTCCGAATTGGATTCCGCAATACGAAGCTTAGTCGACCTTGAATCCTGGTTGCGTAATGCCCCTAGGGAATTGCGCAAATCCAAGACGGAAATCTTGCTCTGCAGAGTAGTCGGTGGGCATCATTAGTCCAGCTCCCCTCACGAGTTAAGAAATTTGAATTTTGCGGGATACGGTGAAGTATCCGGATGCTTTCTCATTCTGCATTGTGGCTGAACTTAGGGTATCTTTCGCTGCTCATCATGATACATCCGCGCAGTCCCGCGTTCAAAAACTTGATCGTTTATTTACTTGATTTCGTTCGGATATACCGAACTGAAACTGTCTATTCCTTTGGTTTAACCCGGATTCGGTTAGTAGTAATCGAGTTGCAGAAATAGACGACTCTATGTTCACTTGGTCATCTTGTATTGAATAGCTACAAACCTTCGTCAATCCGGGACATTCTTTCAATATCTGCCTCTAAGCTCAGGATTACTTTTGTCGTCATCTAGCGATAGGTCCACGGCTTCCTGGAGCTAATCTACCTTAGGATTTCTTTGTTGGAGTTATGTATGAGGGAAATTTGTCTAATCAAGCTCAAGAAGCGAGTCGCGCTTCAGATGTGAATCTTAGTTCGCATAGTGAACTAAGCGATAAATCCATTTATGAGAAACTGGGTTGGTTACCTTTTGATTCGGTAGAAATACTTCTTGTGACTGTTTCCAAGGCCTGAACATGCTTCTTCCTATCCTAACGGTTGCTTCCCATAATGAAACTCGAGTGTCGTCCAACGGCCCCCAGCGTGACTACAAATCCGATACTCGAAATTTGAGATTGCAGTTGTCTTGTTTGCAGCGCATTGATTAATATGACAGCCGTCAATTCATCGTTCCAAGAACCTGAAATTATGCGAGTATTCCACCTTCTGCGGGCATCGGCGTTTCACCTGCTGGCGGCAGTATTACAGAGTTGTTCCCGAAGGAGAGCTGTTCTGATTTAATCACTCGATGGCACTTATTCTGGCTTCTTACTGAATATCGGGAAGTTCGAGAGTGGGATTTATTTCGGCGTTTACAATCAATCGCCGCAGCTTCGGATCCCAAAGAGAATTTGGTGGAAGAGTTACCACATATTCGATGTCATCTAGTTTAATTGCAAGGGTATTGTTCTGAAGAAACTTTACATCTGCACTGTTGGCAGGCTGTAATGGGAATTCGGCAAATTTAACCGGCGGAATTGTTGCGGGGATTATAGTACTTAGATTAAGAGCTCTATCATACGCGTTCGAACTGATTTTGATGCCTACGTCGTCGCTGAGGATTATATTGACGGAGTTTTCATCCTTGCTCCATCCGTTTATCACTAAGCGATGACGGATTTCGTCTTCGGTTGTAAGGGCGGCTGTATTCAACTTACTAAACAACAATTCCAAACCGGCAGCATTCACTGTCAGTTTTCTAATTTTGGGTGACGAAAATATAGTACCGACAGTGGATTTCCCCCTAATCTCAATTCCGTCAACCAGGGCACTGAAATGCTTTTCCCTAGTATAGTGAATTGTTAGAAACCCAATTGCCAGCAATATATAGGCTAAGGGGAAATATATCCTCCCAAGAGGTAGCCGACTCATCGGTTCCAATGTTAACAACGATGAGTTTATTCGGCAAGCTTGCTTGTATATTCGCAGGTCGGCTATCATTGGCTCCGAACAAGGGGATTCTATGTTTCGTCTCTCTTCAATACTCCCATCATTCTCAGCCAGTCTCTTCACGCTCTTCATCTACTCGTGTTTTTCAATGGAACGAGATACTTCTGCAGCCGAGCGGACCTATAATTTGGATACACTTATCTCTGATTTTGAGGCAAGAGGCATTGATATCCTTGACGACGAATCCCGTTTGATTTATTCAGTACTCCTTTACAATGCAGGACAATATGACGAGTCCAGAATTCAGCTGAATAAGCTAATCGAGAACAATCGATCGAATTCCATGGCATGGTACAATCTCGCTTTATTGGAACACGCCGTGGGGAATACTGAGATGAGAGATTTCGCTATTGAAGTGGCGATTGAGTTGGACGATAGTAAGGTAGAGATATTGACGTTTCGCGGAACATTGGCTATCGAAAATTCAAATTGGGAAGAAGCCGCGACATATCTACAGCGGGCCTTGGAAATTAACCCCGAATATGTCGAAGCGCTAAGCGCAATGGCTTGGATTAAGGCAAAATCTGGACAACTGGATTTAGCTTTGACGCTGCTAGACAAGGCGGTGAAGCTGGATCCTGGATATGTCTATGCTCGTGTGGACAGATCCAGAATAAATTTGGCTCTAAGGAACTACAAAAATGCCGAACTCGATTTGGATAAGGTAATAGAACTGGAACCGGATGTCCAATGGCATTATTTGGACAGGGCCAGAATTCGGCTTCGATATTTTTTGGATTACGAAGGCGCTTTGGCAGATTTAGAGAATGTTGAGAGACTGGATTCGGATAATTTTTTTGCCTTGGTTTATCTTGCCGGACTTCATGATGAGCAGCGTCGTTTTTCAAAGGCTAGAAACTACTATTTTAGAGTGATTGAACAGCGTCCAGAATACTTCTGGGCCTACATGCCTCTTGGAAAACTGGAGTGGATGGCCGGCGAGTATTCGGAGTCCGAGAAGTGGTTTGCAAAGGCAGCGGAGCAAAACCCTGAGGACTACACCCTGCAGTTGATGGTTGCAATGTCAAAATTTCGTTTGGGGAAAACAAACGAGGCAGATGAGCTTTTCCAGCAAATTTTGCAAACCCTTGAGATTGGAAAGACAGAATACGAGGTTATAAGATTTTGTGCCGAAAGAAAATCGGACTATTATGCAATAAGCACTCTGAACAAGGAGACTGACGAATCACTCCGCGAAAGACTGTGGTATTATATGGGTGCAATATATGAATCTGTAAACAACACTTCGGCAGCCATTGCCGTTTATGAACGCTTGAAAATGCGGACGGGGAAGATGGAGTACGATTTAGCCTGGGCGGCCCTTGAGGGAATGTGAAATCAATGAAGGTGTTTAGTACCGAGAAGATTTCGGAAACCATGACAATGATAAGGATCCGCGATAGAGAAATAGTTCTACTTGGAACCGCTCATATTTCTGCCGAGAGCTTGGCCGAAGTCGAGAAATCAATAGTTATCGAGACTCCAGACCATGTCTGTGTGGAGATGGACGAGGGCCGCTTGAAAAATATGGATGATGAAGGTAAGTGGTCCGGTACGGATATTGGAAATGTCCTGAAGAGGGGTCAGGGTTTCATGTTGCTGGCTAATCTAGCCTTGTCGTCTTTTCAGCGGCGCATGGGATTGGATACAGGTGTTCAGCCTGGTATGGAAATGAAGGCAGCTGTCGATGCGGCTAGAGAAAGGAACATATCTTTTTCCTGCTGTGACAGGTCGATACAGACGACTTTGGGCCGTGCGTGGAGATTGAGTAGTTTTTGGTCTAAATTAAAGCTAATTTCCTCCCTCATAGCCTCTGTACTAACTAGCGAGAGAGCAAAACCCGCAGAAATTGAGAAACTCAAAGAAGCTGATGCGATGCAAAATATGATGAGTGAATTAGCTAGATATCTTCCTGCTATCAAAACAGTGTTGATAGACGAAAGAGATTTTTATTTGGCGTCGAAGATAATCAGTTCTCCTGGAATAAAGACACTAGCCATTGTTGGCGCGGCTCATGCGCCGGGCATAGTGAAACTCATGGGTGAAATAGTTGCTAGCGAAAGAAGTCCTGAGACAGAGGAGTTGGAAATAATTCCGCCGCGAAAATGGTACGGCAAAATCCTACCATGGATTTTGCCTTCGCTGATTATTGGACTCTTTGCATTTGGTATCTACCGGTCCGATTTCGAAAGGGTGCTTGAAATGGGCAAAATCTGGTTTTTTACCAACGGCGTTTTAGCCGCAGTGGGAGCTTTGGCGGCGTTAGCCCATCCCTTGACTATTCTGATAAGCTTTCTTGGAGCACCGCTTACTTCGTTAAATCCTACGATTGGTGTCGGCATGGTGGCCGGACTTCTTGAATATATGTTTCACACGCCGCGTGTTTCTGATATGGAGAATTTGAAGTCAGATATCCTTGGAATAAGAGGCTGGTACAGGAATCGAGTTACTCGCATTCTGATGGTGTTTCTTTTGAGTTCGGTTGGTAGCAGCGTGGGAACCTTCATAGCGATTCCCTGGTTAACCTCAATTGCCGGGAGTTAGCCTTTTACCTGCTACTCTCAAAAAAAACTAACCAGCTTCATCTCGAAAAGTAGCCAACTATCGGGTTCTATGGGTCCATAGCCTTTGTCGCCGTAAGCCAAATATGGCGGAATGAGCACCTGCCTAATCTCGCCTGGATTCATATCTGTTATCATTTCGAACCAACCCGGGATTACTCCGTCCTGGCCCAAAGTGAAATCAAAGGTTTGATCTCGTGTGCTGGTGCTATCGAAAACAGTGCCGTCTAGCAAGATTCCAGTATAATGCACAGATACTCTGGAACCAGCAACGGGCTTCTCGCCGCTTCCCTTTTCCTTTACGGCGAAATATATTCCTGTTGGAGTTTTTTCCCTCTCATCGCCCAAATCGATAACTGCTCTCGCCAAATTCGGATTAGTTTCTTTGAGATTTTCGATTTCGGCCAATCTGGCCGCCTCATACAGCTCTGCAAACTTGACATCGTCGAAAGTAATGGCAGGTATTTCTATTCTCAATATTCGTATCGATTCTATGCGGTCACCCTTGCGCGTTCTCATCAACGTCCCTTTCCCTGAAACCAGTTTGCCGAATGCCGTGTATTTAGTATCTAAAAAGCGGTCGCCTTGCTGTGTGATGAAGAAGCGACTGCCTGCAGATTCGGTTATATATCCGTCCATTGTCAGTATTCCAGGTTCAGAGGCGCTGATTTGAGTTTGCGTTTCTCTGGGGATGCTGTATCCAGGACCTCCTGTTCCATTTTCCAGAGGATCCCCCGAAAAAACCGCGTAGTTCGGAGCTTCTCGATAGAAGGAGAGGTCGTCAAAATATGGTATCCCAGGGTCAAATAACTTATTGGATATGGTTCCTTCGGCGAGACCGCAAAAGTTTGCGACTGTTAGAGGTGTTTCATCCAGGGTGAGCATGAAAATCATCTTCCCTCGGTTTGTGTTGATTTGGGCATAGAGTCCAGGAGGCAGTTTTTCCGTTGAGCCGGAAGCCCAAAGGACAGTGGAAATAATTAGTAGAATTGCGACAAAGTGCTTTCTCATCAGACAAAGAATCCTAAAAATGAAGTAATTCGATATCGAATACTAGCCAGGAATTAGGGGGTATGGGGCCAATGCTTTGCGAGCCATAACCCATTTCAGGAGGTATTATTACCGTACTTCGCTCTCCTTTGTTCATATTCATTATCGACACATCCCATCCTGGGATAATCTGACCAACCCCCACAATGAATTCGATTGCCTCGTTTCGATCTCTGGAACTATCAAACTGAGTGCCGTCAATCATGGTTCCGATGTAGTGGACGCTAACCTTCATGCCCGCGGTAGGTTTGACTCCAGACCCCTCTGTTTTAATCTCCTTAAAAATTCCGGTTTTATCATCACGCACTGCGTTCGGCCAGCGACTGGCAATCTTGTTCATCACAACGCTGTTCTGTTTTTCACTCGCTGCATTGCGTCGTACGATCAGTGCCTCTTCCATTTTTCTGAAAGCGGAGGAACTAGCTTTGTATTCATTTGCCTCCGAACCCACACGCCGTATCCTAAGTTTCTTGATGATGTCGTTTTCTTCAATCGAGTCGACAATATTCTGGCCTCTCACAACTTTTCCAAAAATGGTGTGTCTCCCATTAAGATGCTCGGTTGGTACTTGTGTTATGAAAAATTGGCTCCCATTTGTATCAGAACCTGCATTGGCCATGGCCAGAATTCCTGGACTGTCAAAAACAAGATTGTTGTCTGTCTCGTCTAAAAATGTATATCCAGGCCCCCCAGTGCCATTACCCTCAGGATCACCGCCTTGTATCATGAATCCCTCTATTACTCTATGAAAAGTAAGCCCACTGTAGAAAGCACCCTTGCTGTTGGCGAAATCAAGCTCGCCCTCGGCAAGTCCAACGAAGTTCATAACTGTAAGGGGCGCTTTGTCTGGAAACAGCTCCACCACTATTATGCCTTTTTCGCTGACAATTTCAGCATACAGACCGTCTTCAAGTTCGATATCGTTCTCTGCGCACGAAGTGGCAATAGTAGTCAACATGATGAGGGTGGGAAACAGCACTAGACCTCGGGAATCCAGTAAGTGCATTTGTAATCCTCCATGGGAATCAAAGTAGCCAGTATATGAGGTGATGTCACTCGACTGTCGAGCAAGGCATTCGAATTTTGGCATTTAGTGTCGTTATGCATAAACTCAAAATTTAAACTAGGGCTGGGATGTGTCAATTTCGACAGCAGTTTCGAGGGCCAGTTCCATCATCTGGGTAAAGCTCTTTTCCCTTTCCTGAGCGCTGGTTTTCTCTCCAGAAACAAGGCTGTCGCTTACTGTGAGAATACAAAGCGCCCTCACTCCGAATTGTGATGCCAGTGTGTAAAGTGCGGCAGCTTCCATTTCTACGGCGAGAACTCCGTACTTGGCCCAGTTTTTCCAGGATTCTGGATCTTCGTCATAGAATACATCCGAACTTAAGATATTGCCTGCTTTGATATCGATACCAAGGTTCTGGGCATGCTTAGTGGCGACAGTTATAAGTTCCCAATTCGCTGTGGGCGCGAAATTCATGCCATCGAAGCGTCGGTTTATTATGGCCGAATTCGTTGATGCGCTTATGGCGAGTATAATATCCCTTAACCCGATGTTCGGCTGCATCGAACCACAAGAGCCGATACGAATCAGCGTTTTTACGTCGTAAAAATTGATTAGTTCGTGTACGTAAATTGCATGTGATGGCATCCCCATTCCAGTGCCCTGAACCGATATTTGCTTGCCTTTGTAGATACCGGTGTACCCGTACATTCCCCTTACTTCATTATATCGTCTAGTGTCGCTCAGATAGTTTTCCGCAATAAATTTGGCTCTCAATGGATCACCCGGGAGGAGCACTCTGGGTGCAACTGCGGTTTTACTGGCTTCTATGTGAATACTCATAGCTCTGTTCCCTTACATTGCTTGATATCTGACTAGGATAAGTATTAGGTTTGTGCTAGGCAAGTATGTCGCGGCATATTTGTCTGGTTATTATTACGCCGTCAATAGCATTCAGTTGTTTCATGGAATCAGGGTAGAGACGGGGAGGTGAAAGTTCAATTATGTTGTATGCAATTTGATCTTGATGCCTATTCACCATGTCCTCGACGTTCAAGCCTTCTTGCGCCAATACCGAGAGTATCTGGCTGAGGATATTTGGTACGTTTTTATTTACGACAATCAGGCGTATGCTACCGGTTGATTCCAGGGAACAGTTTGGGAAATTTACTGAGTTCCTGATATTGCCGTTTTCCAGAAAATTCTTCAGTTGATTCACGGCCATAACGGCGCAGTTTTCCTCGGCCTCAGTCGTTGAGGCACCAAGATGCGGAATGGGAATTACGCCCTTCTCGCCCAGGAGTTCAGGAACGGGGAAATCCGTAACATAACACGATAGAGTCCCAGTTTTCAGCGCCGCTTTCACTTCATCGGCATTAACTAGTCCATCACGCGCAAAATTGAGTATGCGAAGGCCAGGTTTTGCTTTTTTCAGGGAGTTCTCGTTTATCAGGTTTTCAGTATCTTGCGTTAAGGGTACATGGAGGCTTATATAATCGCTATTTGCCATTAGTTGATTGAGGCTTTCGGAGCGTCTTACCCCGCTTGACAGGCCCCATGCGGCGCTCACGGAGATGAAGGGGTCGTAGCCGCTAACCTTCATGCCGAGTTGTTCGGCGGCGTTTGCTACTAGAACTCCGATAGATCCAAGCCCAATCACCCCAAGTTTTTTTCCAGCTATCTCCGAACCAGTAAACAAGTACTTTTTTTTCTCTATGGCTTCTGTAAGCTGCGAAACATTGATTTGGGATGTAAGCCAGTTGATTCCTTCATGAATACGTCTTGAAGAAAGAAGCAGGGCCGCGATAACCAATTCTTTAACACTGTTTGCATTGGCGCCAGGAGTATTGAAAACAGTTATACCTCGCTCGGTGCAAATGTCAACTGGAATACTATTCACCCCGGCGCCGGCTCTGGCAATTGCCAGCACGCTAGATTCAATTGCAATGGGAGAAAGGCTATGGCTTCTAAGGAGAATTGCATTGGGCGCGCTTAGATCTCTACCCAGCCTGTATTTTTCGGAATCAAATTGGCTAAGTCCGAGCGGGGAAATGTTGTCGTATATTTTGATATCAAACATCGCAGCGTCTCTCAAGGTTATAGGTACATATTGTATGTTATCAATAGCTATTATGTTGTAGAAATCAAGTTGCCTTTTATCGAATCAGGGGTTAGACTTCTAACGAGGGCATTATTTCACTATGGAAAGCATTGTCGTATCTTGCTCGAATCAAGAAATAGTTAAGAAGATTCAGGATGTAATAGAGAGAAATTTCAAAGGAAGGTTTTCCCTTCGGTTTCCACCGACTGACAGGGCAATTCTTGACATACTGGATTTTGAAACTCCGGAACTGCTCATAGTGAATTTTTCAGATTCAGAACTGGACAGCACAAAAATCAGAGACTCAATTATGCAGGATTCCTGGCTTCATAATTTCGGAATTATCGGCTTATACAACATTGAGGTTGATAGGGAGGAAACCATAATTGCCGAAAACAGGGATATCAATTTGCTGACCTTGGTCGATTTCGGTCGAATAAGAAGTCATTTGGGCAAATCCCTAGAGATTCTCGATAATAATCGTCGGATGATTTTTCAAGGTTTTCTTGCTGATAAACTTGTCAATCGAATGGTTGGGAAGTTCGAAATCGACAACGGAGATTATCTGCTAATCCCAATATACGGAGGTATCCTTGCTAATTTCCTCGTAAGATATGGCAAGTTAGAATCTAAAGATCGTTTCACGGTTCAGATGGCCTTAAGCGAATTATTACTGAATGCTATCGAACACGGCAACTGCGGTATTAGTTATCAAGAGAAAACTGAATGGCTTGCAACTGGCGCAAGCATAGATATGCTAATTGAGAAACGTTGCGAGGACCCGGTAATCGCGGCGAAAAAAGTTTTGCTCAATTGGAAAATAGGCGACAAGTCTTGCAAGTTCACGATAAGTGATGAAGGTGAAGGCTTCGATGTATTGGCTTATCATAGAACAATGAAGCAAGAATCTCATGAACGCCTGCATGGGCGTGGAATTCTGATGGCGCAGCTTGGCGGGAACAAACTGGTTTATAATACGAAGGGCAACCAGGTTACACTGAAAGTCGGTTTGAAAGAAAAGATTGAGAACCCAGCACCGATTGGATTTTCAGATCAGGAGTTGATTAAGGTAAAAGAGGGTGACACCTTGATGTACGCGGGTGAATATGGAGACTGTATCTACTATATCTCTAGCGGTGAGTATGTCGTCTACTATCTGGATAATCCCGTGGGAATCATTACGCCGGCCGATATATTCATGGGTGAAATGTCCTTTCTTCTTGGTAACACAAGGAGCGCCACGGTGGTGGCAAGAACCGACGGGCAAGTGATTAAAATTCCGCGTAAGAACTTTGTCAACGTGATAAAGGAATACCCCCAATATTCAGTATTCCTCTTGAAGATTTTGGCGCAGAAGCTGGTACGTTCCAATGAGAGTATAGCTACCGGGATGTCAGTGGGGCATCGATGAGAGGTAGAGTTCAGTTAGTTGGTTCTCATCAATCGTCGAGGGGCTTCTATCCATCGGGCTGATTCCCTGTGTGTTTTTGGGGAAGGCGATAACTTCTCGAATGGTGTTCTTCTGCGCAATTATCATCATCAATCTGTCAAATCCAATGGCTATACCCGCATGTGGTGGAGCGCCATAACTGAGGGCATCAAGTAGGAAACCAAAGCGCTTCCGTGCTTGAGCTTCTGGGAAACCAAGCAATTTCAATACGCGCTTCTGTAACTCCACCTCGTGTATCCTGACAGAACCTGACGCAATTTCGTTACCGTTTAGTACTAAGTCATATAGGTCTCCTATCACTTCTCCGGGATTATCTTCAATTCTGTCGAGGAATTTATCTTGGGGTTTGGAGAAAATGTGATGAGTTGCTTTCCAGGTATCGCTCTCTGGATTTTTCTCAAAAAGTGGGAAATCGATTATCCAACAGAAGCTGTAACTATTGGCTTCAATTAATCCGAGATTGGAACCGACTCTATTGCGAATTTCACATAAAGATCTAAGAGTAATCTCCCGATCGGCGCCGATGATGAGAATAAGATCACCGGCCTCAGCCTCAAGCTCTGTGATTATCTTCGATGCCTGCCCGGTAAAGAATTTTGACACCCCACCCTCCAAACCCTCATTGCTTACCCTCATCCACGCCAACCCCTCCGCACCTTGGGATTTGGCAACTTCCTCAGTTTCGGCAATCTTTTTTCGTGAATAACTCATCGCCGCACCAGGCGCCAATATGGCCTTCACTGTACCGCCTGAGTGCAGAACCTTCTTGAACATACTGAAGTTCGAAGATGCTACAAAGGGGGAGAAATCTGTGAATTCCAGGCCGAAGCGAAGATCTGGCTTATCCGTTCCATAGTTTTCCATTGTTTCTTGCCAAGAAAGTCGTTTGAATGGGATTGGAATCTTGATATCCAGTATTTCCTTGAAGATTCTGGCCATCATACCCTCTGCGACTGTAAGCACGTCATCTCGTCCCACAAAGCTCATTTCCAAGTCTACTTGAGTGAATTCCGGCTGGCGATCGCCGCGGGCATCTTCATCTCGATAGCAGCGTGCCAATTGATAGTAGCGGTCGATGCCGCCCGCCATCAATATCTGCTTGTAAAGCTGGGGGGATTGGGGCAGGGCATAGAAATGACCTGGATTGATGCGCGAGGGAACAAGATAGTCTCTGGCACCTTCAGGAGTTGATCTAATCAGAGTGGGTGTTTCTATCTCCCAGAACGCGCATTCGTTAAGATACTTTCTCAGTGCCCAGGTGCATTCATGCCGCAGTTTGAGTCTCTGCTGCATGCCTTGAGTTCTAAGATCGAGGTAACGATATTGAAGACGCAGATTTTCGTTCGCCTCATCTTCGCCATCCAGCACAAAGGGTAACGGTGGGCAGCTGTTGAGCACCTTTAATTTTGTCGGGGCCAGTTCAATCGCACCGCTTTGCATATCCTTATTCACCATATTTTGCGGTCGTGGCCGCACCGTTCCTCTTACGGCGATGCAAAATTCCATTTTCAGTTTTTCGCCAATCGCTCTAACTTCACTTGAGGCCTGTTCATCGACAACCAGCTGTACATTTCCGTAGCGATCGCGCAGGTTTATGAAATATATGCCGCCATGATTTCGTATTCTATGAACCCAGCCATTTAAGGTGACCGTTCGTCCCATATCTTCAATGCCAAGTTGTCCGCAATTTGCGGTGCGTTTTAACTCAAACATATGATGGAATTTATCACGAGACGGGTATCCAGTGAAGCTGCATAATCATCAAACTCGTTGAGATACCTTAGATTGCCTTAGCTACCTTTTCGGCGGGGTATGTGAAGGTCTCTGACTAGATTAAAAACAGGCACAAAAATAAGCACAAGAGCGAGTGCCAGAATTATCATTGGCACACTGTGACCCCGGGCTATCTGAAAAAACAATGTGGCGACACTCCAGGCCAAAACGGTGAGATAACAGATTGAGAGAACTCCAAACTTGATACCTATTTCCTTTATCGCCGCGCCCATTGTGGCAACACAGGGGAAATAGATTAGTACAAAGAGTAAATACGAATAGGCTCTAACCCAGTCGTTCCCGAAGGAGCGACGCAAGACTAAGAATGTACCAGTAGAAGATCCGATTTCCTCGGCGACTGCCTCTTCACTTTCGTTGAGTATCTCGGTTCCCAGGGGATTGTCAAAAGCGCCGAGGGCGATGGATAAACCCTTGGGAATTGATCTAAAGGCCTCCCCGATGGTTTGGAGAAATTCCCTTGTGTTGCTTAGACTTGCTGATTTCTCTTCGCCTGTGGCGGTTTGCTCATAGAGACTGTTTATAGTGCCCACTATGGATTCCTTCGCGAAAATTCCTGCAAAAAGCCCCACGGTGGCAGGCCAGTTTTCCTGTTCAAGCCCCATAGGTGCAAACACGGGGGTAATACTCCTACCAATGACAGATAGCACCGAAGTACGACTATTCTCATTGCCAAAACTTCCATCTGTTCCCATCGAATTTAAGGAGGAAAGGAATAGCACAGCTATTGTAATTACCTTGCCGGCTCGCAATATGAAAACCTGCAGTCTGATTTTGGTTCTATGAAGAATGGTTCCTATCTTTGGAAGATGATAAGGTGGTAAAATCATGGCAAGAGGTGCCGCTGGTTCCTTGAACAAGGTGTTTTTCAGCATGAAACCGGTAATCACGGCCAATAAAATGCCAAAAAGGTAAATGCTTACAATCATTAGTCCAGCCTGTTTGCCAAAAAACGCGATGCCAAAGAGTGCATAGACCGGCAGGCGTGCACTGCAGGACATGAATGGAGCCATAAATACGGTGAGATAACGGTCTTTCTTGTTTTCCAGTGTCCTGGTTGCCAGTATGGCAGGCACGGTACATCCAAATCCCACTAGCATTGGTACAAAGGATTTCCCGGGCAAACCGATTGACCGCATGAATCTGTCCATCACGTAAGATGCGCGAGCCATATATCCAGATTCCTCCAATATGGAGAGCATGAAGAACATGGAAAAGATAATGGGTATAAACGTTGCAACTGTTTGAATTCCACCACCGAGTCCGTCTGCCAAAATGAACTTAAGCCAATCTGGCGCTCCTAAGCGTGTCAGCAGCAGGCCTGAGCTATCTACGAATATTGCGCCGAAAACGATATCGAAAAAATCGATAAAGGCTCCCCCTACATGAATTACCACCCAAAAAAGTAAGTAGATGATCGCCAAAAAAACCGGAATGCCCAGCCAGCTATTCAGTACGAATTTATCAATCATCATAGAGACTGACTTCCCGGGTCGGTTTTGCTTAACTCTGGCCTTAATCAGTTTCAAGATTTGAGTATGCTTACTTCTGGTAATTACCGTATCCGGGGTATCCATGCATGTTTTCTTGATATTTCGTATCGCTGATTCGATTTCAGCGGAACTGAGGCAACCCTTGGATATAACTCTTTGCCTTGTCTCATCATCCTCTTCAAGAAGGCGAATTGAGTCGAATCTGCTATTCTTACCCAGTTTCGAAGACCATTCCCCGATTATTTCTTCAATACTCCTTGGGTACTCTGGTTTCGAATTGGAAATTCTGGGATTCGACAAGCATTTTTTGATGGCTCTACGAAGGTCTCTTGTATCTGTACTTCTAAGTGCATTAACTACGATAACAGGAATACCGAGCTCGTCTGATAAGCCATCAACATCGATTTTGAACCCGTGTTTTATCGCAATGTCTATCATATTGAGAACCAGCAGCATAGGTTTTCCTATTTCAATCAAGGTAAGGGTTAGGAAGAGATTTCTTTCCAGATTCGAGGAATCAACTATATTGATTATGAAGTTAGATTCATTTGAAAGGATAAAATTTCTGGCCACTACTGCATCTTCGCTAAGTGTGTTTAACGAGTAAATTCCCGGAAGATCAATCACCTCAACCGTTTTGTTTCCCAGTAGCAGGCCGGATTTCTTCTCGACAGTTAACCCGGGCCAATTTCCGACATGCTGTATGCTACCCGTCAAGTCGTTGAAAAGGGTGGTTTTGCCGCTGTTTGGATTGCCCACTAACGCGATGGAAAGTCTATTCATGCAAAAACCTCACAACGTGGCAGTTGGTTAACTATTATTTTTTCCGCAATGTCGTGTCCGAGAATCACTTGGCGGTCCATCACTGTGAGGAGCATGGGATTCCGACTTGCTCTGCGGATTACCCTTACAGGCACGCCTGGAATGATGCCCAAATTCATCAGCTTTTCACGGTATTTCTTTCCACCTTCGATTCTTAGTACCACGGCCTTTTTACCCTTGTCTATTGCTGTTAATTCCATTTTCCTCATTTCCATTCGGATTAGACGACTTTCATAAAAGTTCGTCCGGTTAATAAAATTAATCCCAATTAACTTTAAGAGTTAATACATGCTATGTCAACAATCTTTTTAATCAAAGAAATTTGGGTTGACATGAAGACAAATATGATTCATAATTAAATAATTGCTTAAGTGTGCTAAAAAACATTAAGGAGAAAAATTGTGATCGAAATATCCCATGAAGAAGAGCTCAAAGAGCTTCGTGGTTGCCTGCATGAGGTTGAAGGACTATCAGAGCTTTTCAAAATTATGGCCGATGAAACCCGTGTCCGTATTCTTCAATTGCTTTCGAAATCTGAACTCTGTGTTCACGAGTTGTCAATGCTTCTAAACATGAGTCTTTCCGCGATTAGTCATCATCTTAGATTGCTGAAGGTGATGAAGTTTGTGGCATATAGGCGTGAAGGCAGGCATGTTTTCTACTGTTTGGACGATCATCATGTTGAGAGGTTAATTACAATGGCGGTGGATCACCGCAAGGAAATAAATGAAGGACGCAATAAATAGACCAGTTTGTAATGACTGCTGTGACAAGAATAGACCCGGTGAGAGAAAGAGTGGGATTCTGGTGAGGTTAATCTTCTCTTTGTTTTGCTTTGTTTTGGGTATTCTTGCTAAGAATTTGCAACTTGAGATTCCTTGGGTGTATCGGATGTTTTTCGTGACGTCCTACGTGTTGGCGGGTTATCCGATTGTATTCGGAGCTGTGCAAAAAATGCGACGCGGCAAGTTTGTGAATGAGCTCCTCTTGATGACTCTGGCAACTATTGGGGCTTTCGCGATTGGCGAATTCCTGGAAGCTGCCGCGGTGATGCTGTTCTATTCTGTTGGCGAATACTTACAAAAACATGCTGTTTCGAAATCCAGAAATTCCATACAGAATGCCCTGAATTTGCGGGTCAATACTGCCAGGCTTGTAGAAAACGAAGGCATTCGGGAGATTGATCCCAGTAAAGTGACGGTTGGAAGTGTTATTGAGGTGCTTCCTGGGGATGCTATCCCACTGGATGGCGTGGTTATTAACGGTGAATCCTGGATGGATAGTTCCACTCTTACTGGTGAGTCAACTTTGCGCAGAATCGAAGTTGGTGGGGAAGTGAGTGCCGGTTATATAAATCATGATTCCAGGTTGGAAATCAGAGTTTCAAGGATTTTTTCGGAGAGTGCAATTTATAAGTTAGAGAAATTGCTGGAGGTGGCCTCCTCTCGGAAAGCGAAAACAGAAATGTTGCTTAGCAAATTCGCGGCGGTTTATACACCTGTTGTTGTGGGAATGGCATTGCTTCTCGCTATTGTCATCCCCCTTCTTTCTACCTGGAGTTTTGCTGATTCTATTTACAAAGCGACGATTCTTTTAGTTATCTCCTGCCCCTGTGCCTTGGTTGTTTCGGTGCCGTTGGCGTACTTTGCTGGCATCGGAAGGGCCTCGCGGGATAAGTCCTTGCTCCGAGGCGCGGATGTGCTGGACGCACTTAGTAAAATTGGGACTGTAGTATTTGATAAGACCGGAACCCTGACGGAGGGTAAATTCAGACTTCAGTCGCTGATTACTGAGAAGGCCTGGGATGAGCGAGATTTCCTGAACTTATCGGCTAGAACTCTCTCTGCATCCAATCATCCGATTGCACGATCGGTGAAGGTGGCGTGGGAGAAGGTTGCCAAGAATGCCGAGGCTTATACCAGGAGTTGGGGCTGTGATTTCGGGACTATGACCGAAGAGATGAGTGGTGATTCGTTCAGAGAGATTAAGGGATATGGGGTGCTTGCCACTCTGGGAGGGAGAAAAATAGTTGCCGGGAATGCGGAGCATTTGAAGCGCAGGGGAATTGTCGCATCGGAACCCACTCAGGATGGTACGGTTGTTCATGTGGCAGTTGATGGAGAATATGCGGGCCATCTTATTCTGTACGACTCGGTTAAAGGGAGTAGCATCGGCGCAGTAGCTGAGCTATGGAGGCTGGGAATGAAACGTGTGGTTATTTTCAGTGGCGATCGTCGGGATAACGTTGCTGGATTGGCGAAATTGGTTGGAATCGAAGATTTTCGAGCTGAGCTAAGCCCAAAGGACAAGATGTCGGCTCTAGAGAAACTGCTTTTAGCGGTTCCAAGGGGAATGAAGGTGGCATTTGTTGGCGACGGATTGAACGATGCACCTTCAATTCTTAGGGCTGACGTGGGAATGGCGATGGGTAGTTCAAGTACGGATTTGGCAGTTAAAGCGGCCGATGTGATATTGATGGATGATGATGCGAGAAGGGTTCCACGGCTAATCAAGTTGGCGCGTTTCACTAGGCGCGTTGTGATTGCCAATATTGGCTTTGCATTGATAGTGAAATCAGCTTTTATGGCGCTTGGAGTCTTTGCTGAATTGCCAATGTGGATGGCTGTTATTGGCGATGTGGGCGTTACAATACTTGCGGTTTTAAATTCGCTCCGGATACTCGCATCGAAATCTACGCTCGATAAAACTACTTGACTGAGTTTGTGAAAAAACAAAGTCTGGTGCCGGACTGGGCTTAGACGCCTGGATTGGATGGTGAGGAGGCCGGCGCGCTTCAGGCAGTGCATTGATTTAACCCGGGGTTTTAGAAACTGTGAATGGAGAGCGGTTTCATTTGGGACGCTATTTGGGACGCTATTTGGTCATTTGATGCTGACTCGGAATTTTTGAACCATCAAATCGGGACGGTATGAAATTTTCGTTTTCCTGAGACTTGCGTTGCCGAGGTCTTGCTCAAGGTTCATGTATTGATAATCCGGGCAGAAATCGCGGGCGAATTGACTGAACAGGTATTGATAGACACCTTTGACTTCGGTGTTGGCCTTGGCAAAATGGATTACGAAGGTATCTTTGTTCAAAGGTTCACCGATGATCAATCCGATGGGTTTCCCGTTGGCGTAAGCCAGGGCAGAGGTTAGATTGAGGGTTTGATATTTCTCTATGGCTTCCGCGCACTGAGAAAAGTCGTTTTGATAGAATTTCTGAGGACTATCCTTCTGCCACTGTTCGAGGATTTCCTTGGCATGTGATTTCATATCACTGCTCAGGGGAATCAGTTGGGATTCGTTGTTGTTCAAAAATTGATTTAGTAGATTCTTTTTTTTATGCATTGACTTACCCGGGTAGGTTTTGAATTTTTCGGTAGTGTAAAGATAATCGGTGTCATCGGGATTGCTGCTTATGATGAACTCATTTTCGTCGAAGCACTCGAGCCAAGCTTGAGGAATTGGAAACAGGAAATCCCAGTTGCGAGTGCAAAGTAAATTCTTCAGTTCGTTGAAACAGTCTTCGTTAGTTTTATCCGGACTGGCCATTGGCATTAAATATTTTTTTCCGTCGTAGGTTACGCCGGAGATGAAGAAGCCATGAGGAGTTTCCACTGTATGGTACTCGTGTCTGTCGCGAAAGAGATAGAGGTTTGAATAGGAGCATTCGGAAAGCTGTACTTCGACAGCATCGAGTTTTTTGCTGATTATTCCCTGATGTTCAAGAGTTAGGGGTGTTTGTATCATTGTAGGGAGTAAGATAATGATTTGCTTGGCGGAAAGCAACTGTGGAAATTTTTAGGGAAGCTGTTAGCCTAGACTTTGATAGCTGGTGTTGCTTGATTCTTACCCAGCCTAGCTTTCTGTGACACGGTTTTCGACATGCGCCTAATCATTATCTATCGGCTTGAAGCGAACTGAAACTATTCTCTTATTTCGGGTTCTCAAAATAGTGTACTGTCCCTCCCCAAGTTCGATTACAGTACCCTGTACAGGTATGTTACCACTCTTTTCCAGAAGATAACCTCCAATTGTGTTGGTCCGGCTGTCGTGTTTCAATTCCAGTCCGAGTATATCGCTTAGGTCGTAGAAATCTGTGTCTCCTTGGATAATCCAGGAGCCGTCTGGCTGTTCGCTGATCGGATTGGCGCTTGGGTTTGCCCTCTCATCAAGAAATTTTCCGAAAATTTCCTCTATGATATCTTCTCGAGTTACAATGCCGTCGAGACCGCCGTATTCGTCAAGCACTATTGCCATTTGAATCGGTTCAGACCTCAGGCGAAAGTATAGTTCGTGAGCTTTCATGGTTCCAGGAACCAGATAGGGCGATTTGGAAATCGTTTTAATCGAAGCGCGGGGGCGCTTCCTCAGAGCTCTAACTAAGTCGAATAGGGTTACAATCCCGGATACATGTTCTAGATCGCCGTTTAACACTGGTGCTCTCGTATGTCCCGAGTCAACAAATAGGTAGGCTGCATCTTGAACGGTTGTGTTTTCATTCATCATGAATAACTCTGTTCTGTGTGTCATAATGGCCTTGACGGGGGTGTCGTTGATACGAAACACGTTTCTCACCATTTCCTCTTCATAGGATTCCACTACCCCCTGGCCTTCTGCCACTTTCACATGATGCAAGAGTTGTTCAAGTGTAATCTCTCTCCGCTTGCTGCCCACAAATAATAAGGTGATGCCTCGACTAACGGAGGATACTATCCAAATAAAGGGTCTTAGGACTATCGATAGTAAGTTTATCAAGCGAGCACTTATTAGACAGAGGGTTTCATTGGCTACCAGCGCAATCTGCTTCGGCGAAACCTCACAGAACACCAGAACAGTTAGGGTTAGTACTCCCGTAGCCGCGGCCACATAGATTTTACCAAACAGCCTGATCGTCATTGCAGTTGTCAGCGCGGACGCACCTAAGTTAGCTAGATTATTTCCAATCAGGAGTGTAGTTAACAGGATGTCGTGTCGCTCGGTAAGTTTCTTTACCAATAGGCCGCGTTTACCGCGGTTCTCTGCCAGAGAATTAATCTGACCAGGGGTGAGCGAGGTAAACGCTGTTTCCACCGACGAGAAGTATGCGGATAGTATTAACAGTATTGGAAGGGATAAAACAGACCAGAGTAGCATTAGTTTTTATCACTGATTTGGAAGTGCGATTGTTTCATATCGTCCATCATATCGCAATACAGCAAACCGGCAAGGGGTGATACTGTTTATCCGAACAGCGCTGTGCGCTTGTTTACAAAGGATGAAACTCTATTACTTGTCGATAGCACGAGCTGCTTAGTATTTTATTGAGTAGCAATCCCATTCTGTTTATGAGGAAGCCGCATGAAAAAATTTAAAACAGAGGTTAGTCAACTTCTTAATTTACTAATACATTCCCTTTATTCTCATAATGAGATTTTTCTTAGGGAGCTAATTTCAAATTCATCCGACGCACTTGACAGGCTCAAGTATTTGACATTGACCGATGACGCTCTGAAAGGATTGGATTTCAAACCTCGAATTGACATACGAATCGGTGAGAAAGAGGAAATCCTTGTTATTGAAGATAATGGAATTGGCATGAACGGATCAGATTTGGCTGATTCACTTGGTACAATCGCTCGTTCCGGAACTAGGAATTTCATGGAAGAACTAACCGGCGATGCAAAAAAGGATTCCAATTTGATTGGTCAATTTGGTGTTGGCTTCTATTCTTGTTTTATGGTGGCCAGCTCTGTTGAGGTAGTTTCAAGGAAGACCGGTGATGATAAGGCATGGAAGTGGACTAGTAATGGGGAATCTGGGTTTACCATCGAGGAGACTGAGAGGGAAACCCAGGGAACTACAGTGACACTGAAACTCAATGAAGCAGGCAAGGAGTATGATTCGCAGTGGAAGGTAAAATCGATCATTAAAAAGTACTCAGACCACATTGCTTTCCCGATTCATCTCCATTGGACGGAAAAGGTCGACAAAAAAGAAGAGAAAAAAGATGAACGTGTTAACTCGGCGAGTGCACTGTGGAAGAGGCCAAAATCAGAGTTGAAGACTGAAGACTATAATGAATTTTACAAGACGTTTTCACACGATTCGGACGATTTTTTGCTTCGCGTTCATGTACAGGCAGAGGGAACCCTGGAATATACAACTTTGTTCTTCGTTCCCCAAAAAGCGCCTATAGACATGTTTCAGGCAGATTATAAACCCGGTGTGAAACTCTATGTGAAACGAGTATTCATTACAGATGACAATAAAGAACTTCTCCCTGTGTATTTGAGATTTGTGCGTGGTGTAATTGATTCCGAAGATCTCCCGCTGAATGTTAGCAGAGAAACACTTCAGCAGAACAAGATTATGGTGAATATTCGAGAGGCTTCGGTAAAGAAATTGTTGGCTGAATTCAAAAAGCTTTCTGAAAATGAGAAGAAGTACGTGGAATTCATTGAGCAGTATAATCGCCCTCTAAAAGAAGGGCTCTACTCGGATTGGGCTCACAAGGACGATCTTCTTGAACTCGTTAGGTATAAATCTACTGCGATTGAAGGATGGACTAGCCTTGAGGCTTACAGAAACAGAATGCCTGAAAATCAGAAAACCATCTATTACCTGATAGGGGAGAACGAGGAAACGCTTCGGAAATCTCCCCTGTTAGCGGCATATAAGGAGAAAGGTTTTGAAGTCCTTTTCATGTCGGATGAAATTGATGAAATCATAACTCCAATGATTGGCCCATATAAGAAATTGGAAATGAAGGCAATAAACCGCTCCGGAGCGCTTGACGATTTAAAAACTGATGATGATAAGAAAAGGGAGAAAACTGCTGAACCTGTCCTTAAGAAAATAAAGAAGGTTCTCGGTGAGTCTGTCAAAGATGTTGTTGGCTCGACACGCCTGTCCGATGCTCCGAGTTGTCTGGTTTCGAGCGAAGGCGATCCGTCGGCACAGCTAAGGCAGATGCTACAAGCTATGGGCCAGAAAGATATCCCCGAGGCTACCTTCATATTGGAAATAAACCCCGATCACCCAGTGGTTAAGGGGCTAGCTGACTCCGACGATAAGAGCCTGGTGGATGATGTGGCACGTCTTCTATATGAACAGGCCCTGCTGGTTGAAGGAGCGACTCTCAAGGACCCAACAGGCTTCGCCACTCGTTTGAATCGAATTACGGCCCGGGCGTTTTGAGCGAAAACTAAGCTTGTTTCACGACTGCTGCCTAGACAAACCGATAAGCCTGTTATGCAGCGATTATCCTCATCGTTGCTGATCCGAGAGTAAGCCATTTCCTTATAGGAGAACGTTGGAGTGATATCTATCTTACCATTGCGATTCCCACTCGATTTCGTGCTATGCAACCACGCGTACTGCACGATCGATAAGCTTCGATGAGTAAGCTGCCTCCGCTTCCCTATCTTAAATAGTGATATCTCCGGCAAGGCCGGTGCGATTTAGTTTTAGATTGTCCGTGAATTCGTGTATTTCTTTGATTGTGCCAAGGCTGGAGATTTTTTTTGCATCTTCACTTGCTTTTCGAGTATCCATTTCGGAAACTGATTTCTGCATGCCCGGAATTGCTGCAGGTTCCATCGTGAAATCTCTAATACCAAGGCCTATCATGTAATAAACGGTACGCGGATCTTTGGTCATGATGCCACATACCGACAGCGGACAAGAAGCTTCTTTCGCGGCATCGCTAACTCGTTTGACCGCTCGAAGGACTGCTGGATGTCTGATATCAAAGAGATCGGCAACTTTTTCATTGGTTCGATCGACTCCCAAGGTGTATTGCACTAAATCGTTGGTACCCAGGGAAAGAAAATCGGCTACCCTTGCCAATTCAGGAGCCATCTCCACGGCGGAAGGCAGCTCAATCATCGCTCCAAGTTTGGGCAGTAGAGAGCCTTCGAAACCATCGCGTTTCAGAAAACTTAAGCTTTTTAAAACCATCCTTCTCGCATTTTTAAAATCATCAACTGATGAGATTAAAGGGAATAGAATGCGAATTCTTTTATTCCTGCTTGCCCGAATCATTGCTTTTAATTGGCCAATGAAAACCTTCTTGTTTTCCAGAAGGAAGCGGATTGATCTGAGGCCGAGAAAAGGATTGGCCTCATCGGAATCAGGGATGTAGCTTAGAATCTTATCGCCGCCCACATCTAGCGTTCGCAAGGTTACCACTGGGTTGTCTAATCCCTCTACAACCTTCTTGTATATTCGGTATTGTTCCTCCTCCGAAGGGAAGTCGCTACGAACCAGGAATGGGAATTCACTTCTATAGAGCCCTATTCCCTCTGCCTTCAAGCGTTTGGATAAGTCTAAATCTGAAAGCAAATTCACCGCGGCTCTTAAATGAATTCGTTGACCGTCAAGGCTTTGTGTTTCAGGTTGAACGTATTTCTCAAGTTCCCCAATTCCTTTCGAAGCTTCTATGAATTGTTTCACACGGCTGGTGGTGGAATTGTCCGGTTGAACTATCAATGTGCCCTGTATCGCATCCAGAATCAGGGAGGTATTCGAAGGGATTAGAAGAACACTCTCGTCGCTGGTACATATGAGTGGAATCTGCAGGGAACTGGCCAGAACGCTCACGTGAGCCGTAACACCACTTCCATATAAAACTAACCCTGCGGCATTTTGCGTGGCGAGTTTCAATAATTCCGACGGTAATAGTTCGTTTGTGATGATTATCTGACCATGATACCCTCCCCCATGTTCGCTTTTATCGGATAGGAGATTTTCAAGTATTCTGTGTTTTAAATCTTTTATATCCAAAACCTTTTCTTTCATTCGAGGATTGCTGCTTGATGCGAAAATTCTTGTATAGTTGTCGGTTACCTGCTTCACGGCTTGACTTGGGTCCAACCCGTTTCCGATTTGATTTGCCATTTCGCCTGAGAAGCCTTCGTCTCTGAGCATCAGGAGATGTGCACTGAATATCAGGGAAGCGACGTCGGCCAATTCCTCTTCAAGCCGTTTTTGCAGTTGTTCCAATTGTTCCTCAGTTTGGGCAATTGCATTGTTGAAGTCGTCTATTGTTTTGCCATAGGAATTCCTCTGATCGGTAGGCTGGTTGTTTTCAGAATCTGATTCCTGTACTTGATATGCGCGGCCCAGTACCACTCCCTCAACTACCTGTGTACCTCTTATAAGCTTGCTCGGCAGTGGTGTGACCCTGGGTGTTTTTTTCTTCTCTGACAAGGATATCAGAAGCATCGCATCCTCTATAGTGGCCGCAAGCTGGGCTGCTATTGCTTGAAGTGCTCGAACATCTGATTTGCTGAATCGCGAACCTCTCTCATCCTGCAGTACCATAACTCCCACACGACGTATACCCCGGATTATGGGTACCGCGAGAAACGATTCGAATTTACCCTCACCACTTTCCGGGACGAATTTGAAGTATGGATTGTCGACACCTCGGCCTTCACTTATAGGCCGCAGCTCTTTAAGCGCCAGTCCTGTCAGTCCTTCTCCCCAAGCAAGTGTCAAAGTTCCAACCATCTGCGGATTTAATCCCTCCGTTGCCTCTAGAACTAGATGGTTTTCTTCTTCGTTATAGAGAAATATTGAACAAACATCGGTTTGCATGTGATGACTGACAACGTGCACTACTCGTGAGAGGAAGCCGCGTATATCTTGACTATGAAGAAATGGTTCTGTCAGTTCGCTGACAGAAAATATCATTTCCACATCAGTAGTCGGAATATCACTCATTGCTTAGCTCTCTAGCCCTAGCCGTAGAGGCGGAGACGGCTTGGATAACAGCAGAGCGGAATCCCGCGGATTCAAGAGAGGCTATCGCTTCAATTGTTGTGCCGCCTGGAGAGCAGATTTTATCCTTGAGCACGGCCGGATGCAGGGCCGTTTCGGATACCAATCTTGCCGACCCGGCAAGCACTTGCGCGGCAACCTCGTAAGCCACAGTTCTCGAAATTCCTTCCCGCACCGCTCCATCTGCAAGCGCTTCGATTAGAACTAAAATCCAGGCTGGGCCGGATCCCGCCAAGGCTGTATAAGAATTCATCAAGCTTTCCGAGAGAATTATACACTTACCAACTGCGTCAAATATCTCTCGAACTGTTTGGAATTCCGCATTGTTCACTTGCCTATTGCGGCAAAGAGCTGTCATTCCTTCCAGCACCAATGCTGGCATATTCGGCATAGCCCTTACTATCTTCGCATCGTGATCGAGCCAATTGGCTATTTTTTCAATTGACAGACCGGCCGCGATAGTAACCACAATGGTTTCAGGTTGAATTCTATCTTTGATACCTCGCACTGCATTTTCATAGTCCTGGGGTTTTATGGCGAGTATAACAACAGAAGCTGCAGTGGGATTCAGATTGTTTGAGCTGGTTTGAATGCCAGGGAAACTTGTGCTCAAATCTCGAATCACGCTTTCGCTATAATCAGATACTATCAAATTCGAAGGAGAATATGTACCGGCGGAAAGCAGTCCCTTGATTATAGCTCTGCCCATATTGCCGGCGCCGATGAAACCAATAGATTTATTCTTGCCCATAATGCTATTCCACCTCATACAACCCGAATTTCAGACTCATAACCGTACCATATTTCAAGGCCAAACAGTGCATCCTTAGATAGATAGTCTGGCAATGCACCACTTAGCGAACCAAGGGAACGCCTATAACTCTCGATGCTAGCCCAAAACACAGGAGATATTACCACTTTTTTAGGCGCAAGTCCTTTGCTTCGGGCTTCCAATAACTGCCTATATACCTCAACGATTAGTTCCTCGGCTTTCCGCATACAAATCTTCGGTTTTCCGCTTATACACCCGTCCTCCGCCATATGCTAATTCAGCAAGTAAACATCAATTTAAGTTTAGCATATACTCTTGTGCTATTTGTTGTCAGTTTTACTTGACACTATCAGTAAGCTGCCGCCAATTACAAATAGAATAAACACCGCCCCAACACCATAGCTATATGCTGTTCGTTCATCCACCACTCCTGCTAGATAGGCGATTCTCGGAAAGGCACCCATCAGAAAGGGACCAAGTATTGCTGCAAATCTGCCCATCATATTATAGAAGCCAAAAAATTCCCCTGAGGAATTGTGGTCTGGGAGAATTGATGCATAGTAGGAACGGCTCAGCGCCTGTATTCCGCCCTGGCTTGTCGATACTAGAAATGCAACCAGGACAAAAACTGGCATTACTTTTGTTGCGGGCAGTAGCGGCATCATTGTGCCAAGAGCGGTTATCAATGCATACACTCCAATCCCAACGAACAGAAGAGGGCGTGAACCGAACCGCTGCGCCAGTTTACCATAGAGCAAGGTGAAGGGGAAGGCTAGAATTTGTATGCCGACTATTGCACCTAGCAATACCATTAATCCCACACCAATACTTGATGCGAAATTAGTTGCCATCTTTATAATGGTGTTAACCCCATCGATATAGAAAAAATATGCAATAAGAAACAGGAACACTTTCTTGTACTTCTTAATTTCCAGAAAAGTTTTGACCAGTCTCTTGAAACTCTCAATGTTGGGCGAGCGTACTGGGTCTATTCCATGTCTCTGTTTCACGTTGTTCAAGAAAGGGAGCGAGAAAAGAAACCACCACAAAGCGGTAATCAAGAAACTGATTTTCACTCCACTTGCCGGGAGCCCCTGCGAGAAGTCCATGTTAGCCAACACCGCTATGATTGCCAGGCTGATAAGAAATGGAATCGTACTGCCGCCGATATAGCCATAGCCATAGCCCAAAGAGGAGATTAAATCCAGCCTGTTTGGCGTAGTGATATCGGTTAGAAATGCATCATAAAATATATTCGCACCTCCAAATCCGATGAAGCTGAAGATGTACAGTATCAGCAAAGATTTCCAGTCATCGATTCCAACCAGAATCAGCGCGCCTGTTGAGAGAATTCCTACGAGCCAGAAATTGACAAAAAGCTTTTTCCGATAACCTTTGAAGTCAGAGAGTGTGCCGATTACCATGGCAATCGCGCTGATGAAAGCCGCATATATGGTATTAGCTGTCCCAAGCCAGAAGGAAGTTTGTGTATCCGATAAACCACCGGTTTTAGCTACTTGTCCGAACCACAACGGGAAAATTGCGGTTGAGATAATGGTGGAGTGAACTGAATTCGCCCAGTCATACATAATCCAAGATCTTTCAGGTTTGCTAAGTTTCTTCATTTTGGCTGAGTATAGCATAATTGGACGCTGAAGAGCTTCTCTTGACCGAACAAACTGAGCCAAAGCAGAATGGTGATAGGAAATTTTATGAAAGTGCTTTTGGTAGAAGACGATAAAGACATTGCATCATTTATCTCAAAGGGCTTGAAAGAGGCCGGATACGGTGTCGATGTCGCGATGGATGGTGATTTGGGGCTGAGACTCGCCGGTTCCAGTTTATATGAAATAATAATATTAGACCTTATGCTGCCAGGCAAGGATGGGTTTGCGATTGTTACTGAGCTTAGAAACCTGGATATTCAAACTCCTGTTCTGTTTCTAAGTGCGCGGCGCAACGTGGATGACAGGGTGAGAGGATTGAAAATGGGGGGAGATGACTACCTTGTGAAACCTTTTGTCTTTGCCGAACTCCTTGTGAGGATTGAAGCTTTGATTAGGCGCGGAAGCCGGGCAACTGCGGCGCAGGGACTGCACGTGGCAGATTTGTCGCTCGATCCTCTTACCAGGCGTGTAACAAGGGGCGAAAAACTCATAGAACTGCAGCCGAGAGAGTATGCTCTCCTGGAATTTCTGATGAGGAATGCCGGCACGGTTGTAACAAAAACGCTGATATTGGAGAAGGTTTGGGGCTACGATTTTGACCCTCAAACCAATGTTGTGGACGTTTTGGTCTCCAGACTCAGGAGTCGAATCGACAATGATTATCCGGTGAAACTGCTAAGAACCGTTCGGGGTGTAGGATATATATTTGAGAATCCCAATTAAAGCAGTTCGCAATATCCATGTTCGTCTTACTTTAGTAGTTACTCTCGGCGCAGCGCTGTCGTCGGTGCTGGTATACGGGATACTTCTTGGCGCTCTTTTTATTGGCTTTGGAGAGCGAGACCGCGCCGAGTTGGATTCCAGGTTGCTCTCTTATTGGGCGGCCTGGCAGTATGGAGGCACAGAGGCGGTACTTAACCAGGCCTCGGCGGATGTTGAAGAACATGGCGGGCGCCCTTTCTTATTGACTCTGAATGGTCCGGAAGGGGAATTGCTAGGAGCTCTCATCCCTGGCGCCTGGATAAATTTCGATCTTATGGATTCAGAATTAAGTCAGCTCTCTCCTGGGCAGTATGCAACTCTAAGGAGTGAGGGAATACACTATGCACTGCTTGCAACTGGAACAACGTTCGATGATGGTTCGCGATTACTTGTGGGAGTAAGCACCGAAAATCGTCAATTCCTAGTGAGGATGTATCAGAGGTATTATCCGTGGGCCATTGCAGCTATTATTCTTGCGGGTTTCGTAGTTGGAATTATTTCATCAAAACGGCTACTGATGCCTATTGCCGGACTTAACGAGGAAATTGATAGAATTATAGTTACCGGAGAGTTGAGCAGACGTCTTAACAGCCCGGGCACCGGAGATTCATTCGATATACTAATTAGCAGATACAATCGCTTGCTTGATAGAGTTGAATTGTTGATAAGCGGGATGCGTGACACTTTGGATGCAGTTGCCCACGAATTGCGCACTCCTCTCACTAGATTGCGAGGGCATGCGGAGATGGCACTGAGAAAAGGCAATTCAGGTGAGTACGAGGAGGCCCTTGCTGTAGTAGTGGAGCAAACAGACCAGGCGGTAGCACTGTTCTCCGCCATTATGGACATTGCTGAGGCGGAGCAGGGGATGCTTCATCTGGATATAGTGTCTTGCAACCTGGGTGCCCTAGTGTCCGAGGTATGCGAGATGTATGAATTTATTGCGGATGAGGAGGACATGAGCATACACTTTGAGGCATCCGAATCCTTGGAATTACTAGGTGATCCTGTCAGGCTTAGGCAGATATTTGGGAATCTTGTAGATAATGCGGTTAAATATGCACCCCTTGGAAGTGAAATTGACGTATTCTGCGGTGAGGAAGGTGATAATTATTGGGTCGAAGTGATAGATGATGGTCCGGGTGTTGCAGATGGCGAAAAACATCGCGTTTTCGAACGGTTCTACAGAGGGGATAGAAGCCGCGCCTCGCGTGGATTAGGGCTTGGACTCAGCATGGTAAAGGCTCTGGCGGAAGCGCATGGTGGATCGATCAGTGTGACAAACGCTAAGAGACGGGGTGCCTGTTTCAAAGTTGTTCTTCCAAAAAACGCAAACATTTCAATTTAGTAAGCATCCTGCAATGTTTATGCAAGGTTCATGTGTTATTTTAGTTTTACAAAATAGGAGTGATTGATGAGAAGCCTCAGAAATAACCATTATACCCTACTATTCAGATTGAGTTTCCTTTTAGCAATTGGTGCCTTTGTCTCCACTACGACCGCTTCGGCTCAGTCACGGCGCACTGCCGGAGATCTACAGAACGCATTTAGGGAAATTTCTTCGAATGTTCGACCAGTAGTGGTTCAGGTAAACACGGTTAGTGTTATCGACAGGCGTACGATTAACCCTTTCGAATTCTTTTTTCGATTTCCTGGCAGACCAGATCAATTTGAGATACCCAGGGCGCAACCATTTAGGCAAGAGGGCCTGGGCTCCGGCGTGATTGTCGAAAGGCGAGACAACAAAGTATATGTCTTGACTAACAACCATGTTGTGGAAGGTGTGGATGAAATCGAGATTAACTTACACGATGGCCGCACCTTCAAGGGCAAACTTGTTGGCAGCGATCCTCTTCGTGATTTAGCCTTAGTTTACTTTGAGACTCAAGATGAGGTGCCAATAGCTGTTTTAGGTGATTCTGACGAAGTTTGGGTTGGCGATTGGGTATTAGCCATTGGAAGCCCATTGGGTTTTGAATCGACCGTTACAGCGGGTATTATCAGTGCTAAGGGTAGAAGCGGTGCGGATCGGAGTTTCACCGATTATCTACAAACAGATGCCTCTATCAATCGGGGCAACTCTGGAGGGGCACTTGTCAATCTTGATGGAGAGGTTATTGGAATCAATACCTTCATTGCCTCCTCCGATGGTGGGAATATCGGACTTGGTTTCGCGATTCCCATTAACAATGCTCAAAAGGCAATCGACGACTTCATTGAAAAGGGAAGCGTTGAATACGCCTGGTTAGGTGTGAACATGGGCGACTTGAGTGAGCTTCTAGCTTCTGAGCTGGACCTGGAAGGTAAAAAAGGAGCATTTGTTTACAACATTTATGGCAAATCTCCAGCAATGAAGGCTGATATTCTTCCTGGTGATTTGATAATAAGGCTGGCCGGACGTACTATCGAGAACTCTGCTGATTTAAGCAGAACTGTGGTATCTTTGGCACCTGGTGAGAGTGTTCCGCTTACCCTGATTAGGGAGGGAACAATTTTAAGCCTCAACCTGACACTTGCGGTACGTACTATAGAGCGAGATGGAGTTGAAGTCAATGTATGGCCTGGTTTTTCGGTAGCCCCGATAACCTCTCAGCTTCGTGAACAGATGAAAATTTCTCGTAATACCGGTAACGTGCTTATAGGGGGCGTAGTAGACGATAGTCCTGCTTCGGCGTTGGGACTTCGCAGTGGGGATGTTATAAGATCTCTTAACGGAAAAAATGTGCGGAACTTAAAGCATTTCTATTCGCTTCTGAATTCAGGGAACCGCATTAAGATAAAAATCAATCGCATGGGAAATGAGTTGGATTTTATACTGAACAAGTAAGAAGCTGCACGTTTGAATTCGTGACTATTTTTTTCTGATTTTGGTTTCCCCTTTCTCTCTTGTTGGGGCGGATGTGTTGAGTTCGCCCCTTTTTATTTGACCAAATTGACGCTGTGAATCTATGATATGATTTCAATTGTTGGAGTTATTCAATATGGGCAGAGCCAGGATGAAAATAGGTGTTCTCACAGCCGGGGGTGACTGCCCGGGTCTTAACGCTGCGATTCGAGGTGTTGGTAAAACGGCTGTATTGAAATATGGACATGAGATTATCGGTTTCTCTTCGGGCTTCCTTGGACTGATTCGAAAAGAATACAGACAATTGGATGAATTGGCTCTTAGCGGCATTCTGACCGTTGGAGGAACGATACTGGGAAGTTCCAGGGAAAAGCCATTTAAGCATACGGAATACGACGATTACATAAAGAGCAAGCCGGAAATCATACAGGAGAATTACAGAAAGCTCAGCTTGGATGGCCTTGTATGTATTGGCGGAAACGGTACTCAAAAAACCGCCTATCGACTTAGCAAACTAGGGCTAAACGTAGTTGGAATTCCGAAAACGATAGATAACGATGTCTGGGGTACCGATTTGACATTTGGATTCGACTCTGCCGTAAGTATCGCCGCTGAAGCAATTGACAGGTTGCATAGCACTGCAAATTCCCATAAGCGAATCATGGTGGTAGAGGTTATGGGACATACGGCGGGTTGGCTCGCCTTGCATGCGGGTTTGGCGGGCGGAGGAGATATAATTCTGATTCCCGAGATAGAATACAGTACAAAGGTGATTGCCGAGTATTTGACTCGACGCTTCGAGGAAGGCAAGCCCTATTCCATTGTCGTTGTTGCCGAAGGGATTACACTGCCAAATAAAAAAAACGGTTCTCCTCGCAATGTACCCGTGAGTGCATATATCGCTAATCAGATTCTCAAGAGGACAGGTTTGGAAACCCGCGGAACAATCCTTGGTTATATTCAGAGAGGCGGTAGTCCAACAGCGCGGGATAGAATAGTGGCGACAGAATTCGGCGCCTATGCTGCCGAAATGATACACAGGGGTGAATATGGCAAAATGGCCGCATACAAGGGGTACAAACTAGTGGGAATTCCTCTCTCGGATGTAGCAGGCAAGACTAAGACAATTCCCCGAGGGCATACGCTGATTCTGCATGCCCGCTCGTTGGGAACCTGCTTCGGCGATTCACTGTGAAGCTCTGTCTTTTCAATCAGCTTCTGTAAGTTCCGTAGATCTGCCCCCCTGGGGGGGAGAAAGCATGGGGCAGCGAATAGTCTTATCGATTACCGGACTAATTCCTTTGCGAGCGCAACCCATTCCTCGTCCAACGAGCCCTTAAACGGCGACCGCCGGGCTTGTCTATACCAGTATTCGGCGTTCCACTTGACACCTTCCTTGCGGTGTAAGTAGGCATGAACGGCGCTACCCTGTTCACTGGGGACATCCTGGGCTATCCGATGGGCGGCATCCCAGTCACCGATTCTATCAAATGCTAGCGATTTAAGCAACTCCGGCCACTCGCCCGGCGGACTTTCAGAAGCCAGCATACCATTGCAGGCTTCTGAAAACTTTTCAAAATTCATGAATGCCAACAGCAAACTAATTAGCCGGAAACGGGAGTAAACCTGAAGATTTCTATCGAATACTCACCGGTTTTTCGCTTCAAAAAGGGATGATTCTCAGAGAACTTCTTGGCAGCTTCCATATTCGGCGCTTCCACAATGGAATATGTGCCAATTTCCAGAGGCGTTTTACTAGCACCGTTATCCACCACGGAATTGCAAGGCCCAAGAGGTCCTCCGGGGTCAACCAGAGCCTTTCCCGTATTGCTCATCCAGGCCATCCAATCCTCCATCATGGTTCTGGAATCTTTCTCTGTCATTTTCGACATGTCAGGTATCGGGCCATTATATAGAAACATAAATCTTGCCACCAGGCTCCTCCATGTAGATTGTTCAGGTGGATTCAGTGATCCAGTTAGGACGGCATTGGGAAAACTTGAAATATTTCAACCGCATACTTACCGGTTTTCTCCCTTAGCATCGGACAGTTCCTGGATAGACTTTTTGCCGCATTCATATCATCCGCTTCGATAATTGAGTAGCCTTGAATATCAAGCGGTTTTTTGCTGCTGCCATCATCGACAATTGCTTCCGACTCGCCAAATGGAGCTCCGGAATCCACAAACACTTCCTTATTAGCATTTATCCACTTATCCCAAGCCTCCATCTCTGCCTTAGTGTCCTCTTCACTCATAGTCGACATATCGCCAGGAGGTCCACTATATAGAAAAACAAATTTAGCCATATTCTACTCCTACTTTTTATCCTTTAATCTAAATCAAAAGCATTTTACTGTCAATTACAGCTTAGGATTATTTCGAGAAGCTTGTTGGTGATGGCAGGTGCAGGATAAGAAGATAGTATGCGACATCTATTGGTATGATATTGAAAATATGGTTCGTATAAACGCTCTTATCTCATATAGCCCTTGCCTTACATTGTAACAGGCAACGTGCACAACTTTCTAGTTTCAGATACTGCTCATGAGAAGAAGCAATACTGCGCTTTGAGATTTTAGATAGTGAATTCTTCAACATGCCACAAAACATGCCACAATAAGAGTATAACTTATGAAACAGGACTTCACACAAACTCTGTGCCTTCGACTGGTATGCATTTGAATCAACCCGCCCCCGGCCACGATGGCTTTCGGGCAAAGCATCTATGCGGAAAATAGTTGGGGAGGGGGCGGCTGGTCTGCCTTGAGTATTCGAAAATTCGGCTCCGCGCCTTTTAAGAGTACTTGGATATCTCATCTGTCTCCAAGCTACTTTCCAGTCGTTCTATGGCTTTGAGACCACGAGCCATGAGTTCGTTGGTCTGGGCGGTTACTTCCACCAGAAATGTAAGCAGTTTTTCCTGTTTCATCAGCTCTCGATTTTGCTTCTCAAGGCTTTCTATGTGTTCTGCTTGTTCTTTAAGTGCTTCCAGTATCGGATTGAAACCCGGTTCATTGTTGCGATCGCCGAATACGAGGAACGTGCTAACTTGACCGTCCGTATAAACTTTTTGAATCATCACCTATATCTTACTACGTTAATGGTATTGCGACAATTAATTTCGCTTTTTTGGATGGAGTATTTAGGTTTATTAGGGTTTTTCTTGACCCTATTTCTTAGCCGTGAGTATTTTATTGACAACAGAATTATTGATCGCTTCATGAGGGTTTTATGAGTCACGATGACTTTCAAGATGCAGAAAAGGATGACGCCGCAGACAATGAGAAGGCTGAGCAGGAGCAGGAAATCCAGGCTGAAGATACGGCAGAAACCCAAATTCCAGATGAATCGGAAGATGAGCTTGATATTTTAAGGGCTGAAAACACTGATTTGAAAGAGCAAATCCTCAGAATGGCAGCTGAAAACCAGAACACTCGAAAAAGGCTGGTCAAACAGCAGCAGGATGCGTATCGATATCGGCACCAGGATATACTTCGAGATTTGGCTTTGGTAATCGACAATTTTGAGCGAGCCATCGAAACTTCAATTGATTCCAAGGATTTTGACGCCTTTCACAAAGGCATTGTAATGATTGAGAGGCAGTTTAAGGGGTTGTTAAACGAGAATTACGGTTTTGAAAGGATAGGATCAGAGGGCGACATCTACGATCCGGCCATTCATGAGGCTGTGTCGCTTGAGGAAAGTTCCGAAGTGCCGGAGAATACGGTAAAGCAGATTTTACAGTCTGGTTACCGCTTATATGAACGAGTCTTGCGTCCTGCAAAAGTTGTGGTTTTGAAACCGGTCAGCGAGGAAGAAGGCAAAAATGAGACGATACATTGAGACGATACATTGAGACGATACATTGGGACGATACATTGGGACGATACATTGAGGATAACAATTAGAGGAGATATCTAATGGGCAAAATTATTGGCATTGACCTAGGAACCACTAACTCCTGCGTAGCAGTGATGGAGGGCAGTGAATCTATCGTGATTCAAAACGAGGAGGGCGCTCGAACAACCCCATCAGTGGTGGGCTTTACCGATAAGAATGACAGATTGGTTGGCCAAACAGCGAAGAATCAGATGGTAACCAGCCCGGAGAATACAGTCTATTCAATTAAAAGGTTCATGGGTAGGCGCTTTGACGAGGTTAATGAAGAGATGTCGATGGTGCCATACAGTGTTACCAAGGGCGCTGGAGAGATGGTGCAGGTTGGGATAAAGAATAAGTCGTACACTCCTCCTGAAATTTCGGCGGCCATTCTCCAGAAGATGAAAAAGACGGCGGAGGACTATCTCGGCGAGGTGGTAACAGAGGCCATCATTACGGTTCCCGCTTATTTCAACGATTCCCAGCGCCAGGCAACCAAGGACGCGGGTAGAATCGCCGGCTTAGAAGTTAAGCGCATTATCAATGAGCCAACCGCAGCCGCGCTGGCATATGGTATCGGCAAGTCGGACAAGGAAGAAAAAATCGCAGTGTACGATCTTGGTGGAGGAACCTTCGATGTCTCAATTCTGGACTTGGGTGATGGCGTTTTTGAGGTTCGTTCCACTAACGGGGATACGCACCTTGGCGGTGACGATTTCGATAAGAGAATTATCGATTGGTTGGTAGATGAATTCAAAAAAGATCAGGGCATCGATCTTTCCAAGGATAGAATGGCGCTTCAGAGACTGAAGGAAACCGCCGAAAGGGCCAAGAAGGAACTCTCTGGTACACAGACTTCGGATATCAATTTGCCGTTTATAACTGCAGACGCTTCGGGGCCAAAGCATCTTCAATATAAGCTTACCAGGTCCAAATTCGATCAGATGACTGCGGGTTTAGTTGCTCGCACTAAGGAACCTTGCTTGCAGGCTCTCAAGGATGCTGGATATTCCCCTTCTGATATCGACGAAGTGATTTTGGTTGGCGGTTCAACCAGGATACCCGCCGTTCAAGAGGTGGTTAAAAAGCTCTTTAGTAAGGAGCTTCATCGTGGTGTCAATCCCGACGAGGTGGTTGCCATGGGGGCGGCTATTCAGGGGGGTGTTCTTGGTGGAGATGTTAACGATGTTTTGCTTCTGGACGTTACGCCGCTTTCGCTGGGTATAGAGACTCTTGGAGGCGTTTTCACAAAGCTAATCGAGAGGAATACAACCATTCCTACTAAAAAGAGCCAGGTTTTTTCCACTGCGGCCGATAATCAACCAGCGGTTTCGATACATGTTCTTCAGGGTGAGCGGGAGATGGCATCTCATAACAGGACTTTAGGTAGATTCGAGTTGACTGGTATTCCTCCAGCGCCTCGTGGAGTCCCTCAGATAGAGGTAACCTTCGATATCGATGCTAATGGCATTGTTCATGTATCGGCTAAGGACATGGGTACTGGTAAGGAACAGAAAATTCGAATTGAATCATCTAGCGGACTTTCTGAGGACGAGATTAACCGAATGGTGAAGGAAGCGGAGGCCAATGCCGATGCGGACAAAAAAACAAAAGAAATGGCGGAGCTTAGAAATAAGGCTGATTCACTGGTTTATCAATCGGAGAAGGGCATTAAGGATTATGGCGATAAGATAAAGGCCGATGAGAAGAAGTCTGTTGAACTTGCCATTGCGGATTTAAAGAAGGCATTGGAATCGGATAACAGAGAAGAAATAGAATCGAAAACCGACACGCTCACAAAGGCTTCCGCGAAACTTGCTGAGAAAATGTATAAAACTCAAACTGAGGATGCGAGAACCGACGCTGGAGATACGGGGAAAGCAGGCACCGACAGTGAATCCGATGGAAGTTCCAAGCAAGCAGGAGATGTTGAGGATGCGGATTACGAAGTTGTAGATGAGGATAAGTAGGGGTTCGTGTCTAGGCGGGACTATTACGAAATTTTGGGCGTAGGGAAAGGCGTTTCCAACGATGATATAAAGAAGGCGTATCGCAGACTAGCGGTGAAATACCATCCTGATCGTAATCAGAACAACCGTGAAGCCGAGCGAAGATTCAAGGAAGCCACGGAGGCTTACGAGGTGCTCTCCGATGTGAAGAAACGCCAGGCCTACGATCAATTTGGCTTTGCTGGGGTGGAGAATATGGGAGGCCCAACCTTCAACGCTAGCGCTTTTCGGGGCTTTGAAGACATTTTTGGGGATTTTTCCGGGATTTTTGATTCTTTCTTTGGAAGCGGCTTTCGAACTGATAGACGTGGGCGCTCGAGGGGAAGTGATATCCGCCACGATGTGGAATGCGATTTTGAATCGGCGGTTTTTGGTAAGGATATTGAAATAAAATACGAACGGTTGAAGAATTGTTCGGTTTGTAGTGGCGCGGGTGGAGAAGGCGTTAGAACCTGTTCACACTGTGGTGGTGCAGGCCAGGTTCGGAGAAGTTCGGGATTCTTCTCCGTTGCGACTACTTGTGATTCCTGTGCCGGGGTAGGGACTGTTATAGATAATCCTTGTAGGAATTGCAGGGGCAGCGGGACGGTTCGTTCGTATCAGAAGCTCAAAGTCAGTATTCCACCAGGCATGGACCCTGACAGGCGAATTAGGCTTGAGGGACAGGGTAATTATAGTTCAAAAGGTACGCCTCCAGGGGACTTGTATGTGTACATTCATGTACATCCGCATGAGTATTTCGAGCGGCATGATTACGATTTGTACTGTGCGCTTCCAATTTCGATGACTCAAGCGGCACTGGGCGCAGATATTTGGGTAGGGGCGTTGGACGGAAAGCGAATAAAACTGAAGGTACCAGCGGGTACACAGGATTCGAAGTTGCTGCGCATTAGAGGTGAAGGGGTGCCAGTTTTGAACTCTGGAGGCAGGCGAGGCAATTTATACGTGAAGCTCAAGGTTGAGATTCCAACTAGGCTTTCCGGCAAAGAAAAGGATATTCTTAGACAATTTTCGACACAGCATGGGGAATCGGAGGAGCCGACGCCGGTTCCGCTGAAGAACTTATAGCTGTCGCTGCCTGTCTCATAGCGGCTTGGCAGCAGTCCATATGTATCAAATCATTAAGTATTTTTGAAGTATTTCTGATTTTGATAAAGCATAACAGTTGCTATGCAGTTCAATAATCCGAATTAACTCCTGCTATCCGAGCGTATGATTGGCGCAGCGGATATCTCCATTATATTGAATAGGTTGATCTTTCATTATTCAGGGCAATCGTAGGAATGGGAACTGCGGTAAGGGTATGGGCAAGTATAAGAATCCCATCTCAATGATTGTATCGTTCACTATGTAAGGTGTTAGAAAGCATTTTCAAGCAACTATTTGAGCATTGAGGCGCATTCATATTCACTGTAATTCTGTGGTTTCCTGTGCACCAGGCGACGGCTGTCTCTTGGATTGCGAGATTGCAGGACGAATGCCGGGAAATCATTTAGCTTTGACTGAAATTGTGGGATTTGGGTATGTGACAAGGAGGAATTCAGGCGATACTTGAGTTTATGGAAAAAGATAAGTTGAATGCTGTATTTGATGGACTTAAACACGGTGAGAGCGCCTTTCATGAATTGATGATGTGGCGAATTCGACGAGTGATGCTGATACTGCCTCATTATGATGCTTGGATATTGGAGCATGATGCGAAGCTATCAGACCAAATTGTTGGAGAGTATCATCAGCTCAATCTTACTACGGTTCCTCGTTTAGTGACAGTTCCCAATTGCAGGGAGGCTTTGGAATTGCTGGCTGCGCAGTCATTTGATTTGCTGATTATTGGGATAAGGGTTGGAGAGCTTTCACCGATTGAGCTGGCACATGAAGCCAAGTTGTTGCAATCCGATTTGGCGATATTGATGCTTCTTTCATCGCGAAGTGATCTTGCAATAGTGGAGAGAGAGAAATACACCGCAGACGAAATGGGCAAAGATATCGCTAGGGGAAGACAAAAAAATGGCAGAAGTATTAGAAATCCGTTGGGTATGACTTTTGATGCTAAATTTCTATGGACGGGTGATTCACGGCTGTTTCTGGCAATGATTAAGTATGTTGAGGATCTTCGGAATGCATCAGATGATACCAAGGATGGACGGGTTGGTGTTCTGTTGGTGGTGGAGAATTCGATTGCGTTTTACTCGGCATATTTGCCGTTGCTCTATGGGGAGATAATGACTCAGACGCAGCGACTTATTGCAGAAGAAATGAACGATAATGATAAGTACTGGAGAATGAGAACACGACCAAAGATTTTGTTGGCGAGAGATTGGGAAGAGGCGGTTTACCTGGGTGAGAAATTTCGAACGAGTTTGATAGGTATTGTTTCGGATATCGCGTTTGAACGCGACGGAAAACTTGATGAGTACGCGGGTTTTGCGCTGATTGAACGTTTCAGAAGAAACGGAGTGGAAGTGCCGGTGCTGTTCCAATCCTCGGATGAAGGCATGGCCGGTGAAGCCCGCAGGCAGGGGACTCGGTTTCAAAACAAGCACTCCGGTAATCTTCACCGAGAAATTAGGCGTTTCATACTTGAGGAGTTGGGATTTGGTGATTTTGTTTTCCGGAATCCAGACGGATCGTATTTGAGTCGAGTGCAAACATTGCGAGAATTTGCGTTGGCAGTTGAGAGTATGCCGTCTAAAACACTTCTTTACCATTCTGACAGGAAAGATTATTCGAGGTGGATGGCGGCGCATGGAGAATATCAAGTTGCACGGCGTATCAGAGAGGTGAAAACGACGGATTTCCCGACTCCGGAATTGTTACGGGATTTCTTGGTTCGATCGTTTCGGGAAGTTAGAGAGAGCCGACACAAAGGCCGCTTGGTGGATTTCAGTTGTGATGATCCGGGAGCGAGTGGTTCTGTGGCACGATTTGGGAGTGGTTCGTTGGGAGGAAAGGGACGAGGACTCGCTTTTTTCAACGCCCTTCTTAACAACTCCTCCTGGGGTGACAGTTTTGCGCCGTTATCCATAGAGATACCCCGTACCCTGATTATTGCAACCGGTGAATTCGATCGCTTCTTGGAAGAAACAGGTTTGCTACCAGAGTTTGAAGGTGGTAAGACGTTGAACGATTGGGAGCTTCGAGAGGCCTTTCTCAAGCGACCGCTTAGAGAAGAGTTGATGGCGGTTCTTAACGCCTTTGCTGAGTTTGGGCCGCTCGCAATTCGTTCATCCACCTTACTGGAAGATTCGCAGTCGATTCCATGCGCAGGTGTATATGACACTTTCATGCTACCCGAAATAAGTGCGCCAGGGCGACGTGTTGAAATGATTGCGCAGGCCGTGAAACTCGTATGGGCAAGCACATTTTCTGCCGATGCCACAGTATACCGGAATGCGTTGGGAGTTGGACGCGAAGAGGAGAAAATGGCTGTTGTAGTCCAACGAATGAGCGGCAGCAAACATGGCAGTTACTGGTTTCCGCGACTTTCAGGTGTGGCGCAATCATTTAATTACTATCCTATTGCCCCCATGGGCCGTGAAGATGGCGTTGCAAGAATAGCTATAGGGCTTGGGCGTTCTGTGGTTGAGGGTGAGAAAGCCTATTTGTTCTGCCCAGCGTTCCCTTCGATTCCATGGGGAATACCGGAAGATAAGTGGCGCGAGGGCCAAACTCATTTTTGGGCGCTCAAAGAAACTACAAGCGAGATGGATTTGAAGAGAGGTGAAAGTGGTTCATTGGAGCGCCTTACAATTCGAGATGCCGAAAATCTGAAGGTGTTGTCGCACATGGCCTCAACTTGGGATCCGGTGGGGCGCAGGATAGTCGATGGGATTAAGACTCCTGGAGTGAGGGTAGTGGATTTCCGCGATATACTGGAATACGAGTGGTTGCCACTCTCACCCCTTCTGGACCAGCTTCTGCACATAACTAGGAGCGCTATGGGTATACCTGTGGAACTTGAGTTTTCAGTCGACTGGAATGGCGATATACCCGAAGGCTCGGTTTTTTCGTTACTGCAGGTTAGGCCCTTGATTACCAGCATAGAAACCATACTTCGGTTGCCTTTGCGACCAAGCGACGAGAGGTTGATTCTCAGATCGGATAGATCTTTGGGGCATGGACTGATTGGGAATATCAAAGACATTGTTTGGGTTGACCCTGAGCTCTATGATTCCGGAGATACCGAATCCTTGAGGATAAACGTCGCCTCGCTCACAGAGAAACTGGCGAGAGAAGGTCGCTATGCCATACTAATCGGTCCAGGTCGATGGGGTAGCAAGGACAGGTTTCTGGGGATACCGGTGAATTGGACTGAGGTACGGCAGGCGAAGTTGATTGTTGAAATTCATCGTGGTCCGGGCGATCCTGAACCCTCCCAGGGCTCACATTTCTCCTACAATCTTATATCTCTCGGTGTGGGCTACGCACACATCAACTATTCAAACCTCGATAATTTCGTGAATTGGGAGCTCTTGCGCAAACGCTGTAAGACAGTGGGCCCCGTATGCTTATCAAGTTTTGAAAAAGCAATAGAAATTGTAATGGATGGTAAAAACGGATTAACATGGGCTGCATTATGATAGAAGTATCGAAAATGACAGCTTAACAGGATGATTTGACTACTACTATTAGACAGCTTTAAGTTCTATAGTTGCATCAGCGGGGGAAGCAGATTATGCGTGGTTATGTAAAAGAACTCTATGACAAATTGTCCGGAAAATATTCGTGGGAGCGTGAATTCTTGCAAGCGGTTAGTGAGGTGCTGGGATCGCTCAATCCGCTAATGGAACGTGAACCCAGGTATCGAAAGCATCGAGTGCTTGAGCGCCTGGTTGAACCCGAGCGTACAATTATATTCAGAATTCCATGGATCGACGATCACGGGGGAATTCAGGTAAATAGTGGCTACAGGGTGGAATTCAATAATGCTCTAGGGCCATACAAGGGAGGAATGAGGTTTCATCCTTCGGTTAACCTGAGTATCTTGAAGTTCCTTGGTTTCGAGCAGATTTTTAAGAACAGTCTAACCGGCCTGTCTCTAGGCGGAGCTAAGGGAGGCAGTGATTTCGATCCCAAGGGGAAAAGCGACAATGAGGTGATGCGTTTTTGTGGAGTTCTGATGGATGAGTTATACCGCCATATAGGACCGAATACGGATGTGCCGGCCGGTGATATCGGTGTGGGAGGTAGAGAGATAGGCTATCTATTTGGCCGGTATAAGAAACTGAAAAACACCTTTGAAGGTACACTTACTGGCAAGGGTTTGGGTTGGGGCGGTAGTTTGATTCGACCGGAGGCCACTGGATACGGGACCGTGTATTTCGCCTCGGCTATGCTCTCTGCCCACAAAAATAGTATCGAGGGAAAGAGGGTGCTTATCTCCGGATCTGGCAATGTGGCTCAGTTCGTTGCCGAAAAAATCCTTGATTTGGGTGGGAAGCCAGTGTCATTCTCCGATTCGAACGGATCGATCATCGATACGGATGGGATTACCCGCGCGAAGTTAAGCTGGGTGATGGAACTCAAAAATCAGCTTCGTGGTAGGATCAGCGAGTATTCAAAGGAGTTTGGAGCCAAATACTACGAAGGTAAGCGACCATGGGGTTTGACGGAGGCTGAAATAGCTATTCCATGCGCCACTCAAAACGAAATAGGCAGGGATGAAACGAGAGCTTTGATTGATAACGGGTGCATCTGCGTTGTGGAAGGGGCCAATATGCCCACCGAACCCACCGCCGTTGAGATGCTTCATGACGCCAAAGTGCTTTTCGGACCAGGGAAGGCGGCAAATGCGGGCGGTGTCGCGGTATCCAGCTTGGAGATGAGCCAGAACAGCATGCGTCTTTCATGGACGAGAGAAGAAGTAGATAGGCGTCTCCAAATCATAATGAAAGATATTCATACTAGTTGCCTTAGTGCTGCAAGAGATATGGGTGTGGGAGATGATTACGTAACTGGAGCCAATATTGCGGGCTTCCGGAAGGTGGCCGATGCGATGATCGACCAAGGGGTGGTGTAGTCACCCAACGGATTGAAACAGGCAACACTAGATATGAATTCTCTTGCTGGATTTATCCATGGATTAGTTTCTGCTATTGATAATAAGGGTAAATGGCCCGACGTTGACGAGAGAAACTCTCATTGATGAGCCAAATTCACCACTTAGAACTCTGCCGTTAAATACCCTTTTCAGTTCCGATATAAATGCATTATACAGCGGTATTGCCACCTCATTGGACGCCGCCGCATTTAGTGAGGGGCGATTACCCTTTCGCAGATCCGCAAGCAAAGTAAACTGACTCACAACCAACATGTCTCCTCCAACATCTGATGTCGATAGATTGATTTTGTTTTCTTCATCTTTGAAAATGCGAATATTGGCAATTTTGCGGGCGAGCCAGAATGAATCATCAAGTTGATCGTCGCAACCAACTCCCAGAAATATCACCAGCCCGGTTTCAATGCTGCGAATTTCATCACTGTCAATCTCAACTGAAGCTTCGCTAACCAGCTGAACCACTGCTACCATCAAGGCTCCACCAAGGATAAGTATACAGCAATGCACCGGTGTGGAACATTGCCGTCGTTTGATTGTAGACCGCCCAGATGATAGCATAGCCTCGTGAAAATTTTCTTAACCGGCGCAAATGGAGTGGCCGAAGCAATTAAGCGGGGTCGTGGAACTCTTTTTATTTCGAGAAAATCGAGACGAGCGAATGAGTTGGAAAAATTGGCGAATGAACACGGTGTTTCAATACGCCAGGTTAGCGAGAAAACTCTCACTAAGCTAACGCGCAATATGAGACACCGCGGGTATGCAATAGAAACCGGCAAGCAAAGGGAGAGCGGTGCAATTAGGTCGCTTGGAGATATCGAATCAACGATCGGAAATGATAGTTTGGTGGTATTATTGGATGGGATTACCGATCCGCGGAATCTGGGAGCAGTTATCAGGGCGGCCGAACAGTTTTGCGTTTTGGCCGTCATAATTCCGAAAAGACGTTCGGCTGGCGAGGATACGGACATTTTAAGCCGAACTTCCGCAGGCGCCATCGAATGGATTCCACTGTTGAAGGTGCCAAATATAGCGAGAACTCTTGGCGAATTAAAGGATATGGGATTTTGGGTGTGGGGTGCGGACACGAGGGGTACAAGCATCCGGGAAATCAATTTAGTGGGCCGGATAGCGCTCGTTATGGGTCGAGAAGGTAAGGGACTGCACCGGCTTGTAAGGGATAATTGTGATGGTTTACTTAGGATACCAGTCAGCGGGAACTTAGACTCGCTCAATGTTGCAACTGCGGCTGGTATATTGATGTATGAAGTGCGACGGCAGCAGGATGTGTATGCAAAGAGCTAGAGCCAGCACGGTAACTTCTCCCGAACGCATCAATCGAAATCATCGTGGAGCAGGACGTTTAGTTTTTTGATATCTCAAATCGCACGAATTTTCCGTATAATCGCCATTTGCTGAGATTACTGAGGATTGGCTTCGAAACCAAAAAGCTTACATGCGTTATTCCAGAGTGCCTCTGCAACCTCAGTTTCGTCTAACTCCTTTATTGCGGCAATAAAGGCTGATATGGACGGTAGATATACGGGCTTATTCCGTCTGCCACGATAATCTGCAGGTACCATGAAAGGGCTCTCACTTTCAATAACAATGCGATCCATAGGCAGGTTGCAAACTGTTTCATGCAGGTTTCGAGCGTTTCGGTAAGTTACATTCCCCGCAAACGAGAAGTAAATATTGGCGTGATTTTCAAGCATCTCCGAGGCATATTCCCAGTCTTCCGAGTAACAGTGAAGCACTCCTCCTTTGGAGGGAAGATTGGATTTGAGTATTTCCTTGATATCGTGTCCCGCCTTGCGATTGTGAATAATTACCGGCAAGCCGTAGCTTTCAGCCAGCTCCAATTGCGCAATAAACAACTCTACTTGTGAACTCTTATCCCCGAATTTTCGAAAATAGTCCAACCCGGTTTCTCCGATAGCTACCACACGATCCTTTCGTACACCATCACTAATTTTTTGTTGCCAATCAATGCCCGGATTCTGAACTTCTGACGGGGATACTCCGATACTGAATACCACATTGGAAGCTGTGGATAAATTGTGATATACTTCGTTAAAGTCCTGCAGGTTGTTTGTTATGCTCACTATTTTGAGTACGTTGACCTGTTTTGCTTCCTGGGTGATGATTAATTGTTCAATCGGGTCTTCGTGAATTAAACCAATATGTGCGTGGGTGTCGAAATACCGCATGAGCAAACTCACTTTCTTGGGAAATCTGGGTTGTTCCGAAGCCTGGCTGGGCAAAAAGGCTAGATAATCAGTCCAAGCCGGAGACTAAGTCTATTGTTAGCAATGCTTGCGGGGGGATGTCAACATAAATCGTATTTAACTGGCATTTCCGACAGCTTGAGTTTCTTGCAGTCGTGAGTTATAATGCTAAGAAATATTTTGATTTAACTTACTTTTTAGGGGATAGAGTGCCCAATTTGAGATCCGGAAAGAATAAAAAGGCCTGGCGACCTGGGAATAAGGGAGGTGTATTGGGAGCACTCTGGAATATTGGCAGGCAAAAATATACGATAATGCTTGTCCCTCATTCAGAAAAGCAGACAATTCACTTCCAAGTTACTTTTTTCACAGTGTTTTTTGTTGGAATCATTCTCTTGGCACTTCTAACAGGGTTCCTTTGGATTTCACTTGATTTCTCAGATAAAGAGGTTCTTCTGGCTTCTCGATCAAGAGATTTATCCAAGACGGAAGCCAGTCTTGATTCGGTCAGAGATGAAGTTGGACAGTTGGTTGTGTCCGCAGATGTGTTCAAAGAAAGCGTGAATAATGCGATAGGCATATTGGAATTTGATGAAAATGCAAATAACCCGACAACACAAGGCGGTGATTTGTCATCACTACTCTCAATTAAACAGAGCGGTCAAGGTACACTTACCGAGATTACCGATCTCAAGGCACTTCGGGTGACTCTGGAGAATTCCACTTCGGCATTGGAAAATATAAGCTCAATACTGGTAGGTCAAAAAGATTTGTTATCAGATATACCTACCCGTTGGCCTCTTAAGGGCGTCAATGGTTGGACGACTCAGGTCTTTGGACCTTCCATTCATCCCATCCGCAAACACTGGTATTTGCATAGGGGTCTCGATCTTGCCTTCCTTTACGGCACACCGATTGTTTCCACCGCCAACGGCAAGGTAGTGAAAATAGACTACGATCCACAGGGTTTTGGTCTCTATATAGATATTCAGCATAATTATGGGTTCAAAACCCGTTATGCACATTTGCAGCGACAGCTGGTCGAACTGGGCCAGCCTGTGCTTCGGGGCGATGTGATTGGGACTATGGGAAACTCAGGCCAGTCTACAGGAGCGCATCTGCACTATGAAGTGATGATTGGAACTCAGCTAGTGGATCCGATAAAATTTCTGAATATGGCAAAAACAAACTCTCCAACACAGCAAGTTTTATCCAAACTTCAGCGATATCAATAGACTCGTGCGTAATAAAGAAGATTATTTAAAGGATCAGACTCTCGTCAATTCAATTATCGGAAACGGCACCAGATTCCGCGGCGACTTGATTTTGCAGGGGTTGTTACGGATAGATGGCGATTTTGAGGGCAGTATTGAAACAAATGGTCGCATATTGGTGGGCAAGGAAGGCAGGGCACGGTGCATCTTAAATGCTGAGACTGTTGTAGTTGGCGGAGTTGTTAAAGGAGAAATCAAAGCAACAAGAAAGGTGGTTCTTTTGTCCACTTGCGCTATGATTGGCAATATAAGCACTCCCGAGCTGATTATTGAAGAAGGCGTCTTATTGCACGGGCACTGTACTGTTTCGAAGAGGGCCGATGTCCTGGCGAGTGCACCTCAAAGTGAGCAGGCCAAGTTCATAATTGATTGGGGAAGTCGACAGCGAAAGACACCCGCGTCTCTGGACTGATTGTGGATATAAGTAAACTTGGTCAAATTGACTCATCGCTAGAGGCGAGAATGAAAAAGAAAAGGGGCAGTGAAAGGTCTAAAACGGCTAAAGGGTCCTTTTCCTCCGCTGTTGAGAAGGCGACTAGAGATAGCAGGTTAACATCCGTGGGATTGTTGCCTGAACTAGATGGCACAGAATCGATTGAAGAACTTCTCGATGATGTGCATCAGGCAGGCGATGAATTAATCAAGGATCCAGTGTTCGGACCTCTTAGTGAATACAAAAAGGCGGTGAGAAGATTTCTACGATATATCCTTGAATACAGCCTTGAAGTTGAGGAAATTACGGGTTCGAGAAATTCTAAAACTATGCAACAGAAGAAGTATCTGATTGTTCGAGTGGTTGACGAAAAACTCGAAAGTTTGGCATCACATGTCATCAAAAATCAGGCGGGACAACTGGAAATCTTACGACGCATAAATGAAATACACGGGATGCTGGTGGATCTAAGCGGATGAGGGACTTGACTCCCAATATGAAGAAACGAAAAAAACCAAGACGGCAAGCCAAGGATATTTCCAAAAAATCCACTTCTCGGGATATGCCCAATAATCTATGGAAGGCAAGGGTAGTATCGACTAATGATTTCGAATTCTGTTCGCCACCTGTGGATATGGGAATAACTCGGGGTGATTTTGTTGTAATGATTACACGATATGGAATGGATTTAGCGTGTATGAGGGGTCCCGTTTCCAGCTTGGATTCGGTTGAAACTGCAAGTATTAGACGGATTATTCGCATTGCAACGGGAAAGGATTTTTTTAAACGCAGCTCTTTGGAAAAGCTGGAAAAGGAAGCATTCAAGAAATGTCACGAAAAAATTTCCAAACTTAAACTCGCAATGAAATTAGTGTCCTCTCATTGTACATTGGACGAGCGAAAGATTTTGTTTTTCTTTACAGCCGAGAAGAGGATCGATTTTCGAGAATTGGCTAAGTTGTTGACAGCCCATTTTAAGAAACGTATTGAATTGCGACATGTTGGAGCCAGAGACGAAACAAAAATGGTTGGTGGTGCGGCTGTTTGCGGTCGATTATACTGCTGTCACAGCATTACAGATCAGCTCGCTTCTGTTTCCATTAAGATGGCCAAAGATCAAAACCTCCCACTTAATCTATTGAAAGCGACGGGTCCATGTAACAGGCTGCTTTGTTGCTTGTCATACGAACTTGAGAACTATGCCGGCGAAAAAAAGCAGCTACCTAGAAGAGACACCAGGATTGCTCATGAGGGAGTTATATACGAGGTGGCAGAGATAAATATGCTTTCGCGAACCATTCAGCTTTCCGCATCTGGAGGACGCCTCATGTACGTAAATTTATCTGACATTGTTCAAAACCCTGAGGGTGGATGGGAAATACGAAACGATAGGTTGAATACTGCCGAAAATAAATGAGTGTAAACCGTTCAATGTTGACATAGCAGTTTTGCTAGTGTCAAACTGCAAGTATCTATTGAGGTGAAGGAGCATGAATGGCGTGGACCAGTAAAAACGCTCGAGTAATATCGGGGACGCATAAGTTTGCTTGTACATGTGGTGGTGAGGTGAAGATGCGTTCAATTTTTTCGAATGGACGCATAAAGCATTTAGCTTACTGTGAAAAATGTAAGCGTGAAGAGAGACGTCCGAAAGATTTCAATTAAGAAGTTGAAAACTGTCTTCCAGTGAATGCAAATCATCTATTTTGCAAGTCGAGTGCTAAATTGTCTGTGAGATTGCCAGCAGTTCTTGACCATGGAAAATTTATCTGCTTATAATGGCACACGGTATTCTTAGTCTTAAGATGAGGTTTGTAGTATTGCCCAATTCCAAAACAGCCATAAAGAGGCATCGTCAGAATCTAAAACAACGCATACGTAATCGTTCAACCAGAAGCCGTGTTAGAACGAGTATCAAAGCCTTTGAAACTGCTGTTGCCAAAAAGGAGAAACTTGTTGCTGAGGCCCGATTCTCCGAATTTGTTAAATTGATTGATACAGCTGCTGGTAATGGCCTTTATCATCGCAACACTGCCGCACGAAAAAAATCTCGACTCCACAAGAAACTTGCTGTATTGACCCAGGTGTGAAAGAAATAAGTTTGACGAGAAGACGATGAACAAGAACAGTTATCAAGTGAAAATGACCAAGGGCGAGATTATAGAGCATATCCATGACGGGGAATCCGGAGCCACTCGTGGAACTATTCATTGTGTAATAGATTCCTTTTTTGAAGAGGTTAAAAACGCACTGAGTGACGATAGGGTTGTGGAGCTACGCGGTTTTGGAACCTTCGAAATACGTACACGCAAGGGTCGTGAGAAGGCGCGCAACCCCAAAACCGGTGAACTTGTTCCGGTGAAAACCCATGGAGTTACAGTTTTCCGGCCAGGCAAAGAGTTGAGAGAAATAGCTTGGAACCTGCGCAGTCAAAGCTAATCAACAGTGTCCAATCTGGAACTGATTCTTGATTGAACTTGAAAGGCGTGCGAAAATGAGCTTGGGAATGAATAAAAAGAAGATTCTGATTATTGATGATGAGCAAATCAATCTCGATTTCTTCGATGTAATGTTAACCCGCCTTGGTTTTGAAGTTATTATGGCCTCGGATGGGAGTGAGGGACTTGAGAAAATCAAGGCAAATTCCCCAGATCTCATTATTCTAGATAATATAATGCCTCAGTTGTCCGGTTGGGAACTTACAAAAATGCTCAAGCAGGAAGATGAATTTCTGAAGTATAGAGATATTCCAATTATTATGTTCTCAGCGATGGACACTGTTAAGGACAAAATAGAAGGTTTTGAGCTTGGCATTGATGATTACATAATTAAACCGTTCAATTTCTCGGAAGTTCTAGCCCGAATAAGGGCAGTCTTGCGCAATCATGAGCTTTCAAGACAAATAGTTCTCAGAGAGAAGCGATTGGCTTTAGCGGATTCTTTGAACAAATCATTGATATATCTTACTGAACATCTGAAGATACCAGTGCTTGGACTTGTTGAGGCATCCAAGGCACTAGATGTATCCGATTCCAAGGCGGTGGAAACCTTTAAGGAACAGGTGGTTGTTGAAGCGGAACAGACACTTGCGGCCCTCGGCGGTCTCGAGGATACGGTGAGGAAGCTTCAGGAAAGTGAAGGAAGTATGAGGAAAGCTGAATTGTCGTTAAGAGAGCTTGAGGAAAGATTTCGAGAGCATTTCAAGGAGTTGCACAACCATATAGGAGAATCTGTATGATTAGCGACACGAAGAGGGAAGTGTTACGCCTGTTTGCCGAGGGTAGAGAACAGTACAGAAAGAGGAATTTTGAGGCGGCACTGGTGAAATTCAAGTTAGCGTATGATTTAGACCCAAAGGATGAACCCTCGAAGATATTTGGGGCAAGGTGTAAGGCCTATATGGAGAATCCACCCGGTGACGGTTGGGATGGTGTTTTCCAGATGACGAATAAATAACAGATGCCGTATGAAACCGAAACACTGGAAACGCTGACAGTTCTGGGCGAGGAAACTGATTTCAACGGTGTATTGAGATTTCAGCATTCACTGGAGATTGATGGCAAATTCAAGGGAACCATTGAGTCTACGGGATTTTTGCTGGTTGAGGAAGGTGCCGAAATAGTTGCGAATATCAATGTCGGCACTTTAGTGGTGAGAGGACTCATTAAAGGTGATGTGATTGCCGGGGAAAGATTGGAGATTCTCGATGGCGGAGAAATCATAGGCGATATAAGGTGCACCAATTTAGTTATGCTTGGAGGCAGCAGCTACCGGGGGCGTTGTGAAATGCTGGCAAATCCAATTGGGATAGATGTTTTTTCAATGTCCAAAGAAATGTTAAAAAGAACGATCAGTCGTGTCGAATAGTTGTGCATATGAACTGATAGATTTATTGCTGAAAAAAGGAGAGAGGGTGGCAATTGCGGAATCCTGCACCGGTGGCAGGGTGCTAGCCCAATTGACAGCAGTGCCAGGGAGTTCTGCGGTTCTCTGGGGCGGAGTTGTTTCCTATTCCAACGAATCCAAGGTTACTCTTTTAGGTGTTGAGACAGACTTAATTGGGAAGAATGGCGCTGTTTCACCTGAAGTGGCAATAGCAATGGCTCGCGGTATTCAAAGAAGGAGCAAGACGGATTGGGCAGTTGCTGTTACTGGAATTGCCGGCCCCAGTGGAGGTAGCATCGAAAAACCGGTGGGCACGATTTGGGTGGGATGCTGCGATTCCAGCGGAAATAATTCGGTTCGGCTTCAACATTTCGATGGAGACAGGAGTCTGGTGCAGAAGCGGGCCACGGAGGAAACCTTGAAAGTGCTTTTGGAAATGGTTGATAATGCCTAGGGTGTACTTCTCTTGACAACTATTCTAGTTGTCGTTATATCCTTTTCATGATGATTCGTGAAGAATCACGCTTGCCTTAGCATATGAGGCCTGTGTGCATATCAGAAGCAGGTTTAGAATTCAAAACAGATTATCGTGTGTGGGACGTAGATACCGTTGACGAGTGAGGGATTAACTAGTGTCCGATAAGCTCAAGGGGCAAAACGAGCCGAATTCAGAGCAGCCTGGCAATCACAGAGATCAAGCTGATAAGTCATCTCGTAGGAAGACGATCGTTATAAAAGCCGGTAACGATGAGTCAGGGACATCTTTTTCGGACTTTGGAAGTCGGGAGCTTAATGCAATGGAAGAATTGGCTGACAGAAGTGGAAATGGAACAACTCCAGTAAAAATCAGGGTTCGAAGAGGCAGCACTGAAAACAGAGAAGGACATATTAAAAACGACACTATTCCGGAACCAGGCTCTAGAGAGGGCGACAAAGAGACAGAGGAAGGCGCAAAATCACCGGGTGAACGCGAAGAAGAAGGGGCAGCAAGTTTAGATACATCAAGAGCTCGTCGCAGAGGGAAAAAAGGACAAAATCGGCAGTTGAAAGGCCCTCAGCACAGCCCCGATGCGCCAAAACTGCTAATTAACGATTTATCCAAATCTTCGATGCCTGATTTGAGGGAAATGGCCGTGGATTTGAGCCTTAAGAAAGAGAACCTAATGCTTTTGAAAAAACAGGAGTTGATTTTTCAAGTATTAACTGCGCATATCAACAACGGCGGAGTAATCTATGCTTACGGTTCTCTTGAGATTTTGCCAGATGGATATGGGTTTCTTCGCTCGCCCGAAAATTCCTATCTCCCCGGCACAGATGACATATATATTTCTCCCAGTCAGGTAAGGCTGTTCAACTTGAAAACTGGCGATACCGTGTATGGCCAGATTAGATCACCCAAGGAGGGTGAGCGGTTTTTCGCGATGCTGCGCGTTGTCAATGTTAATTTCGACGATCCTGAAATTGCACAGGCGCGAGTGTCTTTCGAAAACCTTACGCCACTTTTCCCCACTATGCGACTCAACACGGAAACTAGGGTTGGAGATCCATCGACGCGAATCATCAATCTCTTTTGTCCAATAGGCAAGGGGCAAAGAGGCCTTATCGTTTCACCGCCGAAATCGGGTAAAACAATAATCCTCCAGAAAATTGCAAATGCCATAACCGAAAATCATTCCGATGTTTATTTGATAGTTCTTCTGATTGATGAACGCCCTGAGGAAGTAACCGATATGCAGCGTGGTGTTCAAGGCGAAGTGATATCCTCCACCTTCGATGAGCCGGCGACTCGGCATGTTCAGGTTGCCGAAATGGTTCTAGAAAAAGCAAGGCGTCTTGTTGAACACAAGAAAGATGTTGTCATTTTACTTGATTCCATAACGCGATTGGCACGAGCGTACAATCAGACAGTTCCTACAAGCGGAAAAATACTTTCTGGAGGAGTAGATTCCAATGCTCTTCACAAGCCTAAGCGCTTTTTCGGCGCTGCTCGCAACATTGAGCATGGCGGAAGTCTTACCATCGTCGCCACCGCTCTAATTGAAACCGGCAGCCGAATGGATGAGGTTATTTTCGAGGAATTCAAGGGAACCGGAAATATGGAGCTGGTATTAGACCGCCGTTTAGCGGATAAGAGAGTCTATCCCGCATTCAATATTAAAAAATCAAGCACCAGGAAGGAAGATTTGCTTTTAACGGATATGGAACTCAATAAAATGTGGATTCTTAGAAAGGTTTTAAGTCCAATGGATGACATGGAATCGGCAGAGATGATTGTTGACAAGATGCGCAAAACCAAGAATAATGAAGCATTTCTCAAGGGAATGAATACCTCGGGAATGGCACGGGACTTTTAATCTTGCAAGTGGGATGGGTAAGTGAAGAAAAATATACACCCTGAATATACTGCCTCGACTGTTTTTTGTGCCTGTGGTAATTCGTTTGAAACTTTTTCGACTGCCGGCGATATGCAAATCGAGATATGCTCTAGTTGTCATCCGTTCTTCACCGGCAAACAGAAGTTGGTGGATACCACTGGGCGGGTTGAGCGTTTCAACAGGAAATACGGCATCAGCTCCACATAGCGAGTCAGTATATAATCAACTCTATCCGATTCTTCAAGTGTCTCAAGTTCAGGCTCCGGAAAACCTCGTTCCGCACACGGACTGTTCTCCAATCGCGACCATCTCGCTGTTAAATATGTCGCTTTGTGATATGATGAGATGGGGAGGGTGATATGAACACACATCTTAGAGAGGATGGTAAGCTTCTCTATAGAGAAGGGCGTTATTTGGCTGCCTTGGAGACCTTCTCTGCTGCGGAGATAGAGCCCTCTGAGGATTTGGAACTTGCATATTTAATGAGCCTCTGCTACGCACGGATGGGCAAAATCGACGAGGCACAAAAACTGCTGAGACAAGTTTCAAGCGAGGAAAAAGATTTGGTTCGGCTATATCAGTCTCGCATGCTTCTTTCATGGCTGTTGGTTGAGACGGATAGCATAGAGGAGGCTGAGAAGCAGCTGAAGGAGGTTTTGGAAGCCGGCTTTGAATCGCCACAGGCGTGGTCCATTCTCGCATACTGCCAATGGAGACAGGATAAAATCGAACTAGCCCTGAGAAGTTACAAAGAGGCACTTAAGCTTGATGAAGAGAATCCAAATGCTGTCAATGGGCTTGGTTACATATTGGCAGATAGCGGGAAGGATGCCAACAGGGCAATTGAACTATGTCGCAAGGCGGTAGAGAGCGATCCCAAGAATGTGGCATATAGGGATTCGCTGGGCTGGGCGTTATTCTGCGCCGGAAAAACTTCTGAAGCCGTTTCCCATCTTACTGAGGCATATTCAAGTTGCCCGGAAGATAGCACGATAAGAAGACATCTGGAGACCGTTAAAACTCATGCAAACTCGGAACGAAGCTAGGAGAGAGAACTCGTTAGAAATCGCAAATATTGCATCGCTGCTGTTTGTGTCGTTTATGCTAGTACTTGTTGCACAGACGGGTAGTGCGCAGAATTTTGAGGCCGCTCGTGCACTGGATGAATGGCGTTGGGGGGTGCTTTCATACAACGACGGAAAGCTTGGAAAGGCGCTTCTAGCCTTTGAAAGGGCAATCTCACTGAATCCAACCGATCCTGATATGCGGGAATGGCTTGGCAAATCATATTGGCGATCGGGGATGGAGCGCGAGGCTCTCGATTTGTGGAATCAGTTGATGAATGAAAACCAAGCTTCGATTGCACTACAGAATAAGATGGAACAACTACAACATCGCATGTCGGGAAATTTGGAAGTTTCGGATGACGAATGGATATCTCTCACATCGTTTCACGGACTCGATGACGATATACGTTTTTTCGAGCGGCCATCGGTTGCACGAAAAAGCGGCGATGGTTCGGGATCGCTTCTTGTAACTTCTTACGCAGACGGCACTTTGCTCAGAATCGATGCGAATGGCAGCTTAGTGGAGCGATTCACAGGTGGACTGGAGGGCTTCGACAGACCATTCGACGTACTTCCCATTCCCGATGATCGCCTCATAGTCAGCGAATTTCAATCAGACAGGATATCAGTGCTCTCGCTTACCGGATACAACCGAGGGAGTCGAATCGAGATTTGGGGCGAAAGCGGCAGAGATAGGGGTCAGTTCTTGGGGCCGCAGTACATGGCTCTTTCCCAAGATAAAAAATTTGTGTACGTAAGCGACTGGGGGAATCGGCGCGTATCGAAATGGAATCTCAATGGTCAGCACATACTGTCCCTGGAACGCGGAAACGGTTTCGACGGTTTTGAAGGCCCATCGGGCATTGCCGGTTTTGAAGGGCGAGTGTACGTTGCCGACTCGCTCAAGGGCACAGTGGAGGTTTTCGATCCCTCTGGGAATTACCTTGGTGTTCTGATTAATCGAGGACTGACCGCGCCTGAAGGCCTCTGCATATACAAAGGCGATCTTCTAATTGCGGATGTGAATAGAATTTTCAGAGTGAATCTCCTATCGGGCGAAATGGTTGAAGAAGCGTATCTAGGTGCTGGTGAACATCGAATTACATCAGTGATTCCCGATGACAATGGCAATCTTGCAATTTGTGATTTTGACGCGGACAGGATAACACTGTTAACACCCTTGTCAACTCTCTACGGGGGACTTGAAGTTACCCTGGATAGAGTTCGGGGAGATGCCTACCCTGAAATGGCTGTGGATTTGACAGTTCGCGATAGATTGGGACAACCTATTTCCGGCCTCAAAGCTTCAAATTTTCGTGTATTCGATGGAGAAAACCCCATTGATACACCGAATCTCGATTGGGCTTCCTCCGAAGACAATTCCGTATCCATTGTGGGTATAACGGATCTCTCGGGAACAAACAAAGATGTTGAGATAATGCTTGAAGGAGTAGAAGACCTGGCAAGACCCCTCAGAGAAGGGGATACATTCTCTTTAGTGGGGACTGGCCAAAATGCGGTGCTTCATGAAATCGATCCGGAAAGGCCATCGTTTAGCAATCTGGTAGGAACCGCGATTGGAAATAGGCCGATATCCTGGGACGAATCCCTAAGACTTGCGGCGGCGCGTCTTATCCCCGAAAGGCGCGGCAAAGCGATTATCGCTTTTGTAAACCGCCCTCCCGGGATGAACGCATTTGATCGCCATGGTTTGTACGAAACCGCCCGATTAATGGTAAACAATGGAATCATCTTCTACCCAGTTTATCGAGATTCAAGCGTTACAAGCAGTGAGCTGGATTACATAGCTACGCAGACTGGCGGGCATGCATCATTAATTTTCCAGGCAGAGGGGAGTGGCGCCCTAGTTGGAGAACTTAGGAACACGGGAGTTGGAAGATATACTATCACATGGTCTACCAGAAGTTCATCTGCTTACGGCAGAAAATTCCTGCCAGTGTCGGTGGAAGTTATCTACATCAAAAAGAGTGGAAGAGATGAATCCGGCACATTTGCCCCACTCAGCTAGACCCCTTGATTTTTTCACAGCCATCACCGGTTCAGTCGGATGATGGCTCTTAGGCCACCGGCCCGATGGCAGCCAGCCTCCATCCCTGCGGGAATTTACGGAAGTAAAAACCCATCTTTTCAGACCAAAAAGTCATTTCCTCGAGCGCTCCAGCAAATTGAGGCCAAGTTTTAACATCCAGACGCCAGTAACCATTCTCAAGCGAGATAACCTCTATGTGTTCCAGTTGGAAAATATCCTCAGCCTCGTAGGAATCAACATTGTACTTCGAGAAGAACCGTTCCATTTCCGTTTCCAAATCGGGCTTCCTGATACCTTCATCGTAGAGAGGAAGGTACAATGTCTCCGCGATCACTGAAAGCGAGAGAGCTGTATCCTCGTCAAAAATCCCGCGCAGCAGTTTGCTGAACTGATACTCCGAAGCCTCTCGTCCAACTCTATTCTCCAAACTCTCCTGGGTTGGAGTCGGCACCACTGTATCCACCACTTCAGCAGGACGCTCTGTCTGATAGAAATCAGGGAAAATGAGCTTAACCATGGCTCGCAATTTCTCAGCACGCGGAGCATCATCCAATTCTTCAAAGCGATCGGCCACCTGATCGTATGCGTCGGCAAGATCGTAGCGTTGCGCATCGGACATATTCTCATAGAATTTCGTCTGTGCACTGGCCGCAATTGCGGCGATCAGGAAAATAAGCACGAGGGAAACGATATATTTCATAGCGAGCCTCCAGACGCATGATATCTTAGAATGTTATTTTTGTAAAACTCCCAAATACACTTTATCGTTGATAGTATTGTGTGAAAGTCGTAAATTCTCATATGTCTATGGATCCTAAAGAGATTAACGACGGCGAATTACTTGAGGATATCAGGGAAAACTTAAAAGAGCCTGATATGTGGAAAGTAATTTTTCTCAACGACGATTATACCCCGAGAGATTTTGTGGTGGAAGTGTTGGTTTCGGTGTTTCATAAAGCGCCGATTGAAGCTACGAAAATAATGCTTGATGTTCATAATAGAGGACAGGGGATGGTAGGAATCTATCCTTATGATATAGGCCGCACAAAAATTGCCCAGGTGACTCATTTAGCTCGCCAACGTGAATTCCCCCTAAAAAGCATTTTGGAAAAGGCATGATATGAGACCGACAGAAGAAGTACAGGGAATATTGAACGTTGCGTACAATGAAGCCAAAGCATCAGGACATGAATTTATCACTCCGGAGCACATATTGTACACGGCATTGGCGTTCGATACTCCGCGTGAGATTCTGGAAAAGTGCGATGCCGATCCCGATGAAGTGCGCAAAGATCTGGAATCGTATTTTGCGAAGTACATAAAGAAGAATGATAATGCGGAGCCAATTTTAACTGAAGGTTGGCAGGATGTAATTGAACAAACAATGATTCGTATGACTAGTGCTGGAAAAGACGAAATAGCCTCATCAGATCTTTTAATGGCGCTTTTTGACTTGAGAGAGTCTTTTGCTTCATATTACCTGCGAAAAGCGGGAGTTGAACGTCTAAGACTGCTAGAGATAATTTCTCATGGCATGTTGCCTAATTTGGATGATGAGGCAAATGAGGCGAAAAGTGACAGTGCAGATGACAATTATAAGGAGGAAAAAAGCGGTGTCAAACAGAGAAAAAACAGCGCTTTAGAGCAATTTGCAACCGATTTAACAACCAGAGCGGAAAAAGGTGAACTGGAACCGCTAATTGGACGTGAGGATATTGTTGAACGAACCTTGCAAGTGCTTAGCCGACGGCTCAAAAACAACCCCATACATGTTGGCGATCCCGGAGTGGGAAAGACAGCAATTACCGAAGGTTTGGCCCATCTTATCATAGATGAGGAAGTACCAAGTTTTCTCAGGGGATTCAGAATTTGGACCCTGGACATGGGATCGCTTCTCGCTGGTACACGTTATCGAGGCGACTTTGAAGAGCGAATAAAAAGAGTGTTAAGCGAACTTGAAAAAAAGGACAATGTTATCCTGTTTATCGATGAAATTCACACTATCATAGGAGCTGGCGCTACTTCGGGTGGCAGTATGGACGCATCAAATTTACTGAAGCCGGCGCTAATGTCCGGAAGGCTCCGCTGCATTGGCTCCACCACTCATGAAGACTTCAAGAAATTTTTTGAGAAAGATCGTGCCTTGGCAAGGCGGTTCCAGAGAATCGATGTGCTTGAACCGTCGAAGGACGAGACATATCAGATATTGCTTGGACTCAAAGCTGCGTATGAATCACACCATGGCGTGGTTTACGAGAATGAAGCCCTTAAAGCGGCGGTAGAACTATCGGATCAGTTTATCAACGAGAAGAAACTGCCCGATAAGGCAATTGATCTTATTGATGAGGCAGGAGCCTGGAAAAGACTGCACGAGGAGGGGGATTCTCCCAAACCAGAAGAGCCGTCTAAAGACGATGAGTCATATGAGAAGATTGCCGCGGGTGTGGAAACTGAAACGCTGAGAGCTCGGCCAGGATTGTCGGGACAAATCGAACTTCCGGACATGAATAAAAAGCTCGTGCGGCAAACCAGGGAGCTCGACGAGACAAGTGGAGGATTGCTTCCTCGAATTGCAGTATCGGACATAGAAAAGGTACTTGCTAAAATTGCCAGAATTCCAGAAAAAACTGTCTCCACAAGTGAAACCGATCAGCTTATGAGTCTTGCTGATCGACTTAAAATGATGATTTTTGGTCAAGATCGGGCTGTTGATGATGTGGCAACGGCAATCAAGCGTTCCAGGGCCGGCTTTCGCAATTCCGATAAACCGGTTGCCAGTTTTCTCTTTGCTGGCCCAACTGGGGTTGGAAAAACCGAACTTGCCCGAAGCCTGGCCAAGGAATTGGGAGTTCCACTACACCGTTTTGATATGAGTGAATACCAGGAGAAGCATACGGTAAGCCGCTTGATTGGTTCACCTCCGGGTTATGTGGGTTATGAAGAAGGCGGAATTCTAACCGATGCGATACGGAAAACACCTCGCGCAGTGTTGCTTCTTGATGAGATAGAAAAGGCACATCCGGATATCTATAACGTACTTCTTCAGATGATGGACTATGCTACCATAACGGATAACATGGGGCGCAAGGCAGATTTTAGAAATGTTGTAATAATTATGACGTCTAATGCAGGCGCTCGAGAAATTGGGAAACAGAAAATCGGCTTCGGTGCGGGTGAGCACAACTACGGCGCTCTTGATAGTGCGGTCGAGAGAATTTTCTCTCCGGAATTTAGGAATCGTCTGGATAAGGTTGTGAAATTCGAACGATTGGATATTGAGATTGTGATGAAAATTGTGAGAAAGGAACTAGATGAGTTTAGAAACATGCTTAACCCCAAAGGAGTGAGCCTGAAAGTTTCCGATGCTGCAATTATCTGGATTGCCAAGAGGGGATATTCTTCCGAGTTTGGAGCGCGCAATGTGGCTCGCGTTGTTGAGGATAAAATAAAGAGCTTCTTTGTAGACGAGGTTCTTTTTGGATCGCTCTCCAGAGGTGGTCTTGCGATTGCTGATATCGAGGGAGACGATATCCATATCAGGACGGAGGCTGACAATCGACAACGATACACGTGATTCTCCCGAAGTTAGTGTGATGTTACCAGATCCGTCGGAAACTGATGGGGAGATTGTGGCTGTTGGCGGCGAACTTTCCCCAGAGATTCTTCTATCGGCATATCGCAGGGGTATATTCCCCTGGTTCACCGACGGGGAACCGATACTCTGGTGGAGCTTAAACCCACGTTTCATACTTCACCCCAAACAAATTCGTCTCTCAAAGAAACTGCGCAGGCATATCAGAAGAAGTGCTTACAGGTTCACTTTGGATGCAGCATTCCCATTGGTGATTGGGCATTGTCGTGAAGTTAAGCGACCAGCTCAGAAGGGCACTTGGATTACAAATGATATGGTGAAAGCCTATACGAAGCTCAATGAATTGGGATATGCGCATTCGGTGGAGACGTGGAAAGGTGAAGAACTTGCGGGGGGACTTTACGGGGTGGCTCTGGGTGGATGCTTCTATGGCGAGTCCATGTTCACCCTGCAGCCTGAAGCTTCGAAGCTGGCGTTTGCAGCCCTTGTTGGTGCCTTGATCGATGCCGATTTTGGATTGATTGACTGTCAGCAACACACTCAACTCCTTTCTTCATTTGGGGCTGTTGATATTCCCCGAAAGAGATTTCTTGGCATGCTTGCTCTAGAGCTGAAGAAGCCGACATTCAAAGGGAATTGGAAGAAATTCTTTCCGGAATTTCCGAAATCGGCCTTATGGAATTCCTTTGAAGTCAATTAGACTTTTTGTTTTCATATACTTACTTAGTTCGATGGGGCGAGTTTTTGCTCAAAGTGAAGTTCAGGAAGACTATGCGGTGGAGGTTCCTGAGTCCGAACTAGACGAGTTACTCATTGCAGCCCTTGATTTTGCGGGAAAGGGACTATGGGCGGAGGCATTTCTGGCTCTTGACGAAGCGGAAAAGCTTGATCCTACGGATTCCAGGATTCATTCTTATAGAATTTCCTTTCAAGAACTATCCGCAATAGATGAAGCGCAAAGACACTGGGCATCTGGAGAGGTGGCTGAGGTGGAGTTACCCAATGACGAAACCGATGGCGAATCGCCTCCTAATCCTAAATTCACAATCGATAGAGGGGAAAGGGATAACGAAAAGGATCCGGCTGATTTTCGGGACAACCTTCGGACAGATATTTCATTGAAGCTGTTTGCACTAGATCCCCAGTCATCGGAATTGAAGAATATATGGCTAACTGGGAATGAGTTTGTTTTCGCGGCTCTTGGTTTAGATGCCAGATACTGGATGCCATTTCTTGGCAAAGCTGGAGGTTTTAACCTTCGGAGCAGTGGATACTCCTGGCCACCGGGTAAGCCGAGCGATTTGTTTAATTCATTGGACTTAGGAATCAATTTTAGGGGATTTGTACTCGAAAGCTCTTCGTCAAGGCTGGAAATTGGAATTGATTTCGGAATTTCACTTCATACGGTAAAGGAAGTTGATACAGAGTATAATTCAGCTTTCTTTTTTGGCTTCTGGGTACAGGATCCAGTGTTGTATCATCTATTCAATGCCGACTCTCTGGAGCGCCTGGTATTTAAGGGAGAATTGCGTATCTATTCATCTGCAACAGGGGGGGAAGTAATCGACTTGATTGATTACAGAGTTGAGGGTTCATGGTATTTCAACCATGCGTATATTGGCGTCCGCTTCGAGTGGTGGAATCTTGCTGTAGCGCGTGGGCGGACGGATATGCTTTCCTCTTCTCTCTTCGGAGGGATTAGATATTGAAAGTGTTGATTTAGATGTCAGCCATACCAGGTTGCTCGAGTATGGGGTAGCCGCGAAGTAGCTACAAAGCTATGGAAGTTTCGGAGCAGGGAGCGTAAGCCTTCGGGATGGGTTTTTAGTGCGTGAGGTAGACTGTTGAACTTGAATTTTGAATTCGATGCGAATGCCACTACCGTACTTCAACCTGTAAACTTGGGGTGGTAGGTTCGAAATTCGCTTCCGCGCCGGGTGTGATCAGTATGTTGCCCTTTGTATCAATTAACACGGCTTCAATACCCTCGAGACTGTGTACAAGTTTCAGACCCTCTTCGATTCCCAGTGCAAAGATTGCGGTTGATAGGGCGTCGCCGTCAACTGAGTGTTCGGATAAGATGGTCACCCCTGCAAGTCCGTTGTCGATTGGATATCCGTTGCTGGTACTCAGGATATGGTGATAGCGTTTGCCGTCTAATTCAAAAAAGCGTTCGTATATGCCTGAGGTTACCACAGACCCGACTTCCAAAGTGATGATGCCTAGATATTTCCCTCGGTCGTCGAAGGGGTCTTGAATGCCTATCCTATAGGCTTCACCGTTTGGTTTTGAACCTGAGACAAGTATGTTCCCGCCCAGGTTGATGAGGAAGTTCTGTTCACCGCTATTGTGTAGGAATTCCGCAACGCGATCGGCTATCCAGCCTTTCGCGATTCCGCCAAGATCTAGCGTCATTCGGGTGGAAGTTAAGGTTGGCGGTTGGTGCTTGAGGGTTACGGTTTCTGATGCTATTAAGACGGCCCGATAGTCCACAAAGGGTAGCGTGGCCTGTATTTCATGGAGAGTGGGAAGCCGAGCATTCTCGGTGCCAATGTTCCACAGGTTAACCAGGGCTCCAATTGTGGGATCGAAGGCTCCACCCGAGAGACGGGCATAGTGCAGACCAACCGATATTAACTTTCTTGTAGACTCCGAAACTGGAATCGCGGTACCGACAGGAGTGGAATTTATCCGTGAGATTTCACTTGAAGCTTCATAATGGCTCAGCTGATTTTCCAGTTCTTCAATAAGCTCAAAAGCGCCGTCAGGAATTTCTTGACTATCGCTCTGGTATATTCGGATTGAGACAAGCGTATCGAGAAGAAACCTGCTATTTTCGATTATATCAGTTTTACTATTTTCTCTGCCTATGGAACGCAAGGTTAATCCGATTGTGAGGCCTAGCGCGAGCGTAAGAAGAATTATCTTGCTTCCAGGCGATTTAATTTTTGTCATAGAGCAAGTATATTGTAATGTGGTCAGATATGGAGGGTTCTCTTGATGAGCGAAACGAAGCGGATTCTGATAGTTGGCGGCGGTTATGCGGGTTTGAGCGCGGCCAGGTTTCTAAGTAGGAAGTATAAGAGGCGCAAAACAGTCAAGATTATTCTTGTTGATCGAAATCGTTTTCACACTTTGATGACGGAACTCCACGAAGTCGCGGGCGATCGGGTGCCGCAGGCGTCTGTAAAAGTGAGCTACGGTAGAATACTTTCAGGAACCAATGTGGATGTAGTTTTTGATGAAATTGTGGATGTGGATTTTGATGGGAAAAGGGCGATTGGTAAAACCGCTGAGTACAAATGGGATAGAATTTTATTTGCCTACGGCGGAATACCGACGGACTTCAATATCGCGGGTGTGAAGGACAATACACTTTCACTCTGGTCCATTGACGATGCGCTGCGGATTCGGAGACATCTTGAGACGATTTATCGTAAGGCTGCTCTTGAGAGCGATGAGGAAAGACGCCGTGAGCTTATGACTGTAGTCGTAGCCGGCGGGGGTTTTACGGGAGTGGAGTTAGTCGGTGAATTGGTGGAATATTTGCCGGTTCTATGTGAAAAGTATGCGCTGTCCCCGAAAGATGTGAGATTGATAAATCTTGAGGCCCTGGGGGATATACTTCAGATGCTTCCCGGCAAATTGAGAGCTGAGGCAAAAGCATATATGGAGAAGAAGGGTGTGGAGATTCGAGTTAATTCCCTTGTAACGAAGGCTACTCCAACGGCCTTTCATTTGAAGAGTGGTGAAGTTATCAAGGCCGGCACAAAGGTATGGACTTGCGGTGTGAAGGGGAATTGTTTCACTGATAATCCTGTTTTGAAGGAAGGCAAGGCGGGACGAAAGGAAGTCGATGTCTTTATGCGCTGTAGCGGCCATGAGAATGCCTATATGGCTGGCGATGGTATTTGGTTCCTTGAGGATGGAGTGCCTGTTCCACAGATAGTTGAAGCGGCAGAACAAACAGCAAAGACCGCAGCTTACAATATTTCTGTTGATATCGATAGAATGCTTGGTGAAAAAGCGGGCGTTTATCGGCGATACCGCGGCAAGTATCATGGATATATGGTTTCTATTGGCAGTAAATTCGCGGTTTCCCACACAGGTGGAATTACAATGGCCGGCTTTTTCGCGATGGCTATGAAGCATGTGGTGAATTTGTATTATTTATTTACTATTGCAGGATTTAATGCCTCCTGGGCGTATTTGAAACATGAGATATTGGATATCCGTTACGGACGCTCTTTGATTGGATCTTTCTTCGCATGGAAGGTTCCCGCATATTGGCTTCTTCCTCTCCGAGTGTTTGTTGGAATACAGTGGTTGATTCAAGGGTTAGAGAAAGCTCTGGGGGGTTGGTTGGATAGATCGAACGATTTTGTATCGGTGGTGAATGTCGGGACGGATGCTGTGACGGCGGCTACTAACGCTGTCGAAACTGCTGAGTATGGATCAGCATTGCTTGCCAAGCCATGGGAGCTCTATGTCTGGATTGCTCATTGGACTGTAAACCGGGCGCCTTTCTTTTTTCAGACGGGCATTGTTTTTTTCGAAATACTCATAGGGTTGATGTTGATTGGAGGTGCATTTACCTGGCTTTCTGCCGCAGCATCCATCCTTTTTGGTATAATGCTTATAGTGGGAGCGATGGCGGATTCCTCGATTCTTTGGTATATTTTTGCTGCATTGGCCTTAATGGGAGGCTCTGGCCGGATAGTTGGTTTGGATTATTGGATTGTTCCCTTCGTGAAAAGATGGTGGAACGGCACATACCTGGCACGGAGAACTTTCCTCTATGTCGGTGAGCCCACGATTAAAAAAGTGCGGAGATAGTACAGCTTGTTTCTGGAGTCAATAAGGGGGATGTCGATGAGGCATGGAGATAAGATTTGACTCTTGAGTCGCTAAAAAGTCAGTTCCCGGTTGCGCCCGAATATCTTGTTCAGATTTTCTTCATTGAGCGCGATAATGGCGTTGTCCCGAATTCAGATTTGGCAGCCAGACTCAGAGTATCCCGTCCGGCAGTGTCACAGGCTGTTGGACGTTTGAAAAGATTGGGCTTAGTGGCTCAGAAACGCTATGGTACGATTGAACTAACCACCAAAGGGCGTGCTTTGGCAGAGAAAGCCGTAAAGCGCCATTTCTTGCTTGAGCATCTGTTGGTTCGAGCACTGGGTTATCCTTGGGATAAGTCGGACGCTGAGGCAGTGAATCTACAGGCTTCCCTTTCTGATGAGTTAACTGCTTATCTGTTGAAGCGGTTTGACTATCCAAGCACCTGCCCGCATGGAAATCCGCTACCTGGTTCCAGCGTAGAGCAAGAATATCTGACTGCGCCAACTCTGATAGAGGCTAAGAGGGGGACGAGGGTAAGGATTATCAGAATTACTGAGGAGGGTGAACTGCTTGACGGTATGCTTTCTTTCTGTCAGGAGAACGGGCTTGAGCCGGGCATGGAGGTTGAGATAGTATCGCAATCCGAAACGGAAACTGCTTGCATCGCCAGGACTGGCAATCTGGAGATTCCGATTGGGTTTTCAACCTGTATCAGGTGGCAGGCCTGTGATTGAGTTGCAGTAGCGGCTGTGCACTGGCACTGCTTCGGAGGCGGGGATTCCCCGACTCTTAAGGAGAGTTGTCACGGAGGATGGGCATGCTCATACAGCGGGGTCCTCCCCTTCCCCTGGTTAGTTCCGAGCCATCGATTTCCAAAACCTCGATGCCAGCCTTTTCGAACAGCTCATTTGCTGAGTTGTTACGATTGTAGGTGATGATTTTGCCCGGTGCGATGGCCAGTGTATTCGCGCTGTTGTTCCACTGCTCTCTTGCCGCGATGTTCCCATCTCTGATTCCACTGGCAATGAGTCGCACCCGATGCACTCCAAGTACGTCGGCCAGCCCCTTCTCCAAACTACGTGCTTCTTTGATTTTGAGCGTACCAGCACGCCCTGGGCTTAGCTTAAATACTTGAATCGAATCGGCTATTCCTGGGAATAGAATGAAGCTATCCCAATCCACCATGGTGAGCACCGTATCCAGATGCATGCAGGCTCGAGCTACCGGTATCTTTACAACCAGGATTTCACGAATACCAGAATCACTGCGAAAAAGATGTTCCGCCAGTGTCTCAACCGCGTTGACACTACTGCGCATACTCACCCCCATCACAACCGCCGTATCTGAAAGCACCAGAATATCTCCCCCCTCCAAAGAATTTCCCGGCCCATGCCACTGCGTCGCGTAGTTTTGCCAATCCTTATCGTTATTCGGTCCGTACCACAGCCTGTCTCGAACAGGAGCGAATAGCTCATGATGGCAGCGAATTAGATTGAGTAAGTAAACTTCTCTGCTCCTAGCCTGAGTTTGCATCAAACCCAATACCATACCGGTTCCGATAATCATCCCAGGATCCCGCGTGAAGTAGAGATTGGGTAGTGGGTCTATGTAAAAAGGGAAGTCTTCCTGAATCCACCATGATAGACTTCTATTCCTTCTGCCGTGCGAAATTTCGTCTTTTCTCAGGCCAGCAATCATAACTTCGACTAAGGCATCTGCGCTCATAGCCAGTAAAAATTCCAGAACCTCATTTCGCAGACTCGACTGCGGAAGTCTCCCAGTCGGAACCAAATACTCGGCGACTTCCCTTGCAAGATTGGTATCATGAAGCACTTCCCTTAACAAATCGGAGTAGTAATAGACTTCGCAGCCCTGTTTTCTGAGTAGATCCGCAAATCCATCGTGTTCTTCACGCAGCTTTTTTAACCACGGAATGTCTTCGAAGAGAAGATTTTCCAGCATCTCGGGAGTTAGGGTTTCCACCTCCTTCCCTGGTCTGTGCAGTAGCACCTTTCGCAGAGCTCCCACTTCCGAAGATACAACCAATCCAGGTTTCACAGACAGTCCTGGATCGAGTTCGGCGTCCGGTTGTATACATTTCGACTAAGCAATACAACAATCATACAAACCCGACTAAACTCCAGAGCCTGCCACAGCAACCCTGTCGGAATCCGTCCCCGATACCCGGTTCATTGTTCGAATCTCGAGGAAAACGAATTCATCGAGTGTAAGCCAATCTTTTTGCGCGATATTTCCGGAACAGTTCCTTATGGTTTCCAGCGTGATAACTGGATCTAACCATCGGACCCGCTTCAACATAGATAAATCCCATGTTGAGAGCATCTTCCTTAAGTTTGAGGAAATCATCGGGATCCCAATAGCGCATTACCGGCAGATGTCTCCTGTTCCTGGTTGGTTGCAAATACTGTCCTATGTAGAGAGCGTCACACCCCGTTTTTTTGATATCCGACATGGTTTCCAGAACTTCGTATTTTTCTTCGCCGAGTCCTAACATGATGCTGCTTTTAATCAAAATGTTGGGGGCCATTTCTTTGGTGGTCTCTAAAAAATCCAGGGAACGGTCGTAATTACTGTTGGATCGAACAAGGGGGGTGAGGCGTCGTACAGTTTCAAGATTATGGCCGATTACATCCGGAGCCGATTCAACGAGTGTCGCTATGCTTTCTCTGCGGCTATTCATATCCGAAGAGAGGTATTCCACTGTAATCGCAGGATTCATAGCTCCTATGGCCATCCGAGTGGCTGCCAGATGATTAGCACCCCCATCTTCCAAGTCGTCCCTAGATACCATGGTAATCACCGCATGTTCGATACCGAGTTCTTTTATAGTCAAAGCTACTCGTCGCGGCTCGTCCTCATCCAGGGCTTCCGGAGACTTCCCTCCCTCCACTGCACAAAATCGGCAGCTTCGAGTGCAAATAGATCCGAGTATCATAAAAGTAGCGGTTCGGAACTCACTCCAGCATTCGTGGAGGTTTGGACACCGAGCTTCCTTGCACACCGTGTTCAAATTCCTCACACGCAGCTTTCGCTTAATTGTGCCTGTGTTCTCTGCGGTATTGAGTTGTATCTTCAACCACTCGGGCTTTCTGAGTGTTTCTATCACTCTGGTTCAAGTTAGCTCAGACTGCTTGCTTTGACAAGCGAAATCACGGTGCTTGCCTTAATTTCTTGAAAGAAGGAAAATCGGGCGATGAAATATATGGTATTGCCTTTCGGCTGCCAGATGAATCGTTCTGATACCGGAAGAATCCGCACGATTTTGAACTCTATGGGTTTCGAGGAAAGCGAGTTCGAGGACGATCCAGACTTAGCAATTAAGGGGATAATTGCCTGTTCCATAAGGCAAAAGGCAGTAGATAGAGTATACGGGAAAATACGCAATTGGAATGCATCCAAGGGGAAAATTCTAACCTTCCTTTCAGGTTGCTTTCTGCCCGCCGACGGAGAGAAGTTTGAGGAACTGTTTGACTTGGTGTTCCCCATAGATATGGTTTCAAGCTTACCTGAAATGATACGTGCAAAAACTGGTGACATGTCGAATGCTGTTTTATTTGATAAGCCTTCGGGCAAATCTGCAAGCGGCGATTTGATGACTAAGGAGAGACTTGAGAACTTCTGGGAACTTCGGCCTGTCTATTCATCGAAAGCGGAGGCATTCATCCCGATACAGAACGGTTGTAACAAATTTTGCACCTTCTGTGCGGTTCCTTACACAAGAGGCCGTGAGGTTTCTCGGCTTTCGACGGGTATACTGGACGAGCTGCGCTCTCTGATTGGGAAGAACTATCGTTCGATTACTCTCCTGGGACAAAATGTTAATTCCTACGGTCTTGACAAGGGGGATTTGGAACTGAACTTTGTGGAACTGATGAAATCGATTGGAAAAATTGGCCGTGAGACAGGTAAGAATTTTTGGACCTATTTCACATCGCCCCATCCGCGAGATATGAGTGGGGAATTGCTTGAAGTAATAGCAGAATATGATGTGCTGGCAAAGCAAATACATCTTCCTCTTCAATCAGGCGATGATGAGGTGCTTTATAGAATGAATCGTAACTATTCCTTGGCGGATTATCGACGGATGGTGTATGCAATACGGCACACTTTGCCCGAGGCAACTCTGTTTACAGATATCATCGTGGGATTCTGTGGCGAGACTGAAACACAGTTTGAAAGAACCCTGGAGGCAATGAAAGAATTCCGATTCGATATGGCATATATTGCGAAGTACAGTCCAAGGCCGGGAGCGACGAGCGAGCGTTGGAGAGATGATATCAGGAGAGAGGTAAAGGAGAGGCGTTTTACTGAGGCAAGCGAAGTTTTACGGAAAACAGCCTCTCGTAAGAACAGAAAATTGCTGGCAAAGAAGCAGAGAGTTCTGCTTTGCGGTGAGGATGAGCGGAAAGATTATTCTTTTGGTTATACGGAGGGCAGGATTCCAGTACGTCTTAGTCTGAATACGGATACCGCAAAATCACCTGGCAAAGATATCGGGAATAGAACAAAAGTGGGAGAATTTGCCATGGTACAAATCATTTCAACCGGATCTTTGAGTGTTGAGGGTAGAGTGTTATGAGTGTGCTACAAAATCGCAAGGTAGCTTTTAAAACCCTAGGTTGTAAATTGAATCAGTCAGAAACCGAATCAATGGCAGCGGATTTTTTGACAAGAGGTTGGGATTTGGTTGATTTTGGCGAGAGAGCTGATGCAATTGTGTTTAACAGCTGCACCGTTACAAGAAATGCCGACAGAAAAAGTCGTTCGGAGATGAACAAAGCAATGCGAATAGCCACGAATAATCGCCCACATCCACTGCTGGTTTTCACTGGCTGCCATATTGATGCCAATTTTAGAAAATCCGAGCCGATTGAGAATCGGAAGCTAGAGGATGTGCATTTTCAGAACGATGGCAACGTCTTCCTAGTTGGTAATATGAACAAGGCTCGTATTCCGGGGCTTGTGGATGCGCATTTTCGAGGCAAGTTTATCGATGCCAAACCGATAGTTGCAAAGCGGGCAACTCGAACAAGGGCTTTGATTAAAATTCAAGATGGTTGTGACAATTTTTGCAGCTTCTGCATTGTCCCATTTGTGCGTGGTCCGGGATTTAGCAGGGGGCTTGATGACTGTGTCGCTGCTATTGAAGAGGCAGTGAAAGCTGGTTTTCGGGAAATGGTGCTTACAGGCGTAAATATGGGCCGTTGGGAGCAGAGTAATCAAACCTTTACAGATTTATTGGATGCCGCTCTTGCTTGTTCAGGGGATTTCCGTCTCCGATTGAGTTCTATTGAGCCTGATGGAATTGACGATAGATTCATAGAGCTGATGACACACCCGAAGATGGCGAATCATTTGCATTTGTGCTTGCAATCTGGCTCGGAAAGAATTCTTCGATTGATGGGACGACGCTATGCGGCGAGTGAATTTGAGCGAATTGTTGAGTTGCTTCGCAGGCAGGTACCGGGCATCAATATCACGACTGATGTAATCGTTGGATTCCCCGGTGAAACTGAGGTGGATTTTGAAGATGTGTTTGATTTCTGTGAGCGCTTAAGGTTTGGACATATTCATGTTTTTCCATACTCAGTGAGGGATGACACTCTTGCGGCATCAATGGAGGGACAAATTCCGGAAAATGAGAAGGCGCGTCGGGCAGCTCGAATTCGAGAAGTTTCGGTGGACACAAAACGTTTTTTCAGGAGTTCCCTGATTGGTAGTAGGCAGAGAGTGCTTGTGGAAAAAGCTTCGCGGAGAGCTGACGGCGCAATTATTGCCTCTGGGCTTTCGAGTTCCTATGTACCGGTTTGTTTTGCGGTTTCAGAGAATGAGGCTGGGATTAGATGGGTGACGCAAAGCAAGTGTGAATGCGATGTGGATACAAGCGTCCGATGCATGGGCGGTTCGAACGCTGGTAGAGACACCGAATTCGATGCGCGTTGGACCCGGGCTGGTGAAGGAATAAGAAATTGCTTTTTTTCTGTTGGAATAGTGGATATCGAGGCTGGAGAGAATCCGGCGCTGCTGGGAAAGTTGGTATAGAATTTACACTTATATGAAATTTTGCGGCAGTAGTTTCAGCATATAGCGAGGGTTTCGCGGGGCTGGACAATCGATTGCAAGCCGTTTAATGAAAGACAGTTTTTAAACAATTTGCGGATGATAAGTTTCACGGCACAAGCTTTTTCTGTATTTAGTGGAAACGCAATTTAATTCCGTGTATGTGCTGTAAGCAAATTAGCTTCTCACTACCAGGCTCATTTTTCTCCAGTTCCCAAGGCGGTAGCGTAACAGCATTCCTATGCCGAGAATCAAAACGAAACAGATAAAAAACACCCATACCACAATAACCGATATGTGCAATACCTTGATAGAGAACCAAGCGATTGCGGCAAAAACCCAATGAGTGCCAACGGATATCCACATTACAAATTTAGTATCTCCAGCACCTCTTAGTGCGCCAGCATAGATTAGTTGTGTGGCATCTCCCAGGGTGTACAGTGCGGCCAGGCGGAGCATCGTGACAGCTAGGGGCGCAACATCGGTTTTTCCTCCTTCCAAACCCGAGGTGAATACTCCGACAAGTAATTTTGCCCCGAAAATAAATATAAGCATCATGGTAGCGGCATATATCCAAGTGATTAACAATGTGAGCCGTGTGGAATGCTCAGCTCCGCCAATATCTCTTGCGCCCACGTATCTCCCCGCCAGGGTGGTAGCCGCGAAACCGAGGCCCAGCATTGGAATGAATGCCAACATGTCATAATTAAACACTATTGTTACGGCCGCTGCCGTGTTCGGGTTGTATGAATGCAACAACTGGACAAAAAAATTGAACGCTGTGATATTGAAGAAGGCTTCGAGTCCAGCTGGAATTCCGTATCGGAGTAGAATCGTCATGAGTGATCGATCGAAGCCTAACTCGATTGCGGTTCCATATTCCTTTCTATAGAACGGAGAAAAGTAGATTCCCAGCAGGATGAGCATGATTGTCATTGAGCCAAGTAGAGTCCCGTATGCCGCACCGACAATGCCAAGCGCAGGCATTCCAAATTTCCCAAATATGAGTATCCAATTGGCAGGAATATTCACCAACATGCCTAGTGCATTCGCTATCATTACCATGCGAGTGCGTCCTAAACCTATGAAAAAACCTGCTAGAGAATGCCTGATAAGACCGAATATCGAGCCGAATACAAGTATGCGGAAATAAGACATTTCCAGGATTATTTGTTCGGGAAGATGCCCCATAGCGTTGAAAAACAGTCTCACTAGCGGAATCATAAACATGAGAATCGGCCATCCAACGAAGGCAAGACGGATGGACTGAGCCGTTGCACGCGAGCAGTTTCTTCTAATGCCGGCTCCGTCGTTTTGGGCGACAACGGCGTTAACATATCCAATTATTCCGATGAAAAAGGACATAATATTGAATGCTGTAAGCCCGCCGCTCATTGCCCCGGCGATGTGCAGTTTTCCTAACTTCGATAAGAAGAGTCGATCGACAAAGAGATTGACTGTTTCCGAAGTCTGGCTTAGTACCATTGGAAGCGCAATCGCAATTATGTCTTGAATTCTGGGGCGCCGAAAAACAGCGCCGTCACTAGTCATTGAATTGACTATATCCTAGTTTCATACCGATGTGTAGGCGATGAAGCAGGAGTGACTCGTCAGTCTTATCTCAAGAAATCAACCGGAAAGAATTTGGCTGGACTGGAATTTGATAAGGTAACTTGTTAGTGAGAGGGGAATTGGGATATGTTTAAGTGATGCTGCTGCCGGAAAACTTCGATGGGTTCAATGTTCACTTTGTTGGGGTGAAGGGAACGGGTATGTGCGCACTCGCAGAACTGCTTGTGGCGCTTGGGGCGCGAGTTTCGGGGTCGGATGTTGAAGAGGAGTTTTACACAGATGCTATTTTGGCGGACATAGGGGTGAGTGTTGGTGTTTTCAATGCAAGTTTAGATGAGACTTCGAACGACGTCACCGTAACAAAGTGCTCTGGCAGGGCAGCAGCTGTTGGGACTGACGGACAGAGCCTGCTGGGGGACGATGTTGAGTTTGTGATACGGTCGGCTGCTTATGATGAATCCAATGCAGTTGTGGCGGAAGCATATAGGCGTGGTTTACCGATTCTGAGTTATCCGGAGGCGCTTGGCGAGCTGTCATGTAGATATGAAGCGGTAGCGGTTGCAGGGGTGCACGGCAAGACTACCACTGCAGCAATGGCTGGAATTCTGATTCGGGCGCTCGAATTGCCGGCTACGGTTGTGGTTGGGAGTGCGGTTAGAGGCTTTGGGGAGAGAGATGAAAGGAATTTGCGCAATTTCCCGGATGTGATTTCCGGATCCCAAGATGCTGTTCCCTGCGATGATGACGAGGTTGATACTTGTGAAGCGCACGCGAATGTCAATGCCTATCGTTCGGTTTGGAGGGGAGGGGATCGTTTCCTGGTGGCGGAGACTTGTGAGTATCGACGTCATTTTTTACATTTCTTTCCGAATACGATTGTGCTGAGCAGTGTGGAGTCGGATCACCAGGATTATTTCCCGGATTATGCTTCGATTAGCCTGGCCTTTGTGGAGTTTTGTAGTCGTTTACCCGAGGGTGGAAGGCTAATCTACTGCTTTGACAATGATGGAGCGCGAGATGTGGCTACTCAAATTGCTTTGAAGCGATCCGATATACGAATGATTCCTTATGGAACGCAGGCCGTGGGAAAGTGGCGAGTCGAGATTGGGAATACTGCGGGGAAGGACAGCGGTAGCAATTTGTTTCGACTTGATGCATTTGATTGTGATTTTCAACTCAAACTCCCCGGCAGACATTCGATTTTGGATGCTGTTGCTGCTTTGGCGCTTGTGCATTCGCTCTGTGTGGATGAGTCTGAGAGGAATTTTGACTGGGCGGCGGCGAAGAAAGCTCTGGTTGAATTTCGAGGTAGCAGGCGGCGTAGCGAAATTATCAGCAAAACGAATGGACTGCTGGTGATGGACGACTATGCACATCATCCGACATCCATTGTGTGCTTCCTCCATGGACTGCGAGACTTCTATCCAGATTGGCGCTTGATAGTTGATTTTATGCCACATACTTATAGCCGCACGGTAGCGTTGATTGAGGAATTTGCTAGTTGTTTCGATTGTGTTGATGTACTTCTTCTTCACCCGGTTTACTCTTCGGCCAGAGAAAAATACGATGGTACAATCGACGGTTTTGAACTGTGGAAGAGAGTTTCCGCCAGGCGTGGGAAACTTAAGGGAGGAAAGTACGAGCAGCGTGAAACTTTCTACTGCGAAACCCTAGACCAAGCTGCTCACACTTTAGGACTTATTCTTCGTGCCGGCGATTTGTTTGTCACTCTGGGCGCAGGAAATAACCGTTCGCTCGGCTTGCGGGTTTCAAGAGAATATGGAGGATTGACCCCTTAAATCCGCAGTGTGCGTCTTAAGCTATCTGCCGGCAGGCTGTCAGAAACAGGATACGCCATTGGATTGAGGAGCAATGAACTGCTAACGCGAGCGTTTTGTCAACCATAAACCGGAGCATCTTCAAAGAGTCCTATAGGGAGTCTATATTAATGATAAACAGTATGACGGGATTTGGCTACGCCGAAAAAGAGGATTCTGGCGTATGGATTGCAGTTGAAATCAAGTCTTTTAATACCCGCTATCTTGATATTGTAATCTTACTGCCCTCATCTATCTCCGTTCTGGAAGGGAGGATTCGGGAGAAGCTAAAATTCTTTGAACGTGGTAAGCTGGAAATAAACGTTCGAATGAAGGACACTGAGAACAAACTTTCAATTAGTGTTGATCGGGCTGCTGCGGCTGCATGGAGAAGTTCCCTGAAGGAGCTTGCAGGACTCCTGGGCGATACCCGGCAGATACCCCTAGCTTTGCTAGCTAATCAGGATGGGGTGTTCAAAGTGGAACGTGAACGGGATATGGAAATTTACTGGACTATGCTTGAATCACTGCTTCACACGGCCGCCATTCAGGTTACGGATATGCGTGAACAAGAAGGTGAGCAGCTCCTCGAGGATATCAAAGAACAGCTACTTGCCATCGAAGGGTCCATTGAGAATACTTCCGCTCAAGCGCCTGCAATTCGTAGCGAAGTTGAAGAAAGATTAAGACGTGGTTTTGTCAAGATATTGGGGGACTACATCGATGAACAGCGTGTTTTACTGGAAGTTGCAGCTTGGATTGCAAGAACGAATATCAATGAGGAACTAGTTCGCTTAACTGCACATATCTCTGCGTTTAGGAAGGAAATCAGCCTGGCTGGAGCAAAGGGTAAGAAATTGGACTTCCTCGCTCAAGAAATGGGAAGAGAAATAAATACAATAGGCTCAAAATGCTCGCAAGCCAATATTGCCATGGAAGTTGTGAACATGAAGGATGCCCTCGAGAAACTCCGAGAGCAGTTACGCAATGTCGTATAAGAACAGGCTACAAATCGCGATTTCAGGTTGCAGCGGATGTGGCAACTCTACCGTGAGCCGAATTCTTGCAGAACGCCTGAACCTGTATTTAGTCAACTACACTTTTCGAAGTATCGCGGCGGAGGATGGCATTAGCTTTGAAGAGGTTTGCAGACGCGCTGAAATAGAAGATAAGTACGATTTACGAGTCGATCAAACCCAGGTAATCCTCGCAAGGAAATCGCCATCTGTTTTGAGTTCACGTCTTGCGATTTGGCTATTGGACGAGGCCGATATCAAGGTGTTTCTAAAAGGATCGTTGGAAATTCGGGCCAGGCGCATTCAACAGCGGGAGGGAGGATCGATGGAAGACTTGCTTAACACAACCGCGCTAAGGGATAAACGAGATCACGAAAGGTATTGGAGGCTTTATGGCATCGATAATTACGACTACTCAAAGGCCGATTTGATTGTCGACACCGATGGTTTGGATGCACCTCAAGTAGTCGATAGAATCGAAGAGGCAGTGAGGAAGCTTAAATAGCGGATTCCTCTCGCATCCTTTTCGGATGATGCCCCATTTATCATGGAATATATCGTTTACAGTGTTAAGAGCGTTAGTCCGATTTTCCTAATCATTGCAATTGGAACAATTCTGCGAAAAGTGGGCCTGATTGATAAAATTTTCTCGGAGAAGATTACTCGTCTGGTATTCAACATCTTTCTTCCGGCATTGCTTCTAAAATCACTTATACTTGTTGATTTTCAGAAGACACAGTCTTTTAGAATGATACTGACAGTTTGGGGCACCTTGTTTGCCTGTTTTTTCATTTCCCGGGGTTTTTCCTGCCTTGTCGTTTCTCGGAGGCAGTCGCGGGGGTTTTTTGTCTCCGGGGCAATCTGGGGCAATGTCGCGATTATGGGTTACGCCTTGGGGGAAGCCCTATATGGACTGGAAGGACTCGCCAGAGCGGCAATTTTTTCGGCTTTAGTGATGCCGGTGCATATATTCATTGGCTATCTATCGATGAATAGTTACGCTTCCTTACGGTTTGTGTCAAACTCCGGTTCCGAACACACCCAGACACAACAATCTGTTAATGGTTCTAACAGTGCAAGGGGAATGCTTACGGTAAGTAGAATTAAGTATTTTGCCAGTAAGTTAAGCTTCATTGCGAATCCGGTAACTATGTCAATAGCACTGGGAATACTGCTGAATCTTTTACAGTTCAAAATTCCCGACTTAGCGTTAACCCTACTTGATATACTTGGGGAAATGAGCCTTCCACTTTCCCTAATAGCAATTGGCGGCAGCCTCCAATTCAGAATAGCTAATTGGGGCGAGTCCCTGTTTGCGGCTGTAATCAAGTTGATAGTAATGCCTGCCGCAGCCTTTTTGATTGCGCGAGTCATGCAGTTAGAAAGAGCCTGGACCGCTTCCATAGTCATCGGGTTTTCATGTCCGACAGCAATATCTTTTTTTGTTATTTCGCGCTCTCTTGGGCACGAAGCATCTCGTGCTGCCGCTATTATAACGGCAAGCACAGTGGGGTCTGCCTTCAGTGCTGGCATAATAGCGACACTGTTAAAATTGTGGGGATACGCTTAAACGCCTGAAATATGTTCGAGTGTGCAATCCTGTAAGTACTAATCCAAACAGGTATCAATTCGCTGCCCAAAACCAATAGCGAAATTCTGTAATCGAGAACACCTGCCAGTTAGCATCAAGCGTTTCGATGCAAAAAAGTGGCCAGTGCAAAGAAAAAGTGATCGCTTGCTTACTCATTAGCTGATACATTCCCCTTGTTGCCTATGAGCTTGTTCTTGTGAACAAGTTGATTGACAAGCAATTCGTTGTCCTTGAGGAGAAGCAATGGAGATTAAGAGAACTTTTATAAAACTGCTCTTCGGTTTAGCGACAGTGGCTATCATTATCGCTTGCAAAAACCCATCTTTGAATACAGGTACAGATTTGGATACAGGTGCAAATCTGAATAAAGGTACAGAATATCCAGTTACCTACGATTTAAATGGGGGGAGCGGTGCAACTGTTCCGACAGATTCCGAAGTTTATGCTGCTGGCCAGGACGTGACGGCTGCAGCGAAACCCGTGGGGCTTACGCATCCCGCTGGCAAGAGCTTTGCTGGCTGGAATACTCAGGCTAATGGAAGTGGCACTGATGTTGCGGCAGGCGGAACCATATCTATGCCCAATGGTGATTTGACGCTCTATGCCAAATGGGTCGATAGTACTT
>Ga0209339_1000012_pt1 | contig 175223 bp, 159 predicted proteins | sample OlaalgELextract3_FD_187376 | JGI IMG/M metagenome (GOLD analysis project Ga0209339, IMG submission 187376) | Olavius algarvensis symbiont microbial communities from Tuscany, Italy - Type A ELBA extract 3 (SPAdes) (version 2) | ecosystem: Host-associated > Annelida > Digestive system >... | reverse complement strand
TAAAAGAGCGAAATCACTGCCCTTTAGCATCGCCCGACAAAGTCCTTTGCCGGGCGATGTGTTGCGGCAGATAGAGGCTTGAGGCTCTATGTCAAATGGGCCGATAGAACGCATTCGATTATCTACAAATTAAATTGTGATTTTGTTATTTCTGCGATACAATCATCTGTGTGAGCTTGTTCCTGTGAACAAGCTGATCGGAAGATAGATTTATTATCAGAAAGGTAGAATTATATGAAATCCTTTGCATTATTTCTCTTCGGTTTAGCGGCAGCGGCTATTGTTATCGGCTGCAAAAACCCATCTTCGGGTACAGACACTACAACGGGTACAGACACTACAACGGGTACAGACACTACAACATATACGGTTACCTACAATCTAAATGGTGGGACCGGTGCTACTGCTCCGACAGATGCCAATACTTATACTGCTGGCGCAAGTGTGACGGCTGCAGCGGCGCCCGCGGGACTTACGGCTCCTGCCGACAAGAGATTTGATGGCTGGAATACTGAGAGTGATGGAAGTGGCGAATATGTTGCGGCAGGTGCAACCATAGCTATGCCCAGTGGTGGTGGACTGACGCTCTATGCCAAATGGGTCGATATAACATATACGGTTACCTACGATGCAAATGGTGGGACCGGTACCGTGCCGACAGATGACAATACTTATACTGTTGGCCAAGATGTGACGGCTGCAGCGGCGCCCGCGGGACTTACGGCTCCTGCCGACAAGAGATTTGCTGGCTGGAATACCCGGGCCGATGGAAGTGGCACTAATGCTGCGGCAGGTGGAACCATAGCTATGATCAGTGGTGGTTTGACGCTCTATGCCAAATGGGTGAGTACGTATACGGTTACCTACAATCTAAATGGCGGGACCGGTGCTACTGCTCCGACAGATAGCGTTCGTTACGTCGCTGGCGAAGAGGTGAGGGCTGCAGCGGCGCCCGCGGGACTTACGGCTCCTGCCGACAAGAGATTTGATGGCTGGAATACTGAGAGTGATGGAAGTGGCACTAATGTTGCGGCAGGTACTGGAACCATAGCTATGCCCAGTGGTGGTGGACTGATTCTCTATGCCAAATGGGTCGATAGAACATATACGGTTACCTACAATCTAAATGGCGGAACCGGTGCTACTGCTCCGACAGATGACAATACTTATACTAGTGGCGCAAGTGTGAGGGCTGCAGCGGCGCCCGCGGGACTTACGGCTCCTGCCGACAAGAGATTTGATGGCTGGAATACCCGGGCCGATGGAAGTGGCACTGATGTTGCGCCAGGTACTGGAACCATAGCTATGCCCAGTGGTGGTGGACTGACGCTCTATGCCAAATGGGTCGATAGAACATATACGGTTACCTACAGTTTAAATGGCGGAACCGGTGCTACTGCTCCGACAGATGCCAATACTTATACTGCTGGCGCAAGTGTGACGGCTGCAGCGGAACCCGTGGGGCTTACGCATCCCGCTGGCAAGCGCTTTGTTGGCTGGAATACCCGGGCCGATGGAAGTGGCACTGATGTTGCGGCAGGTACTGGAACCATAGCTATGCCCAGTGGTGGTTTGACGCTCTATGCCAAATGGGTGATTACGTATACGGTTACCTACAATCTAAATGGCGGGACCGGTACTGCTCCGACAGATGGCAATCGTTACGTCTCTGGCGAGGAAGTGAGGGCTAAAGCGGCGCCCGCGGGACTTACGGCTCCTGCCGACAAGAGATTTGATGGCTGGAATACCCGGGCCGATGGAAGTGGCACTGATGCTGCGGCAGGTGGAACCATAGCTATGATCAGTGGTGGTTTGACGCTCTATGCCAAATGGGTTGATAGAACATATTCGGTTACCTACCATGCAAATGGTGCGGGCGGTACCGTGCCGACAGACTTCAATACTTATACTGTTGGCCAAACTGTGACGGCTAAAACGATGGGCGGACTTACGGCTCCTGCCGGCACAACTTTTATTGGCTGGGGCACTCAGGTCATTGGAGGCACTGATGTTCCAGCAGGTGGAACCATAGCTATGCCCAGTGGTGGTTTGACGCTCTATGCCAGATGGCGCTTCTAAGTTAGCCGCTAAAACATATTCGGTTACCTACGATTTAAATGGCGGGACCGGTGCCACTGCTCCGACAGATGCCGATACTTATACTGTTGGCCAAGGTGTGACGGCTAAAGCGGCGCCCACGGGACTTGTGCCTCCTACCGGCAAAACTTTTGATGGCTGGAATACTGAGGCCGATGGAAGTGGCGAATATGTTGCGGCAGGTACTGGAATCATAGCTATGCCCAGTGGTGGTGGACTGACGCTCTATGCCAAATGGAGTAATTAGAACGTACTTCAGTTACCTGCAATTCTAAATGGCGGTGATTCTGCGCCGAGTGATATCGGCTACTTGCGTAGCCCGGTATCACTGTAAAAGAGCGAAATCACTGCCCTTTAGCATCGCCCGACAAAGTCCTTTGCCGGGCGATGTGTTGCGGCAGATAGAGGCTTGAGGCTCTATGTCAAATGGGCCGATAGAACGCATTCGATTATCTACAGATTAAATGGTGATTTTATTATTAAATAATGATTTTGTTATTTCTGTGATATAGTTATCTGTGTGAACAAGTTGATCGGAAGATAGATTTATTATCAGAAAGGTAGAATTATATGAAATCCTTTGCATTATTTCTCTTCGGTTTAGCGGTAGCAACTATTGTTATCGGCTGCAAAAACCCATCTTCGGGTACGGGTACAGACACTACACCATATACGGTTACCTACGATGCAAATGGAGGGAGCGGTACCGTGCCGACAGACCTCAATACTTATACTGTTGGCCAAATTGTGACGGCTAAAACGATGGGCGGACTTACGCCTCCTCCCGGCACAACTTTTGCTGGCTGGAACACTCAGGTCATTGGAGGCACTGAAGTTCCAGCAGGTGGAACCATAGCTATGCCCAGTGGTGGTTTGACGCTCTATGCCAGATGGCGCTTCTAAGTTAGCCGCTAAAACATATTCGGTTACCTACGATTTAAATGGCGGGACCGGTGCCACTGCTCCGACAGATGCCGATACTTATACTGTTGGCCAAGGTGTGACGGCTAAAGCGGCGCCCACGGGACTTGTGCCTCCTACAGGTAAAACTTTTGATGGCTGGAATACCCAGGCCGATGGAAGTGGCACTGATGCTGCGGCAGGTAGATCTACATATATGCGCAGTGGTGGACTGATGCTCTATGCCCAATGGAGTAATTAGAACGTACTTCAGTTACCTGCAATTCTAAATGGCGGTGATTCTGCGCCGAGTGATATCGGCTACGCAAATAGCCGTATCACTGTAAAAGAGCGAAATCACTCCCTTTAGCATCGCCCGACAAAGTCCTTTGCCGGGCGATGTGTTGCGGCGGATAGAGGCTTGAGGCTCTATGTCAAAGTTGAGGGTATCTACAAAATACCTTTGTGAATGAAGTTACACTAATTGTGCTAATTCTTTTGTATATAATGATGTGAGCATTGCAGTACTTTCAAACCTCCATGTATAATGGGGCGCACATGGGTTGTCGTATCGGGATTATTTTGGGAACAGGAGATGGCTCAGGGTTTTCTTATCCCGGTTGATTCCTTTGAAAAGCGCCTATAGCTCAGGTTGGATAGAGCATCGGCCTTCTAAGCCGAGGGTTGCAGGTTCGAGTCCTGCTAGGCGCGCGAATTCGGAGCCCTGTGGAGTCTGACAGATGAATGAATTCACGTTACTCGGAGTAGAAAAGTCTAACCCTTAACCGATCCTGCCATCAGTCCACGCACAAAAAACCTTTGCAGGGCAAAAAATACCATTAAAGGAAGTATCATACTCATAAAGGCTCCAGATGTGAGCAGATGCCAGTCTTGTCCTTTCTCTCCCACCATTGCCGCAAGCGCACTAGTGACAACGCGATTCTTATCGCCCAGGAAAACTAGAGCCACAAGATAATCATTCCAAACCCAGAGAAATTGAAAAATCGCAAAGCTTGCCAAGGCTGGAACCGACAGTGGCAGCACTAGACGCACAAAGATGTTATATGGCGTAGCGCCATCCAGGAAGGCCGATTCGAAAATATCACGCGGCAACGTACTAATGTAGTTATATAGCAGATATATCGCCAACGGCAAACCGAAACCCGTGTGAGCCAGCCACATGCTGAGAAAAGTGCCGTTGAGATTCCAACGAGTATAATCTCGCAATATAGGTATCAGCGCTATCTGTAGGGGAACCACCAATAAGGCCACTACCATAATAAAAAGGGGTCGACGTATGGGGAACTCCATCCATGCAAAGGCATAGGCGGCAAATGCCGCAATCAAGATGGGAATAACCGTGGCAGGGATACTCACCGCAAGAGAATTCAACACTGCATCGGCGAAATTATTGCCATGACGTGTAATGGTATTCCCTTGCGCGTCTTCGTAGCTCACCTCGCCACCTGAAAGAACATCGCGATAATTCTTAAGTGTCAGGTTTGCGCTAAAACCAGTCCATTTCTCCTCGTATATTTCAATTTTTCGAGTGCGCTTATTGCCAGGCCAACGAAGAGTACGTCCATCGGCAAGCTTCACACCAACTCTCCATTCATCAAATGAAGCGCTATAACCTTCAATGAGAACTGGCTTATCGGGATCGGTTTCTGCGGGTAGTTCGAATTCTCCTGTTTTCGTCAAACCCCTATGGGGCAAGACGGTCCACCACCCTGAGCTGTAAATATTCCGCGAGTCCCTAAACGAGGTTACTAAGACGCCCAATGTGGGAATCGTCCATAAGAGAACTATCACCAACAGAATGAGGCCAACTGCCCAACGCGCCAACGTTCCCTTATTCATCTAAGTGTCCTCCTCCCCTTGAATTGGCGGAGATTATAGGCCAACACCGGGATAATCACTACCAGCAACACAATTGCAATAGCCGAGGCCTGCCCGGACTGACCACGGGTGAACTGTCTCTCGTAGAACTCGTTGGCGATAACATTGGTTCCATAGTTGCCGCCTGTCATCACTCTAACAATGTCAAATAGCTTGAGACTAAATATTAGAATCGTTGTGGTTACAGTAACAATCGTAGGCATGATTGTAGGAATTGTGATACTGAAAAATATCTGGAATGCATTTGCCCCGTCAACCCGAGCCGCTTCATTTAAGGATACAGGTATGGCTTTGATAGCTGAGGATATAATCACCATCGAATAGCCTGTCTGCAACCAAACCATAATGATTATCAAGAAGAAGTTATTCCAAAATGGCACCAGGGTCCATGCTTGGGCCTGGCCCCCGAGTGAGGTGACTATTGCATTCAGCAGGCCTATATCTGCAATGTTGACGCCTTCTCCCTTATAGGCATATATGAATCTCCAAATCACGCCAGCGCCCACAAACGAGATAACCATTGGCATGAAGATGAGTGATTTAATCAGTCGCTCCATCCTGCTCTTGTCCACAAGCACTGCAATGACAATACCCAGCACCACGCAGGAGAGGGTGCCAAAAATCATCCAGAGTAGATTATTTCTGAAGCTTTGGAGCATTATCGGATCGGTGAACGCAAATATATAATTATCAAGAAATACAAATTTACTGCCGGTTGAATCCATGAAACTCAGGCGAAGAGATCTCAAAGTGGGCAGTATCAATGCCCAAAAAAGAATCAAAATTGCAGGGCCGGCGAATATGATGGCCACTGATACAGACCTAACCTTCCGTGGCATAGTCTGTGCGATGTGGTTCAACACGTGGTAAAGAAGGGCAACAGATCCCACTCCCCATATCACGGCTGAAATAGTCATCAGGATTTTGAATTCCTGTATGTACTGCAGCAACACAAAGCCGCCAAACAAAAACGCGGCAGCCAGCACTATTAGAGCCACAAGGGTTAATGCACGTAACACACGCCCTCTAGGCGAATCAATCATCAGGCATGCCTCCCCAACACACTCTCGCTTTAAATGTAAGCCAGGTATCTAATACAACCAGGCCGGAGAGGAATCCCCCCCCAGCCAGTGTTTTCAATCTAGAACTAGCAGGGCACTAACGCGGCCAGGAATCATCAATTGCCATAAGAGATTCGTCCAGGCTTTTCGAATCCGATACATAGGCGGTCATTTCTTTCCAAAATGAACCCGCGCCAACAGCGCCAGGCATTAGATCGGAGCCATCAAAACGTACACTGGTAGCATTCTGAATCACCTCGGCGACTTTTTGATCCACCACATTGGTATACCAATCAAGGCTGGAATCCTTATGAGGCGAAATAGCGCCTCCTGCTTTCACCCAACCCTCAATGGAGGCGCCTGTAGCAAAGAATTGCATCACTTCGCGCACTTCCGGACGATCGTTAAACATGGCATAAATATCACCTCCAACAAGTACGGGTCTGCCTAAGGAAGGATCGACACTTGGAAGATAGAAGAAATCGTAATCCACACCTGCAACAAGGTTTTCCGGGAAAAATGTTGTAATGAAATTACCCTGTTTATGCAGCCATGCCTTTGGTGGAGTTTCAAACATCACCTTGGGCGCGTCACCGAAACTGGTGGTGGATATGCTCTTCCTGCCGCCATAAACCATGCCATCCGCAAACCAGATACTGTCAAGTACATCTATTGCTCTGCGCACTTCCGGGGAATCGAATTTCAGTTCGCCTGCAACCCACTTGTCATAGTTCTCTAAACTCGTCGTTCTGAGCATCATCTCTTCGATCCAATCCGTAGCCGCCCAACCAGTCGCCGCACCAGATTCGATTCCGATTGCCCAGGGAGTATCGCCGTCAGCCAGTATTTCATTCTGTAAGGCAATCAGTTCATCCCAAGTCTGCGGTACACTGTAGCCCGCCGCATCGAACGCCTTTTTGTTATACCAAACCAGAGATTTGCCGTTAACGCGACCCCAGATACCTGCCATTATTTCACCTTCGGGAGCCTTCATCGTAGCCATATCCAGCCAGCTCTGGATGTAGTTCGCTTTGACTGCCTCCATGTCGAGCACCGTATTCAAGTCGATGACATATCCCTTCTGCACGAAGTTTTCGAGCAAACCAGGCTGTGGGAAATCGACAATGTCTGGTGGGTCTCCTCCCTCGATACGAATCGAAATGGACGCCTCAAATTCCTTTGATCCTTCGTACTGGATATCTATCCCTGTCTCTTCCTCGAAGGCCTTAAGCGACTCTTCAAATTTGACCGCATCATTATCAGTGAAGGGGCCTGATATGGTAACCACCTTTCCAGCGGTCTTCTTACCGTCGGAGTCCTTGCAGGCAGTGAGCGCTAAAGCAACTCCCAACGCCATAACAATTAGCAACAACCTTCTCATATGAATTCTCCTTTTTTTAAAAACTTCTCCCCCCAATGAGGGGATATAACACTCTGTAATTGTTTGTTCTTCCGGCCTTCCACGCCACAACGCGGCATTGGCGCTTGATATCTTCAGGATTGTTGAGGAGGCACCTGCGCCGTCTGTGCAGGCCGAATCGTGGTTAGTATGACGCATCGTTTTCCTTCGGGCTTCATCCATTAATGGAATGCCTCTAAAAATCAATTCACGGTAAAGCATTCTGATGATACCGTCAATCAGCATTGATCGAAAATTTGCATATCTGTTTCGACACAGGATGTTCTTGACTGGAGCACAAAGTGAGTTCCAGTATTGGCGTCATTCGGGGTATCATCCGGGAAATCTGTCGCATGATGGATGGGGTGGTAATTGATGAGAGCAGCGCCATCTGCCGCACGGTTTGTGTTGGTAGTAGCCTGGCAAGGACGGATGCAAGTCGCATCTGGCGTTAGCATGATGCCGCATATTGTTAGTTGAATGGAGCGCAAAATGTCTTTTCTTCTGGAAACCAAAGTATTCAACCCGCTATTTTTCAGCTTGGAAGAAACTCTCTATCACAGCGAAAATGGCTATATTGGCGTGAGGGCGAGCTTTGAGGAGGGTTATGCGGAAACAACTAACAGCTTGCCTGGTACATACCTTAGTGCATTCCATGATACCTATCCGATATCGCATCCCGAGAAACTACACGGGTTTCCCGAAATCGGTGAAAGGATACTCAACATCACTGATGTGCAGAGTGTGCGTGTTCGCGTAGATGGGCAGCAATTTCAGCTCACAGATTCAAGCATCGAACAGTACAGACGATTTCTGGATATGCGCGAGGGCCTCTCGGGCCGTGATGTTATTTGGAAAACTGGACTCGGCAAGCTGCTGGAAGTTCGAGCTCGACGTCTTGCCTCGCTTTCTCATCCAGAGATTTTTACGCTCGAATACCGCTTAAGCTCACAGCAGGCAATGGAAGTGGAAATAGAAGCAGGAATTTTGGAAAACGTGAATAACCTTTTCGATTCCAGCGATCCAAGAACTCCATCCACCCCCTTCCACGAACTCGAGATTGTTAGTTCAAAAGTGGAAGACGATGTCATCACAATCAGCTCCAGAACTAAAACAACAGGCGATTCACTTGCGATTAGAGTAGAACAGCACCTTAAAATAAATGGTATACCTCTTGTGCCAGGCAGCCACAACAAGCGGAATGCTTACTTATCATGGAAAACCAGGATTAACCGCGGCGTCACCATTTGCCTGGAAAAAATAGCTTTCTTTTCCGATTCGTTACGTCACCCCAACTGTGAAAAAAAGTTGCAATTCCTATCGGAAGAGCTCGCCGACAGCAGTTTTGAAACGTTTCGAGCCGAACAAGAAGATCATCTTGTGAAATTCTGGGATAGTGCGGATATACAAATCGAAGGTGACGAGTTAAGTCAGCGTGGTCTTCGTTTCAATATATTCAATTTGTACCAATGCGCTCCCCGTGTATCAAATGCCAGCATACCAGCCAAAGGTTTAAGCGGCGAAGGTTATGAGGGTCATTACTTTTGGGACGCCGAGATTTACATGCTGCCCTTCTTTGTCTACACTCAGCCGCAGCTGGCAAAAAATCTCCTGCTATTCCGTTATTTCACCCTTAACCATGCTCGGACTCATGCCAGGAAAATGGGACACTCAAAGGGTGCGGCATACCCATGGCGCACTATAACGGGCAGGGAATGCTCCAGCCACTATCCCACAGGCAGTGCCCAGTATCACATCAATGCCGATATCGCATATGCCATTTGGCGCTACTGGGAGGCCAGCAACGATATAGATTTCATCGTTAGGTACGGAGCCGAATTACTCTTCGAAACAGCGCGAATTTGGTTGGAGATTGGCAACTTCACAAAGAACGACTTCCACATCAATACAGTTACGGGGCCTGATGAGTACACTTGTCTGGTAAACGACAATTATTACACCAATGCCATGGCCAGGAAAAATTTGGAAACAGCCGCCAATGTCTGCACGTTAATGGAGGCAACTCACAGGCCCGCCCTGGAAAAACTCAAAGACAGCATCGGACTCGAAGAAAGCGAGGTTTCCAGCTGGCAAAAGGCTGCGAAATTGATGACACTTCCCTACGACAGAGAGCTGGATATAAACCCCCAGGATGAATCATTCCTTCGAAAACCAAAATGGAAACCAGGCGGTGAGAATCGAGGCCACCCCTATCTCCTGGAGTACCACCCATTAACCCTTTCAAGATTTCAAATCTGCAAACAGGCAGATACGGTGCTGGCCTACGTGCTTCTGGATACAGGTGAGAGCGATAGCACAATCCGGAACAGTTATGAATACTACGAGAAAATTACCACCCACGATTCTTCGCTCTCCGGCGTTGCCTTTTCCATTCTTGCCAGCAAACTGGGCGACTCGGAAAAGGCCTACAAGTATTTTCGCGAACTCGTAGTTTTAGACCTTGAAAACACTCATGGGAATACACGGCATGGAATTCATGCTGCCAATATGGGGGGGAGCTGGATGGCCGCCGTATGGGGCTTTGGTGGTTTTCTACCCAAGGGACCTCTACCTGCGTTCTCACCTCGCCTTCCGGACAAGTGGAAGTCCATGGTATTTAGTATTCTGTACCGGAATTCCCTCATTGAGGTTGAAGCCAATCGCAGCAGTGTAAACTTCAGCCTCCGCCGAGGCGAACCATGCGAAGTGGAACTCTATGGCGAAATTCTATTGCTGAAAAACGAGTTGCGGTGCCCTGTACCGCCACAGACGAATCCCCAATGATTGGCGGACTCATTTTCGATCTTGATGGGGTTATAGTGGATACCTCCGAATTCCACTATCAGGCTTGGAAACGACTTGCTGCGGAATTGGGCATCGCGTTCACGAGAGACGATAACGAAAAACTCAAGGGTCTCTCCAGATTAGAAAGCCTGGATACAATTCTTTCTCTAGCCAACCCATACAATCATCAAACCGGGGTTGCCGCCCAATCTCGCAAGATAGAATTAGCTAAGAGGAAAAACTCCTGGTATCTCGAATTCGTGCGCAATCTTGCGCCTGACGACATACTGCCCGGAGTAGAAAATTTTTTAGTTGAATGCCGACAATCCGGGATTAAAACTGCAATAGCCAGTAGCAGTAAGAATGCTAAGGCAGTAATTGACTCTCTTGCAATTTCCCATCTCTTCGACTGCATAGTTGATGGCACAAGAGTGGCCAAAGCCAAGCCGAACCCTCAGATATTCCTGATAGCCGTGAAGGAACTGAACGAGAAGCCAGGCTCATGCATTATCCTGGAAGATGCCCTTGCGGGTGTAGAAGCCGCCAGATTAGCCAGGATTCGTTGCATTGGCATTGCCCCGGAACCCGCTTTGCTTCCCGCAGACCTGGTTATTCCAGGCTTTTTGAATTTCGGTATCAAAGAGCTCTGCAGCTTTGACAGGCTAATCCGGAATCCGGCGTGAGCATCTCTGCCCACCGCGGGATTCAATTTTGTTCAAATAGTGGCTAATCATGGCGGCCTCAAAATCTTCATTACTCGTATATTCATAGCCGAATACACTGGGCCAGAGTACGATATCTTCCATGCACAAATAGAAAAAAACGTGCTTGTGCCATTCCGAAAATGCTTCATATGCGAAACGGAACATCTCTTTTTTAATATCAAGTGGATAGGAATACTTGCTCGCGGCCTTTACAAGCGGCATCTGCAGCACCTTGCTTCGCATCTTCCTGCCACGAATCCCTCGAATCACTCTTTTTGTGAAGGTAAGTGTTCCTAATGAAACCAGGACGACATCTTTCGGCACAAAATGCTCCTGAATCTGCGTGAAAAGCGCCCCATATTCCTCCTGCCACCTGTCATAGTGAAGCATCGGATGAATATGAAAACCGATAAGACCTCCCTTTTCAGACACCTCTGTGGCTGCTGCCAGCCGTCGCGACAGGGAAGCGGTGAAATGCTCCTCGTTGTCAATAATTGTATCTGTGTTTAAGGACCAAGTGCTTATTACATTTGCGGGTATTTTCCGGGAAATTATATGATTGACATTATCCGATTTCGTTTTTAATTCCAAAATCACATTGGGATGGCATTCGGCAAAATCCAATAATGAATCTAGTAACCCCCACTTATTACCCCACATCAGAGAATCCGAGGCCTGGCCCGTACCGATGTGGTATGTCCGATGCGGGTCGAGTTCAAGTGATTCCAGTTTCCGGGCAAAATTCTTGTCAATTTCCACTGCCTTTGGATTATAGAAATAGCGGATAGAACAATAGGTGCAGTCAAATCCGCAACCCTCGGCAGCGTCCAGGGTTAGAAGATTGCAGCATCGCGTATCTTCCGACGCAACAGGACACGCCCCGAAACCCAGTTGTCCTCCCTCAATTGCAACCGGATTTGTCCCAGCTTCCCGGGTAGGTTCTGGACTACCGGAAAAACCATCGTAGGATTTTGGTGTCTTCTTCAATTCCCACCAAGCCTTTTTCACCGCTTCGAATGCTACCTTCCCTGACTTTTTTCTGAAGATTTCACGGATACTGGGCTCACCCCACATTTCAAAATCCAAGAACATATCGATAATCTGCTTGAGTTCCTGGTAAGTAAATCTGTGTTTAAGTGCCCCCGCCCTGACAGCTGCCTGATCTTGCTCATTCAAGTTGGCAAACTCGCTCTGCTTCATTACAGCTTCCATCTTATCGCGCGTGGGCAGTATCATTCCTTTTAGCCAACAGCTTTAACTCCCCTGTACAATTTTGCTTCTGCTCTGAGTTTGTGATTCATCCAATCGATACGACTAGCACTGCCTATAGTTCAAAACCTGGCTTAGTCAAGCTTGTTAGTCTCAAAATCGACTGCACGAGGCAATCTTTTCATTCTGTTGAACTCCAGTGTTTCGCGGATTGCTTATATTAGTGGAAATCACAATTAGTCAGTACAAAGTGATATACCGTCCAAGCCCTGATTTCTTTCATATTGAATATCTTACAGCATTGTGGTTTTTATCAGAATGGAAACCACCAACGCCAGTACTGCGTAGAATTCCGGAAACACTGCCAGGATAAAGGTGTTGGCAAAAACATCATGCCCGCTGCCTATCGCGGAAATTCCTGCTGCACAGACTTTACCCTGCTGTATTGCGGAAAACAAGGCCGTAAGTCCCATGGCGATGCCGGCGGCCAAAATCATGGCTCCTTGAAATAGGGTCATATTGGGATTTACAGATTTGTGGAAGAGTATGAAACACACAAAACCATAAAGACCCTGAGATGCCGGGAGGGCCGAAAGGACAAGAGATGAACCGAATACTTCTGGTTTCTTCTTGACTGCACCGATGGCGCTGCTCCCTCCGATTACCAGTCCTATGGCCGATCCAGTTCCTGAAAGTCCCACCATCAAACCAAGGCCTATACTAGCAAGAATTACTGAATTATTCACGCAAATTTCCCTCCAAAAGGTGCGTATTTTATTCCCCCTCCACGGAATCCTACCGCCCTGTAGAATTCGACGAAAGTAAGACGGAGAGGATGAACGAAGGCTCCAAGAGCCGCAAGTGCAAAGTTGACTGAATGCCCTGCGAGCAGGACAATTAACGCAAAAACCCAGGATAGGAAGCCGGGATCAGTGCCAAGTATCATTATAGCGATTGAGTTGATTGCCCCGCCAAGAAGACCTCCTGCGAGTGATAATCCAAAGAGCCTGATGTAGGAAAGGATATCCCGAGGTATATCAGTTGCGATACCATACAGTTTCCAAAGACCCAGAAGCGGACGTAGCCAAATTCGTTTTCGAGTGTCGTTAAACAGCAGAATGAGAAGTATTCCAGTAATCGACAAGGTAAACCCGATTCGATTTGAAGTTCCGAGCTGCGTACCCCAACTACCAATTTGGATAGGGCCAATGGCGAATGATGGTTCCAGGGTTCCTAAAACCCATAGTACAACTCCTGCTAGCAATAAGAATGTGCCGAGTGGCTGAAAGCAGGCGATCAATCCTTCCTGGCGCCACTTATTGGCGATTTGTATTATAAAACCCACCAGTATCTGAATTATCCCCAGCAAGATGGAGAAGTACATAGCATCGTTTATATCCCTGAAAAGAAGAAAAGAGGCGATTTCATCCGACAAATTGGGGATGGCATCGATTTGAGTCCCAAAAAATGTATTGAGGAAAAGACCACCGATAACCGTACAGAACCCGAATATGGCGGCGAGGGCAGCGATTGGCTTAAATGCTCGGCGTTTCACGAATAGTAAAGCGGCCAAAGCAGAGATGATAACTATAATGCCGTAACCCAAATCGGCCAAGCAGAAACCGAAAAAGAAGGCAAAAAAGGGTGCGAAAAATGGTGTTGGGTCGATTTCCATATATTGAGGCAGTCCGAAAATTTTTGTTATTGGTTCAAAAAGACGAACAAGAACACCATTTTTCAGTCTTATCGGAGCTTCATAATCCCCGGGATTGCCATATATCGGAAGGATGTTTCTATCTTCGAGAAAAGAATCTAATTCGGGGAAGAGTGATATTGGGACAAAACCACTTAGGCATTGAATGTAACCATTGGCATGGCTGTCAAGTGATTTGGCGGCTATCAAACGCTCAAGTCGCAGTTCACTTTTTCGTAATTCCGATTCGATTGCACGCTTGCTGCGCGATAAAATTCTGAGTTTGAATTCCAGTTCCGAAATCTTGTTTTTATGCGTTTCCAGACGGAGGCGCAATTCTGCATCGTCCATATCTCCCATACGTTCTTCAGGGTATAATGGAGTTTCAATGTTTTCATCGGACTTTGCACGGCGAATCTCGACGAAGCGAACTTGAACCTTGTTCTCTTGGATGATTTCGAAGTGACGATTGGTATGCTGCGCTTTTTGAAAGGCTTTCTTTGGAAGTATGTGAAGACTGATGCGTATTCCTTGCTCTTCCAAGTCTGATATTGTCGTGAGACTGAAATAGCCCCAGGGCGCAAGTGCGGCTTCTTCTTTTTTTAGCCGTTCTATATCGCTCCGATGGCGTTGAATGTCCAATAGAATTTCCGATGTCTGTTTCTGAACTTTGTCGATGCTAAGCGTTTCGTGGGTTTCTTCGGAACCGGAAAGCTCGGAATATGGAAGTAAGGCAGCCAAGGTTTTTTTCAGTAAGTCCATTCGGCTCAAGAGTGCTATTATATCGGGGTGTTCGGAGACGGATTTGGTTTGAAGATGTACAAGCCCCAGTTGTTGGAATTCGGAAAGGTATTTATCTGAATCGCCAGAGGTTAGCAAGAATTGAACTTTTTTCATCTTCTCAATCATTTACTTACCTAAGGGCTTTGTCTGGCTTTGGTGATTTTTTGGGTGGCCTTGTCCAGATTTTCCACGTCTTCGAGATATCTTCTTATTTTGAGTATCGCTTCGGAAAATTGGGGAATCTGCATTTTTTCATAGAGATTGACTTTCTGAGTTGTCTTCTTTCTTGCGAGTTCGAGCAACTCTATGCGACGCTGCGTTACATCAATTTCAGTGATAATCCGGATTAGGTGTTTAGCTACCTTCCAACCCCAAAGCAACCAGGCGGGCTTCTGAACCAATGCACCTGCAGTCTCGGCAAAACTGATTTCCCCCAAACCAGGTATTATAATTCCCGCCATTTTTTTGCTGTCGTATTCTATATCCATAATGCGAAGCGAGTCTGTTGGATATTCGGAGAATAATTGTTCGGATTCTCCGATTCTGCTTCTAAGTTCCGCCAGTTCGTCTTGCTGCTCATCCAGTCGATTCTTTTCTTTCTTGATACTGATGCGAAGATAGGTTTCCTTGCTTTTCAGTGTCGGGAGAGCTGTTTGTCGAATCTTCAATTGCTTCTGGAGGGCTTGTATCGAGATTTTGTTATATTGAAATCTCAGTTCCATAACCTAGTTCCCATTATTTCCCGGGCCGCGCCAGTATTTGTCTGAGATAGCTTTTTTTATTCCGAGTTCGTCTAACGAGAAATGTTTTTCAAATAGGCGCCAGCTTACTTCCAACATAGCTTTGGTGTCGAGATTCACATCAATCGCAAGCAGGTGCCTGGAATAGTCTAGGGCAAAATCAATGCAGCGCTTATCGTATTTGCTAAGATCGAAGCCATTATCACGCTTTGTTTTAGCCTCTGCCGCGTCGGCGTAGAGCCGGATTGCGGCATTCATAACCTGGCCATGATCCTCGCGAGTCTTCGTTCCTATAACAAGTTGTTTCAGACGGGACAGGGAGCGAAAGGGATCGACTATAACCTTCCCAATATCTGTATCGGTCCTCAAAAAAAGCTGACCCTCGGTGATGTATCCTGTGTTGTCCGGAATGGCATGAGTGATGTCCCCACCCGAAAGTGTGGTAACTGCTATGATTGTTATTGAGCCTCCTTTGGGAAACTGAACAGCCTTTTCATAGAGCTTTGCTAAATCGGAATACAGGGAACCGGGCATCGAGTCTTTCGATGGTATCTGATCCATCTTATTGGAGACTATGGCAAGGGCATCCGCATAGAGAGTCATGTCTGTAAGGAGCACTAAAACCTTCTCGTTTTTATCCACGGCGAAGTATTCAGCGGCGCTTAAAGCCATGTCGGGCACCAGTAGGCGTTCAACCGGAGGATTCTCAGTGGTATTGATAAAACTGATTATCTTATCCAATGCGCCTGCATTTTCAAAAAGTGCTTTGAAGTATAGATAATCATCGTTCGAAAGGCCCATCCCCCCAAGTATTATCTTATCTGCCTGGGCTTTCAGCGCCACATTGGCCACAACTTCGTTGTATGGCTGGTCGGGGTCTGCGAAGAATGGTATCTTCTGGCCGGTGACTATCGTGTTGTTCAAATCGATTCCGGCAATGCCTGTGGCAATCAGCTCACTGGGCTGCTCGCGGCAAACAGGATTAACCGATGGTCCGCCAATTTCCCTTTCCTCGCCTTCCACTTCTGGATTGCCGTCAATTGGTTGTCCATAAGCGTCAAAGAATCTGCCAGCCAAGTGCTCTGATACTTTTAATACCGGCGGACGCCCTAGAAAGACCACCTCGGCATTGGTGGAGATTCCCTCCGTGCCCACATATACCTGAAGGGTTACCTGATTTTTATTGATTTTAACCACTTGGGCGAGGCGATTGTCCACCCAGGCCATTTCTTCATTTCCTATGCCGCTTGCTTCCAAACTTACCGTTGCCTTGGTTATTTTTTCTATTTTGGTGTGTATCATCTGAAAGGCGCTGCTTTGCATTAGGAGACATCTCCCTCGTTTAGCATGGATTTGAATTGGGCTTCGAATTCCTTGAACGGGGCGGAGTTGAAATCGCAAAAATTCATTTGCTTGAGCGAATTGATAATTTTCTTGAAATACGGAGCCACCGCCTCAAATGATTGGAAACGAAATTTTCTATCGCATATTTTCTTCAACATTTCCAAGCCATATTCCTGCCTTTCTACCGAGGCAAAACTGTCGATGGGATCGAAGGCATCCTGCTGTATCAGAACGGCATCTATCAATTCGCTCTTCCAGAAATCAACATGATAGTCGATAGGAACTCCATCATCGCCAAGAATGGAAATCTGATCTTGAGCCTCCTTGCCACGCAACATCCGGTTTTTCAGCGAGAGCACGTCGCTAACCCACCTGGGGCCGGAGCGTCCAGAGAGAAACTGCTGTATTTCCGGACTTTCCAGATATTTGGAATAGCTATCATGAGGATCTATCGCCGGGTAGCGTTTTGAATCCGCACGCTTTTGCGAGAGAGCATAGAAGCACTGGGCCACCTTCTTGGTGGATTCGGTTACAGGTTCCTTCAGATTGCCACCGGCGGGAGACACCGTGCCTATGAAGGTAACTGCTCCGCTTGCCCCATTGTGAAGATATACCATTCCGGCGCGAGCGTAGAAATTTGCTATTACTGCCGGTAGATCCATGGGGAAGGCATCCGGGCCAGGGAGTTCCTCAAGGCGGTTGGACATTTCTCTAAGTGCCTGGGCCCAGCGCGATGTCGAATCAGCAAGGAGCAGCACGCTAAGTCCCATCTGGCGGTAGTATTCACCTATAGTCATAGCTGTATATACCGATGCCTCGCGCGCGGCAACCGGCATGTTCGACGTGTTACAGATAACAGTTGTTCGCTCAAAGAGTTTGCGTCCGGTGCGTGGATCTTCCAACTCCGGGAACTCGGTGAAGATTTCCACAACCTCGTTAGCTCTTTCACCACAGGCGGCGATAATAATGATATCTGCCGAGGCATTTCTACTAATTGTGTGCTGGACAACCGTCTTCCCGCAGCCGAATGGCCCGGGGATGAAACCAGTTCCTCCTTCGGCCAGCGGATTGAAGGTATCGATAATTCGATAGCCCGTCTCCATAAGTCGGTATGGCCGAGATTTTTCTCTATAAGCTCTAATCGGGATTTTCACAGGCCATCGCTGAGTCATTGACAGCTCCATTCTTTCGCCCGCATCGTTCCTTATCACTGCGATAACATCGTGGATACCGTAGATTCCATTGGCAGCCACCGACTCAACAATCCACTCGCTTGCCAAATTGAAGGGCGCCATAATCTTATGGTTCACCCAGTTCTCTTTAACCTCTCCCAACCAAAACCCCGCATTTACTCTCTCCCCCACTGTCGCAAGCGCGGCAAATTCATATTTTTTCTCTTCATTGAGCGCCGCTGTATATTCACCCCTTTTTAAAAACAAACCTTCCTTTTTATTCAGATCGCTTTGTAAGCCGTCGTAGTTCTTCGATAGAAGCCCCGGGCCAAGTTCCACTTCCAGCATCTCGCCTGAAAATTCCACTGGGAGTCCCACTTTGACTCCCCGGGTGCTTTCAAAGCACTGCATATATGCGGTTTTCCCAGTAATTCTTATAACTTCGGACATCAGCCGCTCATCGTTATTTTGCAGATATGCAATTTCATTCTGACTGATGGGACCATCCACTTCCACAGTAATCAGATTGGCAGTTATTCCCGTAACTATTCCTCGGGTCATAAAGGACTCTTCTTAGTTGTATTTCTATGGAGTTTTTCCAGCAATTCATCAAGCATTCGTCTACCGTCAACAGGTGTTATCGAGAGCCACCGTTCCACATCTGCAATTCGTATTGCAAAAGAAAATACAACCTCGCGGGAAAAATGCTTATACCCAATCCTTTCGTCGAGCCATGCCCAACTCGTTTTAGTAATTGCCCGTTCAATATCCAAAGCCGAGGAATCGGCAAAAGCATCAACTAGAGGTTTCATTACACCCAGTTCATCGCCAATGCCGAAATCGGGCGCCTGACTCATACTGATTTTCTTGGTGAAATGATCGAAGGGGAAAATCTCGTCTATGTATAACCTTTCGTCCTTTCTGCAGGCCAGCGCTGTCGTCAAGTTTTTCAACTGTGCCTTGAAGATCAGATATTCCCGTGGGAATCCCCTGATTTCGGATTTTTTCTCAGTGCTAAGCGCAGTCATCATCCTGCAAAGCAATTCATTTTCTTTCGACATTGTAAATTGATTCTGCCTTTCAAGCCTGATGTCCCAAATGAATTCAGAGAAGAAGTCAAAAAGTTCGTCTGGTTCTGCCAAACCATCTTCCAATTCGTTCTCGCTATAGAAAGAAGGTGCTTTCATTGCAAGAGGAGATGCATCCAGTTTTGAATTGATATTTGAAGCATCATTCAGTAAGAAGCATTTGCGCATATCCGAGTAATCAGCAAGGTGCAGTTCTTCGCGGGCAAACTCATCAAAGGCAGGATACGGGTGTTTATCAAATGAAGTGTCAGAGGCAAGTTCGGGTAGGCTGGAAACCAGATAATAGTATTGAGTCAATATTCACCTCCGAACAAAACTGTCCGGGTTTTCTTCTTTACGAAGGAACGGAAGAACTCTTCGAAATCCTTATCGGTGAACGAAAAATTGTAAGTCCCGTCCTTAGACTCAAACTTGAAACCGTTTCTAATTTTATCGGAAAAACTGATACTCAATCCCTGGTCAATTTGTTTCTTCAGCGCAGTTTGCAGGCCCAGAATGAATTCTCTTTCCAGGGCGTCGGAGAGTATCAATGAAAGGTTGGGAGCTTTCCCACTAGCCGCCCAGGCATCCATCGCCGTCAGAATGAGTTTGGTAAGCAAATCTCCGTTTCCCAGGGATTTATTCACTTCTTCATGTAAGATGCCATCGGTAAGAAAGGCTACAGCCCTCTGTTTCAGATTACTCTCTGTTTGCCTGGCGGCCCAGGACAATTCCGCCTCTGTTTTTAACCTTAGCGACTCCACCTCTCTGCGCCCTTCTTCAACAATTGCCTGCGCTTCAAGTTCGGCTCTTCCAAGCATTTCATTCCTTTCCCTCGCGGCCTCACGAAGCAACGCTTCTGCCTCGGTATGGGCCTTCTCCACACCATCTTTGTAAATCTTATCTGTAAGTCTCTGCAATTTGTCGTTCATTCTTCTCCCCTTACCATACACTTTTCAACAGTTGTGTATCCATACCCAGCCTATTAACCGAATACATGAGGAGATTTCATAAATGGAATCGTAAATACAAGAATCCAGCCAGTCTGGCGACCAGCTTGTCAGAGCGTGCGGCAGAAATCAGCCATCTCCGCACTGGCTCCCTCATACGGAGATTGAAATCTTTTTACTCCCAGGCTTTTCTAAATAACAAATGTATATGCAACTAGAATAGCCAGCGAGAGCGCTACAACGAAGAACCGCATCAATTTCATATAATTTACCTCGTGATATCCAATGCATATATTTTCGCTGTTTCTACGGCGAAATCAAGCACAAAGATAAGTATGCCACACTTCTGCCGGAGTTCGTTAAGCTTCCCGCTTATCTGGTCGACAACAAAAAAAACCCCTCCACACAAGTTAATCTTGCAGGAGGGGGCCGTACACCAAAAAGTGTGTTGTACTTTTTTGCGCTCAGCATCTTAAGTCATCTAACATCCGCCCAGTCCGCAATATTAACACATAAATCCCCAGTAGACTCTAAATGACGATACAACTCGTCGTCGGTTTGTTTGATTAGGCGACAAACCTCTTCCTGTCGTCCAAAAGGTTGATAAAATCATATCGTGTGGTATTTGCAACTACCATGATGGGGCTGCTCATGAGCAGTTCTGAATTATCAACCGCCTCTTCTATAGTGATGCCGGCGGCTACCGCGATGGAATCAACCATGGTGCTTGTCTCTTCCTTGTCACCAGCGGCGAACGCGAGGCCTCCAACTATTATCAAAATGAATAAAGTGAAAAAAACTCTTTTCATATTCTCTCCTTAGAATTGTTTCGAGACTTGGGCGTAATGCTAAATTTAAACACCTCCTTCTTGGGTACATAAACCAAATCAAAGTTGCTTTGAGTTTCATTCAATCTGCAAATCAAGCCTGAAAAACGCATACACACAATGAGCAGGATTGACTCATCCTCATCACAAGCCGCATTATGATACTACCTGGTCATTATAGTATATAGTTTTTTATGAAATTTATTAGAAAACTATTATATAGTTTTACTCCCGATGCCATCGTTTCATCCGATTCAACCCTGGGTAATCAACCTGACAGAGATGGGTTATAGTTAAGCGGGAGATATCAATGACAGGATTTCAACGAGCAAGCGGCATACTGCTTCACCCTACGGCACTGCCTGGTTCCTATGGAATCGGCACCTTTGGAACACAGGCAATCAGCTTTCTTGATTGGCTCCAAAGCGCCGGCCAAACCTACTGGCAGATTTGTCCACTGGTTCCAACCGGCTATGGCAACTCTCCTTATCAAGGTCTTTGTGCTTTCGCCGGCAATCCCAATCTAATAGATGTCGAAGAACTGGTTAGCTTCAGACTATTGGAACCTGAAGAACTAGACCCGCTGAAACAACTGCCCGAGAGCTATGTGAATTTTTCTCTACTTATCCCAGAGAAGAAGAAGCTTCTTCATCTGGCTTGGAGTAGGTATTCTGCGGGTAAAGGGCCAAAACAATTAACATTGGAACTGGAAGCTTTTAGAATTGCCCAATCCCAATGGCTGGAAGATTTCTGCACCTTCATGGCTTTAAAAAATCAAAATGGCGAACATTCATGGGATACATGGGCTAAGGAAATGAAATTGCGTGAGAAGAAGTCGCTTGACAGTCTGACAATAGAGACGGCAAACGAGGTTCAATACCATCTCTTCGTACAATTCCTGTTTTTTCACCAGTGGCAAAACATCAAATCCGAGGCTCAATCGAGAGCAATTAAAATAATTGGCGATATACCAATTTTTGTTGCTTTCGACTCTTCAGATTGCTGGGCCAACCCCCGGCTCTTTCAACTCGATGCCAATCTTCTTCCTACCAATATCGCTGGCGTGCCTCCAGATTATTTCAGCTCAACCGGACAACTTTGGGGAAACCCACTTTATGATTGGGATAAAATGGCCGAAGATGAATACTCCTGGTGGTTATCCCTTCTCAAAAACAAGCTTGAGCAGTACGACGTGTTGAGAATCGATCATTTTCGAGGTTTTTGTGCCTATTGGTCGGTACCATTTGGAGAAACGACTGCAGTAAACGGGAAGTGGATGCCTGCACCCGGTAGAGCTCTCTTTTCGCTGGCCCGCGAGAAATTGGGAGAATTGCCAATAATCGCGGAGGATTTAGGGTTTATCACCGAGGAAGTTGTGGAACTTATCGAGGCCTGTGGATTTCCGAGAATGAAAATACTGCAGTTTGCTTTCAATGCATCGGAGGAGAATAATTATCTCCCGCATAATTACGACAAGAACAGTGTAGTTTACACAGGAACACATGATAACGATACCATTGCCGGCTGGTTTGAAATCGCGCCTGAATGCGATAGGAAAAAGGTAATTGATTATTTGAATCTTGGCGAAACCACGGATGCCAAAACAGTGGCAGGAGCCATGCTGCGAGCCGCAATGGCTTCTGTGGCCAACTTCGCAATTTTCCCGATGCAGGATGTATTGGGCCTAGACAATCAGGCAAGGTTTAACACACCCGGAACTCTTGGTGATAACTGGATGTGGCGGGCGCCTGAAACATCTTTCAGTGACGAAAGAGCCGAATATTTAAGGAAGCTCTGTGAAATCTACGGAAGATTGAATTACTCGCGGGACACAAAAGGGGAAAACAGTGGCGCAGATTACTAACCCCTCGCTGCGCAACAAAACTATCTACTCGGTGTATGTGCGCAATCACTCCAAAACCGGAGATTTTGAAGGACTTATAGCAGACCTTGAACGTATTTCCAATCTGGGTGTCGACATAATATGGCTTTTACCCATTTATCCAATCGGAGCTGAGAAACGCAAGGGCACCCTGGGCAGTCCCTATGCAATTAGTAACCATCGGGCAATTAATCCAGAATTTGGCACTATGGATGATTTCTCAAATTTTATTGAGGCGGCTCACGGGCGTGGTTTAGCGGTAATCATTGATATTGTTTTCAACCATACCTCAGCCGATTCTCTTATGAGGAAGGCTAATCCAAATTGGTTTTGGAAAAATTCGAACGGGGTGCCTGGCAGCAGAATTGATGAATGGAGCGATGTAATAGAACTTGATTACTCAATTAAAGAGCTTTGGAATTATCAAATCGAAACTCTGAAAGATTGGATTATGCACGGAGTCGACGGTTTCCGCTGCGATGTGGCACCGTTGATTCCTCTGCCTTTCTGGTTTGATGCCCGTGATGCCTGCTCCCAGATAAAGCCTGATACAATCTGGATTGCGGAAGCCGTTGAAAGTTCATTCATTCATGCCGTTCGGCGCATGGGATTTGATTGTTTAAGCGACTGCGAGCTCCTGGAAGTATTTGATTTGTCCTATGATTACGATGTGTATCCGGATTGGATTAGCCTTATATACGGCGCAATAGATTTGAAACATTATGTAGATCGACTAAGAATTCAGGAATCCACTCATAGAGAATCGGATCTTAAGCTGCGCTTTCTCGAGAATCATGATCAAAGCAGGGCGAGCAAGTTATTTGCAACTGCTTCGTTTGATAGGCACATAACTTCCACAATATCATCTCAGGTTCAAGGCTCAAGCCACGCGGGGTATATACAAAGCACTCTGGCAGCCTGGACCGCTTTTAGCCTGTTTCAAAAGGGTACTACGCTAATTTATGCGGGCCAGGAATATATGGCCAGCCACCAACCCAGTCTATTTAACCGAGATCCGATTGATTGGTTGACAAAGAGTGATGTCAATTGCATAAAACATCATAGCCTTTTAATACAGTTTATTGCACTCAAGAAATCGGGTATCGTTCGAGACGGATACTTCTGGTATCCTCCAGCCCCCGCGGGTTACATAGCGGCAGCCTACGAACGACGAGATTCAAACACCAGTCTAATCGGCCTGCGTATCGGAGTTTTCAACGTAGAGGCCCAGCCTTCTTGCAAATTCAATATAGGCACACATTGGGGCGAGTTGCGACTGGATGCAGTATTTCACAACCCGCTTGACAACTCGAAATCGGTCCTCGACAGAGGCATACTTGCTATAGATGATCAGATAACCATTCTGGATTGGGGTTTAATCGATTAAACCTTATGACATTGCACATGCGACTAGTTGACGCAGTAGAGCACTGCGTTTTGAGAACCTGGGATGGATGAGTCAATTTGGTGACAGGAACAGCCTCAATGAGAATGAAATGGAAATTCGTGAAAGAATTATGTGAACAATCGTTTGAATGACAGTGATATCATCGTGGTTCTGGCGTCGCCTCAAGTGATTGTGGCCAGTGGGATGAGAAAACAAGACTTATCAGGGGAATTGGGTTCCAATTCTTCGATGACAGAAGTACTTTCAACTTGAGTTGGCCGACAAAGCTTCTGTCCTGTATTGTAATTCGGAATGAGAGGACTCGAACCTCTGATCTCCTGCTCCCAAAGCAGGCGCCCTGGCCGCTAGGCTACATTCCGAACTGACTCGCATTCTATGCGATTCATGGAGGGGTGTCAATTAACCAGGGGGCGTGTGAGCTCCCCGATGAAACTCCTTTGAGGATTGTGCAAGTTTTCGACTTGGTTTACAGTCAAACATCAGAGATGTATTTTTGTCTCTTCACAATTTTACTACGCCCCCAAGGGGATACGTTGTGTTCCGGGGGCATTCTTGATGATGGGATGTGTTGCGGTGAGATTGGCGGAGGCAGTGAAAACGAAATTCGTTATGGATGCTTCAGGGCCTTATACTTTGGAACTTCATCTAAATGAATTGATTAGGCGCTTGAATAGTGAGTATCCGAACTGGCGTCCTCCATTAAACTACAGAAACCCGTATGAACTTTTTGTAGCCGTTTCTCTCTCGGCTCAGACAACTGATGTGGCTGTGAACAGGGTTACTCCCAGTCTTTTCAGGCTCTATCCCAGTTCGCGGGAATTGGCAAGTGCCGATATTCGGGAACTGGAAAAAATCATTCATCCGTTGGGCTTTTTCAGGCAGAAGGCTGGAAATTTAGTTCGTGGGGCAAAAAGAATGGTGAAGGAATATGGAGGCGAATTGCCACAGGAAATGGATAGGTTAACTTCGCTTTCTGGAATTGGAAGGAAGAGCGCAAATGTTATTAGATCGCACATTTGGGGACTTCCGGGGATAATTGTGGATACACATTTTGGGCGGGTTTGCAGGCGGCTTGGTTTAACAGAAGAGAAAAATCCGGTTAAGATTGAGAGAGAGATCGGCGCAATCGTTCCCGAGAAGTGTCATATCGATTTCTCGATGACGGTCAATTTCCATGGCCGTAAATATTGTATGTCCAGGAGGCCCAACTGCTATGCCTGCCCGCTTAGCGATATCTGTCCCCGCCACGGGCTGTAAGTTCAAAGTGGTGGAGCCGAGCTAAGCCTTATCGCCGCCTCTCATTCTTCTAGTCGCCTATGCTTCCTGGTGCGGTAGTTCCGTTTTCCTGAATCCAGCGTGTGAGCTTCGAAAATCTTTCAGCCGTATCCTGGCTTATTGCGTGTTCGATTTGACAGGCCTGGTACTCGGCGCTATCGCCCTCAAGCCCAAGCGCCAACTTAAAGAAGCTAACCAGTATTTCATGCCTTCGCAAAATCGCCTGAGCCAAAGTGAGCCCCTTGGGTGTCAGATTGATGAAGGAATTTTTTTCGTATTCCACCAGAGCGCGGCTTTTCAGGGTTTTCAGGGCACCGGTTACCGAAGGCATCTGAACCGATAGTTCATGGGCGATATCCTTTACCCTTGCAACTCGATTTTTTTTCTCCAACAGCAGAATTGTTTCCAGATAATCCTCCATACTTGGGGAAAGGCCTTCTTGTTGATTCATTTGGAGTTCAGGGTAGCAGATTAGTAGAAACTAAGCAATATCCCATCCCATATTGAACGCGCCAGCGGCTCTCCGCAACCTCCGCTTCCAAATAGACACCCAATAAACCGAGTGATGCCAGGGCCGGTTGGCTAGATATTCGATTTCCCAACAGATTAGCATCAAGGCTTTCCATCCTCCAATTTCATCAATGTTGATTTCTGACACACTCGAGAAGGGTTTTTCTCCGCATTCATCCATACACAGAAGCGGCAATCCCAAACACAGTGGAAGCGCTGGGGTATCTTCATATACTGAAGTTTGCGTTTCGTGCTTTTGTCCACTCTCACTCAGTTTTTGTCGCAGATTTTCGAACCAACCGTTGGAATTCACCGGCAGAATGAGCCATCTGCTAGACTTATCCAGCATCAAACGTTTTCCCACTTCAATCGCTGTCTCACATAAGGGCATCAACCCTGCTACCGGTGCTTTGGGGCGCTCGGTGCACACCAGGATTGGAACCATTGGCTCCATCGGCCACGTGGCTACCTTACTTGTTCGCTCCTCTCCGCATTCTCCAATATCATCGGCCTCTGAATACCCGTACACTCCTCTCTTTGCATCACCGTTGCCGGTTTTTCCGATGAAATCTCTTACAAGCTTACGGAAAAAGTGCGAAACTTTGTCAGGTACTCCAAGTCCAACAATATAAGCACGCACATTCGCTGACTCGCAACTTAAGTCCATGCTAAACTTATACACTGAAAACAGTACAAAAGGACAAGAAAATGAAAGTCAAGGTGCGGAAAGTAGTTAACGATATCGTGGAAATCATAAAATTCTGGGATGGAGTGCAAACTGTAATTCTCCAGCATTTCGCCGAAAAAGATACATACGATCCCAATTTCTCAATCACACTTGATGTTTTTCGAGATTCCAAAATTCCCGGTAAAAATGAGCGAGCAGCCATCTTTCCCGGTATACGTTATTTCGAAACCTCTTCAAGCAAAGAAAAGGATCGGTTTCTAATGGAAGATTTACCGGTTCGTATATCTTACAAGGACACTGGCCGAGTTGACAGTATACTTGAATTAACGTACGACGATCGCTGGCTTTCCAAAGAACGAGGCACCTATCTCTTTCATCGCATTTCCACTGGAACCGTGGTTTGGTCTAAGTCTAACTGGATTGATAAAGTTTTAGAAAAACTCGATAATCTTCCCGAGGTTCTTTGGGCTAATTGGATTGAATCCTGTCATCATCGTATCGATCATTTTCTGGGCGATCTTGGAGCCGCGTGTTTGAAGAACGATCTCCTCTATTTCCGTCTTTCACTCTCGGGTTTCCTGCGGGTGATAGTGGAAAACTTGTTCGCTGTGAATCATATGTTCGAATCAGGACCGCGTGTATTCACTGCTTCTTTGGCCCTTATGGAAACCCTACCGGAGGGATTTGAGGCGAGCTGGGAGAGTTTGCTGAGGGAAGATGAGTCGTTGCCGCCGTATCGCAAGAAAGAAATAGCGGATATATTGGCTCGCGGAGTATTTGCCCTTAGACCGTGAAGCATTGATAGCTCTTCAAGGCTTTACAAATCCATCGTGTTTGAGTTAGCTTTGTCTTGTTTCGAGTTATGTACTGGAAGGTGTGAGATGTCTAGAAAATGCGAGGTTTGCGGCAAAGGCACAGTTTCGGGGAACAATGTGCCCCGCAAGGGCCTTCCAAAGAAGGAGGGTGGTGCGGGCCAGCACATAGGTGTGAAAACAAAACGGCTTTTCAAGCCCAATCTCGTTGAAATCAGGGCAAACGGCGGGGGTAGACGGATGAAAGTATGCACTCGCTGTCTTAAAACCGGAAAGGTGTTTTAGGCTAAACCCACCTTACCGTTCAAATACCACAAACTAAAACTTCACAGGGGTTATTTCAGCACCTGTGTCGCACGTGATGTCTCACATTGCACATTCGCTCTCTTTCGGGCGTATTCTTTTCAGGTGTTCAAGTACCTTCCGGTTTGAGGGATTTTATGTCTCCAGGCAACTTAATGGAAACGAGGATGATGCTGGAGCTCTTCCTTCAAGACAGAAATATTGCGGAAAGAGGAGTCTCAGATGGATAGATGAGTGATACGTGCGATTGAGATAGCGGTGACTTGAAACCGAAAGCCACGGCTCGTGAAGTCAACGGTGGTAATAGTTTCATCTCATTCAATGTGCAAAGGTATGAGCACCAAACTTTCAAGCTGATTCATGGTGTCTAAAAAAAAGTTATCGTCTGTGAAGAATCAATTCTTGAACTATCCGTTTCTATGTTTCAGATTGCATCTTTGTTCCGTCAAGCGTGTTTCTTCATCATCATTTGTGCTTCCAGTCTCCATACCGTTATAATGTCAACAATATTGAACAGAGGCGCATTGCCAGGAAACAAAGGAATCGCAGGTTTAACAAGTAATCCTTACATTGATACACAAAGCAATAAACCTCATAATGAACCGGAGTGCAGGAATTAATCTTTATACTTCTCATTCTGGAAAGAGGTTGCAATGAGCATTGTCAGTCTTATCTCGAAAATACCTAAGGTGGAGATTCATATTCATCTTGAAGCTGTGGCGAGTATTAAAACCTTGTTGAAACTCAATAGGAAGTATGGAGTACTGAAAAACATAGAAAATGAAAACGAATTCAGTAACTACATTTTTGTGGAAACACTTTCTGAGATGATTAGCAATTTCTTTGATTTGCAAAAGCTTTTCCGAAATCTTGAGGACTATGCGTTCTTAGCGGAAGATGTACTGGAGTACATGATTGAAAATCGAGTTGACTATCTCGAAGGATTTATTTCCCCGTCTATGGTGAAAAATCTTGGATTTGTTGCGGTACAAGATTTTTATGCGATATGGGATCAGAACGTCCGGGAAATTGAGAGCTTATACAACAAGAAGATACGACTTATAGTTGATCTCTCCAGGTCATTTGGACCTGAGAATGCGATGGATAATCTCAACACTGTGAAAAGCTATATCAGAAGTAATCCTGAAACAGCGATAATCGGACTTGGTTTGGGTGGATTGGAAATTGGAAATCCTGCAAGGGACTATTATGAGGTATTCAAAAAGGCAAAGGATACTGGTTTTCATTTAGTAGCTCATGCGGGTGAAGAAGTGGGTCCGGAATCAATAGTGGAAGCTCTTGATTTATGCTTTGCTGAGCGTATAGGGCATGGCACAAGCGCAATATACGATGAAGATGTAATGAAGATGCTGAGAGACAGGGATATTCCTCTCGAAATTTGTGTTACGAGCAATGTATTCACAAAGAAATACGTGTCTGAGTTTTCTAATCATCCTATCGGCAAGTTCATCGAATATGGCATCCCCGTAACTGTGAATACAGACGATCCGGTTTTATTCGGAACCAATCTTAACCGCGAGTATACAGATATCAGCACTTATTGTGGATTGGATGATGAGACAATCATTAAGTTGTTGAAGAACAACGTTGACTACTCCTTTATGCCGGATGATCAAAAACGGGAATTCTGGCAAACAAAAGCATCTCCTCTAATTGCAAATCAATGACTGGAACTTAATCGAGGGAGAGGTTGAAGTGAACTTGAGGTTTTGTTCGAGATATCAGTCATATATCGGATTTTGCCTCTGTAGTGACAGACGGGAGTGCATTTCAAATACGGAGAAAGCGGTTTTTTGGAAATCTACCTGCAGACATCGAAGCCGGGGGAGTGCAGGAGCGGGCTAGTATAGCTTGCCTTTAAAGGGCCAGCGAGATTTGACTTTGATTTTTTTCATTTGAATAAGGCTGGTGATTGCTTCTTCGACATCTTCCAACTCCCAGCCGCTAAGAGAGCCGAAGCCGCGAGTTGTTTGGAGAGCGGAGCGAAGTATTTCTGCGGAACGGCGGCCCACCAGAATTCGTGACAATTTACCCTTACTGAAACGGAGGCGATTCCATTTTATCGCCCGGATTATAGTTTTTTCCTCTGGGGGTTCTGTGCGCGATTGGCCACTGCACACATCGCAACCACTGCAGTCCTGGGCCTTGATGCCTAACGAGGTGAGAAGTATCGTTCGGCGGCAGCTATGAATCGAAGAGACATAGTTTATCATCCCCCGTTGGCGGAGATGAATGACTGCTTGCGGATTTATGGGAGCTTCTCGAGAGCCTGTGAGGGCAATTTGCGATTGTGTATTTGCTTCTTCCACGGAATTCTGTTCCCTCAGGCTCCTTTCCGGGTTTTCCATTCCAGCGGGTTTTTCCCTCTCCTGACCTGTGGAATAGTTTAGATTCACCGATTCTTCTATTTTGATTTTACTGCCCCTGTGCCAAATCAGCCATGCATTTGCGCCTTTGCCATCGCGAGATGCTCGGCCGGACTCCTGTAGATAGGCCTCGACTGAAGGGGGTTGGGAGAGGTGGATGATAGTGCGTATGTTGGGCTTGTCTACGCCCATTCCATAAGCACAGGTGGCGCAGAGTATCCCATCATCGCTGTTTAAAAACCAGGCTTCAATTTGTAGTTTTTCCTCGCGAGTTAAGCCTGCGTGGTAGAAACGTATTTCCTGACTGCAAAGTCGATTTCGCAACAGGCGCGCTGAGTTCATGACAGAGGAGCGGGTTGGACCAAAAACTATTAGGGGTTTAGACTCGCTGCGAATCAGGCGTTCCAGGACATGATTGGGGCTAAGAGAGGGAATCACGCCATATTTTATTGCGGGTCTATCAGGGTTTGCTAAGGCATTTTGTGAAGGTTCGCCGTTAAACAGTAGCTGTGTTATCCTATCGCGGATATGTGGGCCCGCGGTAGCTGTGAGAGCGAGCACTACAGGTGGATTCCACTGCTCAACAAGCTTACCTATTTCCGCACAGGCGGGCCGGAAGCTTTCTCCCCATTGACTGACAGTGTGGGTTTCATCGATAACAAGGAATTTAGGTTTGAGTTCCCCGAGACGCTTGGCGACCGACGAACTTTGCAGAATTTCCGGATTGGCTATAACTATTGAAATTTGTCCACTTTCAAGGGCGGTCCATCCGGTTCTGCGCTCTCTCTGACTGAGCCCCCCGCGGAGGGTTACGGAATCCACACCGACATCATCAAGGCGCCTTTTTTGATCTGTCATAAGCGATAGCAGCGGGAATACGGCAACAGTCAACTCACCGGATAAAACGGCTGGAAGCATCCAGCACAAGCTTTTCCCGGCGCCCGTTGGTAGCACCGCAATCTGTCGAAGGCTTTCAGGGCCGTCCAGCGTATTTTCTGTGCTTTGTCCCCCGCTGTGAACCAGCATGGCATCCAGTACGTTTGCAATGATTAGGCGTTGCCAAGGGAAAGGGGTTGTTATGCCGAAAACGTTCTGGCAAGTACTGATAACAGGATCTTCATGCTCTGTCAGTGTCATATTTTCGTTTACATGTTCCAGGGTCGTAATACTTCAAAGTTGCCGCGATATCGACAATTCCACGGTTTTCTTGTTGACCTAAGGAATATGATTCTGCTATTCTGAATTTTGAATATAAAAATGAATAGACCGTTTATCTATTTTGTTTCTCTATCGTTACTTATGGGACTAGTGATGTACTTTCTCCTGTTCATCATTGAGTTCGAGCTTTCCCCTCTCGCGGAAACGGGAGTGATGGATCTTCGAGATCATGATTTCGAGGCAGATGGTTTAGTTAGACTGGTTGGAGAATGGGCGTTCTACTGGAATCAAATTGTTAGCAGGGAAACTTACGATTCAATTATCGCCCAGACTCCCGATTTATACACGTCTGTTCCATCCTATTGGGATGAGTTAAAACGCGTTGATCACACAATTGAGCCGCGAGGGGTGGCTACTTACAAACTCACGATTCTCAAGAATTTTGAGGATGAAGGTGATATTCTCGCGATTAAAACTCATAACATAACGCCAAATGCGGACATCTACATTGACGGCAAAAGAATCAGTGAAATCGGTGATGTAGATACGAATCCCGAAAAATCCGTTGCAGGAAATAGGACTGTCCTTATGCCTGTTGCAGCGGGCGGCGATTCGATGACTATCACAATCAGTATTTCCAACTATCATAACATTAATGCCGGGTTAAACCGCTGGATTTGTTTTGGCCTTTATGAAGATTTATTAGCTGCCCGAGAAAAATATCTTGCCGTCGATTCAGTTTTTCTTGGGGGTCTGTTTCTAATGATCCTATATCAGTTCTCAGTTCTGATACTGAGTAAGAAGCGTCTTGCCCCGCTGTACTTAGGTTTTCTTGGTGTGTTTGCTTTACTTTTCGCGGGATTGAAAAGTCAGATGGCTCTGTTAACTATATTTCCAAATTGGGGTGGCGAGGTGAGGACTAAAATCATTTTCTTCGCACTTTCCCTGGTTGGCCCAGTCTTCACTTTATATTGCTTCAATCTTTATCCAAGATATTTTCATTCAAAACTCAACCGAATCGTTTTGCCCATAGCACTTGCAATGGCAATATTGGTTGTTTCTACTCCGATGGTGATTTATTCTCAATTTATACTTCCGCTGCAACTTATTACGGCCAGCTTCATTGCTTATACGATTTTCATGTTAGTCCGGGCTCTTTACAGAACTAAGAAATATCTGATTATGCTTTCGCTTTTCGGTGTGGAGTTTTTTATCTTCAGCGTCATTCTCGGGATTGTTGATAATAAAACTCAAACGGTTTTTCAGTCTATCGCCAGTGCGTTTTTCGTATTCAGTGTCTACCACACCGTGCTCGAAGCAAAAATATTCTCTAATGCTCTTGTTCAAATCGACAAGCTGTCCACAGAGCGAAACAAGCTTGAGAGTCAAAATATCGATTTCTTCACTCAAGCTTTCATTGATAAGGACACAGGTATGCATAATAAGGTGCTACTGAAGAACTTCTTGCGGTCTAAGTGGAGTGCCGACACATTGAATGCTCAGCACTCCATGTCGATGATTATGATAGATGTTGATTATTTCAAGTTTTACAAGAGAACTTATGGGCATAAACGAAGCGAAAATGTGATGAGTCAATTGGGTCAAATTGTGTCTCAAGGTGCAACTGATATGAACTCTCATGTGTCGGCTCGATACGGTGAGGATGTTTTTGCAGTGGTAATGATGGATACTGATGAATTCAGTCTATACCGCAGTGCCGATAGATTCCGAGCTATGGTTGAATCAAAGAGCATTGCACATAGTTTCGCTGGGAATTCGAAGATTCTGACTGTCAGTGTAGGTTGTGCCACTATTATACCCTCTAGAGACAATGATCCGGGGACACTTATCGATCAGGCCGCCAAAGCGTTGATGCTCGCCAAGAAGAATGGTCGAAATCGAACTGAAATTATTGAGGTATAGATTATCATGCGTAGTGCATACCCTGCGCAAATTCGACATAGAGCAACTCCGATTCGGCAATGAAGCCTGGCAGTGGGGGGAAATAATCAGTCTAGTTTCTCATGAGCAAGGCAATTAATTGTGTGTCGACCGCGGCCCGGCATACCTTCATACCATCAGAATCAGCACCAATGGGTTCAGGCGAGTGAGTTGTATATTGTTGGTTAGTTCTCCAGTTTTTCCGTTGTTGTACGATGTTAAACCATATTGAGGTTTAGCTAAGCAGGTCCACGATTCGCTCAAGTGCTTCCCGGACGTTCTCCGCACTGTTGAATGCACTGATTCTTATATAACCCTGGCCCATTTTGCCGAAGCCGCTTCCAGGGGTTATAACTACATCGGCTCCTTTCAGTATTTTGTCAAAAGTCGACCAGGAATCTTCATTAGTTTTTATCCAAACATAGGGGCTGTTTACCCCTCCCCAGTATTGATATCCGAGCGAGTTCATCGCATCGAGAATAATTCGGGCATTGGCCAGGTAAGAATCAATGTTCGCCTTGATTTCTCTCCTTCCCTCGGCTGAATATACTGCAAGCGCGGCCTTTTGCACTGGATAAGATACTCCGTTAAATTTAGTTGAGTGTCTGCGATTCCACATATTTTGGAGTTTGATACCGTTGATTTCTATGGCGCCAGGCACTACGGTGTATGCACATCGAACTCCAGTGAAACCGGCTGTTTTTGAGAAACTGCGAAATTCAACAGCGCATTTATCGGCACCTGGGATTTCGTATACGCTCCTGGGTGTATTCGTATCAGTAATGAAGGCCTCGTATGCGGAATCATACAGTATTATTGCCCCTTGGCTTAGCGCCCATTGAATCCAGTCGCCAAGCTGTTCTCTGTTTGCTGTGGCTCCAGTGGGATTGTTCGGAAAGCAAAGATAGACCAACTCGGCCGGGTTATTCACTAGTTCCCCGGGAGAAGGAACAAAACCGTTACTTTCGTTACCCTCAAGGTAGATTAGGCCTTGATAGCGGCCATTTTGTGCAAATCCTGTTCGACCGGCCATTACATTGGTATCGGCATAAACCGGATATACCGGATCCGGCAGGGCAACCTTGATATCGGAAGCAAAGAGTTCCTGGAAATTGCTCGTGTCGCATTTTGCACCATCGGAGATAAATATATCCGAAGCATCAATACAATCACATCCGCGTTCGTGATAATCAGCCTGGGCGATTGCCGCTCGCAGGAAGAGATAACCCTGATCAGGGCCATATCCCTTGAAAGTGGTTTTGCTTGCTTGTTCATCCACGCCCTGATGAAAGGCTTTTATTACTGTTGCTGATAGAGGCTTTGTTACGTCGCCAATTCCCAGCTTTATAAGTTTGCGTTTCGAATTGCCTGCGAGATGCTTGTTCACGCGACGGGCGATTTCCACGAAAAGATAATCGGATTGAAGCTTGTCATAGTTTGGATTTAGCCGAATCATCCAAGTATATTATACGACAGCGTGTGATTGCGGGAAGTTGCCTGCCTTTAGCATGTATTCCTAGATATAGTCGGTTCATTCCTTGTCAGTACGAATGCTTTCAATCTCCAGAGCATAGGTGAGTTTTGTAAGATCGTTTTTATCTAAAAAAAGAATTATGGGCAAACCATTTTTTGGTGTAATGGATATCCGGCTCCTGCTCATTAGGGCGTAATTGGCTATATGATTAAATGGATGAAATTCGGCTTCGCGGCCATGGTGCAGGTATAGGTGAAGTCCATGGTTGTCTGAGATGAGTAAGGGGCGACGATTCCCATAGATTATCAGGAATAAAACCAGAGCGCAACCCAGGCTATATATAATGAAGTCCAATGTTCGGAAATTCGTGATTAAAGGCCGAAGAGCGATACCGAATGGAAGCAAAAAGAGATAATGAACAGCTTGTACAGCAGGATGTTTTCTCAGTATAAGCTTAGCCATCAGATTATGCTAAGTTCTGGAAGGAACTAAGTCTAGGCCCAACCATCGTTCTTCAAGCTCGCAATTTCTCCGATCATATAGAATGAACCGGTAATGAATATCGGGCGTGTATTATCCGCAAGTTTCAAGGTAGTAATCCAGGCCTTTTTGATATTCGGAATCACTTCCACATCCGCACCTTGCGACACGAAGGATTTCGCGACTTCTCTCGGATTGCTCGGTTTGAAGTTTCCTGGTGTGCTAACGATTATTTTTTTGAAAATCGGATTTCTGTTGTTACAAAGGATTCTAGCCATAGATTTGTGGTTTTTTCCTGCAACGCTGCCAAAAAGAAGAACTGGCGAGTCAAATGTGTATCGCGATGTGAGTTGCACGAAACCCTCATAGGCGGCTGCAATCGAGCGAGGAGTATGAGCACCGTCTAAGATGATAGGCGGGTTCACTTTGAGAAATTGAAACCGTCCTGGAAGAGATAATTGCTCGATGGCGGTGATACCCGCAGTGTATCTAGTTCCGTCAAAATCCAGAGAGGGTTCCAGGCTTCGTGCAACGAGCAAGGCTAATGCGGCATTTTCGGCTTGTACATATCCGCCCATGGAAAGATGTATCATCTCGGATGTGGATATTCCGACAGGAATTCGGTTTATTGCAGAGGCTGGCGGAACGGTTTTGAGTCCCCGCCACTTAAGCTTCCAGGCAAACTTGTTAACCCTGTTGTTGAAGTTTGGCAACTCTTCGATTTTAGCAAGGCGCTCAGCGAGTTCTGTTAGCGACGATTCGGTTTCTCTAGTTCTCAATCGTATGATGTTCTGGGCGGACGCAGGCAGCTTGGCAGTCCAAACTCGCGAAGAAGTTTTTATGATTCCCGCTTTTTCTTTGGCAATTTCATGTATGTGATTCCCAAGAATCTCCGTGTGTTCTCTTTCAATGCTTGTGATTAGCACCGCCTCAGGGTGTTCTATCACATTGGTTGCATCCAATCGTCCGCCCAGGCCTGTTTCAAGTATGGCGTAATCGCAATTGGTATTTTTGAAAAGAAGAAAAGCGAAAAGTGTGAGAAGTTCAAACGTTGTAGTTTTTCCGGTGCCGGGCAGCTTGCCATTGATATCAGTGAGATTTTCAAGTAATTGGCGTGCAGTTTCCAAGGCGGTTTTTTCAGGAAATTCAGTGCCGATTATTAGAAATCGTTCTCGATAATCAACAAGGTGTGGTGAGCTGTAAATTCCAATACGCGCCCCGGTTGTAGCGAGTAATTTGCCTATGTAGGCTGCGGTAGAGCCTTTCCCCTTGGAGCCGGCAATGTGGATTTTCCTGAATTCTTCTTGCGGATTTCCAAAGTGATCGCATAACCTACGCATTCGATCTAAGCGATATATCCGATTCGGATTACCAGGTGGGAACCCTCTTTCCAGATTTGTGCAGCTTTCGAAAATTTCGAATGCTTCGTCTAAGGTTTGAATCATTTCTTTTATCGGTTTTTTTCTGTTGGCTCCCATTCGTCTAAGGCACGCTGGTGTGCTGGAAATCCCTCATACTCCGCAAGCAGAGAGGAATGGGGCCGAAGTTTGTTAAGAGCATCGCTTGTCAAATAGACTACGCTGGATCGTTTTTTGAAATCTCGCACGGAGACACCAGACCAGGTTCGTGCGCTGCCGCCCGTGGGCAGAATTGCATTTGTTCCCACAGAATAGTTTGCCACCGAAAACGGCACGTTGTCGCCAAGGAGTATTTCACCGGCATTGGAGATTAGACTGAGAGTTTCGAAGGGTTTGGAGGTGCGAATTTGGAGATGCTCTGTAGCGAATTGGTTTACAATATCTATACCTTCTTCAATGGTTTCCACTATCAGTATTCCACCGTAGCCGGATAGAACATGATTTACATATGTACGTCTTGGTTCAGGCAAAGCGCCACTAAAAACAACTAGGTATTTCCGCACCCGTTCTGCTAATTCAGTTGAATTTGTAATCAGGAGTGCCGCAGAGTCTGAACCGTGTTCGGCTTCGACAAGTAGATTTCTTGCGATATCTTTGGCATCGGGGCTTGAATCAGCAAGAATGATTGATTCTGATGGACCGGCCGGCAGCCCGCAGTCAAGTGTATCACTTAAGATTTTTTTTGCCGCGGCCACGTACTTATTTCCAGGTCCGATACATTTGTCTACCTTCTCTACAGACTCGGTACCATAGGCCAGGGCTGACCAGGCTTGAGCACCACCCATGGCATATGACTTCTGAACTCCGCAAAGCTCCGCTGTATATAGGCAGGCCGGATCAATACGGCCGGTTGAATCCGGTGGGCTCGCAACGGCCATGTGTTTAACACCGGCTATCATGGCTGGCACGGCCATCATGTAGAGCATCGAAGGGAAACTACCCCTACCACGAGGAACATAGAATGCCACCGATTCAATTGGGACAGTTCTTTCGCCTGCCATAATCCCGCGACGCAGTTCCTTCCAAAAAATACCATCTGGTTCTTGATGGGAATGAAATCTTCTAACATTTTCAATCGAATAATCAATTGCGTCTTTGAGTTTTTGGGAAATCTGTGTTCGTGCTTCCTCGAAGTGGTACTTCGGCACGAGAATGGGAGTATCTAGTGAAGTTCCATCAAATCGATGATTCAGTTCCTTAATCGCGGTGTCACCCCTTTCTCGTACATCAAGAATGATGCTCGCGACAGCATCGCTGACATCAGCGATATCAAATTTGGATCTTGACAGCAATTTTGCCCTTTCATCGCGGTTTAGTTCAGACCATCTGCGAGTATTGATTGTCATTATAAAATCTCCGGAAGTTAACACCAATTTCAGACAATTTGTTTAGTCTTTCATGAAGAGGGGAGCATTGCTATCTTCACCATTCTCCAGGTTCAGCGTGTCTGAGGCAAATGTTTCAATCACCTTTACGAACTCCTCGACATTCTCAAACTGCCGATAAACCGAGGCAAAGCGAACGTAGGCAACTTTATCAATCTTAAAAAGCTTATCAAGAACCAGTTCGCCTATAGTTTCGCTGCGAATCTCGTGAGTAGAGCGACTCATCAGAGTCGCCTCATCTTCAATTGTATGTAGCAGGTCTTCGATGCTTGAGTGGGATACAGTTCTTTTTACGATAGCGCGATATATGCTATGTTCAATTTTCTTTAAATCGAATTTTTCTCTGCTGCCAGTTTTTTTAATGACAGTGAGCGGAACCTCTTCGATTGTTTCATAGGAAGTAAATCTATATTCGCAATGGTTGCATTCCCGTCTACGGCGAATAGATGTACCACTTGGATTCTGTCTTGACTCAATAACTCTGTTGCCTGCGTTCCTACACAAGGGACATTTCATTCAGTTTCCTCCCATTATAAACTCCATGTATTGTTTGTTTAATTGATCCCCCCGCAAGATAGTCGACGTGCATTGTCTACAACTCTGTTTCTTGATAGACCTTTTTAGTCAATGCAATATCCAGGTCAGGTCGATTTATAAGTTGGGGATCTTCAGGGTTTATCCAGAACCCGTTTATGATTAGCCTGAGCCGTGCATCATTGTTAACAGTGAATTGCAAAGTGATTGGGAAGGGTGGATAGTTGCCGATGAAAATGCTTGCGAGGATTCCCGACGGCTTCATTTCAAAAGGAAAATTCGCACTGTGGAGAGTGAATGGAGAATTGGATTGAAGTGTAGCGACAATCTTTTTCGGATTCTTCTCTCCTTTGATTGTTACGCGGATGGTTCGGCGTCCCAGAAACGTCTGTGTACTTGTTATAACGTCTAAGGGAAGTTCATCAAGTGGAATTTGAATTTTTTCAGTCCTTTGCGAGCCGGCTAACCGATAGGTTTTTTCGTTCACCAGGATGTTTGCTAGACCGATTGGTCCAGGACTAGATACTTGAATGTGACGTTCGCCATTACTCAAATCAATATCGTCAATCAAAGAAACGGGCTGGAGATTATCTCCATCATATGGGCTTAGTCTGATTATCCAGATTAGTGTGATAATGGCGGTAAGGCAGAGGGTAAAAGTCGCAGCCGGTATCAGCATGTTAGTTCGCTTTCTGAAATAATGCAAGTTCCAGTAGTTCAGGCTGGTTATGGCCAGGACTATTGGGAAGAGCAACAACGATATCACTAGGTTTCCGGATATTCGTGAGAGCAACAAAGATTCTATTATGTTTGAATACGGCTCAAGTAATACAAGCCCCACAATGTGTGGAATTACTGACAGTATCAAGAATATGATTTTCAGTTTCATGTTTCTTGTGCTTATAAGTAGCAGAAGACTGACTATGGTCCAAAGTGAATAGGCTGCCACTGTGATATCAAGCGCGATAAAAATCAAAAATGTGAGACTCGCAGCTCCAATGGCGGCATATGAATAGAAATGTGGATTGCGAATCAAAGGAAGTCCATTAGTGACTAGTATGTACATAAGCGACAAGGTTGTTGCTACGGTTAGCTTAAAGAAAACGAACGTTCCAGGCGAATTCTCCCACAACCTGGGGAATTCCGAAAGGAGCAAAGCCATTTCCACAAAAAGGGTTGAAAGAAACAGAAATAGAAACACTATTGCTAACAGTAAAGGTAGAGTCCAGCTGTAGCGGGCAAAACGTTTCATATTAAGCTTTATATTGCGTATCCAAATCAAGATAACGACGACAAAAGCAGCCGATATTGCCAGGAAAACTGTTACGTAGGTACCCTCGCGAACTATGCGGGAGTACATTCTCGACATCGAGCTGATAACCAGGTACGTACTTTCCCAACCTGATGGAATTTCCTCGAAGATGTAATCCAGAGATAGAAGAGCGTTGAGCAAGCGGCGGGTTTGGGCATCGTGTTCATCTATTTCCGCGAATTCCGAACCAGCCAAAGAAATTGTTGGAATTCCGACATCCAGCCAGGTTTCGGGTAAGCTGGTATTGTTCTTCAATCCCAGGCGAGCAACTAAAATATCAGTAAGTCTAAGGGAAAAGGGAATGCTTTCCGATGACAAGGCATCAATCAAACCTTCGACGAACCAGGATGGATTGAGAGTTTTATTACTGCCAATTTCCATATTCCATGTACGGGGATTTTCATCGCTATCAAGATATAGCGCAAAGATATCTTCTCTTTGAGTTAATTCTCTAAGCGCTAGCCGGCTTCCATAGGGATGAAAGTGAGTATCTCCCTTTTCAGCTCCCAGAAATAAGAAAGCAACGGTATTTTTGGGGCGATTGATAGTCAGTTCTTTTGCCATCTCTAGCAGTAGGGCCATTGAAAATGCGCCTCCGTCAATGGGAGTGGCCAGCACATATAGTCCATCCCGTGAACCTGGAATTTGTGCGATGATATTTTCCGAAAACGAATGCCCGCGTTCACCAGAATCGAGGGGTTTGCGCGAATGTGTTATATTCAGATCATCAAGTGTTTTCGCAATATGATCCAATGCGAGACGTTCGGCGACGGTGCCATCGCTTCTTGAGCCAAGTCCAGTAAGATATGCGTAATTCGCTTCGATATCGGGTATCGCTGCAACTTCCGGTAAGACTGTTATCAAAGCAAAAAACGCAACTAAGGTTCGCATCAGAGATTCAGGTTAAGTTAGTATTTGACTCACCGTCAATGAAATTCCAATCGAAACAGCCCTTGTACATTGTTTGAGAACGATTATAAGCAATTCCCTTACAATACATCTCCCCAAATATTGTCTAATCAATTATGATATGGAAACAATCTTGAGTTTGCTAGTGAGATATCATAAAAGTGGATAGGAAATGGCTTTTCTCAAAAAACCTCACATAGAATTAGAAACGAAAGCGATTCTGACAAACGATGGTGTTGGTTTCTTTGTGAACAAGGGATATAAACTCAAAAAAATATCGACTGCCGATGGCGGAATTCAGTTTGGTATCAGATTGGCTAAGATATCTCCCAATTCATTGCAGCGCATGATAAGGATAGGCTACTTCTCCGGTTTGGAAACTTCTCATGTAGAATTTACAACTGTTAGATCGGACTTAATAGACTTATCCAAACTGATTATATTTGCCTTCTTCTACAAAAGATTTGACAAAGAAATATTCGATATTCTAATCAATTCACCGTTGATAAAATTTTGGAATCGGACAAATCCGGGTAAGGCTATAGACGAGAGAACGAAGGTTAATGACAGCAACCTCAAGAGAATATTGCTGAAAAACTCCGATCGACTCAAATCAATTCGCAAAGCCATCACTGCTCCGGTTGTGAAGACTATTGTGTCCGATTCCTCGTTGCTCGCCGATGAGAAGAATGTGATGATATTCCTTAGTGATAGATTTCTAGATAATTCAAGATCTTTTACCTGGTTCATTTTGATGAAATTCTTTTCCGATAAGGAACTTGAACCACTAATTAGAAGAATGAGGGAACGTCTCACATTGTATATCCGTCGCTCGTCGGTTGCCGACTATCTGACTCTATTGCTGACAGAGTTGATGACTAGCGCGGAAACACTGAATATACAGAACTTTGCAAAACGTGACGGGGTTTTCAGAATAAGCTCAGAAGAGCTTTTGCGCGATTCCACAAAACGGAACAGTTTACTCGAAGCCATGAAAGCTGAAAAAAAAGATTTGGTTATTGGCTGGAGGTTTGCCAACCCCCATGCTACATCTATCAACTCCGATGATAAATTGCAACTTGTTGTCTATGGTAGCGAAGTGGACTATCTTGATTTCAAAGAGAAGTTCGATGAGGGCGTGAAATCAGAAAGCAGCATCTCGCTTCAAGAATTCTATCATAACACATCCGTTGGGAATCCGGAATTGGGTTTGCAATATCAGGATTATCTTCGTGAAGCATGTAGTGAGGTTGGATTGCGCTTCACCTCAAAGGTAGGGATGATTCGTGGTGATGTTCCTTCAATCACCCTAACAGTTCGATTTTAATGATGAGATTGAATCCAGATAGCGACTGAACACCGATTATATCCGGGCTCAGTCGGGTATCCAGGATTCTGTGCTCCTGTTTCGCTGATATCGAAGTTTGCTTATGCTTCACGTTTTCGAAATACAGCCAGCCATGAGAGGCGGGTTGAGCGGAGTCCATAGATTAAAAAGAGAACCTTGTCTACACTCCCCATTAATCATCGTTGATACATAGATGAGGATTGCACATCATACACAGCATTGATAATACCCTCGATTAGGTTATGTTGGTACAATTGCTTCCTTGAATTTCCCTGACTTAACAGCCGAGTTGCACTGTTTGCATAGTACAAGCTTCTTCTCATCAATTTCGTATTCGTACAGCAGTTTCACTCCGGTTCGCCTGCACAAAGGACATTTGCCACGGCCGGATTGCGGAGTCTCTGCTTTCAGGGTTTTGCCGCGATGTGCTTTGGACATGCTTAAGTCTCCTTTCGTTTCTGGCAGCAGAATGGTGCCTTCAAGGCAATTCGAATATACAGACTATGACTGGGTAAGGTCAAGTCCGGTTAAGAACCCACATTCTGTTAATCGAAATGGGAATGAACCACTTTTTCGCGTTGTATCTTAAGGAAGCATCTTGTGAGATTACTGTGCTTTAGATTCTCTATATGCTTACAATACTGTGAAATAATTTGAAATAAGGAAGCAAGAATGAACAAGCAGAGAGTGGAAAAGCTAATCCGCAGCCTTCTCATAGAAATTGGAGAAAACCCTGATAGAGAGGGTTTATGCGGCACGCCCCAAAGGGTGACCGAATCGTGGAATTTCTTGAGTTCCGGGTACCGAAGTAATCTGGAGGAGATAGTTCGCGGAGCAGTGTTTAAATCGGATTCAAACAACATGATACTCTGCAAGGATATAGAGGTGTACAGCATTTGCGAACATCATATGCTGCCCTTTTTTGGTACATGCACTATTGGCTACATCTCCAAAGTGAAGATAGTTGGAGTCAGCAAACTTGCGCGAATGGTAAATCACTTCTCGCGGCGTCTACAGCTTCAGGAGCGATTGACGACAGATATTGCAAAGGCTGTTATGCGCCTTGTTGATGCTGATGGCGCTGGGGTTGTTATTAACGCTAAACATATGTGTATGACGATGAGAGGAGTTGAGAAGCAGCATAGCTCAATGACAACAAGTTCAGTTCTTGGAAGTTTTCATTCGGATCCGAGTACTCGCACGGAATTCCTCACTTTGGCAACAAAATGCTGAGATGAAGGACGCTGATTGAAGTTTCCAGCCCAGAAAAGCGCGGATGATTTAGTTGTCCAATGGGGTGAACTGGTCCTTATCCGCGCCGCAAACAGGACATACCCAATCTTCAGGGAGATATTCCCACGCTGTTCCAGGTGGCACCTGGAATTCGGGATCGCCTTCAGCAGGATCGTAGATATAGCCGCAAACATTGCATACATAACTAACCATCATGTTTCACTTCTCCTCCGTTTGTATCATAGAGTTTGGATTCAAGAGCCTGTCTATTTCTTCATCTGGAAATATTGCCGCGTTTTTCACCGTTTCTCTTATAGTTTTTCCAGATTCATAAGCTTGGTGCGCAAGTTCGGCGGCTTTGTCGTAGCCAATTTCAAGAGCCAGTGGTGTAACCAGGGCGAGAGATTGTTCTACCCATTCGGCGGCCCGATTGATATTTGCCTTTATGCCATCAATACAGCGTTCGCCCAGGGCCTTAGCGGCGGCGCCTAGAACTTCCATGGCGCTCAGGCTGCTCCAGGCGATTACAGGATGCATCATGTTTAGCTGCAGAGGGCCGTTTGTGCCGCCTATGCTCACCGTAAGGGCCTGCCCGCGGGCGAACGCCGCGGCTTGGATAACCATTTCCGGGATTACTGGATTTACTTTTCCTGGCATGATCGAGCTTCCGGGTTGAAGGGGTGGTATTGTAATTTCTCCAAGTCCAGAGCGAGGACCGGAGGAAAGCAGTCTAAGATCGTCCGCGATTTTTCCGAGTGAAATGGCAACAGTGTTTACAGCACCCATCAGTTCAACCTGCGCATCCCTACAGGCGATGGCTTCAAAGCGGCTTTTTGCAGTTATAAAGGGTATGCCCGTTTCTTTGACAATGCAGGATATGGCTTCTTCTGCAAATCCTGCTGGGCAGTTTAGGCCTGATCCAACGGCTGTGCCGCCTAGGGCCAGTTCCTCCAAGTGAGGGGAGGCGGCAGCCAGCCTTTTGATTCCTTTGTGGATTTGCTCCCTAAATGCGCCGAATTCTTGGCCGAGTGTCATCGGCACCGCATCCTGAAGGTGGGTTCGGCCCAACTTGATTATCCTCGCAAATTCTTTTTCTTTTACTGCCAGAGAGGATTCCAATACTTCGAGATTTTCGATGAATTCCTTGACGGCTAATCGATTCGCTATATTCAAGGCGGTGGGGATTACATCGTTGGACGACTGTGCCTTGTTTACATGGTCGTTTGGGTGTATGGGTTTGCGAGTGCCCTTTTGCCCGCCGAGGGCTACGTTGGCTCTGTTGGCCAGTACCTCATTCATATTCATGTTGGTACTGGTTCCACTGCCGGTTTGAAACACATCCACCGGGAACTGATCGTCTAGTTTGCCGTCTATTACTTCGGTGGCAGCATTTGAGATTGCAAGGGCAATGTTTTCGTCTAACTCGCCGATTTTTTGATTGCTTATTGCCGCAGATTTTTTTACCAGGGCAAGTGCTTTGATAAATGAGAGGGGTAGATGCAGAGAGGATATGCCAAAATTTCCGACTGCTCTTTGAGTTTGAGCGCCGTACCATGAATCTTCAGGAAGGCGAACTTCGCCCATTGAATCTGATTCATTGCGATATCTCATACACAACTCCTAAAACACCCCGCCGCGGGCTATAAAATCAATCTATACTCTCTGCCGGCCAAGGGCGATCAACTTCGCCGGTATACAACGCCTTGGGGCGGAATAGGCGATTGTCGACACGTTGCTCAAGGATGTGGGCCAGCCATCCGGATGCGCGGGCCATGGCGAAGATAGGTGTGAACAAGCTTGAGGGAATGCCTAGCAGACTGTAGACGGCGCCGGAGAAGAAATCGACATTTGGATAGATAGGTTTGCCCTTTTCTTCCATTCGCTCACGGAACACTTTCTCGATTTCTTCAAGTACTACGAGTTTGCTATTATCATTGTATTTGCTGGAGAGGGTTTGGAGAAATCTCTCCATTATTACGGCACGCGGATCTTTGGCCTTATACACACGATGTCCCATACCCATAATCTTCTGCTTTTTCGCTAGCGCGGCATCAATCCAGGGAGCTGCGTTTTCGACGTTGTCAATGTCTTCAACCATGGTTATCACTTTTTCGTTAGCTCCGCCGTGAAGGCTGCCAAATAAGCTGCCGATTGCGGCCGAGATTGAGCAGTAACAGGTGGATAGGGTTGACGCGACAACCCGGGCGGTAAATGTGGAGGCGTTAAAAGAGTGTTCGGCATGCAGGGTTAAGCATTTGTCCATTATTTCGCCATCTTCACTGTCGGGTTCAGTTCCCTTGAGTTGCCAGAGAAAATTTGCTCCGTGAGATAGATCGTCGCGGGGAGATATGTAATTCAGTCCGTTTCTGAATCTGTGAAAAGCCGCGATAACCGCAGGTAGCTGAGCTATCTGGTGGAGGGTTTGACGGCAATTACAAGTAGGAGAGTGTTCGATTTTATGGTCGATGTAGCCGGAGAGAAAATTGACGATGGTTTGCAATAGCTCCATTGGATGGGAACTTCGTGGGAATTCTTTGATTATATTGAGTATCGGGGGCTTAAGTTCACGATCTTTGCGCATTCTTGCTGTGAACTCTGAAAGCTCCCTGGAGGTGGGTAGCTTGCCATACAGAAGCAGGTACGTAACTTCCTCAAAGGAAGCTTTCTCAACTAAATCGGCTATTCGATATCCGTAGTAGTATAGACGTCCGTTTTCTCCGTCAACTTTGCATATTTTGCTTTCACCCGCGATTACGCCTTCTAGTCCTTTAGCGTAGCTTTTTTCTGCCATATATTCGTCCTCCTGCCTGTTTGTACTTTCATATCTTCCTTATTTTGCTATGTTCTGTGAAGGGGGCGGGCTAGTAGTGACAGGGCCGCCTCCCTGACGGTTTCCGTCAAGGTTGGATGAGCGTGGATAGTGAGGGCGATATCCTCTGCACTTCCACCAAAGGCCATTACGCTAACAATTTCCGCAATAAGCTCAGAGGCATGGGGACCTACTATTACCGCGCCGAGGAGTTTCTCATCGTTTGGACTGCTGAAAAGCTTTACAAAGCCTTGCTGAACGTTAGCGGCGAGAGAACGAGCGTTGGCGGCAAAGGGGAAACTGCCCTTTACATAGGGTGTGGAAGATGTCTTAAGTGATTCTTCGGATTCGCCAACCCAGGCGAGCTCAGGCATCGTGTATACAACGGCTGGTATTGGTCCCGGCCATGGAGGACGAGGTTCCCCCGCAAAAATGGCTGCAAGGGCCAGGGCTTGTTCTTCGGCCTTGTGTGCCAACATGGGATTCCCAATCAAATCGCCAATTGCATACAACCCCGCAACCGAAGTCTCAAAATTGGCGTCCACTTTGATGAAGCGACCATCGGAACTAAGGGCTGGAGCCACATTCGGCGAGAGTGCGGAATTAATAACATTCCGGCGGCCAACGGCCACCAGCACCTTGTCCACCTCAATTAGCTCTTCAGACGATGCAAGTTCGCTCTTCTCAGATTGATTCTGCACTCTGAGCGTAATTTTTTTTGAGCTGGCTTCCGCATCCCCAACTATCGATGAGGTTGCAATGTTTAAGCCCTGTTCTGTCAGAGCTCTATGTAAGACTTTCGCTGCCTGTGAGTCCGCGCCTGGAACAATTTGTCTCATCGCCTCAATTATTGTAACCTCCGTGCCCAGGCGACACCAGATACTCCCAAGTTCCAAACCCACTGCACCCGCTCCAATCACGGCAAGTCGCTTCGGAACTTCCTCAAATGCCAGTGCCCCGGTGGAATCGACAATCCGCTTGCCATCAAAGGGAAGCTGTGTTAAGGGTGTTGGAACACTTCCAGTGGCCAATACGACACGAGGAGAGGATATCTCATCTATTCCATTTTCGCTCTGTATCGATATCTTTCCCGGTGATTTAACAGTAGCTCTACCATGGAATACCTCAACCCCACGTTTTTTCATCAGGGTAGATATTCCGTCGCTTAGCTTCTTCACCACAGCGGCTTTTCGTTCCATCATAGTCTTAAGATTTAAGCTTATCCCCTCTATGTTTAGTCCGTGATCCTTCGCTTCCTGGATGATTCTTGCATAAAATTCACTGGATTCCAAAAGCGTCTTTGAGGGGATGCAACCAATATTGAGACAGGTGCCGCCAAGCATTTTCCGTTCTTCAACCAAAGCGGTTTTCAGATGCCTTCTCGCGCATTCCAGGGCGAGTGAGTATCCACCCGGTCCGCCGCCGATACCAACAACATCATGGGTGTAATCAGACATTCTAAATCTCTAAAAGGAGGCATTCTGGATTCTCAATGCCTCTCTTGATTTCTTTCAAAAAACCCACAGCCTCTTTTCCGTCGATTAGTCGATGATCGTAGCTCAAGGCCAGGTACATCATCGGACGAATGTGCACCTCGTTGTTGATTGCCACCGGTCGATCGACTATCGAGTGCATTCCGAGTATGGCGGTTTGCTTCGGCGCCGGCAGGGGCGTGGAAAGCAGGCTTCCAAAAACGCCTCCATTACTAATGGTGAAGCTGCCACCCATCAAATCATCCGGCATCAGGGTTTTATTAGCTGCACGGACAGAAAAATCTGCAATTTCTCTTTCTATTTCGCCAAATCCCCTGGTTTGGACATTGCGTACCACTGGGGTTATCAAACCCCTTGGAGTTGAAACCGCCACGCTGATGTTTATGCGTTCCCGGTACACTACTTCGTCGCCGTCGATATAGGCATTGAGTTCAGGAAATGAATTCAATGCTGCCGCCGAAGCCTTGAGGAAGAAGCTCATGAACCCAAGCTTAACGCCGTGTTTTTTCTGAAAAGCATCCTTATAGCGCCCGCGCATGGTCTTGATTGCGCTCATATCTGCCTCATTGAAAGTTGTCAAAAGAACAAGCTCCGACTGTGTTTTAGTCAAATTTGCCGCGATTATCTTTCGAATCCTGCTCAGTGCTTTGCGATGTTCACCTGTGTCAGCTTTTTCAATTTGGCCAATAGTTTCAGCAGGCTCGACAATGCGTAATTGTGAGTTCTCGCGCTTTCGGACTTGGCCCGCAGATTCGAAATTATCATGGACTTCCAGTGGATTATCGCCGGAACTTGCGGCGATGACGTCGGACTTGGTAATGAGTCTGTCACGACCGCTTCCAGAAATCCTGCTTATATCAGTACCACTTCTTGAGGCTTCAGCTTTTGCTGATGGACTTCTCTTCACTAAGTGCGTTGCGTTTTCCTTGTCAACCCCGTTCAAACTCGCTTGTTTTGCATCGGGTTTCCATTTCTGACCCTCACCTGTGTTAATCACACCCAGCACCTGATTGATTGCAACGTCAGTTCCCTCGGACACGGCAATATTGAGAGTTCCAGTAGCCGGAGCTGTTATATCAATGGTGGTTTTATCAGTTTCAAGCTCGCATAGTGCCTGGCCTTCAATTACGGTCGATCCATTCTTTACTGACCAGTTGGCCAGCAGTCCTTCGGAGATTGATTCCCCAAGCGCAGGCACCCTAATTTCCACTTTGTTCATTTCTTACTCCCGTCGCTGTTTGATCCAAAGGTTTGCACAATTAGGTTAGATAATTCTTCTTCGTGTTTTCCATGAGAGCCGCTCGCGGGACTGGCCGATTCCGGTCTACCAGCGTAGCACCAGGATTCGCCGCTGATATCGAATAAACGCTGAGCTAAGAAATTCCATGCACCCCGGTTTGCTGGTTCCTCTTGGGCCCATATGAGATGTTTGGCTTCGGGGCTCTTTCCGATTAGATTTCGCAGAGTCTCTTCAGGGAAGGGATAAATCTGTTCAAGTCGAATTATTCTCGTTCTACTGGCGGGTGATTGCGGATTCTCAGCAATAAGCTCTCTACGTTTAGACACTAAATCATACCAGAGATGTCCGCAGCAGATGACGAGTCTCTCCACCTCATCTGGACGCTCCGGGTCGTCGAGGACTGTCTGAAAGTTTTCAGTGCAGAAATCAGCGATGGGAGATCGGGCACCGGGGTGTCGAAGAAGGCTCTTCGGAGTCATTATTATCAGAGGTTTTCGGAATTTCTGAATTTGTTGCTTACGGAGTACATGAAAATACTGGGCCGGTGTGCTCAGATTGACAACTTGCATGTTATTTTCTGCACACAACGAGAGATATCGCTCGAGATAGGCATTTGAATGCTCCGGTCCCTGTCCCTCGTAGGAATGGGGGAGCAGTAACACCAATCCACTATGCCGCGCCCATTTTGATTCACCGGCACTGATGAACTGGTCTACTATCACCTGCGCCCCATTGGCAAAGTCTCCAAACTGAGCCTCCCAGAGAACAAGAATTTCGGGCATTGCGAGGGAATAGCCGTATTCGAATCCAAGGATGGAGAACTCGGAAAGAGGGCTGTCGTACACGCTGAATTTGGCGTTTCCTCTAGCTAACTGGCTAAGTGGGGTATATTGTTCAGGAGTCTTCGAGGACACATCCCACCATACCGCGTGCCGCTGGCTGAAAGTACCTCTGCCGCAGTCTTCACCCGAGAGACGCACAGATTGGCCTTCGCTTAGAAGAGAACCGAACGCCAAACTCTCTGCAAAAGACCAATCGATGCCGACATCGGTTTCAATCATCTTGTGGCGATTTTTCACGAAGCGTCCCAGCTTGGGATGAAGCTCAAAACCATGGGGAATTTCAATGAGTTTTGCGGCGATCCTTCTAAGTTCCTTCTCCGGTACGCCTGTGTGGGGGAAAACGAAACTGTAATCGCGTTTTATTTTGGACCAATTGCCCGCCAATGTTTGGAATCCGTGATAGTCGGTTAACTTTTTCGCCTTCTCCCGGGCTTCTTTCAGCTCCTCTACATAGTTTTTCCTGAAATCTTCCTGCTCTTTTTTCGTGAATATACCGTTTTTATCCAGTATGTCGCCGAATATAGTGGAAACGGTATCATGCTTACGGATTAACTCGTACATAATCGGATGAGTGAAGGAAGGTTCATCTGCCTCATTGTGGCCCAGTCGTCGATATCCAACTATATCCACTACAACATCCTGACCAAACTTCTGTCGCCATCTCAATGCCAACTCTATGGCACGGATTACAGCCGGAGGTTCATCGGCGTTTACGTGGAGTATTGGAACCGGCATCACCTTTGCGATATCAGTGGCGAAAAAAGTCGATCTGGAGTCTGAGCTGGCAGTCGTGAAACCTATTTGGTTATTTGCGATTATGTGAATGGTGCCGCCTGTCCTATAGCCTCTGAGTTGAGAAATATTGAAGGTTTCGGCCACGATGCCCTGGCCGGAAAAAGCAGCGTCTCCGTGTACGAGTACGGGAAGAATCAGCTTACGAGTTTCATCTTTTTTCAATCGCTGTGTGCCTCTTGCCTTGCCTTGAACCACAGGATCTACGGCCTCCAAGTGGCTTGGATTTGAAACCAGACTGATGTGAATTGTCCGCCCATCGTCAATTTCAAAGTCGGTGCTCTGTCCTATATGGTATTTGACATCACCAGCACCGCCATAGGTATGAGGAAAATAGAATCCTTCGAACATCGCAAATATTTCGGTGGCGGGTTTTAACATCGCATTGGTTAAGACATTGAGTCGTCCACGGTGAGTCATACCGATTACGATATCCTTTATGTTGCGTCTAGTCGCCTGAGTGAAAAGATAGCGCAGAGCAGGAATCAATACATCTGTTCCCTCCAGGCTGAATCGCTTCTGCCCGATGAATCGAGAATGAATAAAGGTTTCGAATTCCTCTGTTCGAATTAGATCGCGCTGCCAGCACCTCAGTTCCTCGTTTTCCCACGTTTTCAAGGTATCTTGATTCTCAATCTGTTGTATTAGCCACCGTCTCATGGGCCTATTTCTGATATGAATGATTTCGGAGCCCATGGGGCCGGTATAAACCCGATTCATCCGATGAATAATCTCACGCAAAGTGGCCCGGGGAGGATTGAAAGATGCTGGCGCGGTGAAAATCTCTTCCATCTCGGCATCACCCAACCCGTATGTGGATGGTTCTAATTCTTTCCTGATTCCTTGCTGAGTTATCCAGGCGTATCTGAGATTTGGCGGCATATATGAGCCAAGTGGATTGATAGCGGCGTAAAGATGACCGAGTTCACGATAGCTTTCCACCAATGTGTCGACCTGATGCTGACGATTCTTGTTTTCGCTGATGGTGCCGACCTTCTCTGTATCAGCTTCGAGAATCTTTTCCCACTCTGATAGATTCTCACTATTCTCAAATAAATTCTCCAGCCAAAGTGTGTTTGATCCAGATAGGAATTCGCGCACTACTGCCTCTCCAGTTGTCTTGCGACTAAACCTGGGATTTCGCTTGGTGTATCCGCCACCGCAACATTTGCGGCCTTGAAAGCTGCCACCTTGGCTGCTGCGGTTCCCTGTCCGCCAGATATGATGGCGCCAGCATGCCCCATTCGCTTCCCTTCCGGAGCTGAGCGCCCAGATACAAAAGCAACAACGGGTTTTTTCATTTTTCTTCTGATGAAATCGGCAGCTCTTTCTTCGGAATCACCACCAATTTCTCCAATTAGAACAACAGCATCTGTATTCTTATCGGCTTCGAATAGCTCCAGAAGTTCTATGTAGTCAGTTCCAATTATAGGATCGCCTCCGATGCCAATACAGGTGGATTGGCCCATATCAGCATTGCTTAGGCAATTTACTACCTCGTAGGTTAGGGTGCCAGATCGACTGATTACTCCAATACTACCCCGTCGGTGAATGGGAGCCGGCATGATACCTATCTTACACTCTCCAGGACTAATCAAACCAGGGCAATTCGGGCCGATTAGAACCCCCGATCGAGAGCGAACCAGGTGGTATATCTTAACCATGTCTAGCACAGGCACACCTTCTGTAATGCATACAATGAGCGGAATACTGGCATCTGAGGCCTCGATTATGGCCGATGAGGCAAACTTGGCGGGTACGAATATCACGCTTGCATTTGCACCGGTGGTTTCTTTCGCCTCTGACACACTGTCGAATATTGGAATTGTGTCCAATTTCAATCCACCCTTACCAGGGGTTATACCGCCGACAATGTTGGTTCCATCCTCCTTCATTTTTCTCGTATGAAATGAACCGTCGCGTCCGGTTGCTCCTTGAACTATCACTCTTGTATTCTTGTCTACCAGTATGCTCATGAGACTCCTCGAGCCGCTCTTATAACCTTCCTTACTGCATCATCCAAATCGTATATGGCATCAAGTCCAGCTTCCTTGAGAATGGCTCTTCCTTCTTTTTCGTTGGTACCTACCAGGCGTATGATTAGTGGTACGTCAATGTCCAGTTTTTTTCGCGCCATTAACAGGCCATTGGCAATATCGTCGCAGCGAGTTATTCCACCAAAAATGTTTATTAAAATGGCCTTAATTCTGTTATTTCTTAGGATTATGCCTAATGCATCCACCGCTTTTTGAGGATTTGAACTACCGCCAACATCCAGGAAATTGGCGGCCTTTCCTCCGTGGAGTTCTATCAGATCCAAAGTGGCCATTGCCAATCCGGCGCCATTCACCATACAGCCTATATCTCCATCCAGGCTCACAAAACTCAAACCCTTAGTCCTGGCTTCCAGCTCGTCGGGACTGCTTTCTTCAGGGTTTCTCAGGGCTTCTATTTCCGGATGCTTGAATAGGGCGTTATCGTCGAAATTTATTTTGCTGTCAAGCGCCAGCATTTTTCCGCCGGGTGTTAGAGCGTAGGGATTGATTTCAACTAAAGAGGCGTCGTTTTCCAAGAAGAGGGAATATAGATTCTTGATGGTTGAGATAGCCTGCCTGCGCAATCCTTCCAAGGAGATGGAATTGGCCAGGAAGGAATCCAAAGTTGCTCCATCGATGCCCTTGTGAGGATGCAGAGTTAACCTATGAATCGCGCTGGGATTGATTTCGGCCAATTCTTCAATATCGACGCCGCCCTGATCTGTCAGCATTAGCGTAATACCCTGTCGGGATCGGTCCAGAATCAACCCCAAATAATATTCTTTCTCAATTGACGCGGAATCACAAACTAGCATTTTGTCTACGCGATATCCCCCTATCTCAAGTCCCGAAATGACTGCTGCCTTAGCTTCCACTTCTTCCGGAGAATTAGCGAGTTTTACACCCCCCGCCTTTCCGCGTCCGCCGACTAGCACCTGTGCCTTTACGACAACTTGTTTCCATGCCATTGATGCCTCGCGAGCTTCCTTGGCGTTCGAAACCAATTTGTAGTCGTTCACCGGAATATTATAGGTTTTAAACAAATCGCGCGCTTGGTATTCGTGAACTTTCATGTTTTGTTCTCCAATTCATTTCTGATGGCCCTCTTTAAAAGGTTTATCAACTTGGTAACTTTGATGCCCTTCGGACAAACCTTGGTGCAGTTGAAATGATTCTTGCAGGACCACACGGCATCTGGATGATTGAGAATTTTTAGACGATCCGGAAGTCCCTTGTCGCGGCTATCGAAGACGAATCTTGCCGCGGTTACCAGGGCCGCCGGACCAATGAAATTCTGCTTGGCTGCAAGGACAGGGCATGCCGAATAACATGCCCCGCAGTTAATACACTTTGTAGCCTCATCAATCAAGTTTCTGGCTTCGGGTGATTGAATATATTCCGCGGAGTCTGGCGGGGCTTCCCTGGGTTTCAGAAAGGGTTCGACGGAACGAAATTTCATGAGAAATTCGGTTTGATCCACCATTAAATCCTTTTGAATCTTCATGTTGTTTAGAGGGTCTATGGTAATTGTGTCGCCGTCATTCTCCACCACCTCGCCTATCAAAGTTTTGCAAGCGAGACGCTCCTTACCGGATATCCGCATCGCATCAGAACCGCAGACACCATGTGCGCAGGACTTTCGAAATGCCAAGGTGCCATCAACATTTCTAGATATGTACATGAGCGCATCTAGAATCCGATCGGTGGGCTGAACTTCCACGCTGTAGGTTTGGCGTCGACTATCATTTGAATACTCAGGATTGTGACGGTATATATCCAGCCTTACATTCATCTGGTTTCCTCCTTCATGGGTTTCAAGGATTTCCGCTCGGCAAAGAGGGGGAAGTGGAGATTGGCTTCTAATACAGCCTGGGTTTTGGTTCCCATTTACTCACGTCCACCTGCTTTGAATCCAATCTGATACTGTCTCCATCCAGGTAACTCAAAGTGTGTTTTAGCCACTTATCGTCATCCCTATCCGGATAGTCTTCCCTTGAATGGGCTCCCCGACTTTCGGTTCGAACCAGCGCCGCAGACGTGGTATGAAGGGCAAGATCCAATAAGTTTTCAAGTTCAAGTATGGATGAAATTTCACTGTTGAAATTGACGTCTCTATCTTGACCGCCAATTTCAGAGTAGGTATTTCTAAGCTGCGTTATATCTTCTATCGCCTTTTCCATGGATTTACCATTTCTGTAAACACCAACGTTCGCCGTCATAGTTTTTTTCATGGATTCATATATGCTGCCGGAGTGCCTTCCGCCTTCTTTCAACTTGGCGATTCGTTTTCTCCAATGCTTGATTTTGTATTCTGCATCCGAACTGGGCTTAGCCGCTTCCGATCCGCAAGCAAAATTTGCCATGCTCTGTCCTGCTCTTCTTCCAAACACCAACAGTTCAACCAGGCTGTTTGTCCCCAGTCTGTTTGCTCCGTGAACCGACACGCATGCACATTCGCCGGCGGAGTATAATCCCTCCCAAATTCTTTTTCCATCCGTAACTCTGCCGTCGATATCGGTGGGTATTCCTCCCATCGCGTAATGAGCGGTTGGTTGAACTGGCATCGCTTCAACGGCGGGATCCACTCCGAGGTAGGTTCGACAGAAATCGGCAATATCGGGAATTTTTGTTTCAACGGTTTCCCTGCCCAGGTGACTCGCATCGAGATTTACCCAGTCGTCCATTTTTTTGTCTCCCCTAATCCCATTTCCCGCGTTTATTTCAGTCATAATGGCTCGGCTCACCATATCTCGCGGAGCGAGATCCATCAGGGTGGGCGCATACCTTTGCATGAAGCGTTCACCGTTTCGATTCAGCAGTATACCGCCCTCTCCGCGAACGCCCTCGGTGATAAGTATTCCCATATTCCTGATACCAGTTGGGTGGAATTGGAAGAATTCCATGTCCATAAGCGGCACTCCGGCTCGTGATAGCAGAGCGGGTCCGTCACCGGTATTCGCAATGGCGTTCGAGGTTACCTTGAACATTCTGCCGAAGCCGCCAGTTGCGAAAAGTGCGGACTTCGCACGCACATGATGCAATTCGCCTGTGCTCAATTCGAGTACGATAAGGCCGGTTAATCTAGTTCCCTCCAGGAGTACGTCGATTACCTGCCATTCGTAGTGGAATACAACATTGTTTTTTATGCACTGTTGGTACAGAGTTTGGAGTATCATGTGGCCGGTGCGATCAGCCGCATAGCAGGATCTTCGAACCGCAGCGGCGCCAAATTCACGGGTATGGCCTCCGAAACGTCTTTGATCGATTTTGCCTTCCGGAGTGCGGTTGAATGGGAGTCCGCGATTCTCCAAATCGTATACGGCGCGAGGCGCATCATCGGCTAAAATGAACGCCGCATTCTGATCAACCAGATAGTCGCCGCCTTTAACGGTATCGAAGGCATGCCATTCGGGTCTGTCTTTTTCTACATTGCACAACGCCGCTCCAATACCTCCCTGCGCCGCGCCAGTATGACTTCGTTGGGGATATAACTTGGTGATAACCGCGGTTTTTCCAGCGCCGGAAGCCTCAAGTGCTGCATATAGTCCAGCTCCTCCAGACCCGACAATCACTACATCGTATTCAATGAGCATGGACCATCTCCCTGATTTCTTTTCTGTAAATCTCTTAGTACATATGTGAGAATGCCGCCGTTTTCCCAGTAATCCATTTCCGTCTCTGTATCAATTCGACAGCGCACTAGTATCTTGATTTCTTTCCTGGCGGCTGTTTTAGCCACTACTGTCAACTTGCAGCCGGGGTTGAGATTTTTTAAACCAGTAATTGAGTATTCTTCTGTGCCATCAAGGCTCAGGGAACTGGCCGAAGTTCCGCCTTGAAATTCGAGGGGCAAAATGCCCATGCCAATTAGGTTCGAGCGATGAATTCTTTCGTAACTCTGTGCGATAACGACTCTTACGCCCAAAAGCATGGGTCCCTTGGCTGCCCAGTCTCTGCTCGAACCGGCACCATACTCTTTCCCGCTTAGCACAATGAGAGGTACACCCTTTTCCCGCCAATTCTCCGCGACATCGAAGATAGTGGCAATTTGGCCGTTGGAATCCCTGGTATATCCGCCTTCTTTCTGATCTGCCATGGCGTTTTTTATTCGGATATTCGCGAAAGTACCTCTCATCATAACTTCGTGGTTGCCGCGGCGACTACCAAACGAATTGAAATCTTTGGGCATGACGCTTTTTCCCGCGAGGTAGCTTCCTGCTGGTCCATCGCGAGGAATGCTTCCGGCGGGCGATATATGATCGGTGGTAGTTGAATCGGGAAGAATGGCCAGGCAGCGGGCGCCTATGATATCGTTCTTTTCAGTCTTAGTTAAATCGTCGAAAAATGGAACCCTCCGTATATAGGTGCTATCTGGCTCCCATTCATAGCATATGCCTGATGGAGCCTCGAGAGTCTGCCATTGCCTGGGTCCAACGAATACATCAGAGTAAGCTTCCCTAAACAGTTTTGGTGTGAGATATGTGCCGAGGGCTATCTTTATTTCTTCGGGTGACGGCCAGATATCCCTTAGGTAGACCGGTTCCCCGTTCTTATCCTGAGCGATTGGCTCCTTCTCAAAATCTATGAATATGGTGCCGGCAAGCGCATAGGCAACCACCAAGGGTGGTGAGGCCAAATAACTTGCTTTTGAATCTGGATGCACGCGGCCTTCAAAATTTCTGTTCCCTGAGAGGACGTTAACGGTAACAAGTTCTGCGGAATTTATTGCTTCCCTTATTGCCGATGGAATCGGGCCTGAATTTCCGATGCACGTAGTACACCCATAGCCAATAAGCTGAAAGCCTTGAGCATTGAGATAGGTGGTGAGACCTGATTTTTCCAGGTATGAGGTAACCACCTGGCTGCCCGGGGCAAACGAGGTTTTTACCCAGGGTTTCGATTTGATACCTCTTTCAAAGGCCTTCTTCGCTAATAGTCCGGCCGCAATGAGAACTGAAGGATTTGAGGTGTTGGTGCAGCTGGTTATGGCCGCAATTACCACATCTCCATGCTTGAGTTCGTGATCCATGCTCTCAATGGGGGACGATGCTGTAAGCTTTGCTATTCCATATAAACTGCCTAAGGCCTGGCGAAAATTTCCTGACACTTCGTTTAGGGGGCTAAGATCGTGGGGACGACTAGGACCAGCCATCGCCGGGAATACTTTGCCCATATCGAGACTGAGCACTTTGCTATAATCCGCTGGAGCAGCATCATTGCGCCAAAGCCCTTGAGTCTTGGCATAGGCCTCCACCAAGGCCACCTGATCGGGTTCACGCCCAGTGAGCTTCAGATAGGAGATTAGTTCGTCGTCGATGGGGAAAAAGCCACAAGTGGCGCCGTATTCAGGTGCCATATTGCTGATTGTGGCCCTGTCGGCTAGCGATAACGAATCAAGACCCTTCCCAAAGAACTCAACAAATTTGCCTACCACACCCTCGGTTCGAAGTATCTTGACTACACGTAGAACAAGGTCGGTTGCGGTGCAACCAGGCGGCAATTCGCCATCCAGGCGGATGCCAAGTACCTCCGGTATCAACATTGTTATCGGTTGCCCTAGCATTGCGGCCTCCGCCTCAATTCCGCCGACACCCCAACCCAAAATCCCCATAGCGTTCACCATAGTTGTATGGCTGTCCGTACCTACCACTGTATCAGGATAGACAAGAACTTCACTCTCTTCAGTTCGCGACCAAACTACTTTTGCGAGGTACTCAAGATTAACCTGGTGAATTATCCCCGTACTTGGGGGAACAACGCGAAAGTTCTTAAAAGCGATTTGCCCCCATTTCAAAAATCTGTAACGCTCCAGATTGCGCTCAAATTCCAGATTTATATTGAGATTGAAAGCTTCGTCATTTGCGTAATAGTCGGCCGTTATAGAATGATCGATGACAAGATCAACAGGAATTTGGGGATTGATTTTCAGTACATCTCCGCCAAAGTCAGCGAGTGCATCTCGCATAGCGGCAAGATCTACCAGGGCTGGCACACCTGTAAAATCTTGCATCACTATCCGTGCAGGATGGTAGGCAATTTCCCGATTAGGAATTTTATCGGATTTCCACGCTGCCAGGGCTCGAACATCTTCAGCACTCACTACGCCCTTGGCTTGATGTCGAATAAGGTTTTCCAGAAGAATTTTGAGTGAAACGGGAAGTTTGCTGATATTGATACCTTCGGATTTCGAATATTCCTGGATATCACAGTATCTGTACTTCCTACTCCCCACCTGTAATTGCCCTGTAGTCATTCTAAGACTCGCTAGGAATATATTCCTGCCAATAATGGATTAATTCTCGATATGTATCAAGGGCGATCTGAGAATCAATTCCGCGAATTTTGAATCTACTCAGTTCTCTTCCTATCCTGGTAGGTGATTGTCCAATCCCACATCATCATGAACTTCGGATATATCCTTGTCAAAGGCCTCTGGCTTGTCTGCAAATCTGATTAAATTTTTGTGGCTATCGGGGAATCTTCACATAAAGAGCGGGAGTTGTTCTATTTCCAACACTTCCGCAACTTCAAGTTAATTTGCTGGCACCTGGCTCTTTCTAGCGCCGTGCGCGTCAATACCGCACATATAACCAGGGCTAAATACAATTAACGTTGACCGCTATTATTTTTCGCATATGCAGCCCAGTTATAAATGAATGATGTGAGAATAAGGAACATAGATGCTTCAGGGCAAGTATACGCTCTGAGTGAATTCATTTTGCCCTTGAGAAATTTGAGTTCTCGTAAACACGTGAAGTGATGATGGGCCCTCAAGGGCCGTGACGGTTTTTTTAAAGCTCCTTAGAACTATTGTGTCGGAAAACTCATCGTTATATTTGGAAGGGTTTGCTATGAGTATTGAACTGTGACAAAGAGGAGTGGCTCGCGAAATGAGTTACATCATGTCTCCTATCTTTTTTAAGAGATTCATCCGATGGCGCGAGTCTGCTTCTGCTTGCTCGAAAAGAGTTTCAGCTTCGCTGGGATTCGTTTTTCGAAGAGCGGTATAGCGTCGCTCGCCGCGGATGAATTCCTGAAATCCCAGTGACGGTTCCTTAGATTCCCACTGGAACCTGCTGCCTTCTTCCAATCGGGGGTCAAAGCGAAACAGAGGCCAATATCCGGATTCCACGGCTCGTTTCATTTCCACCTGGCTCATTGACATGTCAATGCCATGGGTGATGCAGGTGGCATAGGCAAAGATTACTGAGGAACCAGGATAGGACTCTGCCTCCATCATCGCTTTCTGTGCTTGGGCGCGGTTTGCTCCAAGAGATATGGATGCAACATAGACGTGGCCGTAGTTCATGCACATAAAGGGCATATTTTTCTTGGGCAATTTTTTGCCGCTGCTGGCAAATTTTGCCACGGCGCCGATGGGAGTAGATTTTGATGCCTGACCTCCGGTGTTGGAATAAACCTCGGTGTCAATTACCAGTATATTGACGTTCTTTCCGAGTGCTATCACATGGTCCAGCCCACTGTATCCGATATCATATGCCCAACCATCGCCACCTATTATCCAAATCGATTTGTCAACGAAATAATCCTGGAGTTCGATAATCGTCGTTATGGTTTCAGAAGCCGCGCCCTTTGCCGATGATTTCGCGGTTGGCAAAAGATTTTGAACTACTCGCTGGTGGTTTTTGGCCTCCTGATCAGTTTTGTTGAAAATTTCCAGAGCCTTTTTCAGTGCGGCGCTGAGTTCAGGAGTAGTGCCTATTCTGAGTATCTCTTCCACCTTCACTTTGAGAAGAGCACGGTTGTTATCCACTGCCAGGCGAATGCCAAAACCATATTCAGCATTGTCTTCAAACAAGCTGTTCCCCCAAGCTGGCCCCAGGCCCTCGCTATTCTTACAGTAGGGTATGGTTGGAAAAGTGCCGCCATAAATTGAGGAACAACCTGTTGCATTTGCGGCTATCATTCTGTCTCCCGCAATTTGGCTCATCATTTTTACATATGGGGTTTCGCCGCAGCCCGCGCAAGCGCCGGAGAATTCGAAGAGCGGCTGCTTGAATTGGAGTCCTTTTACCGAGGTGTCAGGACTGCCGTCCAAAACATCTTCGGGAAGGGAAGAAAAGAATTTTTCATTCATATTCTCACCAGCTTCCCTTTCCGCCTCTATGGGACTCCATTCGAGTGCCTTGTTCTTGGCGGGGCAGATTGCCAGGCAAACGCCGCAGGCCTGGCAGTCCTCGATATATACTTGAAGCCTGTAACGAAGTTCCCTCTCGTTTTTTGTCTTGGATTTCAGAGTTGTAAAGGTTTCCGGAGCTCCATCGAGATTTCCAGGGGCTATTTGCTTCGCGCGAATTGCAGCATGAGGACAAGATTGAACGCACTGGTTACATTGGATACAATTCACCTCTATCCATTTGGGTACTCGGGGAGCCACTCCCCTTTTTTCAAGCTGGGTGGTGCCTATTGGCAGAGTGCCATCGAAGGACATTTTGCTAACCGGAATGTTGTCTCCTTTCAATGTCATGGTTGGAAGTATAACGTCCCTCGCAAAGGCACCAGCGTCTTCTCGAATCAGCACGGGAGCTACATAGGAATTCGCTACGGTCGTCTCAGGAACATCCACCTCAATTAGTTTTTCACTGCTTTTATCAACCGCGTTCCAATTCATTCTTACAATATCTTCACCCTTGTTGGAGAACGATTTTTTTATGGCGTTCTTCATCAGCCCAATGGCTTCCTGTTCCGGAAGAATTCCAGCGATTTTGAAGAAGCAGACCTGCATTACCGTGTTGATCCTTTTACCAAGCCCAACCTCCCTGGCAATTTTCAGGGCGTCGATGACAAACAATCTGATTTTTCTTTCAATAATAATCTTCTGTTCCTTCACTGTCAGACTGGCGAATACCTTATCAACGGGTACTTTTGAATTGAGCAGAAAAGTTCCCCCTTCCTTCAGCGGGCCGAGCATATCGTAGCGACCGATATAAGCTGGGTTGTGACAGGCGACAAAATCGGCTCTTTCTATCAGCCAGGGCATATTGACAGCACTCTTGCCGAATCTGAGATGGCTGGTGGTAATCCCACCCGACTTTTTTGAATCGTATACGAAGTAGGCCTGAGCATTCATGTCGGTATTGTCGCCTATTATCTTGATTGAGTTCTTATTTGCCCCAACCGTACCGTCAGAACCCAACCCCCAAAACATACAGCTTACAACATCATCTGGGACAACGCGCAGTTCGTCTGTTATTTCCAGTGAAAGGTTGGTGACATCGTCGTTGATTCCAACCGTGAAATCATGAGTGCATTTCGCATCGAGATGGTCAAAAATTGCCTTGACGTGGCTCGGGGTGAATTCTTTAGACGACAGGCCATAGCGTCCTCCGATTATTTTGATATCTTTTTGTGCCAGGGAGGTGGCGACATCCATGTACAAAGGCTCGCCAATGGAACCGGGTTCCTTGGTGCGATCAAGCACCGCGATTTTTTTGCAACTATCCGGCAGAACCGCAGTCAGGTGTTTTACGCTAAAGGGGCGATAGAGTCTAACCTTGATACCACCCACCTTTTCCCCCCTTAGATTGAGAACCCTGACGGCATGATCGATGGTATCGCATCCAGAGCCCATTGCAATTATCACTTTCTCTGCTACCGGATCGCCAACATAATCAAATAGTTGGTATGTACGCTTAGTAATGGCGCCAACCTTGTCCATATACTCCTGTACTATCCCCGGCAGTGCATCATAGTACTTGTTGACTGTCTCTCTGCCTTGGAAATAAACATCCGGGTTCTGAGCAGCCACCCTGGCCACCGGTTTTTCCGGGCGCATTGCTCTGTTGCGGAAACGCGCGATGTATTCGGGTTCAATTAAACGCTTGATAGTATCGCAGGTGATTTCCTCAATTTTTTGAATCTCGTGGCTTGTTCTGAATCCGTCAAAGAAATTTAAGAAGGGAATCTGGCCTTTAAGCGTAGAAAGATGGCTTACCAGCGCGAGATCCATAGTCTCCTGGACATTGTTCACAGCCATTAGAGCGTAGCCCGTATTTCGAGTTCCCATCACATCTGAATGATCGCCAAAAATCGAAAGGGACTGGGCAGCGAGTGATCTTGCGGATACGTGGAATACAGTTGGTAACATCTCACCGGCAATCTTGTGCATATTGGGAATCATCAGCAGAAGCCCCTGACTGGCTGTAAAGGTGGTGGTCATTGCGCCTCCCGAAAGCGCCCCGTGGACGGCGCCGGCGGCTCCGGCTTCGCTTTGCATTTCAATGACATCCACGCTTTTTCCAAACAAGTTCTTCAAGCCAATACTCGCCCAAGCGTCCGCATATTCTCCCATCGGAGACGATGGTGTTATCGGAAAAATAGCTGCCACCTCACTGAAGGCGTAGGCTATATGCGCCGCGGCGCCATTGCCGTCGATAGTAATCATCTTCTTCTTTATGTCTGACATGTATTTTCCTAGTTTTCAAGTTTTCTTGCCAACATTCATCATATCTGCGGCGGGTGCGGAATTCAAGGGCGATCCATAGTATCGGGTGGGAAAAGCGCGGGGAGGGACGAGAATTGTGGCTCCAAGGGTTGTCACTGAAATAAATCGGATAATCGTTCAAGCGTGATAGTGGTATCGCGTTTTGCATTTGGATGCTAGAATTGAGTGCTTATTGAATACTATCCCCGTATAATATTGAGTTATTGGTGAGTGCAATCTGTCTAATCTTGAATTCCCCTGACATAGAAGGCGCGATTCTACAAGTGGAAGAGAATCGCCAGTATATCAATCTTGCCGAACTGCGGGTGGATTTGCTCAAACCATCTGAGCGCACCAGGGCAGCCGAACTGCCGGAGAAGGTCCAGATACCCTTGATTCTGACAATTCGTCTCGCAGAAGACGGGGGGCGATGGGGAATCAATGGTGAGAGCGAAGCCGAGCGGATAAATTTGTTTTTAGCCTTGTTGAATTCCGCGCCCTGGAGTTTTGTAGATATCGAAGGGAATCATCCGCTAACGGAAGTGCGCAGGGCTGCCGAGGCAGTCGGAGCCAAAATAATTCGATCTGTACATGATTTCAGCGATAATCTGCTATCCGGTCCAGTGCCTGTCTTGACAGATTTAATCTCTAGACTGGGAGCGGAAGGCAGTATCCTTAAAATAGCCGCAAATTGCGCCGATAGTGCGGCACTGCTTAACCTTGCTCGCGCCGCTGCAGCCACAAAATTTCTGGATAAGAAAATACTTATAGCCATGGGCGAATATGGAAGTCCTTCCCGGATTCTATCGCAGCGGCATGGTTCCCTCTGGACCTATGCAACCTCACTTAGAGAAATGAAGTCACAACCAGGTCAATTACAGCCCAAAACTCTCGAAAAGCTCTATCGATTTCGCAAGATAGACAAATCCACCCCTCTGTTTGCAGTGGTAGGAAACCCCATCGCTCACAGTAAATCTCCTGTAATTCACAATCGGTGGCTTCAGGATTTGGATGTGGAGGGAACCTATATTCCTATTCGCACAGACAACCTCGCTGGCACTCTGGAAACATGCGATATCTGGGATATCAGTGGATTATCAGTAACCATACCGCATAAGGAAGTGGCATTGACCCTCGCCGATTCCGCTAGCAACTTGGCTCAAAAAACAGGCTCCGCTAATACGCTGATAAAAACCTCCGGTGGTTGGCGAGCGGAAAATACAGATGCAGAAGGATTTCTTCAATCTCTAAAGGAGGGTATGGGCACCAGTTCAGAAGAGACGTTATTTGGCAGAAAGGCGTTAATAATAGGCGCCGGAGGTGCTGCCCGAGCCGTAGCCCATGTTCTCTGCAATGTCGGGATGAAACTGACAATATTGAATCGGAGCATCGACAAGGCCCGAACACTGGCCGAGGAGTGTAAGGCTGAATGGGGCCCTTTGGATAAGAAAGCATTGCCCAAATTGGCATCAGGAATCTTTCTTGCAGTTCAAACCACAAGCCTGGGTATGCCGCCAAACGAGAGAATCGATCCCATCCCCTGGTGGAATCCGGTCGGCTGCTCATTTGTATACGATGTGATTTATGGATCCAGTGAAACTCCTTTTCTTAGAAGGGCCCAGGTTGCCGGCTGCCAAACCATCAGCGGTCTTGCCATGTTCAAAGCTCAGGCCCGGCTCCAGTTCCAACTATTCACAGGAATTGTTCCCCCTTCCCCAGTGTAATTTTCACTTCCAACGCTGATTTCTATGGTTGAGGCCCGGATAATACCCCTCATGATGGGCTGTCTCTTAAAAATCGAAAACGACATCAAGTAAGCCACGAAAGTACCGCAACTACAAGCAACGGCAGCTTCGGACTGCAAAGCTGTTCCTAAAGAATAGGAAGCTTATATCAATTGGTACAAGTAAGTAGGGAATCGAAAATGCCGGTCTCCTCAATAATCTGTCAATTGGCTCTCAATTGGCATTTTTCGCCTGGGCATAACTCTTTAGGTTTTAAGCGAAAGGAAATTGTGCATTAATCCACTGCCCATTCAGAAAGAACAGTGTATCATCTCTCCTAGAGCTATCAATGCCCTGTTTACTGAATTTAAGTAGGTATCGCATCGGATTAGAGACTCATGCAGCAATGAGTGGTGCAAAGATGGAATTGTCAAATTTCCAGGCGAGAGTTAAAGATTCCCACTCGATTTGGAATAAGGATTGTGCGATCGAAAATGAAAAGACCGCTAATCATCGGACATCGAGGAGCTCCGGAATTTGCCATTGAGAATACAGAATCCTCGTTTAAGGCTGCCCTGGCCGCCGGGGTTGATGTAATTGAAACCGATCTTCGTCTAAGTGCCGATGGTTACTTGTTAGTTGCCCATGATGCTGATTTATCCAGGCTGGGCGGTCCCCCAAAGCCGATTGCGCAGTGCAAAAAGGCTGAATTAACAAAGATACTCCTTCGGGATGGCGCGGATAGAACCGCAAAACCTCTGTTTATGGAGGACGCTCTCAATATGTTTCCGAATGCCCGTTTCAATGTGGATTTGAAGGATTCGGGCAAGGATATAGTTCGTGCCTGGGTGAGTTTACTTATGAAGAGTAATGCTGGCATTCGATGCGTAACCGCCTCGTTTCGAGATAGAACGGTTAATCTCTTTTCCAGGATGTGTAAACACGCACCCATATCCATGGCTTGCCTTGGCGCGGCGGCCATTGTTTTGCTTTCGTTTTTTGGAATTATACGCTGTCCTAAGAGGAACGAAAAATACTTGCAGGTGCCGGAACAGATCGGTCCGATTCGAGTATTGACAGAGAAGCGCATGAGGAAACTGCAAAAACGAGGTTGGGAAGTACATGTTTGGACGGTTGACAATGAAGAGGATATGTGCAGGTTCATAAAATGGGGAATTGATGGTATAATAACAAACCGGCCGTCTTTGCTAAAGAAATTGCTTGAATCATAGGAAGAGTATGGGTAGGTGAAAGAGAAAGATATTCCAAACGTTTGTCACCTCGACGCCCTGGATTCACTGACCATGAATTCCCTTGATTTCTCGAGGGTCCGGGCCCAGGAAAGGGGAAGAGTGTAGTACACATCCGTCGATGAACTCATCGAAACAAGGAGAATTGCCTCACGATGACTCGCGGATTCGTCTTATCGATGAGACTGAAAAAATTGTTCCTTGGCTTAATGAAGAGCGTTTTACTTGTATCTTTTTGAGGATATCGATGCCGAAGATTGAAGTGCCTTTACGAGGAGGCCCCTTCTCATCGTTTGGGATAAGCTGAATGAATTCAATTTGGAGGATTCAATTCCCAACACTTTTTTGAAAAGGCGGGGACGGTGAGCAGCCTCATATCTCAAGATGTGGCGCGGATGGACAGACTTTTGTGAGGTGGCTAGTCACACTGAACGCAACCTGCTGGTCTAGATCAGCAATGGAATTGTTATGAGAGAACGAGTTTATTCACAGGCAATGAGAAATGAGTTGAGTAGTTTGATGAAGCTTGCAACCAACCGTGAAGCAGAGAAACGTCTTAATAAAATTTCCACGGTGATACGCCGTTGGAAGAGAAATAAGAGTTCAGCCAGGCGAGTGCTCGATGAAATTCATAGCTTATCAGCATCCACCCACGACACATGGACTTCCGGAGTGGATCCTGGAATTCCTATTGCTCATGCGCTTGTCGCGGGTTACTTGCAAAGGGAGGATATATCGGATAGCACCTGGAAGATGATAGAAGCTCTTGTCACTTTGGCGGGAATTTGATTTCCCTCCTTATCTTGCTGGCATGAACATCCTATAATGAGTGAAGAATGTGAGTTCTTATGAGTTGGTGAACCTTTTTGAGAATGAATCCTCATGCCGCGATTATGAGGAAACGTGAAGCTTTTATGGCGTATCTTCTATTCTGAGAAACAAAATCTGGAGTTTGCTCTGCGTGAAGTCATGTTTTGCTAATACCGTTTTGATAAAGAACCGATAAAGTCTGAACAGACTGTTTTTATGATCGAAAAACGAGGAGTACTTTGGAGGCCATGAATCCACTTCGAGTATATAAGCAAACGGGTGTAAAAACTGCTTCAGGCGGAAGACTGATAGTTATGCTCTATGATGAGTGTATCAAGCAGCTCAGAAGCGCGTGTAGGGAGCTTGATGCACAGCATCCGAAGCTGGACTTGGCACATAATGCAATTGTAAAGGCCCAGGATATTCTGGCGGAGCTTATGATTTCTCTTGATTTTGAAAAGGGAGGGGATATTGCGCAAAATCTTTTTCGTCTTTACATGTACTTCAATCAGAAATTGGTTGATGCCAATCTCTCCAAGAAGAGTTCTAATCTGAAGGAAGTTTGCAGCCATATGACTACCCTCAGAGAGGCCTGGGATTCTGTTGAAATTACTGCCGGCGCTCGGGAAACTCGGGAGAAAGGTGGCATCAATTTAGCTGGATAATCGATGTTGAATGACGCGCAGACCCTTGTGAAGACTCTCCAACAAGGTGATGTCAATCTGGTTGGACAATGATGAGACAGGAATTGCCATCTTGGTGGCGGGATATTGATCGTTCCATTCGTTTAAGCATAACAGACTATGAGTTCATTATAGCTCGGTTGGAAATGTTGCTTGCAGGAACTTCGGATAAGTTTTCAAGGTTTTCCAGTTTGAATTCACGCAGGTGGAAGAATCTACTGGAGGAAGCCAAACTTGCGAAGGAACAAGTTGAGCGAAGTCTTGCCTTGGCGGCTACAAGACGGCGGGATGCGAGCGCTATCGGGCTTATTCCGCCTGATAATCAGGAGTTGGCAGCCAGGGCGCGAGTTGTTTCGGCGAAATTTCATTTACTGGGCGAATTGGCACAGAAACGGATGGCTCGTATACGGAGTGAACTTAGGCAGCTTGGCAGGCCAAGGAATCGACCGAGCATGAAAGTTTTTCCTTCACAAATCGATGTACACATATAATTAGCGGGATGAAAGACAAATTATTTATTCTGGATGGTTACGGGTTAATTTACAGAGCATTTTTCGCCTTAGCGAGCAGACACCTCACCGATAGTAATGGAAACAATGTCTCTGCTGTATACGGATTCTTCCGGACAATTTTTTTTCTTGAGAAGAACTATGGGGCACGGCGCATTGCAGTTGCGATGGATACGGTTGAACCGACACATAGGCATAAGCTTTATCCGGATTATAAAGCGACTCGGGATGCCGCTCCTGAAGACTTGCATGCTCAGATTCCAATAATAAGAGATATTCTTGAATGTCTGGGCATTCCGGCTATTTCGGTGGAGGGCTATGAGGCTGATGATGTAATAGGATCAATGGCAGAAATTTGCCGCAGAGAAGCGCGAAGTTGTTCTCTGGTTAGCGCGGATAAAGATCTTATGCAGCTGGTTGATGAAAATGTTCGAATGTTAAAACCAAAACAGGGGGGCGGATTTCAGGAGATTGGGCCTGAACAAGTGCTCGAAGAAAAGGGAGTTAGACCGGACCAAATGGTTGACTACCTGGCTCTTATTGGCGATAGCTCGGATAACATAAGGGGGGTTGAGGGCATTGGTGAAAAGACGGCAGCGGCCCTCCTTGCCAAATGGGATAATCTTGATTCTCTTTACAAGAATATAGATGAAGCGGCCAAGGGTGTGCGCTTGTTAAAATTGAAGGAGGGGAAGGAGAGCGCGTATTTCAGTCGGAAACTAGTTAGGATTGTGCGCAATTTGGCATTGGAAGACGAAATTGCTTCTGTTGACAATGGGATTGTTGATTTTGCGGCGGCAGCCAGGGAATTTCGGAAGAGGAATATGATAACTTTTGCCCGGGAGGCGGCCGAATTGGCTGGTTATAATGCGACGGAGATAAAGACGCGACTTGAAGTTGGGAAGTCTGGTGCACCAGAGGTTAATTACTCTCCTATACTGAACCGTGAGCAAATGGACAAATGGGGTGAAAGAATTTTGGAAAGTGGATTAGTGGCACTCGATACCGAGACGGACAATTTGGATCCGATGCTGGCTAATCTGATTGGCATTTCGGTTTCGGTTAGTGAGGGTAAGGCGGGATATCTGCCAATTAAATGTGCTGATTGCAGCTGTATGGCTCTTGGAGAGGTGGTTGATTGGTTGAATGGGATTCTTGTTAATGGAAGAATTCGCGTTGTCGGGCAGAATTTCAAGTACGATTTGAAGGTTTTGCGCAGAGTTGGTGTTCGGCTTGAAAATGCATGGTTTGATACTATGATTGCTGCCTGGGTGATAGATGCCTCCTCGCCGGTTGGCATGGACGTTCTATGCGATCGTTACCTGGGCTTCAGCACGATAAAATTTGATGACGTAGTACCTAAGGGGTCCACTTTTGATTCCGTTGGCTTGAAAGAGGCAGTTGCGTATGCGGCGGAGGACGCAGATGTAACACTCCGTCTCTACAGAGTGTTTGAAAAGATTTTGAAGTCCGATCCGAAAAGGGCATCGATTTTTTGGGAAATCGAGATGCCGCTGCTTCCAATTCTGACTGCTATGGAAATTGAAGGCATCGGTTTGGAATTTTCTGCCTTGGAAAGTTATGGGGAGGAGTTGGGAAGGGAAATCGACTCTGTGGTGTCGGAGATTCACAACTTGTGTGGGCGAGAATTCAATGTCGCTTCGCCGAAGCAACTGCAAGAAGTGCTTTTTCAGGAACGAGGTTTGAAGCCAGGGAAGAAAACGAAAATGGGGTATTCAACGGATAACACTGTGCTTATGAACCTGGCGCGAGAAGATCCGATGCCGGAGAAGATTCTGTTTTATCGTTCGCTGAGTAAGTTGAAATCCACCTACGTTGATGTGCTGCCGCGTTTGGTGTATCCAGGGGACGGGCGGATTCATACGAGTTATTCGCAGGTAGGAGCGGCCACTGGACGTCTCTCGAGCAATAATCCCAATTTGCAAAATATTCCCGTAAGGGATGAAAATGGTAGACGGATTAGAAGGGCTTTCAGAAGCAGGGATGGATATACCTTTATTTCCGTGGATTATTCCCAGATTGAATTAGTTGTGCTTGCACATATGTCGGGGGATTGGGGACTTGCCAAGGCATTTAACGATGGCGTTGATGTGCATGTGCAAACAGCAGCTCAATTATTCGGCGTTGATGCTTCAGATGTGATGGACGGGCAGAGAAGGATGGCAAAGGCGGTTAATTTTGGCGTTATGTATGGGATGAGTGCCTTTCGTCTTTCGAACGAATTGAATATCAGTCGAAAGGAAGCTAACCAATTTATCGAAACCTATTTTGCCACTTATGAGGGGATCGGGAATTTTATTAACCAAGCGGTGTCAGATGCGGAGGCCGATGGGGGAACTAGAACGCTTTACGGGCGTTTTCGGCCTCTGCCTGGTATAAATAGCAGAAATAAGGTTGAGAAGGCGGCTTCGGAACGAGCGGCTGTGAATACCCGCATTCAAGGTACTGCGGCGGACATCATGAAGAAGGCGATGATAGAAGTCAATGAGGTGCTTATGAATCGCTTCTCAAGGGCCAAGATGCTACTCCAGGTTCATGATGAACTATTGATTGAGTCTCCAATTGCAATTGTTTCGGAGCTTAAGGTTGCGTTGAAGGATACTATGGAGAATGTGGTGAAGCTGACTGTTCCGCTTCGTGTCAGCGTGGAAACGGGGGATTCCTGGGGCGACATTCATTGATACTGATTGGCATTGTGGGGAGGTGTGGTTCCGGGAAGAACTATGTAGCCGGTATTCTGGAGGAGCTGGGTTTTCGAAGCTTGGATTTGGATATTGTGGGCCATCAATGTCTCATAACCTTAAGCAAACAAATTGAAGATACTCTTGGGCCTGGGCTGCTTGTCAATGGGGTGGTGGATCGTGTTAAACTTGGACGGCTTGTGTTCTCTGATTCACTTGCCCTGAGGCGTTTGGAAGAGTTAACCTATCCTTGCATAGAATTGGAGGTTCGGAAGTGGCTTGCAGCATATTCAGATTCTCTTCTTGCGATTCATGGCGTAAATCTTCACAAAACCTCACTTGCAGAGGAGTGTAGCGCGTTTATCTGGATTGAGGCAGGTTGGATACGACGCTTTTTACGGGTTTTGAAGAGAGATGGAAGATCGTTGCGAGATACTTGGTTAAGATTCCGAAGCCAAAAGGAATTGAATCCTAAGTTTTTTCCCAAGCGCGCCGAAATCTATAAAGTGAGAAATGCCCGAGGAGACGCATATTTGCGCTTCTTGCTGGGCAGTATTCTTCCTGCAATAAAAGGGGAGCGAGTTGATGAGCTCTGAACAAACCGGGAATTCAAGTTTAGTGGCTGTGTTAAGCATCTTGGCGATATTGGCCATTTCGCTGGTTGCTGGTTTGCTTCTGATGCAGAAAGGAGAGGACAGCAAATCCGAAATTGGCAAAACTATCTCCTCGAACGCTGAGAAGAATCCTTCGGATGAATTTGATCCGATTACTTGGGCCAGGGAAGACGCCGAGTATCCTCCATTGATTGAGGATGGCGATTTTGTCGCCGATTATGCCGGTATTGAGAATGGCGATGAGGCTTCGGAGTCCTCAGTGGTACTGAAAACGCGGGAAGAGGAACTGGCACCCACCGAATCGGAAAAACCTGCGTATCACGAAGAAGTTGTGCGGAGCGCATCCAGAGAAGTGCGTGAGGATATGTACTGGGTTCAGGTGGTGGCAACTAAGACGATAGCGAACGCGGAGAGAGTTCGTGATGACTTAGCCGAAATGGGTCTTCCTGTACGGGTTTTCACCAAGGATGAGAGTGGCAATTTGATATACCGGGTGAGATTGGGCCCTTTCACTCATAAGACTGAGGCGGAAAACAGCGTGAGTGTCATACATGGGATTGATGGTTTTGCCGATAGTTATGTCACGATTGCACCAGTAACCCGATACATAGAGAACTGAAATCCAACCGATTGCAGCGAATTATTGTATTGATACGGCGATGAAGCGGAACTCTTGAACCGGTTTCTGGCACCGCTCGGATTTTACGAGTATCAGATATCTTTTTCGGATTTATGAGATCCTAATTTTAGAGTATAAATCGATTTCGCAAGCCGGAAGGATATGGGCGGGTCTCTGATGGGCGGAATTTCATGGACAGAAATCCTGCTGAAGGCCGCGTTGTGGGGATTGGTAAACGATGAGCATTCGCTTAAGATGGAAGCTACGAGTTCCGACTCCAGAGCGGTTGAAATTGATTAGATTGAGAAGAAATCCGGACCGGAGCCATCGAAATATTTGCTGTGTATGTGATAGTCGGCCTTGCGGTTGTACACTACGGAGTAGGGAGGGAGAGAGTTGATTATCCACACATTCCCGCCTATAACGGAGCCCTTGCCGATGTGAGTTTTCCCGCCGAGTATTGTGGCGCCGGCGTAAATGGTTACATCGTCTTCAATTGTGGGATGGCGTTTTTTATCGGCTAGTTCCTTGCGTATGCTCAGTGCTCCAATAGTGACGCCCTGGTAGATTTTTACATTCTCGCCTATGCGGGCGGTTTCGCCGATTACTACACCTGTGCCATGATCGATAAAAAAGTTATCACCGATAGAGGCGCCTGGATGTATGTCGATACCGGTGTTTTGGTGTAGCAATTCGTTTAGCATGCGGGGGATGATAGGTATATCGGCGAGTTGTATTTCATGAGCAAATCGATGACAGGTTATCGCTTGTAGGCCGGGGTAGGAAAGCATCACTTCGTCACGACTCTTGGCCGCTGGATCTCCCCGGAAGGCGGCTTCGACGTCACCCGCGGCCTTTTCTCTTAGAATTGGTATTTTCTGCAAGATATTTAGAGCAAGTTCCTGAGCTGTTGCCCCAGATTTATTATCGAGACAGGTAGTTATTTGCGCTGTCAGTTTCAAGAAAAGGGACTGGGTGAGTGTTTGGACGCTCTGCCTTATCTGAAACTCATTTTCCACTCCACCGTCGTATTGGAAACCTGGGAAGATAAGATGTCGGAAGGTTTCGAATATGTTGCTGATTATCGTGATTGACGGTAGATTTGGGCCGGCAAAACGATTGATTTGGTTAACGCTGCTGAATGAGTCGACTATGTCTTTGTTTATCTGTGCGATACGACGAACTTGCCTGTTAGTCATGATTGGTATTAGATTAGCAGAAAAGTGGAACTTGTATCCAATGTAGATTAATTGCTTGAACTTGGGTTGAGAATGTATGAGCGATGACATTTCACATCTTATGTGGACTAATTTGGACAGTCGGCTTAGTTATGATGCCAAGCTTTTTCGTTTAGTGACTTCGAGGCGTCGGTCGTCAGAGGGGAAAGAGGCGTCTTTTATTTCGGTGGATTCACCAAATTGGGTTACAATTATTCCGGAACTTATCGATGAGACGGGAGAACGGCGATTCTTACTGGTAAGGCAGTTTCGGCACGGGACACAGAGGGTTGGATTGGAATTTCCGGCTGGAGCCGTTGATTTTGGTGAGGACGAGCGGAATGCAGCGACTAGGGAACTGTTAGAGGAAACTGGTTATGAGGCGGCAGAGTTGATTGAACTTGGCTCGGTGAGTCCGAATCCCGCCTTTATGGCAAATAAAACTTATACCTATCTCGCCAGGGGACTTACAAAAAAAGATGAGCAGAATTTGGATGAGCATGAAATTCTCGATATGCAGATGTTGTATGAGACCGAACTTGCGAAATTTATTGGTTTGGCGCCTTTCGACAGCGCGATAACAATTCAGGCTTGGTTCTTTTATTTAAGATGGTTGGGCAGGGTATGATGCATATTTCGACGATGCCTGAACCACGAGCCAGGGAAGAACTCGAACGCAATCAACTTTCCAGCTTCCGGGGGTGGTGCTTATTCCTATCTGGCACATGATTGCGGTTGGGACTTGAAGACAAAGAAGTACGGCAGAGACGCCTCCAGGCAACCCGATTAGCAACTTGATTGTCAGATAACGAACGGATTTCCTCTGCTAAAAACCTGCTGGTTTGATGCTCCTGTAGTTTTGACGAGTTAGGATTCCAGCGGAGGAAGTTCGGAATAGTCGTGGAACTCAAGAACTTCCGGGAGATTTTGTTCTTCCTGCATTCGGGAAGCCAATGGAGATACCGGCCAGGCGATCAGGGATTTGAACAGGGGTGATATCTCCGGAGCTATTGCTCGGAATTCCAAATCTTTATCAAGCCATGCCTGTCCTGAAGCTCTATTTAGAATCAATGGCATTCTCAGCTTCGTGTTGTGTACCAGGGCAGGAATTCCCTGAGCCTCGGTTGTAACAACGGTAAAGGTTTCAATGGATGTATTGCTTTTAGAATCTTTCCAGCCATCCCAGAGGCCGGCAAGAAGAAAGGGTCTGCCGTCTTGAAGTGAGATGCGGTAAGGATACCTCTTGTTTCTGTATGAACGCCATTCTACAAATCCGTCCACAAGCACTCCGCACCGTTTTCGATTTACAAGAGTTCGAAATGAGGGCTTGGTGTCGATAGTTTCGTAGCGAGCGTTGATAGTTTTGTTGCGAATATCTGCGGCTGCAACCGCGGTTTGTGTCCAAAAAGGGATGAGCCCCCAGGTGGGGAAATCGAAGTGGGCGGGTTTGCCTTGTTTGAATACCGGCCATGAGGGGTGTTCGAAGGCCGAGCGGAAGAAAGTTGGTATATTGAAGTGCTCCTGGGGGAAATCATTTCCGTAGATTTCTTCGATAACAACGGCTTTTGAGACTAGGGAGACATTGAAACACATTTTGGATTAAAAGTAGAGCATACTGCTTATAATGAGGCAATGATAATTTCCAGCAATCCTATCTATTATCGGAGTATTCAGTTTAAGTACCCCTCGATGGATGCCGAACCAAACTCGCCAGCGTCTGCCGAAAACTCATAACCCCCTCATAGAGACGCAATTCTATTCGCTGAGGACTTTCTTTATCTATCTATGAGAAGCACATTGTCTGACAAATATCCAATAGGAATTGATTTCTGATGATTTGCCCTAAGCAGGATAATCCACAGTATTTCCACAGTTCTTCTTCACGGAGAGGTTGCTGTCACGAATCCCGTATCTGAATCGACTATTAGTCGCCATTCGAATCTTCATCGAAGCACGGCTCACTTTCTTGAATCGTCGGGGCTTAGATGCATGTCTCCCGGGCGGCATCCATTCCAGGATACACCGCCTTTGGGGGTTCAGTGGATTGGGGGCAACAGGTCCAGCAGGGCTACGGTGGTATCCAAGTCTCCAGTATGTCGACCGTTATGGAACCAGCGTACCGTCCCGGTTTGATCCACTAAGGCCGCCCCGGGAAGCTGCAGGGGATCACTTGACTTCATCTTTGTACGTTTCATGTCGATGGCGCAGCCACGGGCGTTCGCCGATTTCCGTCTAGACCGGAGAGAACGGTTCGGAAAGAAGATGGCCCGCCATGTGGTTTTTCCAAGACCGGCCGAAACGTAACTGCGTCGAGTAGGATCCGGTACCGTAAGAACGTTTTCGAACGATGCCAAAAGTGCCGCTTCCTCGGCCGTTCCCTGCACTACGACAACCAGACGCAGGCCTCGATCCACACATGATACCGCCAAAGTCGAAATATCCAGGGCCGACTCCTGGAAGAAGCGGCAACCGAAATGCCGCAGCCAAAGCACCAGCGCCGGTTTGTTCCGCCAGGCTTCGGAAATACGCCGTTCTTGGCCATTTACATCCACATATAGGTATTCTTCAACAACATCGCCTACAGTCATATATCTTTCTCCTTCAAACGGCGTTCATAAACGTCCAGATCCGCACTAAATTCCTGCAGGATTCCCTCAAGCGGAGCCGCTCGTCGGCCGAGGTCCGACAGGGTTGCCAGCAGACTGTTTTCCAGCATCGCAAGGCCGCGGAGACACGCTCGCGCCCCTATCGCCGAGGGAGATTGATACCTAGACACGGTTTTTCTTACTCATGGTTCGAATGGCCAGTCCCTTGTCCTCCAGTTTCCCAATTCTCAGGCTTACCGAGGACTTGCCCAACCCGAGCTGGCTTGCCAAGGTCAACGGGCCAATCCCGGGTCGATCACGAATCGTGACAAGCGCCAGAAATTCGGCGTAGCTGATACCGAAAGGCTTCAAGAGATAAGTATTGGCGATTCGATCCAACCGAAGAACCAGGGCATGGAGATTGAAGAGGAAATGTCGGGGATTGAGCATGGAGAACGCCTTTTCTTTTGTTTGAGATTTAAACAGTTTAACAATTAAATCATATGCATCAAGTCTTACATACGATGTATTCCCATAGACGGCCACTTTCAGCAAAGCTCATACGAAATATTGGCTGTTCGACTTCCTGATTGTAATCCCGTGGTACGTGAACTATTCGGCCCTGCATCTCCATCGGTAGTGAACGCAACTCCATTTCGAGTCCTGCCCCTGGGAGGGACGCTTTGGAAACGGTGGTTGTCTATAGCAAATGGGTGATTCCGAACTCCTATCTGGCAGGGCCGCTTGATCCCCGCACTTCAAGAACCACGTCCATGTCCTTTGAGTTCAAATCCACACAAACAGAGGCGTTCTCGATGCATTCAAGGAGAATGGTCATCGAATTGCGACCCATTTGATAGCGGGGAATCAGAACTGTTGTGATTGCCGGCTCCGTGTAGAGTCCGATGTCGATTCCGCCCCAGCCAACGAATGACACATCCTTAGGCACATGCAGGCCTATCTCGTGAGCTGCTTTGATTCCTCCAACCACCGCCAAATCGGCTGCTCCAATAATGGCAGTTGGTCTTTTCGGAGTTTCCAGTAGCCGCTGGACTACTGGAATCGACTGCTTGATTGAGTAGCCGGTATGGATGTAGCAAATGTGTCTCGAATGTCCGCGGTTTTCCATGAATCGTTTATAGTTGTCGATCTTCATGGCATTGAGACCGGAATCTTCGGGACCCGCTATCATCGAGATTCGCTCGTGTCCGAGGGAGAACAGATGATCCATGATAGCCGCCATACCTTGTTCAACGTCAATGTTGACTCGGTGAAATCCGTCTTCCAGATTGTCCTCCGAAAGCAGAACCAACGGTATCTTTTCGCGAAGCTCTTTAAGACGATCAATCAAAGGCGTCTCGATTCTCAAAGGCGTCGAGTAGATGATACCTTCCACGTTGCGATGCATCAGCATGTCGAGTTGATAGAGAGTTGTCTTGTGGTTCCAGTTTCCGTTGCAGATGATCGTACTGTATCGAGACTCACGCGCGCGTTCTTCCACTCCCCTGATAACTTCCGGTATGAAGGGGCTTGCGATATCTTCACAAATGAAACCAATGGCAAGACTCTTTCTCGCTTTCAGTGTTTTTGCGTTTAGGTTTGGAGTGTAGTTGAGCTCGCGTAGTGAATTGAGTACCCGTTTGCGGGTGTCCTCTGAGACTCGGTTGAGGTTGTTCGCTACTCGGGAGACTGTGCTAATGGCAACGCCGGCGTGTCTGGCGACGTCTTTGATCGTAACTACGGATTTATTCAACACATTCTACTCCGCTGTTTGTCAGCTTACCCTAGTTGATTCGGTATAACCAAATAAGAAGCCGTGCGCAGAGACACGAGAGTGTAAGTTGAGTCGACGACGTTTACCATCAATTGGCAGAGGTGCCTCGAGTTTTCGAATATGTCTGACTGTAAGCCGGCATCGAGTACGAAATCCCTGCCATTCCGTGCCCGTTCAAGTTTTCGGTAGTCGGAAGTATACGTTTCAGAAATGCATAGCCACTGCCTTCTCGGCGTGAGTGGATTCTCATAAGGACTGCTATAGTATCTCTATTCAATCCATGTAGGACTCGTCCATGCCATATGATTGTCGTATTGCGAAACTCTGATATAGCACCAGTTGATTTTGTTACCTTCTGGAAGTCGATACTGTGATTCGTGAATACATGAATCTACGTAGTAGGTGTGTTCAATCCCCACATTGGTTACAATGTCAATTTGTCTGATGATGCTCGTACCGAGACATCGGATGTCCAGGACAAGAGAGCCGCCGGCAGTCTGCGGTATCACGCTCCCCATTGGTGCGCCATTCAGTTCCGTTTGTACGTAGATTCTTGCCCCGGTAGTGGCATACACAATGCGGTTGTAGAGTGCATGAAAGATATCGCCGCGGGTTCGGGACTTGCTGTACGCAGCAAGAATCCCTCCCTCGATTCCATGCTCCAGCTGGTGTGAGTCACTGCCGCCGATGCTTCCCAACTTGAATCCTTTCCTCAGAGCATCAACGACGGAATGTCCCGGCTTCTGTTTCACGTTCTTGGTGAATTCGGAACTCTTACCGTACTCCTCGAAAGGCGCATGACGGGAGCAAATTTCAACCAGGCGCTGCACCTCGTCATCATGGTATTTCCAGTCTGTCGCCGCACTGGCGAGAGTCCAGACTGCCGAAGGATGGTGAGGAACGCAGATGGCTCCGTCCTTGCGAATACTGTTGAATAAGGCGGGCGGGTCTTTCGCAGTGAGATCGGTGCAACGGTACAAGGCTGCACTTTTCCCCGGGAAATAGACGTTTTTATGGCCGTAGTTAACCTCAAATTCATTTGACGTCCACTCATATGCCAGAATCGTGGAGATACCACCGCCTTCTTCGAATGCGTTACTCACTGTGCACGAGTACGCGAATTCCGAAGGAGACTGAATGTTCGGAAAGCAGTCGTGGTCGGTAAGAGCCGTAAAGTCGAGCCGGGCGATGTCTCTTGCATATGCGAAGTATTCGTCCACTTCTCCTTGCCCGTCCGAGACAGCGCTCTGTCCGTGGATATCACCCCATAGAGGCATAAGGCCGTCGTAGGATAAAAGGGTAGTTCTGTCCCAGCGATTCTTCGCTTCCGCATCTGGCCGGGATATTTGCTTCACAATCGGCACAGCCTGCACGAAAGCGTTGCCCGTATCCAGTTCTTCCACCGGTTCCAGTTCGTTCAGTTTCGAGAAGATGGAAATCCCGACATCGCTCCACCGATGACGCTGCCCGTTGCCTTCCGACCGCTGCCAAGCAACAGCTAAGCATCCATTATGCACCGTTGCACGAACTCTTCTAATGGCAAAATCACCGTCAGACGGAATTAGCCATTCAGCCGACCATGCTCCGTTTTGATACTCTCGGACCCCAGTTTTTTTCCACCCGCGCGAGAAAAGCAGGTACGTGCTGTCAGACACCTCGTTGCGGACGAGTTCATCCCAGCAATACCAGTTATTGGTCATGTCAATCTTCTGGGCGCTTCGTCTGACAAAGGATCCTCCCACATGAAGCACTTCTGCGCTGCAGTACAGGTTTTCATTAGATGGAGCGGACTCGTACCAAGAGATGAGAACTGAATCATTCAGGGGTACAATGGCAGGACATGTCGCCCAGTACTGGGAATAGCTTACGATGAATGGTTCGCTCACCTCGAGTTTTCCATCGGAGTTTTGAACAATCCGCTGCAGGTAAATATCGTACCCTCCCCCGTTCTCTCCGTCGTAGACTACCCAAATAGCGTTGTCATTTCCAACGACGGCCTCGGGTCGCCACGCCTGTGATATACCCGTTGACATCCGAATGGTTCCGGACGTTTTACCATCGAGGTTCATTGCCCGAATTGATCCGCGATGGTTATCGAGGACGGTCCAGAAACACCAGGTTTCTTGTTTTGTGGATCCTTTGAGTATGCTCGGAAAGAATGCTCCTTCGGCTTTGTCGAGTGTTTTCTTATTCCCGAGAACGGAACCGTCGAAGGACTGAGCATACACGGTCCACTCCTGGCCATCCTTTTCCGACCAGACAGTGAGCAAGCTGTCACCGATGCATTCAATCCTTGGTGTGAACGCCAGATTGGATTCATTATTGAGTGTCGCGACGCATTCCGGACTCCTGCCGTCCGGGATACGATACAATTTGGCGCTTTCCTTCAAGCCATCACTTTCCTGCCATACGGCAAAAAGCGTACCGTTGAGTTCCGCAATATCGGGGTAAGACGTATGAACTTTTTGGCGATCAGTTAGTATACGAGTTTCCATTTCCTAATTTCCTATCTAGATTCTGTAAAGTGTTGTCCAATCGACTTCGGGGCTCTGATATTGCGAACTGCAATCACCAACACTGCGATCGTGATCAGATAAGGGATCATTTGAATAATCTGAGACGGCACTCCGTAACCCTGAAGGTTAATCTGTAACGCCTCCGCGAACCCGAAGATTAAGCTGCCCATAAGGATTCCGATGGGGTTGTAGTTCCCGAGGATATTGATAACTACAGCGATGTATCCTCTTCCCGCTGTCATTTCTCTAACAAACAAATTGAGGTGATCTGTCGAAAGAAATGCGCCGGCGATTCCTGCGAGCAATCCACATAATACGAGCCCAATGTACTTGTAGCGGTTAACGGAGATTCCTGCAGTTGCTGCGGCATAGGGGTTTTCGCCCACGGCGCTTAAACGAAAACCAAAAACTGTCCTTCGGAAAATGTAGCGTGAACCCACGATTGCTATAATCGCGAATAGGGTTATCGGAGTAAGCAGCCCGAAAAAACTCCCCTTAGCTACGGGCAAAATAGGACCAAAGGAGGCAGTCTGCGGAGAATTTCCGCGACTTCCCCAGATAACTTGCATAAGAAGAGTGGTCATACCCAATGCCAGGAAGTTCAAACCTATGCCGCTAATGATATGATTGACATGGAAGCGTACTGTCAGAAGTCCATGCAGCAACGCAATTATCACCCCAAAGGCAATCGCCATAAGCAGTCCAATGTAGGGATTGCCGGATAAATACGTTCCCAAAACCGCACCAAATGCACCGGAGAGCATCATGCCTTCCAGACCGAGTGCCATGATGCCAACTTTCGCTGAGTACATGCCTCCAAGCGCGGCGAGCAGCAGTGGGACCGACATCCGCAGTGTTGTCGACAATAAAGAAATAACCAAATCAAAGACATTCATGGTGTTGTCCTCCGTCTATTCTTTCTCAGGCCGGCAAAGTTCGTGATTTTGCGGATTCCACCCCTTACGAAATCCATAAACGCCAGAATCATCATTGGAGCCGCCACGAATATGATAACCAGTGCCTGCAGAATTTGTATGAAGTCCGAGGGAATTCGGGATATCCGCTGGACGACTAGCGCGCCGTTCTTGAAAACACCGAACAAAATTCCGGAAAAGATGATCGGCAGAATATTTCCACCGGCTAGTGCGGACACAGCAACGCCGGCGAACCCGAATCCAGTGGAAAAACCATCAATCAGCCGCGTATTGATTGCCATGACATGGAAGCTGCCCGCACAGCCTGCGACTGCCCCGCTGAGAGCCATGGAGGCGATGATCATTCGATTAACGTTTATTCCACCAGCCAGTCCCGCATTACGATTCCTCCCGGTAACCCGCATCTCGTATCCGAATACCGTATGATGAACAATGATGTATACGATTATTACGATAATCACGGCCAGGAAAAACGTTGGGTTGAATTGGCTTTGAGCGGAAAATCTTGGGATAATAGCTGTTTCGAGGAGACGATCGGACTGAGCGATAGCCTCGCTCGCCCGCAACGGGTAGTTCACCAGGTAGCTGCAAAAATTGGCCGCGATGGTGTTCAACATAATGGTGGTAATAACTTCATGGGCGTTAAATTTGACTTTCAGGTAACCTGCGAGCGCAGCCCAAGCTCCACCTGCGGCAGCTGCGACGAGGATTACGGTTGCCTTGTGGATTATTCCAGGCAGGGGCAGGTAGAGTCCCACCAGGGAGCCAAACACCGCACCCATATAAAGCTGACCTTCCGCACCGATGTTGATAAGCCCCGCTTTGAAAGCTACTGCGAACGAAAGCCCAGTGAGGATAAGCACTGTAGATTCGCTCAAGGTTTGAAGCAAGGAGCGCATATTGCCGGCAGCCCCAATGATAATTCCCTTATAAACCGAGAGCGGCGAGTATCCGAACGAACGGATGAGAATTGCACAGACTAGAAGTGCGAGAAGCAGTGCAATGAATGGGATCAGAACGTTTTTCAGGCGACTTGCCAGGGGTCTTTCTGTCATGTAGATACTCCTAAATTGTCAATCCGGGTGAGATCCCGTCATGTAGAGCCCTATCTCGGTATCGCTTAACTCGGTGGGTTTTCCCTCCACGACTATCTCACCTTCGTGAATGATGAGAATTCGGTCGCTAAGGCTTTTCACTTCGTCCAGGTCTGCTGAAATCAGCAGTATCGCGTTACCGAGATCCCGGAATAGCTGAATTGATTCGTGTATATACTCCATGGCACCAATATCGACGCCGCGAGTTGGTTGAGAAATAACCGCTATAGACGGTCCTGCGCCCAATGCCCTCGCGATCAATATTTTCTGCTGATTGCCTCCGGAGAGATCACCTACAGAGGTTTGGTCGGAAGGAGTCCGCACCTGATACTCTTTGATAAGTCGTTTCGCCCTTTCCCGAGTTTTCTTCTGGCTTAAGAGAAAACCCCTTTTCAATGAGCTTTCTCGGTGATAGCCGAGGATTGCGTTTTCGTTGACGGACATATTTTCAATGAGACCGTTGAAGTTGCGGTCTTCGAACACGAAGGCGATTCCGCTCTTGAGTATATCTGGCGTCCCGGCTGGGACGGGTTGATTCTGTACGAAGACACGTCGAACTGCGGTCTCGCGCAGCCCGGCGATGGCCTCGACGAGCTCTCTTTGGCCATTGCCATCCACTCCTGCGATGCCCAGGATTTCACCTTCATGGACGGAGAAATGGATGCTTTTCAGGGCGCAATCGCCGGAGGATTCGGTTGTGATATCCTCACAGACGAACAAGGGCTCGCCAACCTTTGGAGAGGGCTTCCGCGAGTATAGTGCAACATCTCTCCCCACCATCATTTTCGCGAGGTCCTCTCGGGACTTTCCTTCCGGGTCGATACCGTCAGATACCACCACACCGTCCCGCAACACGGTGATTTCATCCGCAATCTCCAGAGCCTCGTGAAGTTTATGGGTGATGAGAACTACACCTTTGCCCTGGTCCTTTAAGATTCTGATCATTGCAAACAAATCATGGGTTTCATTTGGTGTGAGGACCGCTGTGGGTTCGTCCAGTATAAGAATATCCGACTTCCGGTGGAGGAGCTTGAGAATCTCCACCTTCTGTCGCTCACCCACAGTCATTGCTCCGGTGCGGCGGGAGAGATCAATGTCGATACCAGACTCGTGTTTCAGCCTGTTCACCTCGGAAATCATTCTTCCCCGATCAAGTTGTCCAGATTTCTTCGGTTCGAAACCAAGGACAACATTTTCGTATCCGGAAAATTCTTCCACCAGCATGAAGTGCTGATGTACCATTCCAATCCCAAGGTCGATCGCTTGATGGGAGTTTCTTAGCACTGTATTCCGACCGTCAAAGAAAAGCTCTCCTTGGTCCGGAGCGTACATCCCATACAAAACCTTCATCAAAGTGGATTTACCCGCGCCGTTTTCGCCAAGGAGAACCCTGACGCTGGCTTGGTTGATCCGGAGGTTCACATCCTTAAGGGCTTGAATTACGCCAAAGGCCTTACACAGGCCCCGTATCTCGACCATAGGCTACTCCTATAGGTATTATGGGAAATCTCGGGAGGGCCCCCCCGCCATGATGCGCGTTGATACGGGGGGCTCTGGCTCAATAACACTCTAATAGTACTGATTTTCCGCTATCCAAGCATCTACGTCGTCAACTTCACTCGGAGGCACTATCTCACCGGCGACGAGGCTCATCCTGATATCTTCAATGATATCAACCACATCTTCGGGAAGACTCACCATACTGCCCTCTGTTGAATACCCGACGGCGCCTTCCTTGATGCCCCACACATCTTTACCTGAGGACCACGCACCGTTGAGGTAGTTCTTCACGTCGTTGAAGATGATCTCGTTGACGTTTCGGATAGCAGTGGCCGGGATATGGTCTGGCTGATTAGCGTTTTGGTTGGCTCCAACTTCAAACGCATATGCATTCGCTTCCACTGCAGCGTTGATGATACCCATTCCCGATCCTCCGGCCATCAGCTGAATGAAGTCTGCCCCCTTATCGTACATCGACAACGCCATCTCCTTGGCTTTCCCCGGATCGTTGAACGATCCAACGTCTCCAACAAAGATTTCCACATCAGGATCGACGTATCGCGCACCGGCCATGTACCCTGCGGTAGCATTCCGCAGCACCGGGAGGTCCAAACCTCGGATAATGCCGATTCTTTTTTCTTTAGGATTTATCATCGGGAAATCGGAGCGATTGGTCATCAATCCCGCAAGAACACCGGTTAAGAAGGTTTGATCTTGAAACTTCGTGACAATCGAATGCACATTGGAGAGGCCGTCGATAGAGCCGTCGATGAGAGTGAAGGATTGATCCGGAAAATCCGTTGCGACGCTCGTCAGTGGTTCAGCCTGATCCGCACCAATCGCGATTATCAGATCGTAGATGCCCGCAGAAGCGAAAGAGCGCTGCTGGGTTTCGTAGTCACTGACAGTTTCCGGCTCACCATAGTCAAAAGTGATGCCAAGTTCATTCTCGGCCATAACCAGGCCGTCGTAGGCCATGTCGTTGAAGTTGTTGTCCCCCAAACCGGAAGTGGTCAGGATAATGCCAATTCTCAATGTACCTGCGTCCCCCGTTCCAATCGCCGCATCGCCGTTAGCAAACGCGGAAAAGATCAGAATAGATGCCGTCGCGAAGACTGCGAGAATTCTCTTCATTGTATACTCCTTTGTCGAAACGTTTTTATTTCAGAATACGTTTACACTTGATTTTCATTATAAAAAATTCCAACAACCTGTCAACAGAAAAAATCGAAAAAATATGAAAAGAGAAAACCGGCCCGAAGATTGTCATTTCGCTGCGTCCTGATACTTCTAGGTTTAAGGTTAAATTTTGCTTCATTATGGCTCTATAAGGTGCTTAACGCCATGCACTTAGCGCCCGAGCGCATCAACGGCTGTTTCATGACATGTGGTTTTCAGAACTCCCAACCTCCTCAAAATACTCGCGGACTGCTTCTTCACACGAATTTAATACCCATCTTAAGAGATGTAAGCCCCGCCAGCAAGCCATTTGACAATCGGAATATCGCTTTGGTACTTTGCTGTTCCTGAAGATGAAAGAGGCAATCTTGTCAACGCCCATTTCGGCGATGTCGGAGGTAATCTCATTCCCCGGAATAATCGCCTCGAGGGCTCCGAACTTCGATTCCTTATCACTGTCGCTTTAGCATGTATTATACGGAGTATTTTCAGTTAAACAGCCGCCAGGAGATGCCGGACTAAGCGCCTCGGCGTCTGCCGAAATCTCAATAGCCTCCTTAAAGATACGCAATTTCATTCACTGAGATCTGTCCAGTCCACTCCCCCATTCCTGGAGATATACAGATGGTCGCCATATAGCCCTGCAAAAATTGTAAGCCCATCAGAAGACATCGCCATGGATTTCCATCGCTTATCTCCCCTAATTGATGAGTCGCGAATACTGCGGTCTATCCAGGTGACTCCTCCATCCCCGGAGGTATACAGATGGCCGTATTCCTCTACCGCGACAAGCCTGGACCCATCGGCAGACATCGTGATTGAAGACCAATTCTTATTTCCAGCAATTACAGAGTCGAAAGTGCTGTGATTTGTCCAAGTGTTTCCTTCATCCGAGGAGGTATACAGGCGGCCATCATAAGGTACCACAGCAATTTTGGACCCGTCAGAAGACATCGCAACGGATTGCCAGAATACAACTTCCGTAATTACAGAATCAGTAACTCTGCTTCTTGTCCAAGTCTCTCCCGCATCCGAGGAGGTATAGAAGTGGTCGAAATCCGCTACCGCGGCAATTTTGGACCCATCGGAAGACATCGTAACTGAAAACCACCATTTATTCCCTTCTATTGCAGGGTTGAGAGTACTTCGATCTATCCAGGTTTCTCCCGCATCCGAGGAGGTATAGAGATGCTCGAAACCCGTTACCGCGGCAATTTTGGACCCATCGGAAGACATCGCAATGGACTGCCAGGATTTATCTCCTGCAATTGCAGAGTTGTCGGCATTACTGCGATCTATCCAGGTGGTTCCTCCATCTGAGGAAGTATACAGATGGCTGTATTCCGCTACTGCGGCAAGCCTGGACCCATCGGAAGACATCGTGATGGACTGCCAGGATTTATCTCCTGCAATTGCAGAGTTGTCGGCGTTACTGCGATCTATCCAGGTGGCCCCCCCATCCGCAGAGGTATACAGATGGCCGTATTCCACTACTGCGGCAAGCTTGGATCCATCGGAGGACATCGCAATAGATTCCCACAGTTTGTCACCCGCGATTACGTTATTATCCTTGGATTTAGGGCAACTAACCAATAGAGAAACCACCAACGCCGCAGCCAAGGTGTAATAGAGACTCCTGCTCAGAGTTCTGTATATCAGATGGTTTGTCATTTTCATCCCCCTCATTCCAGCTTCAGTGGAGCTTATCATGCAGTAGTCAGGCACCGAATTCGGGCTGGGCGGATTTGAACCGCCGACCCCATGTCCCCCAGACATGTACGCTAAACCCCTGCGCTACAGCCCGCCTGATTGCGTGAACTATAGTATTCGCGAACAAGGGTGTCAACGATGAGAGTGCCGGCTTGCCGGTATCGCAGTTGAAACCAGGCAATGAGTGTAAGGTATGACTCACTATGCGACTGTGGCTTAATTGAGAACTGTTGGATGCAGCAAGTAGTCTTGTGGAAATCCAGTTGAGGTTGTTTTTCAAGACAGAGTTGAGATATCTTTGAAGTTAGGAGCTGCAGATGATTAATGGAGTTCATCTAATCACTTATCCGGATAGTTTGGGCCGCAATATTGCGGAACTGCATGGTTTTATGAAACGGAGACTTTCAAATTGTTTGGCAGGCGTGCACCTGCTGCCGTTTTTCCCGTCTACGGCAGATAGAGGCTTTGCTCCAACTACGTATCGAGAGGTGGATAGCGCCTTCGGGAGCTGGAAAGATGTAGAGACGCTTGGGAGTGATTTTGAGTTGACCGTTGATTTCATGATGAATCATATTTCAGTGCGATCGGCCTGGTTTTTGGATTGGTTGGAGAAGGGGAAAAATTCGCGCTGGGCAGATTTGTTTATTCCGGTTGATAAACTTTTTCCGGATGGAATCCCGAAGGACGAGCGTGCTCTCATCTACACCCGCAAACCCAGAAATCCGTGGACATCGGTGACTTTTGAAGATGGGACTGTGAGAGATGTTTGGTGCACTTTTTTCGAGGAACAGATTGATATTGATGTGTTCTCGGATGTCGGCAGGTGTTGGCTTGAATCGGAATTAGGAGAACTCTGCGCGCGGCGGGGAATTGGCACGATTCGACTCGACGCGATTGGGTACGCAACTAAGAGGCGGGGCACGAGGTTTTTCTTTGAAGAACCGGAGATTGTTGATTTGCTAACACGCTGCGTGGATATTTCCGAGCGCCACGGAGTAACCCTGTTGCCGGAGATACATGAGCATTTCAGTTACCAGGAGCGGCTGGCTGGCTTGGGAAGGGTGATGATATATGATTTTGCTCTGCCGATGTTGTTACTTCATGCCTGTTATTCGGGAAACGCTGTGCCGCTTAGAGACTGGCTGCTTCGTCGTCCTGGAAACTGTGTAACTACCTTGGACACTCACGATGGGATTGGAATTGTGGATGTGGCAGACCTGCTTAGTTCAGAGCAGATTGACTTCACGATTAACATGCTCTACGAAAAAGGTTCCAGTGTGAATAGACGGTATTCGACGGCGGACTTCGGGAATCTGGATATCTACCAGGTTAACTGCACTTATTATTCGGCGCTTGGAGAAAACGACGATGCTTATATGGTAGCGCGGGCGCTACAGTTCTTTGTGCCTGGTATTCCGCAGGTTTACTATGTTGGACTATTGGCGGGCCCGAATGATATTGAGCTTGTGCAGAAGACGCGGCAGGGAAGAGATATCAACAGGCATGGCTATAGTTTGGAGGAAGCGGAGGCCCAGCTGGAGCGGCCGGTTGTGAAGAGACTCCTTCGTCTGATGGAGTTTCGCAACAGTTTTGAAGTCTTTGGCGTCGGTGGAACGGCAGTGGGCGCGAAGGTGGATTTGAGGGCGGGCAGTCTAAAACCTGGCCGGGCCGAACATGGCTTTCGGGAAATGGATGTGAGTTTGAATGAGGGAGGCGAGGTGCTAACCATTGTTAGAAGCTGGGGTGATTCCAAGGCAAGTCTGCAAGTTAATTTCTCGGAGTTCAGTGCTAAAATTGAAAGTGAGGGTGCGGCCGGACGGAAAGATTTCTGGGTTTGAATTTCTGGGTTTGATATGTTAAGGAGGTGTTTTTTGTGATCGTTAGTTGTGGTGAGGCGTTAATCGATTTTGTTCCTCGAGAGGGAGACGAACTAACATATGCGCCGTGCACTGGGGGTTCTTCTTATAATTTGGCTATCGCCGTGTCACGGCTGGGCGCTGAGGCTGGGTTCTTCGGTAAAATTTCGAGCGATTTTTTCGGAAATCTGCTCTTTAATAGATTGCTTGCGGAGAGAGTGGATACGAGCCTTATTCGTCGATCGGATCGTCTTACTACCTTGGCTTTTGTAGGAATAGAGCAGGGCAAAGAGCCGCGTTATGCCTTCTATACGCACGACTCGGCTGATAGACACCTGCTTGACGTACCTGCGAGTTTTTCGGACGAGGTGGAGTGTTTGGAATTTGGCTCGATTTCGCTTCTTCTGGAGCCAGGGGCGCGAACGATTAGAAACCTGATTCGACGGGAGGTGGGACGACGGGCCCTTTCTTACGATCCGAATATTCGTTCTATGATGGTGAGTGATGTGGAGGCGTTTAGAAGGGAGACGGAAGAACTGGCTACCCTGGCAACTATCGTGAAGGTTAGCGGCGCGGACTTGGATTGGCTTTATCCTGGAAGGAATAGAGAGGATAGCGCTCGTGCCTGGTTGGCTGCCGGAGCTGGTATTGTGGTTGTGACTCGGGGAAAGAACGGAGCTGTGCTATTGACACCTGGCTTTCGTGTGGAATCGGGAGAGTATCCGGTTGAAGTGATTGATACGGTTGGTGCCGGGGATAGCTTTCACGGTGCGCTGCTAGTGCGATTGAGTCAGTTGGGCAGGCTTTCGATGCGCTGCGGGGAGGTTTTAACCCGAGCGGAGGCGCTCGATGCTTTGAAGTTTGCGATAAAGGCATCCAGTTTGAACTGTGCCAGAAGGGGGGCGGACCCACCTACGATGGATGATATGGCTCAGGCGGAATAGGAAGTCGCGGTCTGTTGAGTTAGAATGGGTTGTATGTGAGATTTGAAGGAGAAGAAGAGTGGATTATGAAGCACTTGTTGTCGGTGGAGGCCACGCTGGGATAGAAGCTTCATTGGCGCTCAGTCGACTTGGCTATTCGACAATGCTGGTTACGCAAAATCTGGATACGATTGGGCAGCTTTCGTGTAATCCGGCAATTGGGGGCCTGGCGAAGGGGAATATGGTTAGAGAAATTGATGCGTTGGGCGGGGAAATGGGGCGAATTATCGATAAGACGATGATTCAATTTCGAGTTTTAAACCGCAGCAGAGGTCCGGCGGTTCAGGCACCAAGAGCTCAGGCGGACAAGATGGCCTATCGTATTAGGGCGAAGAAAACCCTGGAAGCTGAGGCCAATCTGCATCTATATCAAGATACTGTTGTGGATTTCATTCTTGGAAGCGGGGATGGAGAGTCGATTGCTGTAAAGGGAGTGGTAACTGAGCGGGGCGGCAGAATTGGAGCGAGAGTGGTTGTCCTTACGACCGGGACCTTTATGAATGGGAAAATGTTTATTGGCGAGTGGGAGGGGCCGGGAGGACGAATTAGCGAAATGGCCGCCCCGGAATTGGGAAATCGACTCCGGGAGATGGGATTTGATGTTGGGCGTATGAAGACTGGAACTCCGGCACGGGTTCATCGACGTTCGATTGATGTCGATCGGATGGAAATCCAGTTCGGTGATGAAGAGGTTTTTGGCTTCAGCTTTGGGGGAGCGGAGGTGTCAAGACGACCGATGCTGCCCTGTTATATAACCTATACGAATCGGAAAACTCACGAGATTATTCGCGGGCATCTTGGCAGTTCGCCCTTGTTTTCGGGCAAAATTGCCGGAGTTGGCCCCCGTTATTGCCCCTCGATTGAGGATAAGGTTGTCAAATTTCCAGATAGAGAGAGACATCATGTCTTTGTGGAACCCGAGGGATTTGATAGCCAGGAAATCTACCTCAATGGCCTTTCCACTAGTTTGCCTGAGGATTCGCAGCGAGAGTTTATTACAAGCATCCCTGGACTCGAACACGCGCAGATAATAAAACCGGGATATGCGGTTGAGTATGACTATTTGAATCCTTTGGAGTTGATGGCGAATCTGGAATCAAAGAGGATTCAAAATCTATTTATAGCGGGTCAGACTAATGGAACGAGTGGTTATGAGGAGGCGGCGGCGCAGGGTTTGATGGGGGGTATAAATGCGGGGCGGCGTCTGCAGGGTGAGAAGCCGCTAGTGCTCGATAGATCGGAGGCCTATATCGGTGTTCTTATTGATGACTTGGTTACTTTAGGAACCAGGGAGCCGTATCGAATGTTTACCAGCAGGGCGGAGTATCGCATTGCGCTCAGGCATGATAATGCCGATAGACGGCTTTTTGCTCGACGGAAGGAGGCGGGTCTCTTTGGCAAGGGGGATATTGAACGTTTTGAGGCTAAATGTTCAAAGATCGAGGAAATTCGCTGCTTGCTTCGGAAGAGAATCCTGGGTGAGGGTGAACTTGAAGTCGGGACGGAATTAGGAGAGGGGGCAACACGGAGGCTGGAAGGAGTTCCTACGGTGGGTGCTGCGCGGAAGGCTACATGTCGGGAGGGTGAGAATTTCGAGCATTTACTGCGCGATCCTTATGTGTCCATTGAGGATTTGATTAAACTTGACCCCGCAATCGCCATGGGAGCAAATACTGATTGGCTTAGGCAAATAGAACTGGATATCAAATACGAGGGATATTTAAGACGGGAGGAGCAACATGTTCGACTTTTTCGCAAAATGGAAGGTGTTCCAATTCCAAACAAGATGGATTGGGAATCTGTATCGGGTTTGTCCGCCGAATCGAGGGAAAAATTGAGCATCATCAGGCCCGCGAGTGTTGGTCAGGCATCTCGGATACCAGGAGTGCGTTCATCTGATATCGCGGTAATTCTAGTTACTCTGGGTAGAAAATGATAGGGCTGGAACGGTGGGATGGTGATTATTTGCGGTGAAGGGTTGCGCTTAGCGTGCCTGGCTTCAGTAGTTCTGCGTTAAGACAGAGTTGCGGCGGGGCCCTTTCCCGCACAGCTTCTTCCAATGTTGAGGCCCCGGATGTAGCTTAGGCCGGCGCAGAAGGCGTTTCCAGTTTCGATTGTGTTTATATAATCCCGGTTAACGGCGGGGCAACTCGGCCCATTTCATTCGATGCGTATATTGAGAGCACCTCCACCGTCTCGGGTAATCACAGAGTTATTTGATCAGAGTCTCCAAAGTTCTCCTTCCTACGCATCAATCACATGCTAATCAAACTTCTCGCTTGCGGAAGTTTCGGGGAAAAAGCGGCCATAGATTCTGCCGGGTTTATCTCGGCTTTCCATGATGAAACCCGCTAAACAGAGACATTATGCTCTCTATTTCGAATAAAATTCCACCACCATCTGTTCATTTGCAATCAATGGTATATCAACCCGGTCAGGCAGTCGTTCAACCGATCCAACAAGAGCATCTCCATCAATTGACAGCCAGCCCGGCATAATCTGGTTGCTATGCGCCAAACTTTCCCGTAGGAGTTTCTTGCTCGATTCTGATTCCTTCACTTTGATACTGTCTCCCACTTGAACCACCATTGACGGTACATTCGCGCGCCTGCTATTCAAGCGAATATGGCCGTGGCTGACAAATTGCCTCGCCTGTGCCCGCGTAGTTGCCAAACCAAGACGATAAACCACGTTATCCAGACGTCGTTCCAACAGAATCATCATATTATCGCCAGTAAGCCCGCGAAGCTTCTTCGCCTTCACGAAGGTGTTGAAAAACTGTTTTTCGCTTAAAGCATAGGATAGTCGAAGCTTCTGTTTCTCAAGCAGCTGGCGTCCGTAATCGCTAACCTTGCCTCTGCTCCGAAAATCTCTTTCCTTACCTGGTCTCTGTGGCTTCTTTTTAAGCAATCTATCGTATTTACTGTTACCGTAAATGTTGACACCTAGACGACGGACGATTTTTCCACGAGCCTTCGTGTTTCTCGCCATTGCTCTTCACCTACCAAGGAGTAAATAAAAACGCCCCTACAGAGCGCACCAAGCTATGCTACTTGACAGTTCCACTATTGGTCAATGATTTCGGGCAAAGCCAATGGAAACAACTGTTGCCTCAATCGGGAACTTCACCCTCTCGTCTTGCCACTGTCAATAAGAGGATAGCAGTTTCTCGCCCTCAATGATACTTACCCCTACGCTGGTTCCGATGCGCGTGGCCCCGGCCTCAATCATCGCAATAACGTCTTCAGCAGTGCGCACTCCTCCGGCGGCCTTCACTCCCATATCCGTTCCAACCGTTTTTCGCATCAGACGAACATCCCTGACAGTGGCTCCATGCTCACTAAAGCCAGTTGAAGTTTTTACAAAACTGGCCCCTACATCCCTGGCCATCAGGCAGGCGTTTATTTTCTCTGCATCTGTAAGCAAGCAAGCCTCTATAATTACCTTGACACCCGCATCGCCGGCAGCATCCACAACCGTGGCAATATCATCTCGAACTAAATTCGAATCGTTCGATTTGAAGGCTCCAATATTCATTACCATGTCTATTTCCCGGGCTCCCAGTTCCACTGCTCTTCTGGCTTCATATGCCTTTGACATGGTTTCCATCGCCCCCAGTGGAAACCCAACCACCACGCAGGTAGCAATGTCAGTATCCCCAAGAAACTCCGAACAAAACGAAGTCCAACAACTGTTAACACAAACAGATCTGAAGCCATATTCCTTGGCCTCCAGACACAACAGCCGAATCTGCCTTTTAGTTGTCCCTCCCCTTAACAGTGTATGGTCTATATAGCCTGCAAGCTCATGTTTTTCCATAACAACTCCTTGAGTATGGATAAAAATGTTACAAGGACGTATAACAAAAACGGCTAGTGATGGCAACTGGAATAAACGCGAAAAAAAGGCCACTTAACATAGTTGGATTCAGTTAACCGATGTCATGTGTTATACTAGGAAACAAAGCGACGATTAAATCAAGGGTATCGAAATGCAAAATACCCCGACGTTGCGAAAATACATGAACTTAGGACTCGAAGGCAAAGCAAGTTGATTGATCATATATTTTTGTTCATATACATATTCGCCGTAGGGGCAACCTTTTCCGCTGTGTCGATGAGCCTGCTTTATTGGTTGCGACAGCGCAATACCAGGCGATTGAACACGTTTTTGTTTATTTCTTATTTAGCCATACTCCTTTTGCTTGCAGGAGTCCGGTTTTACTGGGCAGAGCTCCTTAGCGGTGGCCGGGGAGTGACAATTGGAACTGGTATGGCCGAATTCGCTGGTTATGCGTTATTGCTGTACTACTTACCGGCGACAGTGAATCACATAATTGCCCGTAATTGGACTTGGCTTCGAAGGATTGCATCGATCATTGCATGTGCGGTTTATTTTGCCCTGGGCGCGGTGTATTTACTAACAGGTTTCCTGCGGCCGATTTCAATTGCGGCCGGCTTCCTATACTTTCTTGCGCTCGGCGTAATCTTAGTGGACATAGTTCGAAGCGCATCGCAGATAAAAGGAGGCCCCACCAGGGTAACCGTCTTGCTAATCACGCTCTTAACGGTTATTTTCCTACCGCTTGTTATGGCAAGCAGGCTGCTGGGGGAAAGCGGTGGAATTCCGATGTTGAGTCGTTCCATACGCTTCTTGTTTTTGTCTCTCTACTATTTCTGGATGGCTACGGCAGGAATTGTATTCTACGTAAGAGAAATGAGCGTCGATATTCAGGTGTCCATTGCCGAGCGGAGCATTCCGGAAACCCTCCCCCTCACCGAACGTGAGCGTGATATTGCGCGGTCTATCGTTCAGGGTTTAACCCATGTCGAAATTGCTCTGAATCTCGGCATAAGCCCGAACACCGTGCGCAACCATGTGTCCAATTTCTACAAGAAACTTTCAGTCCGTTCCAAGGTGGAACTACTCGGCGTGCTTCGCGGGGAGCGCAGCTATTAGTTCCCGCTCGGCCCGCCTTCCAGAACCGCTTGGATTTTCGCCTTTTCCGCGGCGTATTCACTCAGAAGGAAGCTTACGTTTTCATCAGATATTATGTCTCTCAATATAGGCAACTGAGCTCCCGCAAAATGAAGTGTGAATACGGGAAGAGTCTTCTCTTCCACTTGCTTGGTTCCGGCCCCGGGTGAAGTTTCAGCGACAGTCAGGGCGTAATCACGGCCCTGTCGAACAAACTTCAGAAGATGCTCGGCACCTTCAAAAGGATAGAGTCTCTTGCGATGGGAATACACCAGTTTGGGATTTATCAGGGCCGCGTCGTTTTCCACCGCCTGCTCAATATTCATTTCCAGCAGACGCGAACGCCACCAGGCGGCGTTCGTCGAAACCTCGCGAAATGTAAGCAAATCTTCCGAATTGAGTGTCCAGGTGACATTGTCCAAACCAAAGCCCTTATAGCTGATGAAAAGTTCCAGCATAGTTCCACTCTCATCAGTACTGACATAGGCCATGCCTTCCTGATACCCATCGAAGCTTTCCAGTCCGATTTCCACCTCTCCAATGGGCACGGGAAGCGCGCTTAGTCTCGCGGGAAGGGCAAACAGAAGCAAAGAGGTGAACAGTCTCACACCGCGTTTTTTCGGCGGGCCTACGCGGGCTTTCAAAACCATCCACCTCATGTTGATTAGCTTTTCTTGGAAAAACGGTTCTCCCAATCTCGCTCCTTGTTGATATCATCGGCCATTTTTCGATATTCCTTTTTGAGTTCTTCGTATTCCTCATCCATATTTTTACTATAATGATTGCGCCTATCCTTTCCATAGCGCGGTTCCAATGGAAAAATCAGAGCCAAGATGAAATATATCCAAATGGACATCCCTGCAAGAACAACCAGCAGGATAAATACCAAGCGAACCAGCTCGACTGGGAATTCTCTCCATTCGGCGATTCCCTTGCATACACCCAATATCAGGCCATCTCGCGATCGGTATAATTTTTTACGAGTGGACATCCTTAACTCCTCCCTTTATGCGTCTTTCCCAACGCTCTGGCTCTTGCTTGTCGTGGGCTTCCTGGCCGTATCCAAATTTTTCTTCAATGCTTCCAGTTCTTTCTCTACAATCCCATCGGATTCCAATCTGTTAAACTGCTTCTCAAGATCGTTTGTGCTGCCCGCCAAATCGGCATCGGCCTCTATCCTCTCAATACGGTTTTCCAGCTCTCCGAAACGCATCATCGCCCGGGCACCGGTTGCGTTGGATACAAGGTTCCGAGCCTTCTTTTTTTCGACGGCATGAATACCACGTTGAATCAGCATTTTATGTCGCATTATCACCTCATCAAGCTTCGATTCAAGCTGACTGATGTTGATTTTGCACTCCTCTATAAGACGATTATAGTTCTCTAAATCCTTTTGTACAAATTCCAGTTGAGTCTGGTGTTGTTTTTTCTCAAGCAAAGCCTCTTTGGCTAAATCATCCCGCTTCTTCTCGACGGCAAGTATCGCTCGCGTTCCCCAGCGCTCAATCTTTTCAGTGAATTCATTGCGGTCGCGCTCCATCTCGGCCCGAGTCGTCATCTTTGCGGCGCACGAAGATTTCAGGTCTACAAGCGTGTCTTCCATCTCTTGAATCATAAGGCGAATCATCTTCTCAGGGTCTTCTGCCTTATCAAGCATCGCATTGATATTGGAATTGACAATATCACCCAATCTGCTAAAAACTCCCATGTTATCCTCCGTATTACTTTTTACTTTTAAGAGAGCAAGTATCATGCCAATCGTTGTTATGGAGGAGATGTTTGCAGAAAATGGTAAAAAATACCAAATTCTCTGGCATGAAATATCAAATTCTTGTAAAGTATCCGGATGAAATATACAGGAGGACCGCAAGAAGCCCTCGGCGAATCAGAGGTGTTCCTTGAATTTCAGCACTTACTTGGGAGAGTGGCGCGGGTGGACCGCCCAGTACTTATTATCGGCGATCGAGGCACTGGAAAAGAACTTGCGGCCAACCGTCTGCACTATCTTTCTCAGCGCTGGAAAGGGGCTTTTGTAGCACTAAACTGCGCATCTCTTTCACCCGGCTTGATTGAATCCGAACTTTTCGGTCACGAACAAGGTTCCTTTACCGGGGCGACAGACTTCCGGAAAGGCCGTTTTGAGGAGGCAAACAATGGCACTTTGTTTCTCGATGAAATTGGATTGATACCGATTGAGGTTCAAGAGAAGATTTTGAGAGTGGTTGAGTATGGCGCTTTCCAAAGAGTCGGGAGCTCGCGGACGGTTGAGGTGGATGCTCGCATTATTGGAGCCACAAATCAAAATCTGCCTAAACTCTGTGACAATGGCTTGTTCAAGCTGGATTTGCTCGATCGCCTGTCCTTCGAGGTGCTGTTTCTCCCGCCCCTGCGGGAGAGAGGGAATGATATTGTAAAACTGGCTAATCATTTTGCCGTTAAAATGGCCCGGGAACTGGGAAGGAAGCAGTCTCCAATTCTTTCAGATGAGGCGCTTCGTATTATTCGGGGGTATCGCTGGCCTGGAAATATAAGGGAGCTCAAGAATGTCATTGAGAGGGCAGTATACAGGCAAGAAGCCCCGGTGCTTGAGAGTTTGACAGTCAACCCCTTTGCAAGCCCCTGGCAATCCAACGGCGAAGTTGTGCTTGAGACCGCCGGCTCAACTGAAACGCTCATCAAAGAACAAACTGCCGAAGTTGGAAAGGGTGGGCAGGATACAGGTAAAAACCGGCTGAAAGAATCCACAGCATGGCCCATCGATTTGAAAAAGGAAGTGCAGGAACTGGAATACAGACTTCTGAAAAAGGCAATTGCGAAAGCCGGTGGGCATCAGGGGAAGGCGGCCGAATTATTGAAACTGAAATACGATCAGTTTCGGTGGCTTTCTGGGAAGAGATTGAATAGAAAGCCTGGCGTCAATTAGCAGCAGCGGATTTGAGACGACCATCGTAGGAATTTGGTGTTGGGATTTCGGTTGTTTTGTCAGCCAGCCACCGAGTGTGTATAGAGTTCACTTGGCGACGTCTCATAAACGCATAATTCTTATCGGGGGATGTGCTTGGCGTACTAGGATGGGGAGGCCCTTAAAGCTGCCTTGTGCTATTGGAGCTGATAAATGAAAAGATTGGTAAATCCCAGGCGTTCCAATTCAATTACAGTTTGGAATACTTCTTCCTCGACAAGTTCCGCAACAATGAGGCGGGTAATCCCATTGGGTTGCAAATCGGCTCGCGAATCTATTCCGGCCTCGTCCAGGCGATTTTTGTGAGCCAGCACCCTATCGAAATCTTTCCATGCGCCAACCTGGATATTGAAGCGCACTTGCGGTATGGCCGATTCTTCTACCTCTATATGCACTTTCGCGATTCCGTTTTGGATCATCCCGAGTTCCCTGGCCGCGGCATAGCTGAGATCGATAATACGCTCGTTGACAAAGGGGCCCCTGTCGTTTACTCGAACTCGGACAGTCCGGTTATTTTCCAGGTTCGTAACCGTTAAGTAAGTACCAAAGGGCAGAGTTTTGTGCGCGCAGGTGAATTGCATGGCGTCGTAGATTTCGCCATTTGCCGTCTTTCTTCCTTGAAAAACACCGCCATACCAGGAAGCCACCCCTGTATCCTCCCATGCAGGAAGTTGGCTGACGTTCGTGTATAGTAAGACGCAGATTATCGGCAAAGCCAAACGAGACATCGCTATAGTGTATCGGACGCGCGGGTGCATTCTATTAGGTGCAAATTTGAGAAAGCCCTGGTTTACAGTTTTTTCGACTTCTCGGGTTTCGATTCCGGCTACCCTTGATTGGAGGTGCCTTGTGTGGGTAGGATCGGCGAATTATGAAACAGGATGAGGGTAGACTAAACCACTGGGCGGATATAACCGCCTCTAAGATTATCCGCGATCGCCAGGGGAAGGAAGTTTATGTGTGCGCCTCCGGGATTACACCTTCGGGTACGGTACACATTGGAAATCTCCGGGAGATTATTTCGGTGGAATTGGTGGCTCGGGCCCTACGTGAACGGGGGGTAAAAGTCCGTTTCATCTACTTCTGGGATGACTATGATGTGTTCCGCAAAGTTCCGGAAAACATGTCGCAAAGTTTGGAGGTTTACCTGCGAAGGCCAATTACCAGTGTTCCCGATATGATAGGAGAGCGGGAAAGCTATGCGGCTCACAATGAGGAGGAACTTGAGAGAATTTTACCTCTTCTGGGAATTGAACCGGAATACATCTATCAAACCGAGCGCTACAAGGCCGGGTGTTACGCGGAAGATATAAGGCTGGCTCTCGATAAGGGGGATGTGATTCGCCAGGCGCTGGATGCCTTTCGGACTGAGAAGCTGGATAGCGATTGGTATCCCCTGAAAGTTTTTTGCGGCGCGTGCGGGAGGGATACAACAAGAGTGCTGGCCAGGCCCGCTGATTATGTGATTTCTTATGTGTGCGATGCTTGCGGCAATAATGAGACGGTGGATTTTCGGCGCTTCGGAGGTGTCAAGCTGCCTTGGCGGATTGATTGGCCGATGCGCTGGCGCTTTGAAAAAGTGGATTTCGAGCCGGCTGGGAAAGATCATCATAGTGAGGGAGGGAGTTTTGATACGGCAAAGCTAATCGCCAGGGAGGTTTTCAAATATGCTGCGCCAATTACTTTCCAATATGATTTCGTGCGGATTAAGGGTGGGAGCGGAAAGATTAGCGCTTCCAAGGGGCAGATGGTGCCGTTGTCGGAGGTGCTTAGATATTATCAACCCGAGCTAGTGCGTTTCATGTTTGTCGGCACGCGGGCAAATAGTGAATTTGCCATCAGTTTCGATTTGGATGTGATTAAAATGTACGAGGACTACGATCGTATTGAGCGCGACTACTTCAATAAGCCACAAAATCCCAAGGCGAAATGGTATAAGAACGCGCGTATCTATGAACTTTCACAGGTGGCCGCCGTGCCAGCAAGACAACCCTATCAGATTCAGTTTCGCCATCTTACCACCCTCCTTCAAATTTATTCCGGAATAACGGATGCGGTAATCAATTTTCTTGGCGATGTGCCTGCGGAAGACAGGGATGGTTTCAGAGTACGCGCGGCCTGTGCCCAAAGCTGGTTGAATAATTGCGCACCTGAGGATTTTCGTTTCAACCTGAGGAACCCCTCCGACGGTCCAATTGATTTGCCGAATGTCTCTCCCGCTTTGCTGGGAGCGCTGAGGAGCATGAAGACCCTGGTGGAAACGAAACTCGGCAGAGTGTTCGAGAGAGATTTTAACACGGCGATGTACGATGTCATTCATGAATATGAACTCGATTCGAAGGATTTTTTTGCGGTATTCTACCTGGTTTTAATCGGCAAGACGAAAGGGCCGCGGATGGTAAATTTTCTACACATTCTGGGAGCCAGGCGAGTATCGGAGCTGCTTGCGCTATACTAGCACCCTCTGTTCGGACTCTGCTTTGTCCCCGCCCTGTTGACAATTGCTTTAGGGTATCCAGCAAAATTGATCCGATGGGCAAACTCGGAACACCATGTTATACTTATTGATATCCAGGAGTGTCAAAAGGGGAGAACAAGGCCAGGTTATCCATCTGTTGCGAAGGCGAACCTTGCCAGTATTTCGGAGGAGAGTTGCATGCGAAACAGTTATGAAAAGGAAAGATTGGCGGAGAAAAACGATTATGATGGCTTGCAGTCCAAGTTTCTTGAAACCCGGACGCTGCTTTTGTCAGGGGACATAGATAAAGAACTGGCGGAGAGGCTGATTCGGAACATACTCTTGCTGGAGGCCGAGGGGGATATCCCTATCAAAGTGTTTATTGATTCGCCTGGAGGGGATGCGGATGCCGGATATGCGATTTTCGACATGCTGCGTTTTGTGAAACCGGAAATTATAACAGTTGGAATGGGCACTGTCGCCAGCGCGGCTGCCTTGGTACATCTTGCCGCCAACAAAGAGAACAGATTGAGCCTACCCAACGCCCATTTCCTGATTCATCAGCCTCTTTCGGGTATGCGTGGGGTGGCCACCGAGATTGAAATTCATGCGCGGGAACTGGAAAGACTGCGGGAAAAGATTAATGTCCTGATTGCACGTGAGACGGGCCAGTCGCTGGAAAAGGTTGCCGGAGATACCGATAGGGATTATTGGCTCAATGCGGAAGAGGCTTTGGAATACGGTTTGATTACGCGAATAATTAAATCGCGGTCGGAGTTGGCTTAGCTCCGTAAAACTGGCTATTATGTGGCCGAATGCTTTACCCTAGTTTTTCTGCATATCAACGTAGATTGAGAAAAGACGCGGTTCTTCCCGACGGATTTGAGGTTGGGGTGGGCTCGCTGGAATTTGTGCCGCCGGAAAGACCGAATGGTGGCGTTCAAAAAATGAATCTTGGTTTAATAAGAATGCTGCAGCCTACGGCGTCGTTTGCAGGGGTTTTTTCAAGAAACGCCTTTCCTGGCTGGCCCATTGTTGTTGGACGAGAACTGCTTGAGAGTTCTCAGATTCAGGGAGTCCTCGTAAACAATAGGGTGGCCAATGTTGGCGTAGAGGGAGGACTCGAAGCTTCCTGGCGACTTTCGGAATTCTGTAGCGAAATTTTTGGCGACTCTGCACCTTATTTCCCCTCTTCGACGGGGGTTATTGGCTGGGCCTTGCCTTTGAAAGAGATAGAAGCCGCGCTCACGGACCTCAAAGGTAATATGAGTACGGGTTTGATTCTCGAATTTGCCAAAGCAATCATGACAACTGATTCCTGGCCAAAGGTGCGTTCACACGACTGTGGTGCGGGAAGAATTTTGGGTATTGCCAAGGGAGCGGGAATGGTTGAGCCGAATATGGCGACAGCGCTCGCCTTTATTCTCACCGATGTGGATTTTCCACGGGACGTCGGAAGGCGCATTTTCCTGGAGGTGGTGGATGAAAGCTTCAACAGAATAAGCATAGACGGCGAAACCAGCACAAGCGATTCAGTTTTTCTTTTGTCCTCCTGCCTGCATTCCTACCCTGGCAACGATGAGTTCAGAAATGCTCTGATGGGAGTTTCATTCAATTTGGCTGAGGATGTAGTTAGAAACGGTGAAGGTTGCGCCCATGTAATCAGGGTAAGCGTTGCTGGTGCCTCAAATACCGCCGAGGCCCATAGATTGGCCCGCGCTGTGGCCAATGCTCCGCTAAGCAAGTTGGCGATAAGGGGCAACGATCCTAACGTTGGGCGAATTCTCCAGTCGCTTGGAGCGGAGTGCGGACGCCTGGGGATTGGAATCAATCCTAAGAAGTTGGAACTGGGCATTGGAGGCAGAACTGTTTTCCGCAATGGCGCGTTCCATTTGGGAAAAAAGATGGAGGAATTCTTGCACAGCTATCTTAAGGATTCGGAGCTGCCCATACCCCCGCATGGTTGGCCGATTCACGAGAAGAAGGTGGAGATTGAGATTGCCTTGAATATGGGAATGGCCTCCGCATCGGTGATTGCTTCAGATTTGTCTGAAGAGTACGTAAAAATAAATTCCGATTACCGGACTTAAGGGGAAATTGCGTGGATATCGCGACACAAATCAATAACGCAATGAATCTGTGTGGATGAAGCTCGTAAGACAACAGGACGGCGGGTGGGACATGAGGGAGTTGGCTGATTGGACTGATTGCGTCGGGTCATATACTGGTTGAAGGCGTATCCGGCCTGACGAAGTCATTAAAGGGTTGGATGCTCAGTTTACTCCGGATTTGCTGCCGGCAGACTCAAGCAGACAGCAGACTGGCGAATTTGTACTCGCAGAGGGCCGTTTTTTACAATGTTGTATTGGCTGATGAAATCAGCAGAGTAACTGCGAAGGTTCAATCTGCCTTACTGGAGGCGGTGTTCGAAAACCAGGTTACAATTGGGGAACAGAACTTACCCAGGCCACTTCTTGTTATGGCCACCCGGAATTCGATTGAGCAGGAAGGAACCTATCGACTTCCAGAAGCCGGCTTGATTGTTTTCCAATCAAGATTAATGTTGACTATTCCAGCCCGGTATGAGGAACTTGCGGTTCTTGAACAGGTGGTGGATAAGATTAAGATAACATTGTAAGGAAGTGTTGAACTCAGACATCAAATTCTAAGAAACCATAGAATCAATCAAAGCCGGCAGGAGATTCGACGCTGCATTGTTTCCCTGGTTGCCGTGAGTCGAATAAAGGACAGGTGCAGATTCCCTCAGGCCTTTTGGATTTCTTAGATGCAGGAAGCAAGGCGGGATTTACAGTCCTTGGATATTCCAAACTGCTCTTTTACTCTTTTAACTCGTTTATAAGAATTTATTTCGTTTATAAGAATTTATTTAAGAAGGAATATGAAGAATTCTGGGAATGGGTAAGATGAGATAGAAGTGGCTCGCGGATTTTCGAGCTTCCAAGTCGGATGTTTTGGAGGTTGGCACGGATGAAGAAGTTGTCGAGGCTCTCCAGTTCTTTCCCGTTAGAAGGCGCCCCGAAGATGAGGCTGGATTCCTTATCGAGATTTTCGCTCGTTGCATTTAAGGGATGAGGCTATGCTTGCGGTGCCCATGACAAAAGCCAGGGTATGCTGGATCTTTGAGCCGCCCGTCTGGAACCTGGTTTGCCCACTGTGGACGGCACAGATATCGAGACCGCGGGGCATGGTTCCAATGCTGATTTGCTTCTTGGAACCCAGCCTGTTTCGCTATTGAGAAATCTTTTTTCATTGTGAGAAATGGACTTTGGACGTTTCGTACCTGTCGGGTTTTCCAGTGTTGATGATATTTCTCGGACAGAGGAAGTTGAGCCTGGAACTGTTCAAGTGGAGTCTTGGCGGCGTTATCGCTGATTCTCGTGTTGTTTGTGCCCTTGCTGTTGGCTTCCGCCAGGAGCCCGGCTCTCAAGTTGAAACAGCATCCCGGAGGATCGCCTGGAACTTTCAAACCAGATTCCCTCCACCTTGTCTTTTCCACCGGCTTCTGTTTTTATTCCACTTCTGCTGTCGTTGGCTATTTTGATGTTTTGAAGGGGTGCAAAGGGAAGTGAATTTTTTTTCATAATATGTACGTTCTTTTTGCTGTCATCATCTGTCTTTGTAGGAGTTTGCGATCATCTTTGGAATCGACATACAGCGGGGGTGAAAGAAGATTCAAAACCGCTTAAGAAAATTCCGGGCTCGCTGGCTGCCGACTTGATTCAACTTTCGCAGGTGAAATGTTGAGAATTGTTGTTTTTTAAGGATGATTATTGCCTGGTACGGACCGGTTATGGCTTGGGGGGTTGGTTACCGCGTTCCTTGCTGATTGTTGTTTCGGGGAGATATTAGGGATGAGTTTCGATACGATATTGGATAGATGGAAAAATCGTCGAAGTGACCGGGAAAACGGACAGAGCAGGCGCGGCCTGGTAAGTTGGTTCGATGGCTCTGTGGTTCGGAAGGCTTTTCTGGTGGTTCTCAGCACGGCCGCGATTAGCGGGAACTGGCTTGATGATTATCCACCTGATGCCCGGGCGCTTGGAGATAAGGAGGAGGGAGATTCTAACCATCTTAACAAGATGAGAGTGAACTGGAGGCGGAAGGCTCACCAGGATGTGTTGGATCTGCATGGCTCAACTGAGGAAGAGGCGAGGAGGGAGATAGGGGCCTTTATTGGCTCAATGCGGAGGCGTGGGCTTCGAAAGGGATTGATTATTCATGGCAAAGGGCTGCACTCTAAAGGCCAGGCGATACTGGGGTCTGTGGTACGCAATTGTCTTGAGAGTAGCACCGAAGTTGGAGGGTTTGGAAGAGCTAAAGCAAAGGACGGCGGTTCGGGCGTAACCTGGTTTCTGTTACGTCAGCGTTCTCGGTAGATTATTCTGCCCCGAGTGAGATCGTAGGGGGACAGGGCAACGCGAACTCTGTCACCAGGTACGATACGAATGTAGTGTTTCCGCATTTTTCCTGATAGGTGGGCCAAAATCAGATGACCTGCTTTCAGTTCAACTCGAAACATTGTATTGGGAAGTGACTCTTTCACAACTCCCTCCACTTCTATGGCCTCTTCCTTCAAAAAGCGTCCTCCTGAAGCTTTGTTTTCACCTTTAGTTCCGAACGTACAATATTTTACGGCGTAGCGTCCAGTCAAGGCCGCAAAAATAATGTTGCATTCGGTTATCTTCCAATCTGGATTGTGCCCACAATCTCCCAAGCTTATTGACAAACTGAGAACTATCATTCAGATTGTGTGCGTTTTTACACGGAGTTTTTATGAACGAGAAGTTCAAAACCGAAATGCAGCGGAAATTGACAGAACTCAAGGAAGAAGTTCTCAATACTCTAATCAATGAGAACAAAGATTTCCGAGCGGCCGTAGAGGACATGGGTGTGAAAGACCTTGCGGATGTGGCTTCCAATGATATAGATGCTCGAATTCTGGAAGTCATTGGAACAAAGGATACAGTGAGGTTGAAAAGGATTGAAGCGGCTCTTGGCCGTCTTGAGAATGGTCGCTTCGGGATTTGTGTGAGCTGTGGGAAAAGAATCACTGATGAACGTCTTAGCGCCATTCCCTATGCGGTTATGTGCATAAACTGTCAAACCAATTCCGAACACCGAAGAATGCATTAGCTATTAAGTTAATTTCATACTTGAATTCTCCGATAATGCTGTTGTGAGGATTAAAATGGATTCCGTTGCGGTAAGTGGCCAGTTATCACCTCTTCGGATAGTGCGTGTTTCCCAGTCCGACGGACGCGTATCGGTTCCCGTTAAACCCTCTCATACTGTATTCGCACAATTCAGACACGTTTCAGGCACCCCTGCTTCCGCGGGTGAGAACACGGTGCCGATTTCCAGACTGTTTTTACTTAATCGCATTGTCAGCATGTTGCAGGCAAGAAAGAAGCATCTAGTTAGCAATTCCGGCCTTGCTGGTTTGCAACAAACCGAGATTAAGGAGTATGGTGCGGTGTCAAGTCAGGTAAAGGCAGGGTTGATTCTTAACTTCAGTGCTTGAATTCTCATCATTTGCGATACTGCTCGCTCAAGCGTTTCCCAAGCGATAATCGTAATGTTGCTGGAGCGCGTGAGACAGATTAATTCCGTGTTTGCGTGTTGTAGTCGACCTGAAACCTTAGCACTCGGAACCATTCGGTTGGTGATGTGGCGAGTTCGTGTCGGATGCCTTGTATTCGCTCTATTCGCATTCTTTTCCAGTTCTCGAATTTTCCCTCAGACTCGCTTTAACTACATCCACAACAAGGGTGACAAGTGGCATTTAACCAGCATTATAGATGAGGAAGTGTTGGTAAATGGCGAGTACAGTTCCAGTTCGCAGATCCGAAACAAGATTTCTGTTGAGGTTGTTGAAGGAGAGGGAGATGGTGGTTTGTTGCGAGTCAATTATCAGATATCCGAAAAGGCGACAGACTCTGATGTTTATTCCTGGTTCGACAATTATGAGGTTGAGTATCGGAGAGATGTTCGAGGGCGTATATCAGGTATCAGAACAGAATCTCCGGTACCGATGACCCGCAATATCCCAGTTTATCCTGATGGTTTTGTTCCTTTGGGTGCGGGATGGACAGCCAGCGGTGTAGAAGTTTTCGACTTCAAGAAGCTGTTCTTTCAAATTGACATGCTTCTGGAGATTCCATTTGCAGCGCACTACAAATATCTGGAATCGATCGAGCGTGACGGGAGACGGATGGAAAGAGTTTCAATAGATTGCAGTTATCAGTGGACTCCGGATTTGGACACGCTTAAACTTTTTGATGCTTATGCTTGGTTTCCCGTTGAAATTATTGGAACATTTTGGCAGGAAGTATTATGGGATGCCAGTTCTGGTAGGAATTATGCGGAAACGGGAGGGTTCGAATACAGCTATCTTATGAACGATGGGATAGTGTTCACTTTCAAGGGTACCTCGAAAGGTCAGGCAGTATATTATACTGTGCTCGATAAGAATTCGATAATCGAAGAGATTGAAGATTTAACCAGCGATGATATTAGGGCCAAATCCATTGACGAGGGAGTTAGTATCTCACTGAATGATATACATTTTGTGCCAGACGAGGCGCGGATGCTTAGTGGGGAGGAGGAGAAGCTGGAGGAAATTGTGGGAGTGCTTAGACGTTATCCAGATAGAGATATTCTAGTTGTTGGGCATACTGCAAAACCCCCGGGAAGTTCGGATGGTTGGGAGCTTTCTTATCAACGCGCACAGGCCGTAGCTCGGTTCCTTATCGAGCGGGGAGTAAGAACAGAGTCACAAGTGGTGATTCGCGGCATGGGGCATTCGCAGCCAATTGGCGACAATTCCACCACTGAAGGCAGGAAAAAGAATCGAAGGGTAGAGATAGTTATTCTGGAAAATTAACATGACTGATACTTGATTAGTTCAGACAGCCTGCTTACACAAAACATACGGCAATCTTTTAGGGACCGCTCTTCAACGATGAGAAAGCATGAAGGAATTTTGCGGCCCTTAGATATTTAGACTTGAATAAAATCAGAAGCCAATCACCAGTAGACAACAATGTTGAGTAAGGTATAGAATTCAATTTTAAGGAGGATTATCTTGAAGAGAAAAAAACTGATTTCTTTGGTGCCTGTGCTACTTTCTTTGGCGCTTGTGGTGCTAGGGGTGACAACCATCGTTAGCTGCAAAGGAGACAGGGATAGGGATTTTGCATCAACGCTTTATTGGAATCTTGCATCTTCCGGTCCGAAAACTATCGATCCCGCTCTGAACGGCGCAACTGATGGTGGCGATGTTATCAGTAACCTGTATGAAGGCTTGGTTCGTGAACAGGCAGGTGTTGTTAAACCTGGTATTGCAGAGAGTTGGGAAATCTCCGACGACGGAAAAACTGTTACCTTCAAACTTCGTGATTCGCTGTGGTCTGATGGTTCCAGATTGACGGCGCACGATTTCGAATATTCCTGGAAGCGCGCTATGGATCCCGCAACGGCATCTGAGTATTCCTGGATTTGGGAGTATACCAACGTGGTTGGCGCTCAGAATGTTGCGGAAGGTAAAGGCTCTTTGGAAGATGTTGGAATCAAAGTCCTGGACGACTATACTTTGCAAGTAGAACTGTCAAACCCAACATCATATTTCATTTCGCTTGTAGCTTTTTATCATTTCATGCCTGTCAAGCAAAGCTCTGTTGAGGCCGGTCCGGATGGGATTTGGGCAAGCGATCCAGAACTGGCTATCAGCAACGGTCCTTTCAAACTCGCGGAATACACAATTGGTGAAGGTTTGAGGATGGAGAAAAATCCCAACTATTGGAAGGCAGACAATGTGAAACTCTCTGCTATCGAAGTTGCATTCATTGATGATTTTACCACTGCATACACCGCTTATCAGGCAGGTGAATTCGATTTTCTAAATGATGTGCCTCCATCGGAAATTCCCAGACTGATTGCGGAAAATCCAGAATTCTATGCATTCCCTTTACTTGGTACATACTATTACAACTTCAATCTGGATTTAGACATGTGGAAGGATGAGAGGGTGCGAAGGGCGCTTACCCTTGCCATTGATAGGGAAAAAATTTGTGAGATTGAGGGTAGAGGAAGTATTCCAGCAGCTGGTTTTGTACCCGTGGGTTTCATTGATCACCAGGGAAACGATTTCGCCGAAACTGCCGCCAGCAGTGGAATACCGACTGACGGAAGTGGGATTGAAGAGGCAAAACGCTTATTGGCGGAGGCCGGATATCCCAATGGTGAAGGATTCCCAAAATTCACCATCATATACAACACCAGCGAGAATCATCAGCTGGTGGCCGAAGTGGTGCAGGAAATGTGGAAGACAAATTTGGGCATCGAAACCGACCTTATCAACCAGGAATGGGCAGTATTCCAAGATACGCGGAAGCAAGGTGAATACGAAGTTTCCCGAGGCGGCTGGCTGACAGACTTCATGGACCCCATGGGTTTACTTGCTATATTTCAGGTAGATAATGACTATAACGATACCAATTATAACAATAGCACCTTTGACGAGCTTGTATCCTATGCCAATAAGACAATCGGCGCGGAGCATTTTGAAGCTCTTTATGAAGCAGAAAAGATTTTGATGACTGACTTGCCGATTGCCCCTGTGTACCATTACACCGAGATTTACTTATCATCACCGCAAGTGAAGAACTGGACAAGGAGCGTGCTCAGCGCACTGGATTTCAGTGGTGCCTATCTTGAAAGATAAAGCGTAAGGAAGTGGGCCGTTCGGAGACGATCGGCCTTCCTTTTTAGTTCAAAATACTCTTCGAGGGTGACAGTATCGTGAGGAATTACTTTTTTAGACGATTTATCCAATCCCTGTTTACGATTTTTTTGATTGCGACGGCAACCTTTTTCATGATGCGTTCCATACCCGGAGGGCCGTTTACAAGAGAACGTCCGGTGCCAGATGAAATCATGCGGGCGTTGAATGCTAAATACAACTTGGACGCGCCGCTAATTGTTCAATATTTCGACTATATGAAAAGCTTGTTGACTTTTAACTTGGGTCCGTCGTTTTCCAGGGTGGGTGTTTCCGTAAATAAGCTGATTGGACTTGGTTTTCCAGCTACCGCAAAGATTGGGTTTCTTGCCGTTTTGCTCATAATTCTAGTTGGTATCCCTGTTGGGATAGTATCTGCCCTGAAGCAGAATCGTCCTGTTGATTACTTTGTTATGTTCATGGCGACTTTGGGAGTTACAATCCCGAATTTTGTTATAGCCACCTTGTATATCTATCTGTTTGCTGGAAAACTTGGGTGGGTACCCAGTTTTGGATTGAGAACTCCATGGGCATATATCGGGCCTATACTTGCCTTAAGCGGATATTCGTTGTCTTTTGTGGCGCGACTTACCCGATCGAGTATGCTGGAGGTGCTAAGGCAGGACTATATTCGAACCGCACGCGCAAATGGTTTGAAGGAACTGTCTGTAATCGGCAAACATGCAATGAGAAATGCCCTGATACCTGTGATTACCTACCTGGGACCCACCATTGCTCTTCTTATGACAGGATCTTTTGTTATTGAACGCATTTTCGCTATTCCTGGCATCGGGAGATATTTTGTTGAAAGCGTTAGTAACCGTGATTACACTGTAATTATGGGCGTTACGGTGCTCTATGCTTCCTTTTACGTTTTAATGATTTATCTGGTGGATGTTTTATACGCCATGATTGATCCGCGAATAAGATTTGATAAGGAAATCCCTTAGACATGCCATCCGAAGCTGATTATTTCGGATTTGTGAGCAAAGAAGAAAGTCAGAATCTGGAAACACTTGAAAAATCTCTTACCTATTGGCAGGATGCATGGCGTCGATTGAAGAAGCACAAATTGGCCATGGCTGGGCTTGCCGGGGTAATAAGCACCATCCTATTTGCAGTCTTGGGGCCGTTCTTTTCGCGGTTTTCGTATTCGGATCAGATTTTGGACTATGCCAGGACACCACCTAGACTGGACATTTACGAAGTGGCTGATGATTACTATGTCTTCCTGACGAAAGACTATAATTTGCTTCGTGTTAGTGGAAAGGGTGAAATACTTGAGCGGATTTTCGATACGAACAAAGATTTGGAGAGGAAAGCCTACACATATTTTGATGCCAGGCGGGGTTTAGAAATAGAATTGGATTTTTCTTATAATCTGCTGCCAGGCAAAGAGGCCGACTATAATTTCACCCTCGTGGCTAACGGGGGTGATCCGATAACCGAAGCTACGAAGACAGTATTCAACAGAACCTATCCCTTCGGAAGCGATTCGATTGGCAGGAGTATTCTAGTTAGAGTTATGTACGGCGCCAGAATATCGCTTATTGTGGCCTTCGTGGCCTCATTGGCGAATCTGCTAATAGGGGCCGTGTATGGCAGTATTGCCGGATATGAGGGGGGCCGCACCGATATCCTCATGATGAGATTTGTCGATATCCTTAATTCTATCCCCCTACTCATCTATGTGATTCTCATTATGGTTCTGGTGGGTAACCGCGGCCTATGGACAATGATAATCGCGTTGGGAAGTGTTTATTGGGTTACTATGGCGCGACTGGTACGAGGACAGGTATTATCCCTGAAGGGGCAGGAATTTGTTTTAGCCGCCAGAGCGCTGGGTGTGAAGAAGCGATCAATCATATCGAGGCATCTGATACCCAATACAATCGGCCCGATTATCATATCCATGACGATGATGATTCCCAGAGCCATCTTCACTGAAGCGTTTTTAAGCTTTATTGGCTTGGGGGTTTCAGCTCCCATGGCATCTTGGGGAACCCTAACCGAGGATGCGCTCTCTGCGCTTCTATCCTTTCCATATCAGTTGTTTTTCCCGTCGATGGCCATTGCAATTACTATGTTGTCTTTCAATTTCCTGGGAGACGGACTGCGCGATGCGCTAGACCCCAGGCTGAGAAAGGGCTGAAACAATGAGCGGCGAACCATTGCTTGAAGTCAAGAATATCAGCACCTCATTTTTTTCGCATTTGGGCGAAATTCAAGCGGTTAGAGGAGTCTCGTTCTATCTGAATCGAGGAGACGTATTGGGCATTGTCGGTGAATCTGGTTCGGGGAAAAGTGTTACCGCGCTCTCGATAATGGGTTTGATCGAAAAACCCGGAAAGATTAAGCAGGGTGAGATTATATTCAATGGCGAAGATTTGATGAAAAAGAGTCAGCGCGAGATGTGTGAATTGCGCGGAAATGAAATATCCATGATATTTCAGGATCCTATGACATCTTTAAATCCTGTCTATCGCATCGAAAACCAAATGGTTGAGGTTATTCGTTATCATAATCGAAATCTAAGTCGGAAAAAGGCTGTCGCGCAGGCGGTTGAGATGTTGAGACTAGTTAAAATTCCGGAGCCCGAGAAACAGATTAAGAGCTATCCACATGAATTTTCGGGAGGAATGCGCCAGAGAGTAATGATTGCCACTGCCCTATCCAGTAATCCCGGATTACTAATAGCCGATGAGCCAACGACGGCTTTAGACGTAACCATCCAGGCTCAAATTCTGGATTTGATGAACGATTTGAGAGCGCGCATTAATGCTTCAATAATACTGATTACTCACGATTTGGGAGTAATAGCCGAAGTTTGCAGCAGAATAATTGTAATGTACGGTGGAACTATTATGGAAGCGGGGAACGAGAGAGATATCTTTTACAATCCTCAAAATCCATATACGGTGGGGCTGCACCAGTCCATACCGAGTAACCTGGCAATTAGCGAAAAGCGCCTAGTACCCATTCGGGGTACGCCTCCGAATTTAATGCATCCGCCGAAAGGTTGTCCTTTCTCGCCGCGCTGTTCATACACAATGAGGATATGTCTCGAAGAAGCCGCACCTACTATTCGCCTGAGCGATACTCATATATCCGTGTGTTGGCTGCTTCATGAGAATGCGCCAAAAATCAACGGCTATAGCAAGGGGAAGATTGTTGATCGATACAAAACACCTTCTGGAAGTTAGAAATCTCCGCAGATACTTTCAGATTCGGAGAGGGAGCATCTTCAGGAAATCGTTTTTGAAGGCAGTGGATGATGTTTCCTTTCATATTGATCGCGGGGAAACCTTTGGACTTGTTGGTGAATCCGGTTGCGGCAAATCGACTATGGGTCGAACGATAATCCGTCTATATAACGTTACTGGCGGTGAAATTTTCCTTGATGGTACCAATCTTACGGCTATGAGTGAGAAGAATCTCCTTCCTTTTCGTAAGCGCATGCAGATGATCTTCCAGGATCCTTATGCTTCTTTGAATCCCCGGATGACAGTTACAGATATTGTCGGAGAGGGCATTCTGGTTCACAATATTTTCAAGGATCGGGAAAGGCAGGAAAGAATTTTCGAACTACTCGATTATGTTGGATTGAAGCGGGAACACGCGAATCGTTATCCTCATGAATTCTCCGGAGGACAGCGTCAGCGAATAGGTATTGCCAGAGCCTTGGCGGTGGAACCAGAATTGATAATCTGCGATGAACCGATTTCGGCTCTGGACGTTTCAATTCAGGCTCAAATTGTCAATATGCTGGAAGATTTTCAGGACGAGATGAAACTCACTTATTTGTTTATCGCCCATGATTTGTCTATGGTGAAGCATATCTCCGACAGGATTGGCGTAATGTATCTCGGTATGTTCGCGGAAGTTGCCGAAAGCAATGAGCTATACGCACATCCACAGCACCCATACACCAAGGCTCTTCTGTCCGCAATACCAATACCGGATCCCGATTTGACAAGGAAAAACAAGAGAACCATCCTCCGTGGTGATGTGCCCTCGCCAATTGATCCACCGGATGGTTGCCGTTTTGCAACACGCTGTCCCCTGGTATCGGATTTGTGCGCGAAAGCAACCCCAGAGCTTATCGACAAGGGAGCAGGCCATTTCGTAGCCTGCCACAATGTCTAGGGGGGATGGGTATCGCTATTTCAGCAGTTGTGCGGCACTTATACCAATTTGGGTGTCCGGGTTGAGCTCTACAGCTTTCTGCAAATTACTCCGACTGCCAGATTTGTTTCCCTGCGCATCCATACTGAGTGCGGAAAGATACCAAGCAGACTGAGCTGCTTCATCCTTTGGATTAGTATCCAGATAGAGAGCAAGTATTGAGTCGGCTTTCGCGTACTCCCTGCTCTCAATGTACAGAGTAGCCATTACAACCGAGTATTCACCCAGAAATGGGTCGGTTTCGAGGGGGGCAATGCTAGTCAAAGTATCACGCGCTATTCGAGGATTACCCAGTATTTGCTCAACTTCTCCCTGTCGGAATAAGCATTCACGTTGCAAAGCACCGGATTCCCACAGAGCTCCTCTTTTGAACAACTCCCTGGCCCCGAGAAAATCACCCTTGCTCATAAGAGTCATTCCATCCTGGAGATAGTCGGTTGAATCATCTTCCCAAGCAATGGAGCCATAGTCACTGGCCCTGCGTGCCCGGACCGCAGCAGCGGTGTTTTTCGAAGTGTCAGCGCGATTGATCAACGATGAAAACTTGGAACCGATTAGTTGACGAAGATTGATGGAGTTGGTATTGTCGCTGGCTAAGTCGTCATTGTTGTATACTCCGTCCTTCGTAAGAGTAATCTTCCTGGCTCCGGCGGAAAGCTCAGCGAAGCCATTGCCTGAGAGTCGAATAGACGCCTCTTCCGGAATGAGATCTCCAATTGCCAGTTGTTGCCAAGCGTTGTTATCTCTTCGGTATTCAAGGTTACCGTCAAGATAGTCTATTTTGAGATCCACGGCACTCAAAGGTGAAGTTAAGCAAAGTAGAATTAACAGCCCTGTTACGATTAATAGAATGTTCTTCTTCATAGTCTTCATTTTAACACAAAAAAATCAAAATGACAAAAAAATCTTAACACACACAAAAAAATCAAGATTTTATCGTCTTTTGGAAGAAAGCTGACAACAATTTCAGGCGGGATGCGGTTCTTTTGATTAGACCGCGTGTTTTTAGGATTCTGACACAAAAAAGAGTTGACTCAGTTTTTGTTTCAGACTTATACTAGTTTTTTGGTAGTATAAAGACAAGATAAATGGAGCGTTAATGTTTCGATTAAATAAGGACATGGAATATGCGTTAATCTCCCTGGTGGAGATGTCCCGGCAGGTGGATGAGACATTGCTTTCGGCCCGAGAGTTATCAAAACGATACACCATCCCATACAAACTCCTGGCCTTGATTCTTCAAAAATTGAGAGGAGGAGGAGTGCTTCTTGCTGAGATGGGACCACGTGGCGGTTATCGGCTGGCTAGGGAGCCAGGTTTGATTCGATTGAAGCAGATTATCGAGGCTGTTCGCGGGGACGAGCGAATTGCTGACTGTCTAACGGTGGATGGGCACTGCGTGCAGGATGAATGCGGTTGTACAATCAAACCTCTTATTCAGATATTTCAAGATAGGTGGATGGACTTCGTTGAGAATACCACTCTGGATAAGTTTTTAGCACTGGAGGCTGGTACGAGTGGCAAGTGATCAGGATGTAAAGGATGCACTTTACGATGTTATCGATCCGGAACTGAATATGAATATTGTCGATTTGGGATTGGTATATCGGGTTCAGGTTGTTGAGGAAAACATAGCGGAGGTTGATTTCACTCTTACCTACCCAGGGTGCCCTCTTGGAGATGTGATTACTTCCGATGTCATATCGAAAATCAGAACACAAACGGATGTAACGGATGTACGCGCTCAAGTAGTCTGGAATCCACCCTGGAATCAAAATATGATGAGCGAAAATGCTAGGCTTATGATGGGTTATCCGATTTAGGCAGGCGGAAGCCTCATTTTATAATAGTTAAGGAGATTTATGAATCTGGTAATTGATAATTTAGTAGCCGGTTTACCGGGGAAAAAAATATTGCGGGAAATCACTGTTGAGATACCTGACAATGAAGTTCACGCGCTGATGGGACCTAACGGTTCTGGTAAAAGTACGCTTGCAGGCGTTATTGCCGGAAATCCCCAGTTTGAAATTTTTGAAGGCAGTTTTTCCATGGGAGGAATGAAAATTTCTGAAATGGAAAGCTTTGAACGCGCTCGTGCCGGATTGTTTTTGGCTTTTCAGTATCCAGTCGAAGTTCCGGGTATTACGGTGGGGAAATTTCTTAAGCGGGCTGTGGAACTACGCCGGGGCGAGGAGGGACGATTCAGTGTCACCGAGTATATCAGGGAGCTTAGACATATGATGGATTACATGGGCATTGATCGGAATTTCATCAACCGTTACCTAAACGAAGGTTTTTCGGGTGGAGAGAAAAAACGGATGGAAATACTCCAGATGCTGATGCTGAAGCCGAATTTTGCGATTTTGGACGAAACCGACTCTGGCTTGGACATTGATGCGCTTCAGATAGTGGCCAAGGGGATAAACAGGTTGAGGGAGGAGGGTTTCGGGGCGCTTCTGATAACTCACTATCAGCGAATTCTCGATTACGTTAAACCAGATAAGATTCATGTAATGGTTGATGGGCGCATTGTTCTTTCCGGGGGACCGGAAATAGTGGATGAACTGGAGGCAAAAGGCTATGAGTGGGTTAGGGATACCATGCAATTCGAGGACATGAAAGTGAGACTTGGAGCATGAGGTCTGCACCAATAGCGGGGTTTACGGACTATAAATATGGGTTTTCGTATCCTGACAAATCCGTTTTCAAGCCACAAAAGGGACTTTCCGAGGATTTGGTAAGAGCGATTAGTGAGCAGAAGAACGAACCGGAGTGGATGCTGGAATATCGACTGAGGGGTTTGCGGGCCTTTCTTCGGAAGCCAATGCCAAATTGGGGCGCACAGATTGGCGATATTGATTTCGATAACATCTACTACTATGCCAAATCCTCGATGGGCCAGGTTTCTTCGTGGAAGGATTTGCCAGAGGATATTTTGAAAACCTATAATCGTTTGGGTTTGCCAGAGGCTGAGAGGGATTTCCTGGCGGGCGTCGGCGCCCAGTATGATTCGGAGGTGGTTTATCATTCAATTCATGAGGAGTTGAGAGGCAAAGGGGTGCTGTTCCTGTCGCCGGAACAAGCAGTGGAGGAATATCCAGAGATTGTTCAGAAATATTTTGGAACAATTATTCCATTCAATGACAACAAGTTTGCAGCCTTGAATACGGCGGTTTGGTCGGGTGGAAGCTTCATATATGTTCCGCCGAATGTTAAGGTTGAGATTCCTCTTCAGGCCTATTTCCGAATCAATTCGGAGAATTTTGGCCAGTTCGAACGTACTCTCATTGTAGTGGACGAGAATAGTTTTGTTCACTATATCGAGGGCTGTACCGCACCGGTTTATACCACTGATTCATTACATAGCGCGGTGGTGGAAATCGTGGCTGAGAAAGGAGCAAGGGTTCGATATTCGACGATTCAAAACTGGTCGGGCGATGTTTATAACCTTGTCACTAAGCGGGCCTATGCCGCCGAAAAGGCAACAGTTGAATGGGTGGATGGGAATATCGGTTCTAAACGTACGATGAAGTATCCGGCTGTATGGCTGATGGGTGAGGGCGCACATGGAGAAGTACTTTCCATCGCTTTTGCGGGCAAGGGACAGGAGCAGGATGCAGGGGGAAAGATTATCCATGCGGCTTCCAATACTTCCAGCGTGATTACCAGCAAGTCGATTAGCAAGGATGGCGGTACTGCTACTTATCGCGGTTTAATTAAGGTGGCCGAGGGCTTGAACAACATAAAGAGCCATGTGGTTTGTGATGCGCTGATTCTCGATGAGAACTCCGTAAGCAAGACATATCCATATATGGAGATTGAATCTGAGGATGTGTCCATCGAGCATGAGGCGAGGGTCAGCAAAATTAGCGAGGATCAGATTTTTTATTTGATGGCAAGAGGCCTGTCGGAGGAAGAGGCCTCGATGATGATTGTCAATGGGTTCTTGGATCCGCTAGTAAAGCAATTACCCATGGAGTATGCGGTAGAGCTCAATCGCCTGATAGAGCTGGAGATGGAGGGGAGTGTGGGATGATAAATTCGCTTAGGAAATCGGCGGAAGAACTCTTCGGGCGGATAACTTGGCCGAGCGCCGACGAGGAAGATTGGCGGCGTACTGACCTGGCTCGTCTCCTGCCTAGAGGAATCCTGGATTCGAATGCCAATTTGGCCGGCGAAATACAGGATGAGGGGAATTATTTTACCTCCTCATTGCCAGAGGGCTTTGCTGGAAGAGTCATAAGTGAGAATGGAGTTGTGACAGGGCTGTCCTCCCCCGAGCTGCTCCGAGATGCCGGTTTCAATCTGTGGTGGTGTGCACTGGATGATGTCCCTGAAACCCTCAAGGTGGTGGGCGAAGCCGAACTGAATGATTCTGCAGAGAGAATCACGGCGTGGCACTATCGTGATATGCCTGGTTGTTTAATACTTGAGCTGACTGGGGAGTCTGACAAGCCAGTACTGGTGGAAGAACGACTGAAGTGTTCCAAATATACTCGGAAGTCCCTGTTTTCGGCTCCTCACTTACACATCGTAGCGGCATCGGGCGCGAAGGGTGCTGTTATCTGGTCTTTGGAAGGAACTCCAGAACATGATAAATCCATAACGCCAATCCTCAATGGGGGCCTGACTGCTTCTGTCTCACCCGGAGCAAAATTGGATATTACACTGCGACAGAATCTTGGAGCATCGATTGTGGCATTTTTACACGGTAGAATTGAAGTAGAAGAAAATGCCAGCGTGAAATTTCGTGAGTCCCATTTTGGAACAACCCTGCTGAAGACTCGTACCAGAGTTCTGTTAAAGGACATGAAAGCAGATGCCCAGTTAAATGGTATTTATGTGGCAGGGGAGGGCAAACACTATGATATCGGCACGATTCAAGAACATCGAGCCGCTCATACCACCTCGAACGCGCTTTACAATGGCGCGGTCTTACACCGCGCCATTTTCCAAGGTCTGATAGATGTGTGGCCTCATGCAGCGAAAACAGACGCCTATCTCACCAACAATAATCTCATTTTGAGTGCCGGAGCGCGCTCAGATTCGCTTCCGAAACTAAATATTCTGACGGACGATGTCAAATGCAGTCACGGTTCGACAACAGGGCGACTTGATAAAAATCAGATTTTTTATCTGGAAACTCGCGGTTATTCGCCAGAAGAGGCCACCCGCGAGCTTATCCGTGGGTTTTTGTTGAAGGCTTTTGACAATGCCCCGGCTTCTGTGCGGAAAATGCTTGAAAGTGACATAGATGCCGCGATGAGTGTGAGCAGTTTATGGGCCGATGGGTGAAAGCGGCCAGTTTGTCGGAGTTTGCTGATTTTCCCAGCTACCGGGCATCCCTGGCGGTTGACGTGGAGGGCTACGATATTGTGATTTTCAAACTACCCGATGGATGGGGTGCACTCGATGATACCTGTTCGCATGAATACTCGGAGCTCTCGTCCGGTGAAGTTTGGAACGGGCGTGTATACTGCGAGAAGCATGGCTCGTCTTTTGATTGTATAACCGGCGAAGTTAGTGGTTTGCCTGCAACCGAGGGAGTTAGCGCCTTCCCTGTTGAACAGAGGGGCGAGAATGTCTATATACAGTTACCCGATTACAGTTAAAGGGTGTTTTAAATGATCTCCGGTGTTTTCAGTGTTGATTCCAAGGCCGAATTGGGTGAGGAAATCAGAGAAGAATTTCCACTACTTGCCAACAATTCAGAGCTTGCTTATCTTGATAACGCTGCCACCAGTCAGAAACCCGAATCAGTGCTTAGCGCAATGAACCGCTATTACAGGGAAGAAAATGCCAATGTTCATCGTTCCCTGTATAAACTGGCCGAGATATCCACTCTGGCGCTGGAGAATTCCAGAGCTGTTGTGAGGCAGTATTTAAACGCCGCCTCGTCACAAGAAATCATTTTTACCAAGAGCAGCACCGAGGGTCTGAATCTTTGTGCCTGGAGCTTAGGAGAGTTGCTCCTCAGTCCGGGCGATATTGTGCTTGTGAGCGCGCTTGAGCATCATTCCAACTTTGTTCCGTGGCAACAGGCGGCAAATCGTGCCGATGCGAAACTCGTAGCTATTCCGGTTAACGAGGATGCCACGCTTAACATTGATTTCCTAGAGACGCTGGAGAAAGATGGGAGGGCAGAAAAAATACGTATCCTCGCCGTCGCTCACATTTCAAATGCCTTCGGGACTATCCATCCTATACGAGCTATTTCTGCCTGGTGTCGCAAGCATGATATCACCATGGTATTGGATGCAGCTCAGTCGCTACCTCATTTTCCGATTGATGTCCAGGCCACAGGTGCAGATTTCCTGGTTTTCAGCGGGCACAAAACCTACGGGCCGATGGGTGCGGGAGTCCTTTGGGGGCATGAGAAATGGTTGGAAAAAATGCCTCCATGGCAGACTGGTGGAGAGATGATATCCACTGTGAGGCTTGAGAAATCCACCTGGAACGAACTACCGTATAAATTTGAAGCCGGAACCCCAAATGTCGCCGCCGTCGTGGGCCTGGCTGCGGCTTTGAATTGGATGATCGCGACCGGCCTCTCTCGCTTAGAGACCCGTGAACTGAAGCTGGGCGAACATGCATATGAAAAACTTGTATCCGTTAAGGGTTTGAAGCTCTATGGCCCGGTCGATTTAAATCAACGCCGGGGGGTGTTTTCATTCAATTTGGAAGGAATTCACAGCCATGATGTGGCCCAGTACCTGGACAAAGCCCAGATAGCCATTCGCTCAGGTCACCACTGTGCTCAGCCGGCAATGCGACACTTGGGTATCCAATCCACTGCTCGAGCCTCTTTGGCGGTGTATAACACCATCCATGAAGTAGACCGCCTGGTTGACGCGATAGTCGGCGCGAGAGAGTATTTCTAGATAGTGAACGAACTGGATAATCTCTACATGGAAATAATACTCGATCATTACAAATTCCCACGCAATAAGGCCGATCTATCCCATATAGCCGACGAATACTTGCACGAAAACCCCTCCTGTGGCGATTCACTCAAGTTGGAACTTGTTGTGGGGGGAGATGGAAAGATTGGGTCGGTGTGTTTTGATGGCCATGGCTGCGCCATTAGCACCGCATCGGCCTCTCTGATGAGCGAGCGGCTTATCGGCAAGACTCCCGAAGAGGCTCGACGATTAATAGATGTTTTTTTAAAAGTGCTACGCGGCGAGGAGAACTCTGATAGCTTGGAGGAATGGGGAGACTTGATGGTGCTTGGGGGAGTTACCCAATTTCCTTTGCGGGTGAAGTGTGCCACGCTTGCCTGGCATGCGGCGAGAAAAAGTTTGGCGAGTTGCACGGAATAGGGCTTGAGCGCGCTATTTTGAGATAGGCCATGAATTGCAGTGTTGATAGAATAAGGCTTGGCAGGAGTCAAAATGAGAAATAGTATTAAGACAGCCTTGGCACCCAGGAGCATCGGACCCTATTCCCAGGGAATCCGCACTCGGGATTTTGTTTTCGTTTCCGGACAACTCCCGGTAGATCCGAATAATAATGAAATTCCCGAAGGAATTGCGAATCAAACCGAACGGAGTTTGAGAAACGTGCAGGCCGTCCTGAAATCGGCTGACTGCACGATGAACGATGTTGTTGAAGTTCTAATCTTCTTGAAAAATATGAACGACTTTGCCGCGATGAACCAGGTTTATGAACAATTTTTTGAAGTGCCTTATCCCTCAAGAGCGGTTGTGGAAGTGGCTGGACTTCCGCTGGATGTGTTGGTGGAGATTAAGGCCACCGCAATTGCAGACTGCCGAGTAACCCATCAGACTGCTTCACTGCGCTGACTTGGAAGTCGGCTAGTAGCGTTTTTGCCGACAAATAAGGAAATAAATGCCATACATATAGCGTTTTATGCATTTTCCCACCTTGTAATTTAAGGCCCAATGGGGACAAAATGAGCATTCACGAAGTTAGGAGGGTTCATGTCCGTTGTTTTGAAGAAGAATTTTACATTCAAGCAACCGCTCTGCGAGGAAATATTCAGACGTAAGTATATGCTGCATGGCGAGGAGTCGGCAGAAGAGGTGTTTAGGAGCGTAGCCAAGGAAATCGCCTCGGTGGAAGCTGAGCCCTTAAGAGCCGAAATAGAAGAAAGTTTCTATCGGGAAATTCATTCAGGGCGTCTTATTCCAGCGGGGCGTATTCTGGCAAATGCCCGGCCCGACAGTCCCATGAAGAATTACAATAATTGCTTCACCATCGATGTCGAAGATTCCCTGGAGGGTATATACGACTCTTTAAAAGAAGATGCTGTAATCAGTAAGATGGGCGGGGGAGTGGGATTCGACATTTCCAAGCTTCGGCCCAAAGGCGATTTTCTTTCACGGGGAGGTGAATCTTCCGGTGTAGTTAGCTTTTTAAGAATATTCGATCAAAGCGCGAAGACAATCATGACAGGGGGGCAGCGAAGAAGCGCTCACATAGCTCTGCTGGATATTGCTCATCCCGATGTAGAGGAATTTATTGAGGTGAAACAGGGTGATGCAAATAAGGAACTCACCCAGTTCAACATCTCGGTGAAAATTACGGATGAATTCATGAAAGCTGTAGAGCATGATGAAGAGTTCAAACTGCATTTCGGCGACAGAGTGTATAAAACTGTTCGTGCAAGAGAGCTTTACGACAAGTTGGCAAGGCATGCCTTTATACACAACGAGCCTGGAATTTTCAATGCAGACACCGTCGAAAGATTCAACAACGGTTATTGGGCCTTTGCGATGGACAGAGTAAATCCCTGTGGGGAGCTTGTGATGCCCTCCTATTCCTTATGCTGCCTGGCTGCGATGAAGCTCTCGGAATTTGTAACCAACCCCTTTAGTTCAGATTCAAGCTTTGACTATGAGGCCTTTGCCAGGTCCGTGAAAGTTGGGATACGTTTCCTGGACAATGTACTCGATGTAACGGCATATCCCTTGGATAAAATTGAGAAATTCTCCAAGCAATGGAGGCGAATCGGACTGGGCTTCACAGCCCTGGGAACAACGTTGACTATGCTAGGCATCATTTATGGGTCCGATAAATCGATCGAATTTGCATCAAAAATGTCGGCCACGTTGCGGGATGCCAGCTATCGAACCTCGGCCGAACTGGCCGCCGAAAAGGGTGCCTTCCCTGCCTTCGATGCGTCTCCCATCCTGGCCGCTAATTTCGTTAGGGATTTACCCGAAGATATTAGAGCTTTAATCGGGAAGCAAGGATTGCGAAACATACAGATGAATACCGTTGCTCCCACTGGTACAACAAGCCTTTCGGTGGGACAGAATTGTTCCAGCGGAATCGAGCCCGCCTTTGCGCTACAGTATGAGCGTAACATTCGGGTGGGCAGGGCTGATGAGGTTACCACTGAAACGGTCTACGATGCAGCGTGGCTAGCCTGGAAGGAGGAAAAAGGCCACGATCAGGCCGCTCCTCCCTGGATGGTAACTGCGGCGGACATAGACCCATACCGTTCTATAGACCTTCAGGCCGCCATTCAACAAAACATCGATCACTCAATTTCCAAGACTCTAAATCTTCCACCAGGCACCACCTTCGATCAATACAAAGACCTCTTCCTCTATGCCTACAAAAAGGGACTCAAGGGTTTTACCACTTTCAACCCCGAGGGCAGTATGAAGGGCGTTTTAGAACATTCGGGGAAGAGTGACAACAAGTTCATATCCCGCAGCTCTGCGCCTCCTCGCCCCCTCGAGTTGCCTTGTGAAATACACCATGTGAAGGTGAGGGGTAAGCAGTACATTGTAATAACTGGGAATCTAAATGGCAGTCCTTACGAGATATTCTGGATTGATGTGCCAGACGACGAAAAGGTTCGCATCAACGGATGGACGAAGGGCGTGGTGCGCAAAGTGAAGAAGAAACGATACGATTTGGTTATAGGAGATAGAAATCCCCGTCTGGTTTTCGAGGATTTTACGAAGGTATATGATACCCCCAATGCATCGCTTGCCAGATTTATTTCGATGGCTCTTCGCCATGGTACCCCCTTGCAGTTCATCATAGGACAACTGCAGAAGGACACCCAGTTTACTGATTTTGAAAGAGTTGTGGGACGGGTACTTAAAAAGTATATCCGGGATGGAGAGGAGATAATCACTGGCGATTGGCGCTGTCCCGAGTGTGACACCGGGCTTATTTTTCATGAGGGGTGCACCACTTGTCCGGCTTGTGGATGGAGCAAGTGCAAGTAGCGAGTTCGGCGGGGACTGAAGAGTATTCGGCCCGCAGGTGGGGCCAGTAACGAGTTTGCTGGCAGTGATTCCGAAGCTGGGCAGTTATGATTTTTGCAGTACTGCGGCCTTGAAGGCATCGCCCCGCTCAAATTCATGGCGGAACATACCAAAACTGGCGGCTCCAGGTGAAAGGATAATCGCATCGCCGCTTCCAGCTTCCTTTTGTGCCGCTGCGACGGCGGCGGCCATGCTGTGCTTGGCATCTTCGATTTCCAAACCCATGGCACGCAGGCGAGGGAGCCAAATATCCGTTGCGCTGCCAGCCAGCATGATGATGCGTTTTGCCTTTTTTGCGGGCTTGTCGAAGGGGGCGAAATCCAGTTCCTTGTTGGTGCCGCCGGCAATCAGTATCACCGGGCGATTCATTGCCAGCAGCGCGGCCGCAGTGGCATTTGGAATTGTGGAAGCTGTATCATCGTAGTAACGTATTCCATCACGCTCCAGAAAAAACTCCATGCGATAGGGTATACCCGCAAAGCTAGCCGAGGCTTTCAAAATCTCCTGGGAGTCTAAACCCCAAAGCCGCGCCATTGTGCCGGCGAACAGAAGATTCAGGCGAAAAACCTCGCCTGGCACCCGAAGTTCCTTGGCCAGCAATTGTTCCCTCTCAATCCCGTTGCTGAAGTATCCTATCTGTTCGTTGCCGACAAACGAGCCCTTAAAAAACTTTTCCTGCGGCTCGCTCTTTTTCACCAGATATGACTTGCCCGTCGACGTTTCACTCCATTTTCGTCCGTATTCATCATCCGGGAAAACAGAGAAATCGTTCGCGCCTTGAAGCTCGAATACTGCGGTTTTATCGGTTTCGTAGTCGGCAAAGTTTTCGTAACGGTTCTGATGATCGTGCATTAAATTGGTTATACCCGCTATTACTGGCCGCAAGAGGTTTCGACCCCTAAGATCGGCCAACTGCCAAGACGAAAGCTCCAGAATCACTGGATCGCTCGGCTTTAGAAGATGGACAAATGCAAGAGGACTTACAGTGCTGTTCCCTCCGAGTCGTGTTCCCGGATAGCGAAGTTTCAGAAAGTGCAGAAGCGCCGATACCGCAGTAGATTTACCCTTGCTGCCGGTTAATGCGAGAATTGGTGATTCGCAGTGTCTCAAGAATAGTGAGAGATCGGTTTCAACATTGCTTCTCCCCGCAATCCAGGGCGACGATAAGGGCACCGCAGGGTTTTTGACTATGATGTCAGCCCAGTCGAAATCCTCCGGACGATGTTCGCCAAGGATGTATTGGACATCAAGGTTTGAAAGCGCTTCAATCGAAGACCGAATGGATTTCTCCGGATTCAAGTCAGTGCATCGAACCTCGGCTCCCATATGAACAAGATAGCGCACGGTTTCGATACCGCCGCCATGGAAACCCAACCCCATTACTAATGCGCGAGTGCCCTTTAGGCTGATTCCTCCCATAATTTTCGACTTACTACTATATGAAGTGTTGCTTCTGTTTGACAAGCACCACGATGGGTAGGCAGAATATGGGTTTAGTGAGGGCTTGGAATGGTGGATTGGTGGCAGCACTTACCTGGGCGGATTAACTCAGTGGCGTTCTCGATTGGTCACTTCGAAGTGCGATATTACGGGTTAATGTATATAGTGGCGTTCCTGACAGTGTATGGGCTGGCAAGCTGGCGACTTAAACGGGAGCCCCGTTTCGAGATAAGTTCCGCGCAGCTGCAAAACATCATGATGGCTCTGCTGATAGGCTTATTGATTGGGGGGAGACTTGGATACGTATTCCTTTACAACTTTGAGTATTACATTCAGCACCCACTGGAGATATTTTTGCCCTTCCAGTTTCAGAATGGGATTCGTTTTGTTGGTTTTGCCGGCATGTCCTATCATGGCGGCGTGATAGGAATTGTGTTAGCGGCCATCATCATTCTTCGCAAGTACCGGCTTGATTTTTTTCCGGTTAGCGATTTCATTGTGCCGTGCATTCCGATAGCCTATACTTTTGGCAGACTTGGCAATTTTATTAACGGGGAGCTATATGGCCGGACAACCGACATGGCAATTGGAATGTACTTTCCGAATGCTCCGGGCGCGGCGTTGCGACATCCCTCCCAGCTATATGAGGGTTTCTTTGAGGGGATAGTTCTATTCTGTATACTCTGGCCGTTGAGAAACCGTTTAAAAGTCGAGGGAGCTACTCTTTCGCTATATCTTGCAGGTTATGGGATAGTTAGATTTCTTATCGAATACACGAGAGAGCCGGACAGCAACTTAGGATTGATAATCCTTGGGCTTTCGATGGGACAGCTTCTCTCTCTGATTATGATTGTCGCAGCGGCGGTTCTGTATGTGTTTCTACTTCGGCGTGAGAGAGTTTAGGAGTGCTTCGGCCTCCTTGAGGACGTTCTCGGCAGTGAAACCAAGTTTCTCATCAAGTACCTTGGCCGGTGCGGAGAATCCAAAGCTTTCTAGTCCAAATACCCTGCCTTCGGGGCCGGTTAGCCCTTCCAGAGTTATAGGCAGTCCGGCGCTGAGTCCGAGTTTGGGTACTCCTGTCGGTAGAACGATTTCCTGATAGGATGAGTCTTGTCTACGAAATAAACCTTCGGAGGGAATTGAAACCACGCGAACTTTTCTTCCCCTGCTTCGTAACAGGGGAACCGCCGCCGTCATGGTGGAGACTTCCGAGCCTGATGCCAGCAGGATGATATCCGGTTTACCAGGGCAGTCTTGCACTATGTAGCCTCCGCGCTCAGCTTGCAGGGCTTCCTGGTAGCGATTCTGACTTGTCGATGGTAGATCGGCTATGTTTTGGCGGCTCAATATAAGCGCCGTTGGCGTACAACGATTTTCCAGAGCGAGCTTCCATGCAACGGTGGTTTCGGCGCCATCGGCAGGGCGCAGAACCAGTAAAGAGGGCTTGCCGGAGTGATTCTTCAATTTCTCCAGAAGTCGTATCTGTGCCTCGTGTTCCACCGGTTGATGGGTTGGACCATCTTCCCCGACGCGAAATGCATCGTGGGTCCATATATAGATGACGGGCAGTTCCATCAGGGCGGCTAGGCGCACGGCTGGTTTCATATAGTCCGAGAACACTAAGAAAGTACCTCCAGCGGGAATTACGCCGCCGTGTAGAGCAAGACCACTCAGTATGGCTGCCATGCTCAACTCGGAGACACCGGCTTGAAGGAATGCGCCACCAAAATCACCACTTCTAAAAGCACGAGTTTTTTTCAGAAAACCGTCGGTCTTGTCGGAGTTTGAAAGGTCTGCTGATGAAACAATCATGTTCTCAACCTTGTCGGCTAGCCAGGATAGAACGGTAGCAGACGCGGTACGGGTGGCAATGCCCGATTTCTGTTTCACCTCGGAGAAATCCAGATTGGGAATTTCGCCGGCTATCCAGGAGGCAAGCCTGGCGGCTTCTTCACTGTTGTTCTCGGCCCAAGCCGCCTTAATCTTCTTCCTCCTGCCTGCAATTCCTTTCTTAAGTTCGATGATTTCGGTTATGGCATCGGAAATACCTGCAAGAGTTGCAAAGGGATCTTCGGGATTTCCGCCAAGATTCGCGATGGTAAGCTTCACATCAGCCCCCGCGGCACTTAACGGCTGGCCGTGAGTCGATACCCTGCCTTCGAAGGGCTTACCATCGGCATCGAGACTGCCTAGGCCCATAACGGTTTTGCCAATGATAATCGAAGGCCGGTTTTTTTCGGAGATTGCATCATCCAGCGCCGAGCGTAACTCAGTAAAATTCGTTCCGTCAGCTTCAGTCACATTCCAGCCCCAGCTGCGGTACTTAGCGGCAGTATCCTCGGAGCTAACCTCGGAAGTTGGGCTGGAGAGCTGGATGCCGTTGGAATCGTAGAAGAGTATCAGGTTGTCTAATCCCAAGTTACCTGCTATGCGTCCGGCACCCTGGGATATCTCTTCCTGCACTCCGCCGTCGGAAATGAAGGAAAAATGCCTGTGTGCCAAGTGGGAGCCAAAGCGTGCTTGCAGAAACTTATCGGCGATTGCAGAACCCACGGCAAACAAATGCCCTTGGCCCAGGGGGCCGGAGGTGTTTTCGACGCCGCGAGACACATCCAATTCGGGATGGCCCGGTGTCGGGCTTCCCCACTGGCGGAAATTTTTTATTTCTTCGATGCTGTAGAATCCGTAGAGGCTGAGTGTTGCATACAGCATGGGCGACATGTGGCCGGGGTCCAGGAAGAAGCGATCGCGCTCGAACCAGTTAGGGTCCGAGGGGTCGAAATTGAGATATTCCGCGAAGAGCAAACTTGCGTATGCAGCACCGCCCATGGCACCGCCGGGGTGACCACAGCCGGCTTTTTCCACCATGGCTACTGAGAGAATGCGAATTTGGTTTGCAATTGTGCCAAGAGTTTTGTCGTCCATGCCTATATTGTAGTGAAGTGTGCCTGGCGTGTGTGGCTTTTATCATTCATTGCCGAAAACCTCGGCTGTAAATGCCTCTAGTTTGGCGTTTGGATTTTCCCAGCTTCTATCGTCCAGGCCGGCCTTCGAGCAAAGTCCGGAGAGAAATGCCTCCCTGTCCCAGCCTTGCTCGCCTGGTACCTGGGGCAGAAGAAGTCCGCTTCTTGAGCCGAGCGACAGCAACAGGCCGTGGAGGCCCACCTCCACCTTATTGGCGTCGATGGGGAAGAATCCCGAGAGTCTTGAGATTTCCATCTCTATTCGATTGAACTCTTCCTTTGTGAGGGAAGGGAAGCGTGGGTCTTCGAAAGCGGCGGCTCTGGCCATTTGAGCCACCGTAATGCCTATGGGTGAGTTTGAACGCAGGCGTCCAATACAGCCGCGAAGCATGCCATTCAACTTAAGGGTTACGAAGACGCCGCCACTCCCAGGAGGAGAAGGGATTGGTGGTCCCGGAGCGAGGCCCAGGCTCTCTGAAATTGCGTTTCGAGCAATGGCGAGCAAGCTTTTACGATCTTCAGAAGAAGTGACTTCCTTCACTGCGATACCTCCGGTGGCGAAACCTGGTTCAAAAAAGTGGATAATGCAGAGTTCGAGAAGAATACTAAGTATATTTTCTTGGGAAATTCAAGAGAGCGAAGCAGGGATGGCAGAGTCTTCCAAACCACCTTAGCCGCCCTGTCCTGTGGAAACCTGTAAATGCCAGTCGAAATGGCCGGATAAGCTATGCTATGCGCCTCCAGTTCAGCAGCAGCCTCCAGGGAATTTCGATATGCTGCCGCAAGTAGCTCCTCCTCTCGATTCCCTCCTCCATTCCAGATAGGTCCGACAGTATGGATTACCCACTTACAGGGTAAATTCCCCGCGCCGCTTACAACAGCCTCCCCGACGGGAAGACCGGATGGATATCTGATGTCGCGAATTTTCTTGCACTCGGCCAGGATATCCGGACCACCCGCGCGATGAATCGCGCCGTCAACACCACCTCCGCCAAGTAACGAAGAGTTAGCCGCGTTCACTATCGCATCAACTTCAAGCGCCGTAATATCGCCCTTTAGAGCCTCGATTCGTCTATTGAGCCATTGCACGCTCACCACTCCTGACTTATGCTGTTCAAAATGTTTCGGCTTCAGTATAGAACACTTTTCGCCACCGTACTACTGTTAAGCACTTGTTTCTCACCTATCCAGATAGTTTTCGCCCAGGCACCTTCGGAAGCCAGAGGTTTTTCAAAAGGCAACCTCCATCTCTATCCGCTTGGCTGGTCTTCTGAGGGGCGATGGGGCACCCTAATCGGCACTGATAGGAAATTCGACCAATCAGAAATCACTATCCTGGTAATTGATGCCGTTACCGATGAAATACTCCATCGCTCCAATCCCCTGCCCTGGAGCGGGCAAACATCGTTGGATGTCTTCTGGGAACGCTATGGCCGACGGGTTGACGAAATAATCGCCACTTACAAGTTAGAATCATCCCTTCGTCCCGATGTTAGAGATGCTCGCCTTTATACTGGAGGATATACCTACGAGTTTGTACTGGAAGCAAGCGAACAATCGAACCGGGGCTACAGTCTCAGCATCAAATCTTCTCGGGGCGATTCCAAGGAAGTTTATAACAGCCCTCCAGACAAGCGGGCGAATGAAGTTAAACTGCTTGGCGCGGTCGTAAGCCCCTTTGAAAGTCGTGCATTGGCGATTGTTTACGAGGGCGACTCCTATCGTTTCATCGGTGCCCATCTAACCCTTGGTTTTATCCGTATATCGAACGAGGCTTCGACAAAATCCAACTCAGATGCTATGATATCCGCGATAATCAACGGGCAGATCTATCTCGTGAGAAACAGACTGGCGGCTGGACTTAATCCCAATCAGAAGGACTCACGCGGTTATTCGGGAGTGCTGATTGCCGCCCGCCTTGGACATTGGCATATAATGGCCGATCTTTTGGCGGCAGGGGCATTGCCTGTCGGCAAAGACAGCGAAGGTAGAACAGCTCTGCACTACGCGGCATTTGCTCAAAACGAAGAGGCGATTCGCAAACTGCTTTCGGCTGGCTCTAATCCCAGAACGAAAGATAATGCCGGGCTAAGTCCGGCACAGCTTATCGCGCGTCCCGAACTAAAATCTCTGTTGGAATAGAATTCTCACGTCCGCAGTTAACACTGGCAAGCAATTGAGCAGCACCCAGGCGGGCAGATGAGGCATGATGAGACAAAACTTGGTAGAATTGATCTATGCTCTATAATTTTGAAGGCAAAAACCCGGAATTTCGCGGAGAGCGAATCTTTGTGGCGCCCAGCGCCGATATTATCGGATCGGTGATACTCTGTGAGAATAGCAGCGTATGGTTCAATTGCACACTGCGAGGGGATATCGAGCTGATATTTCTGGGCGAGAGTAGCAACATACAGGATGGCAGCTCCGTCCACACAGATGATGGGGCCCCAACCATGATTGGAGCGAATGTTACTATCGGTCATAACTGCGTTATTCACGGATGTGAAATCAAAGAAGGCTGCCTAATCGGAATGGGCAGTGTTATTTTGACTGGTGCGGTGATTGGAAAAAACTCCCTTATAGGCGCGGGTTCCCTGGTTACGGAGAACATGAGCATACCCGAACGCTCGCTTGTGCTGGGTTCCCCTGCCAGGGTGATAAAGAAACTTGAAGATGCGGTGCTTGAGAAATGCCTGAAGAACTCCGCGCGCTATGTTCTCAATGCCCACCGATACCTGGACTTGGAGATTGGAAGACCCTAAGTTGTAAATGGCGTCTCGTTCGATGCTTTTTTGCTTGATGTGCGCTCCGTGTTCACAGTCGCTTCTTAAGAAATTTAATCTCGCCCCTAATATGGATTGCTCATTAGGTTCAGGATGTGAAATGTGCTTGCCTAGAAGCTGGGTGTGAGGCATATTGTGAGATTAAATGGATACTGATAAGAAATCAGTTGATCAGTTTCTTACGGATGTAAAGATGAATCCGGCTAACATCGATTTGAATTCGATAGTTGAGCACATTGTGGATGAGATGACCAAGGGACTAAACGGAAAGCCATCATCCCTGGCGATGATTCCAACTTACCTGGAGATTGATACTGATGTGACTGTTGGCGAAAAGGTGGTGGTTTTAGATGCCGGCGGCACCAATCTTCGAACGGCAACTGTCCACTTTGATAAGAGCGGCAAGGTGCAGATAAACAATTTTCTCAAGCAGCCTATGCCGGGAACCGGGGGAATTCAAGTTGGCAGCGAGGAGTTCTTTGATTCACTGGCAAATCTTATCTGGCCTTTGCTGAAGGAAGATGTGAGGAAAATAGGTTTCTGTTTTTCTTATCCGATGGAAGTGTATCCGAATAGGGACGGCCGACTTATTCGATGGAGCAAGGAAGTGCTGGCGCCGGATGTTGAGGGGGAAATGATGGGCGCCTGTCTAAAGGAGGCTCTTCGGGAGAAAGGGCTCGTTGATGCACCCTCCTTAGTAATGCTTAATGATACAGTTTCCACCGTTTTGACGGGAAGTTCTTCGATAACAGAGAGGCGGGATTGGGGTGCCTACGTGGGGTTTATTCTCGGTACCGGCACCAATAGCTGCTATGTGGAATCGAATTCTGCGATCGGGAAAGCAAACGGTCTCAATCCCAATCACAGTCAGGTGATTAATTGTGAGAGTGGGGGCCTTGACTTGGACTGCAGCGGCCGGGCGGATGTTTTACTCTGTGAAGAAACGGAAGAGCCGGAATCTTACCGTTTCGAAAAAATGCTGTCAGGTAGATATTTTGGCCCCTTGGTTCGGAAAACCATATCACTTGCGGCAGAGGCCGAACTGATAAGTTACCCGGTTGCCCTGGAAATTGAAAAATTGAGCAGTTTCAGTACGCGCGATGCTGATGACTATGCCCACAATCCTTCGAATTCGAGAAACCCGCTTGTGGCATTACTGGCCGCCTCAGGAGGGAAGAGGGCCGCCGAAACTCGCGGTGGAACAGAGGCTTGTCGTCTGTGGCACTTGGTTGATGGCCTGCTGGAACGGGCGGCCAAGTTAAGCGCGGCCAATCTGGCCGCCGCCGTGCTCAAAAGCTCCAGCCACAACGGGCCACTTCAGCCAGCATGCATCGTTATCGATGGCACCACCTATTATCGTTATTATCGCTTCGCCCACCGCGTGGAATCCTATTTACGCCCCTACCTCTGCTTCCGCGACAAATACTACGAAATGGTTCAAGTAGACGATGCCCCCTTGGTTGGCGCCGCTGTGGCAGCTCTAACCAACATCCAGTGAAAGTTACGAAGAACAGCTTGGTTCTCTACAAAAAGAGTCCAGCTCTGGTGCTCGAAGCCAGCGAAAAACTGGACATACTCCTTCCGGGAGGCAAAACTAAAAGCGTCCGTGAAAAAGATGTGGCGGGCCTACATCCCGGTCCGGTTCCAGACTTTCCCGAATTGGAGAAGAATACACCTCCCGGAGAGCCTGAAAGCGCATGGGAGCTTCTTCGGGGTGAACACACCAACTTAAAGGAACTTGCAGAACTGATTTATGGGGAATACAGCCCCAGCAGTTCCTGGCTGACATTCAAGCTCCTTAATCACTCACCTTGGTTTAGCGGCAGCCCCGATTCGATTGAGATATCCAGCGAGGAAACAGTTTCCGCCCGGGTTGAATTGGAGAAGCGGAAAGCCGACGATGAACGGCGATGGAAAGAATTTCTTGAGAGATTCAACAGAGGAGATATTCAACCAGACTCCGACGAGATTTATCTTCGTGAGCTGGAAATGTGCGCGCTAGGGCATAAGGGTTCACGCATTCTGAAGGCGCTTAATCGAAAACAGAATCCGGAGAATGCCCATCGCCTGCTAATCTCGAAGAAAATCAAAACTCCATTTTGGAATCCTCATCCTCTTCGTCTCGATATCCCGTTTGAACCTCCCTCATATATCCCAGCGGAATTTGCCAAAGGAGAAGAAAGACTCAATCTGTCCAATATTGAAACCTTTGCAATTGACGATGAAGGCAATACAGACCCAGACGACGCCCTTAGTTGGGATGGCAGGAAGTTTTGGGTTCATGTGGCAGATGTGGCGGGTTTAATACCAATCGATTCCCCGGCTGATAAGTCGGCCAGAGAGCGTGCGAGCAGCCTGTATCTTCCGGAGCGAAAAGTGCCAATGCTCCCGTCAGAGATGGTAGCCAAGCTTGGCCTTGGTTTATGCCCCACTTCACCGGCCCTGTCCTATGCCTTTGACATAGACGCCGAAGGCAACATCAGCGATTTTTCGATTCACCTTAGCACCATACGCGTTACCCGTTTCAGCTACAGAGAAATCGACGAGCGCCTCGACAAAGAGCCATTTGCGACGATGAAAAAGATATGCACCGCTTTTCGTGGCGGACGGGAAGAGGCTGGAACCATCACCATAAACATGCCTGAAGTCAAATTGCATTTAGACGAGGAAGGGACTATCCAAATAACGCCTCTTCGTGATTACGAGAGCAGAAACCTGGTTGCCGAGGCCATGCTGATGGCCGGCTCTTACGCGGCTGTTTGGTGCCACGAACGTGGAATTCCGATACCGTACGCTGTTCAGAATGCCCCTGATGAAGCTCCGGATGGTTCGACTCCCGATTATTCCGAGAACTTCTACCTCACGCAGTTCAACCTGCGTCGAGGAATGAAACGCAGCCGTCTTACGCTGGAACGCGCACCACACGCCGGGCTTGGTTTGAAAAGCTATACGCGGGTAACTAGCCCACTGCGTAGATATCCCGATTTGATTAGTTCTCAGCAAATACGAGCGGCAATACTTGGCAAACAAACACGAGATGCCGAATCGGTGCTGGCGGCCATGGCCGGTGTTGAAACCCGCATAGAAGCTTTGATTCTGGCCGAGCGAAGATCGAATATCTTTTGGAAACTTCAATGGCTTGCACTCAGGCCTGACTATACATGCAAAGCATACCTGGTAGACCGTCGCGAGCGACAGGGCTATGTAATCATTCCAGAGCTTGCTTATGAAACCCGAGTAGCCCTTAGGAATGAAATAAGACTTGGCAGCCGCGTTAGATTAAAACTAAAAGAAGTGAACGTTTTCGAGCTATCCGCGGTATTCACCATCTTGGAGGTATTGGAATGACCTCGGGCGTGGAAAAATTTCGTTCCTTTCTTATACTGGCACTTCTGACGATGCCCTCAATTTCGGCGCTGCCTCAAAACCTTGATTTTGCGGATGGTTTGAAATATAACAATTTCTATGCGGTAAGAATTTACCGCGTTGGGGGTGAACAACTAACTCTCTTCGATGTCGCATCCTACGATGGCGATTCCTCCCTTTGGCCAGAACTTGAAACAGATGCTGACTCAAGTTCGGATAACCTGGCTTCAGATGACCCCACCGCTGCCGAATTACCCCCAATAGCATCCGCAAACACGGCGGTGCTCCCCCCCCGCAAACTCGAAGTACTTCTTCTGGATTCGTCGAATTGACGAACTCGGCGCGATAACATATCCTCATCTCCTTCGGCAAGATTGAAGAGATTGAATTTATTGGTTCCCACGGCGGGCGGATATCGAATCCAATGCAGGAAGCCCAGCTTAGCATCGGTGGGAGTACAAAGGATGTTTGGGTATACCTATTCGGCCAGGAGGCACCTGGTCGTTTCAAGGGATATTTCGGCATCAAAGAGCCGCCAATTCCATCCTTCACCCCTCTGCCCGTATCACTCTTACCAACGGCGAAGTACAAGCGGTATTCATTAAAACTGACGGTTTTTTAGGAGGGATAGACGAGGAATTCGGCACCTACGGAATGTACTGGCTACAAAACGACGAGGTGGAAAGGATTGTTTTCGAACACAGTGGCAGTTTTGCGCGTTGTCCTGAATGCGGCGCCTTGTTCTACGACGATCGTAGCCAGATATGCCCCTTCGATGGAGCCACACTCGTGCCTTCCAAGGAACGATAGCACAGCGGTTTCAATCCCGTCACCCATCTGCACCTTATACTTTTAGCGACCGTTGGTCCACCCGAAGAGCGGCCTCTTAGTTGCCACCGAAGAGAATTGAACTCTTGACACATGGATTTTCAGTCCACTGCTCTACCGACTGAGCTACAGCGGCAAACGTAGAGGATACAATACAGAATCAAACCGAAAGCTGTCAACATCACGATGCGGGTTTGATGTTTTTCGGGACAGTGCTTCTGTTTCTAGTCCTTCTGTGTGCGTGGGAAGTGCCTCCAGCGCTACTATTGAAGATGGAATTTAAGCGTTTGCCGAAGAGCGTCCAGGGTATGAGTGGCTTGCTGGATGAAGGCATCCTTATGATAGAGGCCAAGGACGGCATCGCGCTCATCGGGACTGTCGAAGTTGATGTTGCGGAAGTGTTTCTGGTAGTCTTTCAGGCGGCTTTTCTTGATGCCTTCAAGAATGAATGCTGCAGTTTGAAGGGCCTCGGTGATAAGGGCTGGAGTGATGGCCGAGAGTTTAGGTGTTTCCGGACTGCCGAAGATTTCTTGAAGAAGGGCCAGGGCATGGCTCTGTTTGTCAGCATCATAGTTTTGGCCGAGACTGTGGTAGTGCTGATGAAGGCTGGGCCAATCTGAGAGTTCACCATTTTTAATTAGAGATATCATTTTGGAGAGTTTGGGGCGGGTAATGAGCTGACCGCCTAGATTGACCCAGGAATCAGGGGATGCTGTGGAAGCAGTTGGAACGTGCTGGAGAGTCGAGCCTAGGAGGGTGCGGATTACGTAGAAGCGTATCATTCTGTGGAAATCGTTCCAGGCGCGGCCGGCATGGAGGATGCGGACAGGCCGGCGGCTTGCTTCGATTCTGTAGCTGTCCGTAGCAAACAGAGTGGGACTGGGATTGGAGGCGAGAAAGGCCGCGCCGGATGTGTATGTGCCGTTTTTTACTTCTGGAGTTTCTTCCGCCCAGGCCTCCATAATTTTGAGTCCGGAACGCATTTGGTCCACCGTGTCGGGAGCGAGCCAGTCATACTCCAGTAGTTCTTCGCCACACTTCTCACGGGCCTTAGCCTTGGCGGAATTTCGGGCGAGGGCGTACAAATTGTGGTGAAACCAGTAACCCGGACTGAGTAGAAGTGTCTTTGAGTCGTGACTGTTGGAAACGAGAGTGAAGGGAAGGGGGATGTCGAGTTCCGCGGGGTAGGAACCCTTGGCGATAAGGATGAAAGCCGCAAAACGTGAGTTGTGTTTCAGGCTGACTGCTAAGCCGGGCCAGAAACCTCGATCGGCCACTATTTCACCGTCGGGGGCCCGGGAGTTATGATTGGAGCCCACTGTGGCCGCCGAAGCTATATTTGTCTGTCCTTTCAGTAGGCTTGCACAGAGGAAGGAGCTGTTGTGGTGTTGCTCGTGCGATCCAAATATAAGAGAATTCAGCACTTCGCAGCAGCTGATGGTGGAATTAGGGCCAAGAACGGTGTTGATTAGGCGGGTTCCGTATTTGAGTTCTGAGTTGTTGCAGAGTACGAAGCGCAGAGCTTTCACACCGTAGAATATACGGCAGTTGTAGCCGATTATTCCGTTGAGGAGTTCGCATCCTTCGCCGATTTGGCTAGGCCATGCGGCATTGGAGTTAATAGTCAGGTTTTTGAGTTTGTTGGCACCTTTTATATAGGCATGCGATCCAATCATCACATCCTTCAGGGTTCGTGAGTTTTTAATCACCGATTTCCTGCCAATACGGCCATAATTCCCGGGTTGTGGTTTATAAACTTTGGCAGTCATTTCAATCATCCGTTCCATTAATTTCGAATCACTGCGGTATTTCGACCAAAGCCAGGCATCCGCGGGAACCAGGCCAACGAAGGGGAGAATTTTACGCCCACCATTTTCGTTGGCGACTTCGAGCCAGATTCGGTGGTCCTCACATTCTCCTTCCATTACAATTCCGTTTCCGAATTTGGCATTTTCAGTGGTAATCATTTCGTTTACATTGAAGATTATGCAGCAGTCTTCAACAATGAAATTCGATATGTAGTCGAGGTTGTGCAGGGCAACATTGTCTCCTATGATACAGGACACTATCGTAGAGGAGTATAATCCCACAGGTAGAATAAGGCTGTGATATACAATCACCTCATCTGTAAGTTTGCCTATTCTCACCCTTCCGTAAAACTTGCAGTTGCTAACCAAACTTGGATTGAAACCCTCAGCTACTTCAAGGTTAGACCAGTTGTCGGAGTAATTGTGATTAACTTTGAGCGTAGAAAGCTCCGGTTCCGTAAGGGGGCGCCAATTGCCAGTTAGAGGACCTCCGATGCGTGTTTTACCAAGATGTCGTATGGGTTGTAGGGATATATCGTCCATCCGGTCTCCTTTGAATTGACGTATGAATGTTGCCTGTATTCACTGCAAATCCACTTTCAGCTGTTCCCCTGGTGAGGCCAACCCATGAGTGTGCCTACGCTTCGAGCACGGGACAGGTAAGGAAAGCATTTCATATTTTAACTTGCAGATGCTGTGCAGTAATAGATAGTGCTTACTTGAATCTATGACCACTTCGATGGGATAAATTTCGCCACTGTTATGAAATCTTTCTTTGAATAAGCTAAAGGAGTGCGGATTTTGTTTGCGTAGGAGTTGCCGGTGTAGAACACAATCGGCATGTTCGCAGGTTTGCGGTGTGGGTGCTTTCTATTGGCAATCGAGAAGTTTCCCTTTCCACTCGCCCGGAACATTCCAAGCAGGGATAATTCCAGTTGCCTTCCGTTTTCAAAAAGAACCGGAGTAACAACGAAGGCAAAAAGCATTTATCGGTGCTGGAATACCGCGCAATAATAGTGCTAGACTGCAGATAAACCAATAAGGATTCTTATTATGGAGAAGGTAAAACTTGGTGTGCTTGGGGTTTCAAGCCACTACGGACTCAGGATGTCTATTCCTGTTGCGAAGAGCGAAAGCGTCAAGCCTTGGGCACTTGGTTCAAGGTCTTTTGCGCGGGCGGAAAGATCCGCGAAGAAATGGGGATTTTCTAAGGCCTATGGAAGCTATCAGGAAGTGTTGGACAATCCCGAGGTGGAGGCCGTTTATATTCCACTTCCAAATGACATGCATGCAGAGTGGATTCGGCGCTGTGCTGATGCGGGAAAGGCTGTACTTTGCGAGAAACCAATTGCACTGAGCAAAAAGGAAGCAATCGAAGCTCTTGAATATGCCGAGGCAAAGGGCGTTCTTGCGATGGAAACATTTATGTATCGCTTTCACCCGCAGTGGATACGGGCCAAGGAATTGATTGACATTGGGGAGATTGGAGAAGTTAGAACAATCCACACAATATTTGGTTTCAATTTGGTAGATCAGCAGGATATTCGAAATCAGATGGATAGAGGAGGCGGAGCGCTTTACGATATCGGATGCTATGCAATTTCCTCTTCGCGCTTGCTGTTGAACAAGGAACCGGAGCGCGTTATTTCCCTTATCAGCAGGGATGAAACTAGCAGGGTAGATATAGTCAGCTCGGCAATCTTAGACTTTGGAGATGTGCGCACTCTCTTTACGGTGAGCATGCGGATGGCTGTTAGACAAAAGGTGTCCGTATATGGGAGTATCGGAAGCTTAACGATGATACTGCCTTTTAATCCCTTTCCGGATGTACCAATTGAGCTTATAATTAGAAATCGTATTGGAACGCGGAAGATTTTTGCAAAACCAGCCGACCAGTATGGTCTGATGCTTGATGCCTTTGCAAAGGCGCTCCGAGAGAGAAGAAGCGCACCCATCCCCTCAACAGATGCAATTGCCAATATGGCCGTAATAGATGCGGTATACCGCTCTGAGAATAGCGGCTCCTGGGAGCAAGTTGGGCAGTAATTTCAAAGTTTGCTGTACGATCGGTGCAGGGGCCGTGCAACCATCGTTTTGAGACAAAAAGCCAGGGACGAAATCGCTTCTTCGCGTGTCAGTTTTCCCCTTGTGTCTTATGAGCAATGTCAAAGCAGCAAATACTCCTTATGAGGTGACTCCCGGTGTTATTACTTCCAAGGAAGTCAAGAAATCAAGGAACAACTTTTACACATAAGGAGTTACAAAATTATAACTGTTATAAAACGTCTAAACGAAAAATTGTACTTGAAAGAGGGAGAGTTTTATGAAGAGTTTTTTTGCGATTAAGGAGAATGGTTCTAACGTTAGAACTGAAATTCTGGCTGGTATCACAACCTTCCTTACTATGGCCTACATTTTAGCCGTTAATCCGGAGATATTATCCGCGACGGGTATGCCCAGGGATTCGGTATTTATGGCCACGGCTATCGCATCAGCCATTGCAACGCTAGTAATGGCCCTTGTCGCCAGACTTCCCTTTGCCCTGGCGCCAGGAGTTCTAAGCGTCTTCTTTGCCTTCACGGTTGTGATGGGCATGGGCAAGAGCTGGCAGTTTGCACTCACGGCTGTATTTCTCGAAGGTATCATCTTTCTATTGCTCACGGCACTCAATGTTCGGGAGGCAATCATCAATTCCATTCCCGCGAATGTCAGAAAATCAATCAGCGTTGGTATTGGACTCTTCATTGCCTTTATTGGTTTTCAGAATGTCGGGCTTATCGTAAATAGCGATGCCACTCTGGTACAGCTGGGCGAACTGAGCAGTCCACCGGCCTTACTGACGGTAATCGGTCTTGTCATTATAGCTGTCTTGCTTGCTTTTAAGGTAAAGGGCGCGTTCCTTATAGGCGTCATTGCTGTGACAATGATTGGTATTCCAATGGGTATCACGAATGTGGAGGGCTTCAAACTTTTCCAACCCCTGCCTTCCATGGCGCCCGTGTTTTTCAAGTTCGTAGGGTGGAATGAAATTTTCACACTGGACATGCTGGTGGTGCTTTTCACTTTCCTATACGTTGATATGTTTGATACTGTCGGCACCCTGATTGGTGTCTCCACCAAGGCGGGCATTGTGCGTCCGGATGGCTCGATTCCACGCGTCAGGCAGGCTCTTTTCGCCGATGCGATTGGCACCACCGCTGGAGCCATATTGGGAACCAGCACGATTACCACCTATATCGAGAGTGCTGCTGGAGTAGAAGAGGGCGGACGGACTGGTCTGACAGCTCTGGTTACCGCAATCTTGTTTTTAGTGGCAGTCTTCTTCAGTCCCTTATTTCTCTTGGTCCCTTTTACTGCCACAGCGCCAGCTCTTATCCTGGTTGGTGTGTTTATGATGTCTCCTGTGCGGGAAATCGAATGGGGCGATGTTACAGAGGCTCTCCCCGCCTGCCTGGCAATAATCATGATGCCTCTCGCTTTCAGCATTGCCCAAGGCATCTTCTGGGGTGTGCTATCCTACATTGTCTTAAAGCTGTTAAGTGGCAGGGTTAAGGACATAAGTCCCATTACCTACATTGTGGGATTTGTCTTCGTATTGTCTTTGTTCGTTTAAGCAAAAGCCATCTTTCCCCTGCGCACCATAAGCTGCCCCCTGTGTTTAGCGAGCAATGTTCAGGATGCCCTGGGTCAGGGTAAAGGCTACTGCTCAAAGTAATAAGAAACAGGAAATAATCTTTGACACTATAAAGTTTCATAAGTTATGGTTATCACGCCATTATGAAAATGGCTAAACAAAAAAATCGTACTTAATGAGGGAGAGTTTATGAAAAGCTTTTTTGCGATTAAGGAGAGCGGTTCCAAAGTTAGAACTGAAATCCTAGCTGGTATCACAACCTTTCTTACTATGGCCTACATCCTGGCCGTTAATCCGGATATACTGTCTAATGCTGGTTTGCCTAAGGATTCGGTATTTATGGCCACGGCTGTCGCATCCGCTGTCGCGACGCTAGTTATGGCCCTTGTCGCCAGGCTTCCTTTTGCCCTGGCACCAGGAATGGGACTAAATACCTTCTTTGCCTTCACAGTCGTACTGGGAATGGGCAAAAGCTGGCAGTTTGCACTCACGGCTGTACTTCTCGAAGGTATCATCTTCCTATTGCTCACAGCACTCAATGTTCGGGAGGCAATCATCAATTCAATTCCCGCAAATGTCAAAAAATCGATCAGTGTCGGTATTGGACTTTTCATTGCCTTTATTGGCTTGCAAAAATCCGGACTCATCGTGAGTAACGATACTACTTTGGTACAGCTGGGCGAACTGGGCAGTCCAACAGCCATACTGTCGATAGCCGGTCTTGTCGTTATAGCTGTTTTGCTTGCCTTTAAGGTGAAGGGCGCCCTCCTTTTAGGGATTATTGTTGTAACAGTGATTGGAATTCCACTGGATATCACGAAGGTGGAGGGCTTCAAGCTTTTCCAACCTCTACCCTCTATGGCACCTACGTTTTTTAAGTTTGTGGGGTGGAATCAGATTTTCTCAATGGAAATGCTGGTGGTGCTTTTCACTTTCCTGTTTGTTGATATGTTTGATACTGTCGGTACCCTGATTGGTGTCTCCACCAAGGCGCGCATTTTGCGTCCGGATGGCTCGATTCCGCGCGTCAAGCAGGCGCTTTTCGCCGATGCGATTGGCACCACCGTGGGAGCCATGTTGGGAACCAGCACGGTTACCACCTATATCGAGAGTGCTGCTGGAGTAGAAGAGGGCGGACGAACCGGTCTGACAGCTCTGGTTACCGCAATCTTGTTTTTAGTGGCAGTCTTCCTTAGTCCCTTATTCCTTCTGGTTCCATCTGCCGCCACAGCGCCAGCCCTTATCCTGGTTGGTTTGTTTATGATGTCTCCTGTGATTGAAATTGAATGGGGCGATGTTACAGAGGCTCTTCCCGCCTTTCTGGCAATAATCATGATGCCTCTCGCTTACAGCATTGCCGAAGGTATCGTCTGGGGAGTACTATCCTACATACTCGTAAAAGTGCTAAGTGGCAAGGTTAGGGACGTGAGTCTCGTTACCTACATTGTGGGAATTGTTTTCGTATTGTCTTTGTTCGTTTAAGCAAAATCACCCTCCCTCGCCTTTGTGTGCGGGGGAGGGTGTGTTTGCCATATTCTACATTAAAGAGTTGGGAGCATCTGGTTTTGAAATCATTGGAACCCAATCATTCAATACGTCTGGCGAAGTTATCTTATTTTGAGAAAATGGCGTCGGTTTCTGCATTTTCGCACTCGAGACTTTGGGAGTGGAGTTGCGTCCTTGCGGACTGATTGTACCGGACACCCCCCCCTCGCGGGACTTCATAGGTGCAGATGTGGGCCAAAAGTGCTTCGTATCGGGAGTATGTATGGTTCGAGCAGGTTTATAATTTACAAATAAGGAAGTTCATAATTTATAATACAAATAAGGAAAAGAAGATATGAGTGACAAGATGCGGTTAATCTCGTTTGAGGGTTTGATTGATAGAATGTTGGAGGAGTGGCGCCACACGCGATCTATTTTCGAAATCTCCGAGGGCGATTTCTATCGCAAGAGCGATGAGCGGATTTACGAAGTTTTCGGACAGAAACTTTCCGTTCCGCTGGGTCCTGCGGCGGGTCCTCAAACTCAAATTACACAGAATATCATCACTTCCTATCTCACTGGCAGCCGTTTCATTGAGCTCAAAACAGTGCAGATTTTGGATGGTTTGGAAATCGACAAGCCCTGCATTGATATGACTGACGAGGGATTTAACACCGAATGGTCCACGGAACTTACCTTGAGGCAGGCCTGGGAGGAGTACAGCAAGGCCTGGATTCTACTCCATCTAATCGAGCAGCTTTTTAACCTGGGTATGCCGGGGATGGAGCGTTCCTTTGTGTTCAATATCTCGGTTGGATATGATTTAGCTGGTATCAAGCAGCCGCCGATGGATCGTTACATTGAGAGAATGAAGGATTCAGGCGCCGAGACGCGATATGAGGAGTGGCTTTCGCATCTGAGGCAACGAATAGCAGATTCATCCTTTTTGAAGGGGACGGGGTTGGAGCATCGGCAGGGGATGCTTGAGGGACTGGTGGATAGGATTCCGAGTGAGATTGTTCAGAGTGTTTCGATTTCCACGATGCACGGCTGTCTTCCAGCCGAGATTGAATCGATTTGCAGCTATATGATTGAAGAGAAGGGGCTGGATACCTATGTGAAACTCAATCCCACCTTGCTGGGCTACGATAAGGTGAGAGAAATTTTGGATGGACTTGGATTCAAGAACGTCAAAATGAATCGGGAATCCTTTACTCACGATTTGCAGTGGAAAAATGGAAAAGTGATGCTCGGCCGCCTGATGGCTTTGGCGCGGGAGAAGAATCGGCGTTTTGGGGTGAAGCTAACTAACACTTTGGCCTCGGTTAACAACAGAGAGGAACTTCCCGGAGAGGAAATGTACATGTCCGGCAGGGCGCTCTACCCCATCACGGTGGCGGTTGCCGCGATGATTTCCAATGAGTTCGATGGACTCATTCCCATTTCCTATTCCGGCGGCGTCTCGGCGTACACCGCGAAAGATCTTCTGGCAACGGGGATTAGACCACTCACGCTCTGCTCCGATATGCTCAAGCCGGGTGGATATAGTCGTCAGAAGCAAATTGTCAAGTTTTTGGAGGATGCGTCTGGATGGGATTTGCCAAGTATTGATGTGTCCGCGTTGACTCAGTTGGCAGAGCGTGCCAGGTGGGAGAAAAGCTCATTAAAGGCATTTAGAGGAGAAGATGTAGTTCAGCACGAGGGAGTTTTACCGGGAAGCGACTGCTATGTGGCGCCCTGTGTAAGCGCCTGCGCAATTGAACAGCATATACCGGAGTATATCAGGCTGGTGGGCGAGAAACGCTATGCCGATGCCCTCGAACTTATCTACGAGCGCAATGCCCTGCCGTCTATCACGGGATCGATATGCGATCATCAGTGTCAGATTCGTTGTACGCGTTTGGATTATGAGGGTGCGGTCAATATTCGGGAAATCAAGTTGATGGCGGTGGAAAAGGGTATGGAAGAATGGCGTACTCGCTGGAAGGCCGCCAAGAAGAGAAATACTCCCCAATTGGCGGTTGTCGGCGCCGGGCCTGCGGGTCTTAGCGCGGCTTTCTTTCTCGCACGGGCGGGAATAAAAGTTACGGTGTTTGAACGGGAGAGCGACGCTGGGGGAGTTGTACGCTACGTGGTTCCCCATTTCCGCATTAGTCGAGAGGCCATTGAAAGCGATATCAATGTGATTCTTGCTATGGGAGTGGAATTTAAGTTCAATCAGAGAAAACTGAGCGTGGCGAATCTCAAAGCACAGGGATTTGACAAGGTTATTTTGGGAATTGGCACCTGGAAGAGCCCTAACTTACCTGTGAAGGGCGACAATCCCAATATCATTCCTTCCATTAAGTTCCTTTATGACTTCAACCACGGAATTTTCCCGAAAAATATGGGAGAAAGGGTGGTAACAGTGGGCGCTGGTGATACCTCGATGGACTCAGCGCGTTCAGCACTGAGACTGCCTGGTGTCAAAGAGAGTTGGATTCTTTACAGGCGTGCTTTTGAACAAATGCCGGCCAGTCAAGAGGAATATGAGGATGCGTTAGCGGAGGGGGTGAAGTTTGCCTTCCTGCGTAACCCCGAACGTTTTGATTCCGATGGAACTCTTAGTGCCAGGGTGATGGAACTTGGGGAGAAGGATGCATCCGGGAGACGCCGTCCGGTGCCAACGGATAGAACCGAAACCTGGGAGGTTGGCACTATATTATATGCGATTGGAGATATGCCTGAGACGGATAATTACCTGGAGCTCGGTTTAGAGGCCGATGAGCGTGGCCGAGTGCTACACGACGCAAATCAGATGTCCGAGCAGGAAGGGGTTTATTTGGCTGGGGATGGGCGAACTGGTGCGGCCACGATTGTGAACTGCATCGCCGAAGGCCGTCGAGTGGCAGACACGATTATGGCGGGTATCGAATCGAACTGGCACTACAATGAGAAAGTTCCGTTCTGGCCGATGAATGAGCGCCGCGATGAGATTCGGATTAAGAAGGGTGAGATTACAACCCATCTGGGACGGCATCACGACAGGGAGAACCCCGAGGCCTATGCCAAAATCGAGCGAGCACGGTGTTTGGAATGTAACCATATCTGCGATAAATGCGTGGATGTCTGCCCGAATCGGGCCAATGTATCAATCCCGATAGATATCAATGCAGAATCTCTTTTCACCGATCCTGGTCAGATAGTTCATATTGACGCCTACTGCAACGAATGTGGTAATTGTGGTCACTTCTGCCCTTGGACCACAGGAGTTCCCTACAAGGATAAGCCGACAATTTTCAATACCAGAGAGGATTTCGATGACAGCAGTAATCCTGGCTGGTTTTTGCGAGGTGACAAGCTGTGTTGGCGTATGAATGGCAAATTGGGGGAAAGTGCAATAATTGACGGATGTATCCAGGGAATTCCAACGGGAGGGGAGAGATTTTTCCGACTGTTCGAGTTGGTGCTGGAGAAGCGTCCATCGCTATTTGGGCGTGTTGAAGAACTCTGAGGAAGTATGAAGTTCAAGAAAACATCAAGAAACAATGCAATAGTTATTAAAGGAGTCTGCGCGATTGAGTTCGATCCACCACGTATTCGAGAGAATATGGATGTGCTTATCGAAGGCAACAGGATCGCTTCGTTGACCCAGAGCACAGCGCGCAAGTATGAAGACTGTGAGCTAATCGATGGTAGAGGGAAGATAGTGTTTCCGGGCATTGTCTGTTCCCACCACCACATCTATTCGGCTCTAAGCCGGGGGATTTTGGTTCCGATTGGGCCAACGAACGATTTTGTCTCGATACTCAAAAATCTCTGGTGGCGCCTCGATAGGGCGATAGATAGGGATACGCTTCACTTCAGCACGCTTGTTGCGTCTATGGATGCGATTCGCTGCGGCACCACTGCAATTATCGATCACCATGCATCTCCCTCATTCATCGAAGGTTCGTTGGATGTAATCAAACGGGGTATGGAGTTTGTTGGCGTAAGAGGAGCCACTTGCTACGAGGTAACGGATAGGCATGGGCGAGAAGAGATGCATGCTGGGATTGAAGAGAATCGGCGTTTTGCTTTAGATATTGAGCAAGAGAAGAATGCAGGAGCACATCTGGTTGAGGCACATGTTGGAGGACATGCTCCCTGCACACTGCCCGAAGAGGCCTATGAGCGCATGGGCGGAGTTATACGCGAAACAGGCAGAGGCTTGCATCTTCATGTTGCCGAGGACAGGTATGATGTTTCACAGTCCCACATTGTCTATGGAGAGGACATTGTAAGGCGTCTGGATCGGCATGGCTTGTTGGATGAGAAAACGATTTTGGTGCATGGAGTGCATCTGATAGAGGAAGAAGTTGATCTACTCAATGAGCGAGACAGTTTCCTGGTGCATAACGTTCGTTCAAATATGAACAACAATGTGGGCTATAACAGGCTTCTTCCGAGATTGCGAAATCTTGCCTTGGGTACTGATGGTATTGGGGCGGATATGTTTGCCGAGTTGCAAACAGCATATTTTAAGCACAAGGATGATGGCGGGCCGTGGTGGCCGGGCGAGTTTTTGGCCGGCCTGCAGGCGGGTAATCGAATTCTGGAGCGCTGTTTTGGAGCTCGGTTTGGGCGCCTGGAATCAGGATATATGGCAGATTTGGTTGTGGCCCAGTACAATCCTCCAACCCCGCTCAGCGCCGAAAACCTTGCGGGGCATTTTGTTTTCGGTCTTTCTTCGGGGATTGTACAGACTGTGATAGTTAATGGTTGCGTAGTGCTGAGAGATGGCAAATTCAGCGCTGAGATTGATGATGAGGAAATTGCTGCTGGGGCCAGGAAACAGGCTGACTTGCTCTGGAAGCGGATGGAAGAAATAGTTCCTTAGACGAGTTCACCTTTGGTAAGGATGAGAAGATGAATTTTGAGAGAAGGGCAAAGGATATTTGGAAGATGGCGGAGAACTATCGCGATGATACCGCGAAGTTTCTCTCAGATATGGTGAGAATCAGATCGTATAGTGGACAGGAAGAGGAAATTTGTAAACATATCGCTTCACTCTGTGAGGATTTGGACTTTGATGAGGTGAAAATTGACGGACTGGGATCGGTACTTGCGAGGATTGGAAGCGGAAGAAAGATTTTAGCGATAGATGCGCACGTTGATACGGTGGAAGTTGGTGATTTGAGTCAATGGGAACGACATCCTTTCAGTGGTGATATCAGGGATGGTTTGGTGTATGGCAGAGGTTCGTCGGATCAGAAGGGGGGGGCCGCCGCAATGCTGAGCGCGGGCAGGATTTTGAAGAAATTGAATTATGACGATGAATGGACGGTTTGGTTTGCCTTTACGGTAATGGAGGAGGACTGCGATGGGATGTGTTGGAAATACCTGATAGAGGAGGAGGACTTGGTGCCGGATTTCATTCTCTCTACGGAACCCACCAGCTGCCGTTTAGCACGTGGGCATAGGGGCAGGATGGAAATGGAATTGAAATTGAAGGGCATTTCCGCGCATGGTTCTGCTCCTGAACGAGGTGACTCGGCCGCATATAAGGCGGCGCGGGCGGCTCTCGCGATGGAGATGTTGAATGAGGAATTGAAACCGGACGAGGAGGGTTTTCTGGGAAAGGGGAGCATTGTTGTCAGTCAAATCGATGTTAAGGGGCCGAGCCAATGCGCAGTTCCGGATGTGGCGCGTTTGTATATGGACCGACGCCTTACCTGGGGCGAGAATGCCGAGTTGGCGATTGGTCAAGTTAAGGAAAAAGTTGGGCAGGCGCTGGGCGTGGACAATGTGGACTGTGTGATGCCGGACTACGCCAAGACCGGCTGGAGAGGAACGAAGTATTCACAAGAACTTTATTTTCCTACTTGGAAAACTAATGAGGGGCATCCTTTGGTTCAGGCCGGTGTGCGGGCCTATAAAGGCTTATTTGCTAAGGCGCCGGCGGTGGACAAGTGGGTTTTCAGCACGAATCTGGTATCGGCGTCCGGCAGACACGGCATCCCGGGAATTGGTTTTGGTCCCGGGGATGAGAAAGAGGCCCATGCCCCCAACGAGGTGAACCGGATTGAGGACTTGGTAATATGCAGCGCATTTTACGCAAGCTTGGTTTATGCGTTGGAAGGCGTGAAGGCTAGCCGTTGAACTTCGAGTATTCCTGCATCGAGTGTGGGAATTCCTATCCCATTGTCGAAGGTCGTTATCTTTGTGATAATTGCTCATCCATGCAGGAAGAAAACGAACCCCTGAGAGGTCTCTTGGAGGTTCGCCTTTCCGGCGATCCACCTGGAGATTGGGCGGCCGTTGAACTTGGCAAGCCGACGCCTTGTCCTGATGTTAGGGAGCTGTTGCCGGTTGAAAAAGTTTTCTTACCTTCAATCCCGGTGGGTAATACTCCACTATGGACCCCTAAGCGGCTTCGAAAGGAACTGGGGCTGTATAGACTGTTTCTAAAGGATGAAGGGGCCAATCCGACAGGATCCTTGAAAGACCGGGCTAGTTATTTGGTAGCCGGTTTTGCTGTCAAACATGGACTTAAGGATGTTATTGTGGCTTCCACAGGCAATGCCGGGAGTTCGATGGCAGGTGTCGGCGCGGCGGGAAATCTTAACGTGAGGCTTTATTTGCCAACCTCGGCACCCGAGGCGAAGATGGTTCAAGCGCTGCAGTATGGAGCGAAAATTATCAGGGTTAACGGCAGTTATGATACTGCCTTCGATATGTCTCTCGCCTATGCAACGGAGCAGGGTGGCTTATCTAGGAATACAGCGCATAATCCCTTAACTGTGGAGGGTAAGAAGACAGTTTCGCTGGAGATTTTTTTGCAACTTGGGAAAAGAGTTCCGGATTTGATTTATGTGCCCACAGGGGACGGCGTGATTCTCTCGGGAGTGTATAAAGGCTTTGAGGATTTGATAACCCTGGGATTGGCAGACACGATGCCAACGTTGATCTGTGTTCAGGCCAAGGGCAGCGCGGCCATTTCAAGAGCTTATGAGAAGGGGGAATTTGGACCGGTTAGTCCTGCCTCTACCGTTGCGGATTCTATTTCGGTGGATGTACCCCGCGGGGGAATTTTTGCACTGGATCGCCTGAAAAGGCATGGAGGGCGCTGCGTTACGGTGAGTGACGAGGCTATTATTGTTGCACAGCGGCGGCTTTCCAAATCGAGCGGGTTCTTCGCTGAACCAGCAGCAGCTGCCGCTTTTGCGGGTCTCTTGGCCGATATCGATTCTGGAAGTGGCCCCAGGGCCGGCAATCTAGTTGTGTTACTCTTAACCGGTAATGGCCTGAAAGATATCGCTACGGCGTTAAAAGGAGTGTAATCGTGAAGTCGATAAGTCAATCAATTCCCAGGCCCGATGGCATGGCGAAGGCTGATGGTTCGGCACTCTATGTGGCCGATTTGCAATTCGATGGAACTGAAGGCGGACGGAGCCCTGATGGCGCTGTGGCACTTGGATCGGAGTCGGGTTTGTCAAAGGATATGCTTCTGGGCCGTTTCTACCGTTCACCGTATCCGAGGGGTAAAATTCGCCGTCTGCAGCTGCCAGAATGTCCACCTGGATATCATATAATTAGTGCCGCCGATATCCCACAGGGCGGAAAAAATGAAATTCCGATGGCAGCCTCACGAGATATGCCCTGCTTTGCCGAAAATGAAATTCGCTATGCGGGTCAGATTGTCGCGTTGGTGGCAGGGCCTGATGCCTATGAAATTGAACGATTAATTCGGGCGATCGAGCTGGAGGTGGATGAGACTCCGGTAGTCAAGAATATTGATGAGGCCCTGGCCCTAAAAGGCGGCGCCATTCATGGGGAGGACAATATTTTCTGCAGGGTGGATTTGGACGAAGGCGAAGTTGATGAGGTTTTCGCCGGTGCCGCAAGCGTGGTTGAGGGCGTTTATGAAACCGGCTTCCAGGAACAGTTCTATATGGAAGGGCAGGGTTTGATTGCCTGGCGGACTGGAAACAAGTGTGGTGTCCGAGGTTCGATGCAGTGCCCTTACTATGTACATCATGCGGTTAGCCACGTGTTGGGCTTGAAACACGATGAGATTAGGGTGATTGCTGATACGATAGGCGGCGGCTTCGGTGGCAAGGAAGATTACCCGGAGATTATGGGAGCCCCGCTGGCAGTGGCATCCTGGGTGAGCGGAAAGCCGATAAGAATGCTGATGGATAGAGTGGAGGATATGGCCTTCACAAGTAAGCGCCATCCCTCCAGGTGCGTTTATCGCAGCGCCCTCGACAGCGAAGGCAGGATTTTGGCCATTGATGCCACCGTTGATTTAGATGGCGGTGCATACGAAACCTACACCAAGATAGTGCTGATGAGGGCGGTATTTCACTCCCTTGGGGTTTATGCAATACCGGTTTTCCGAATTCGTGGGAGGGGCATAGCGACTAACACGGTTCCATCTGGAGCTTTCAGAGGCTTCGGTGCACCGCAATCCCTTTTTGGGATAGAGATGCATATGGAAGAAATCGCAAGACGAAACAGATGCGAGGTGCTCGATTACAAAAGGAATTATTTTCTGAAAAAGGGTGACACTACGGTTACCGGTGGAATCTTCAGGGATGAGATTATACTGGACAAGCTAATTGCGGAAGCAGAACGCTTATCCGGCTACTCCGGCAAGCGTATAAAACTTGGCCGAGGTAAAGGCCAGGGCATAGGCATGTCCTTCATTCTCCATGGCTGCGGCTTTACTGGCGATGGCGAGCAGAAGATAATCAAGGGCAAGGCGGTTTTGAAAAAACACCGTGATGACAAAGTTGAAATTCTTTGCGCTGCGGTGGATTTCGGTCAGGGTCCGCAGACTACATTTAGAAAGGTAGTAGCCAGAGTGCTCGGTATTGAACCCAACACGGTTATATTCAATTATCCTGATACTGATTTTGTACCTGATTCTGGCCCTACGGTGGCCAGTCGAACAATCATGATTGTTGGCTATCTTCTGCAAAAGGCGGCTGAGGAACTGAAAGCCATATGGGTTGAGGGTGAGGAACAAGTAGTGGAACAGAACTATCAAATGCCGCCTGGTATGAGTTGGGATCAAGAGCGACTACGTGGTGATTCCTATGCCACCTATGGATGGGGAGTCAATGTTTGCGAGGTTGAATTAGATTTCTTAACCTGGGAAACCAAAGTTATCGGTGCATGGGCCGTCTTTGATGTTGGACGGGCTGTGGATCATCGGGTTGTTAACGGCCAGATTCAAGGTGGCATGAGCCAGGCTCTGGGCTATGGGGCTATGGAAAAATTGGAGGTGGATAGCAAGGGGCAATTCAGACAGATAACGATGGCGGATTATATGGTTCCCACCAGTGTGGATTTTCCGAGGACTGAGGCTCTAACGGTGGATAATCCCTATCTCTACGGGGCCTTTGGAGCCAAGGGTATGGGGGAGATGGTGCATGATGGGGGCCATGCTGCCTTTGCGGCCGCTGTTGAACAGGCCTGTGGAAAGGCTTGCACGACAATCCCTCTGGTTCCAGAAACCCTGATGGAAATAATGGAGGCTTGATTGTGATAAGGCTTCGTATCAATGGTTTGGAACGAGAAGTAGAAATTCCGCATCCAATGTATCGCCTGCTGGATGTTCTACGAGAGGATATTGGTTTAACGGGAGCAAAGGAAGGTTGTGGAGAGGGCGAGTGCGGGGCTTGCGCAGTATTGCTAAACGGCGTTCTTGTGAATAGCTGTCTGATACCTGCTTCTCAGGTTGATGAAGCCGATATTCTTACACCTGAAGGCCTGGCAGAAACCGAGGCAGGAAAGCTTCTGGCAAAGTGCTTCACCGAATGCCATGGTGCGCAGTGCGGTTTTTGTACACCGGGAATGATGATGGCCGCAGCAGAACTTCTATTCACGAACAGGAAACCAACGGAGGTGGAGATTAGAGAGGCGCTGGCGGGAAATATCTGTCGTTGTACGGGTTACGATATGATTATCGATGCCGTTCAACTGGCAACTGAGAGGGGGGCCAACATATGGTAGAAGTCTTTAAGCCGACTTCACTTGCTGAGGCATTGAGAATACGTGCGGATAAACATGCGATTCCCTTCGCCGGCGGCACCGATTTAATGGTTCGTTTTCGGGCTAGAGATGGCATGGCGCCGTCCTTCAAATCGCCCATACTCTTTGTGGATGCGCTTCCGGAATTCAATACAATTCGCATGTTCAATGGGGGTTTGAAAATTGGTGCCTCCTTGCCTTTATCAATCCTGGCAGGCGATCGTGGCGCCGTCAATGGCGGAACTGGGACGGGAGCTACCTCAGGCGTTGTACCTGATGCCGCGGTTTTGGCAACAATACCAGGCGTATTGAAAGCTGCTGCGGCCGAAGTGGGAGCACCGGCCCTCAGAAACAGGGCTACCATAGGTGGCAATTTGGCAAACGCATCGCCCGCAGGGGACAGTATTGCCGCCCTTTACGCACTAAGCGCGGAAATTATTTTAGTTTCCCTAAGCGGCGAGCGCATGATTCCCATTGAGAAATTCATTCTGGGGCCCGGGGAAATCAGCCTCAAAGAAGATGAAATTATTCACACGATACATATACCGGCGCCTCTGCCGGACTGGACTTATTGGCGCAAAGTGGGAACCAGGCGAGCAAACGCTTTAACCAAAATTTCCCTTGCGGCTGCTGCGTCAATCAAAGATGGCAGAGTTGAGAGTTGTTCCTTTGCCTTTGGGGCCGTTGGGCCCAGAGTAATCCGAGTACATGAGATTGAAAGTCTATTGCAGAGTCGATTTCCAGTTGTTCAAGAAGCGAAATTGAAGGAAATCATTGCTGAAGCGAAAAAATTTGCCTCATCGATGATTACGCCGATAGACGATCAGCGCTCCACGGCCAAGTATCGCAAAACCGTAGCCTTGAATCTAATAGGCGATGCCATCGCGTCGCTTGTCGAGGAACTGAAACTCGGTGATTAATTTGAGCAGAAATGAACCCCAAATCGCAGAGAATGCTAAAATTTGCGCCAAGCAGGGAATTATACTTCCTACTTATGCACAAATGGCCAATCCAACCATGATTCCGGAAAGTATCAAGCAGGAGTTGAAAAAAATCGGGCGTGATGAAGTGCATTCGAGAAATCTCTTCAGGGTTAACTGGGAAAATGAACCGGTGGAGTCTGGCGGCGGATTCACCGGCATAAACCATCTGATAATTCCCTTCGAACTTTCCGGCACTAGAGCGAGAATTATTGGGTTGGCGGGAAAATTTTTCCCCACGGGCGCCCATAAAGTGGGTGCTGCCTTTAGCTGTCTGGCTCCAACTTTAGTTAGCGGCCAGTTCAACCCCGAGGCAAGTATGGCCGTTTGGCCCTCCACCGGCAACTACTGCCGTGGCGGTGCTTATATATCACGCCTGCTAGCCTGCAAATCCATTGCCATCCTGCCGCGGGAAATGTCCCGTGAACGCTTTAAATGGCTGGAAGAAGTGGCAGATGAAACCATCGCTACGCCTGGTTCTGAAAGCAATGTCAAGGAGATATTTGATAAATGCCATGAATTGAAGGCCGAGCGCGACGCCAATGTATTCATCTTCAATCAGTTCGATCAAATGCCCAATCATCTCTGGCATCATGAAGTTACAGGTGTGGCAATGGAGAAGCTCTTCAAGCAGCTCGCTGGCCCGCAGAGTCGTATGGCGGGCATCTGTCTCTCTTCAGGTTCCGCGGGCACTCTGGGCGCAGCTTCCTATATCAGGAAGCTTTTTCCCGGCTCTAAGCTTGCTGTTAGCGAAGCCCTACAATGTCCAACGCTTACCAACAATGGTTTTGGAGCCCATCGCATCGAGGGAATTGGAGACAAGCACGTACCCTGGGTGCATAATATGCGCGATACCGACATGGTAATCGCTATAGACGACGAACATACAATTAGGCTCCTAAGGCTGTTTAACGAGGAGGCAGGCAGGGAATATCTGTCCACCAGGGACGTCCCTGCCGACACACTGGATAGAATCGATTTACTTGGTATCAGCGGCATATGCAACCTGCTCACGGCCATCAAATTTGCAAAGTACTACGAGCTTGACGAGGAAGATGTTGTTATAACCGTATTCACCGATTCAGAGTCCATGTACTCTTCGCGCCTGAAAGAACTTCGCCAGGAGCGGGGCATCTACACCCGTGAGAACGCCATTGCCGATTATCAGTTGCTAAACGGTGTGGGAATTGATCATACACATGAGCTAAGCTATCAGGATAAGAAGCGAATTCACAATCTGAAGTACTATACCTGGGTGGAGCAACAGGGGAAAACCTATGATGAGATAAATGCGCAGTGGTATCAGAAGGACTATTGGAATAAAATATATGAATCGAGGAAAAAATTGGATAAGATGATAGAAGAATTCAATCAAAAAGTACTGTCGATAAAGAGATGATTCATATAAAAAACGCCATGTCGGTTCTTCCGGGCAGCGATGCTCCGCAGATAAGGAACTGCGATATACTTATCGAGGACAATCAGATTCTTGAAGTGGGAAGCAATCTCTCCCCTCCGACAGAATCTGAGGTGAAAACCATTAATGCTGCAGGAATGGTGGTGGTTCCTGGAATGGTAAATACTCATCACCATTTTTACCAAACCTTTACTCGGAATCTTCCGGCTGTCCAAAATGCCGAGTTATTCGACTGGCTGGTTTACTTATACGATATCTGGAAGCACATGGATGCAAACACAGTTTGGTGGTCTACGGCGTTAGCCGGCGCTGAACTGCTTAAAACCGGTTGTACCACAAGTTCCGATCATCACTATCTATACCCAGAGGGGATTGGTGCGGATATTATGGCGCTTCAATTCGATGCAGCGAGCAGAGTTGGCATCCGATTCTGCCCCACTAGAGGTTCCATGAGCCGTTCCAAGAAGGACGGCGGACTACCGCCCGATACAACAGTGCAAAGCGAGGAGATTATACTTGCCGATAGCGAGCGAGTTATCAAGGCGTTTCATGACAGTCAGCCCCATGCAATGCGCAAAGTTGCCTTGGCTCCGTGCAGCCCTTTCTCGGTTTCCGAGGAACTCATGAGGCAAACCGCAACCCTCGCGCGAAGATATGGGATTCGCATGCATACTCATCTTGCTGAAACGAAGGACGAAAACGATTACTGCATGCAAATCTATAAACGCCGACCACTGCAACTAATGGAAGATTGTAACTTCGTTGGCGAAGATGTCTGGTTTGCCCACGGTATTTTCTTCAATGATTCCGAGATAGATCGGTTGGCAGACACCGGAACACATATTGCCCATTGCCCAAGTTCGAATATGCGCCTCGGATCGGGGATTTGTCGGGTTCGGGAAATGCTCGATAAGAACGTCAATGTTTCAATCTCCATAGATGGTTCGGCATCTAACGACAGTTCCGATATGCTCGGCGAGGTTCGACAGGCACTGCTGCTCCAGCGGGTCACCAAGGGTGCCTCCGCTCTGAATGCCAAGGAAGCATGGAAGATGGCAAGCGAGAATGGGGCCTGTCTGCTGGGTTTCGAGAAGATTGGAAGAATCGAGGCTGGCTGGGCCGCAGATCTTGCCATATTCGATGTAATGGACATCCCCTATGTGGGAGCTCTCAGCGATCCGACCGCCGCCCTGATTTTTGCCGGCTGCAATCATGAAACCGCTTATACAATCGTGAATGGCAGAGTGGTGGTGGAAAGGGGACGCCTTGTGGGAATCGCAGAAGAAGAACTTGTAGCCAAGGCTTCGGAGGCCGTAAACAGTTTATATAGGAGGTCTGAACTATGATTCAAAATTATTACAGGGCATCGGATGCAGCCGATGCAATCGCCTTGAAAAAGGCGCATTCACAGGCCGTTTTCCTTGCCGGCGGCACTCAGATAAACAGGGGGGCCCCATACGGGAAAACGCCGGAAATCGTAATCGACATTCATGATGCCTTATCAAAAACAATCGTCAAGGAAGGAGTTGAGATAATCATTGGCGCAATGGCCACTCTGCAGGAAGTGGTCGACAGCGAGTTGATTCCCTCCGCGCTAAAGGAAGCGGCTGCATTCATACCAACCCGCAGTATTCGCAATCAGGCGAGCATTGGAGGCAATATAGGAGCCGCCTGCCCGGATTCCTACATAATACCAACCTTAATCGCGCTATCAGCTACCCTTGGCACGGCTTATGGCAGGATGCAAGTGGAAGAATACCTGGAGCAGGGTAACAAGGAACTGATATACGATATCTGCCTCCCGGAGCAGCCTGATTCGATTGTGGCGGTAAAGGAGTCCCGATCTCACATTGCTCCCCCCGTGGTTAGCGCGGCTGTCTCACTGAGGCGAAATGACAACAAGTCGCTGCGCGCCTGCGTTACTCTCGGCTGTGTGGCATCCAGGACTCTTCGTTTGCGTGAAGTGGAACAGGGGCTGGAGTCTGGTACCTTGAAGTTCCGTGAAGACATGGAAAAAGCAATCGGGGCTTCTATAAAACCCAAATCGGACATCTTGGGAAGCGTGGGATATAAAACCTACATTAATTCCGTGGTAGTGGCTGATGCGATAGTCCGCTGTTTGGAGGAGCTTTCATGATAATCAATCTGATATTGGATGGAAGAGAAAGAACAATCGAGGCCAGGTGCGGCCTGAGTGCCCAGAACTTGCTGAAACAACTGGGTGTGAACTCAGTAAGAAACAGTGATGATGGATTTGGGTTTGCCGGTTCGGATACGATACTGCTGGATGGGAAGATTGTCGGCGCGAATTTAATGATTGCAGCCCAGCTCGATGGGCGGGAAGTTAAAACCGTCAACTCACTGCGAAAGGGAAGAGCCCTCTCAACCGTGCAAGAAGCAATGATAGAAGCTTGCTGTGTACAGTCAGGTTACAATGCACCGGCCGCCGCTCTGATGATACACGATCTAATCGAGAGGATAGACTCTCCCAGCCGTGCCGATGTGCAGGATGCTCTTTCGGGCCTGTTCAACCGCGCAACTGGTTACGAACAGTTTTTCGAGGCGGTTCGAATCGCGGTAGCTAAGAAAAAGAATCAAGCTTACAGTCCAGCGAAGACAGGCAGCTTCGGCGGCACTTCCCGCTATGTAGGGAAAAGCTATCGTAAAATTGATGCAACAAAACTGGTTGCGGGCGAAAGAGCTTTTGTGGAAGACCGTGTGGAAGAAGATGCATGCATATTGAAAGTTTTACGCAGTCCCCACGCTCATGCCAATATAAAATCGATCGACACTAGCGCCGCAGAGGCCCTTCCGGGAGTCGTAGCGGTATTTACACATAAGAATGTGCCGCATAAACCATACGGTCAGGCGGGTCAGGGTTTCCCGGAGCCCTCACCCTACGACAGGGTTTTACTCGATACCAAGATACGCCACCATGGTGATAGGGTAGCCGCTGTTCTGGCAGAAGATGAAGAAACCGCGATTCGCGGTTGCGAACTAATCAAGGTGGAATACGAACTTCTTCCCGTCATCATGGATTGGGATGATGCGAAGGCCGAAGGAGCGGCTCTGGTTCATGATGGTCCAATCATCTATGTCAACGGCGCTCCGGAAAATCTGAAGGAGCTTAACAGAGAGGCGAATCCGAAAGAAACCCCCGTCGTCTATCAGTTTCCCATAGGCGGCAATCCCAGAAAAAACATCTCCTCCTATGTGGAGGGCGGTATAGGAGATGTCGAAAAGGGCTTTGAGGAGGCTGATGTAATTCTGGATAAAACCTATCAAACCACGCAAATCCAATGCACTCCACTTGAACTGCACACCACTTATGTCAAACCCGAGGGTGACAGACTTACCATACATGCTTCCACACAGGTGCCCTATCATCTTAGACGCATTGTTGCCGGTCAGCTTGGCGTTTCCGAAAACAAGATTAGAGTTATCAAGGAACGGGTCGGCGGTGGTTACGGCTCCAAACAGGACATACTCCTGGATGAGCTTGCCGCATGGGCAGCCCATACAAGTGCCAGGCCGGTTTTTCATCAATATACCCGAAGGGAAGAATTTATCTCCTCCAGCACCCGCAAACCCATGAGAGTCAGGGTGAAACTTGGTGCAACGAGGGAAGGCAAATTTACCGCTATGCAAATGGACGTGGAATCCAACCAGGGTGCCTATGGCGCCCACACATTAACCGTGCCGATGAATGGCGTTTCCAAAAGTCTGCCTCTCTTTCTCTGCGACAATGCTCGTTTTACCGTCACTTCCTACTACTCGAACATACCGCCCACCGGCGCCTATCAGGGCTATGGTGCTCCGAAAGTTAACTATGCCCTGCAGGTAGCGGTGAAGGAACTTGCCGAGAAACTGAACATCGATCACTATGAATTTGTTGAGAAGAATCGGGTTCGAAAAGGCGAGGTGCTTGAAATCCTCCGATGTCTCGGAGAGGGGAGGGAAGGCAAACCTGAATCCGTGGACAGTTGCGGCCTTGACGAGGCGTTGGCGCGGGGTTCAAAGCTTATCAATTGGAGCAAGAAGGAAAAATCCACCCACCCGGACATCAAAATAGGCAAGGGACTGTGTATAATCCAGCAAGGCTCCGGCCTTCCTGGTATTGATCAGGCCAACTGCACGGTTAAAATGCTTGGCGATGGCAGCTTCGTTGTCCAATCGGGCGGAGCCGATCTGGGTAGCGGATTAGATACGGTGTCGGCGAAAATGGTAGCCGAGGTATTGAAAACTGATATTGACAGCGTGGCAGTTCAGTCCGGTGACACAGATGCCGCGCCGTTTGACACCGGAGCATATGCATCCAGCGGCACTTATTTTTCAGGCGGTGCCGCTCGGAACGCCGCCCAATTACTCTCAAGGATGATTCTCAAAGAGGCGGCCGTCATACTGAAAACCAGTCCAAATAAGCTTCAATTGGAATTCCCAGGCAAAGTGGTTGGTGAAGCCGGCGAAGTCAGCTATGCACAACTCGCCTGGCAAACCCAAGGTGGAGAGGGGAGTGGTCAACTTGTGGCAACCGCCAGCTTCACTACGGAAAAGTCTTCCTTTCCATACGGTGCGCACTTTGCTCAAGTGGCTGTAAACACTCTAACGGGCCGGGTGAGAATTCAGAAATACTATGCCCTGCAGGACTGCGGCACGCCCATAAATCCCGGATACGCAAAAGGGCAGATTTACGGTGGAGTTCTAAAATCAATCGGCCATGCCATGTACGAGGAGTTGCTCTTAGATGAAGATGGCTGCTGCCTAAACACCGATCTTAGAAGTTACGGCGTGCCAATGATTGGTGATGTTCCGGATGATTTCAAGGCGGAACTGGTGGAGGTAAACGATCCCTACGGCCCCTTTGGAGCCAAATCTATAGCGGAGATATCCGTAAACGGCGCTGCCCCCACACTGGCAAACGCAATACATGATGCTTGCGGAATCTGGCTTCGCAAGTGGCCATTTAGCCCCGAGAATGTCCTTCGGGCCCTCGGTAAGATATAGATTCGGAGAACAGGATGGACAAGAATTTAAGCACAGCTATCTCGGAACTAGCCGAGCTTGAAACTCAAGCAATGTATCAGAAAGATTTCCTTTTAAGCTGGGAGAAGAGCGATGAGGGAATCCGGTCCGTTTTCAAGATAGCCCAAACACTTCGCGCCTTTCGAAAGAGAAACATTTCCGCCAAATTGTTCGATTCGGGCTTGGCCATAAGCCTATTTCGCGACAATTCCACCCGCACCCGCTTCAGCTATGCCAGTGCCGCCAACATGCTTGGCCTTGAGGTGCAAGATTTGGATGAAAGCAAAAGCCAAATCGTCCATGGCGAAACCGTCCGCGAAACCGCAAACATGATAAGCTTCATGGCCGATGTAATCGGAATCCGAGACGATATGTATATCGGTAAGGGCAATGCCTACATGCGTGAAATGGCAAAAGCCGTCGAAGAGGGCTACAGAGACGGAATTTTGGAACAACGTCCCACTCTGGTGAATCTTCAGTGTGACATGGACCACCCCACCCAATCCATGGCCGATGCTCTCCATTTAATCGAATACTTCGGTGGCATCGAGAAGCTAAGGGGCAAGAAAATCGCCATGACCTGGGCCTACTCACCCTCCTATGGTAAGCCCTTGTCGGTGCCCCAGGGCATCATCGCTCTTTTCACCCGGCTGGGCATGGAGGTGCATCTTGCCCACCCAGATGGCTATGAAGTAATGGCCGAGGTGGAGCAAATTGCCACAAAAAATGCCGCCGATGGAGAGGGTTCTTTCACAAAAAGCAACTCCATGGCAGCGGCCTTTGAAGGTGCGCACATAGTCTACCCCAAATCCTGGGCACCCTATTCTGCCATGAAAAGGCGAACCGAGCTCTACGCCGAGAACGATTCGGCCGGAATAAAGGCACTGGAAAAAGAATTACTGGGGCAAAATGCCGAACACAGGGACTGGGAATGCAACAAGGCGCTGATGGCCAAAACGCAGAAGGCTCTCTACATGCACTGTCTTCCGGCCGACATCAGTGGGGTAAGCTGTGCCCGGGGCGAGGTTACGCCCCAGGTATTTGATGAACACCGCGCCGCTCTATACAAGGAAGCAAGCTACAAGCCTTACATCATCGCCGCCATGATATTGGTTTCCAAATTTCCAAAGCCCGCCGAAACCCTGGAGGAACTGTTATCAACGGCGCGGCCGAAAATTCGCTAGTTCTCAGAATTTGTTCTTCAGGCGAGAATCCTCATCATCTCAATGAAAAAGCCCCGGGAAAATCCGGGGCTCGCATGGAAAAAGAATCTAGTGATTCTAATAGTTCACGTAGACCACACCGGTGCCACCAGCGGCCGCATAACCTACAGGACCTCCTGCGCCCCCGCCGCCGGTATTTGCAGTCCCCTCCATTGGAGCGCGATTATCTATACCCCCGCCTCCATCCACACCTGCAAAGCTCATAATATATCGCCCCCCTGCGCCTCCACCACCCATCCATATGGTGGATCCATTGTAAGTTTTGATGGAACGTTTACCGTTCCTCGATCCGATTACGCCGCCTGCACCTGTGCCGTCGCCACCACTTGAAAGAGTTGCACTTCCTCCAGGATGCCTGTCCCCGGGAGGAGTAGGCTCTCCACTCGCACCCGATCCACCGCCACCGCCCAGGGCGCTAAGATACGAACCAAAACTAGTTGTACCGCCCAAACCACCAGGATTACCACCGCCGGAGCCGGCACTGCCTTTACCGCCAACAGTGATTGGAATGGTTTCGCCAGGCGTAACCTGGACGGCCTGTTCCTTAACCTGGCCACCGCCACCTCCGCCTCCCCGTACGTCGCTCATTGAGGCACCGCCACCCCCTCCGCCTCCGACCATAAGCACCTGCAGGGTGATTTGGTTGTTGGTGGAGTAGCCGGCTTCGGGCGCCGTCCAGTTTGTGCCCCCGGTAAATACCTTGGTTTGTAGTGCTTTGACCGTCCAGGTGAGTGGTGTTTCGACGCCAGTATCAGCCACAACCGTGAAGCTGGCGGTAGTATCGGATGCTACTTCGCTTGCAGTTCCAGTGATTAAGCCATCAGAATCCATTGAGAGTCCATTCGGCAGGTTCCCGCCTGACTTTATCGAATAACTACTAGCTCCAGCCAATCCAAGCTTAACGCTAATATTCTCTCTCCGGGAGGAGAGGATATCTTCCAGCGAGCTTAAGGTGGCTAAGTTCAATCCATCTAAAGTCTCTTCCACTTCCTCCACTGCCCTGACTGAATCCGTCGCATTTGAGCAGGCACCGATGATGAACGCTATCACCGGCACAGCTATAATCCATAGTAGTCTCTTCACAATTAACCTCCAAAAATGAATGACATGTATGAATTATCGCTTCTAGCCAAAAAACAACAAAACCTTTTTTTTTATTTGTGTAATTTTTTTAGATTTGAGGTGCATTGCGGTAGGGATTGACAGTTTTCCGCAGAAGTTGAATAACCTTGGGAATTTTGCGGTTAACCTGGACATCACTTCCTCATACTCATTAGGGATGCATAATGTTTAGGTGTAGTGTGATTCAAAATTTGAGCCAGGCGGATTCCCTCGAGTACTAAGTCGGGATGAATTACATCAAAGAGGCCTGAGTCTGCAAATAGCCCGGCGAAACCACCGGTTGCGATTACAATCGAATTTTGTCCCTTAGGAAAACACTCGCTGCGGTATCGTTTTATTATTTCACGCAACATGCCAAGATGTCCCCAGTAAAGACCCGATTGTATGCTTTCGACGGTGGAGCGCCCACAGGTTTTATCTGGACGCAGGATTTCAACTTTTGGCAGGCTAGCAGTGGCTTCTTCGAGCGCCCTCATCGAAATTCTCAGGCCCGGGGCAATTGCTCCGCCAAGATACTCTTTCTTTGCCGTTATTGCTTCCACGGTGCTCGCCGTGCCGAAGTCAACTATGATGAGGTTGGTATCGGGGTAGCGATTTACCGCGCTGATGGCATCCGCGATTCTATCCGCACCAACTTCGGTGGGATTCTTGTATCGGATTTTGAGGCCTGTTTTTACTCCGGCTTTGAGCTCGAAGGGCTCGGCATCGAAGTAATGGATGCAGGAGTTTCGCAGCGAGTGGTTTATATCGGGTACTACTGAACAGTAGGCGGCAGATTCCACATCCTTCGGATTGTGTCCATTTTCCCTTATCACGTTTCTGAAGAACAAACCAAGCTCGTCGCTGGATATGATACGTTCGGTTATTCGGCGGAAGCGAAACAGGAGTTTGTCGCCGTTGAAGAGGCCGCCGAATATCTGCGAATTTCCCACATCAAGGCAAAGGGTCATTTTTTCTCCCGGACCAGGAGTTCGTACAAAACCTGGGCCAATTCATCTTTGGTTTTTGTTCTTTGTATCAATTTACCTGCCTTCCATATGCCAACCGGATGACTTTGAGGTTTGATGTCTGGCAGGTTGTTATGCACTATATAGTCGGCGGTTTTTTGTTCGGAGAGAGTCTTTGCTTCGGGAGCTGTATGGCTGCTAGTGGCGGCGGGGGTTAGCTTAAAGGCAACGATGCAAATTGACTTGTTAAGACTCCATGCTCTAAGCGAGTCCAGGATTTTTTCGGTGGGCCGGAGATGGAGCAGGATTTTGTGGCCGCTCGGGATTTTGCCATGTCCGCCTATGGGGAAATCATGTTCATCGACTTGGATGCGCTCGACGATGTAATCGCTAACGGCGGCAAGGTGAATTATGGCGTCCCAGTGTTTGCCGCTAAGCTGTGAGTGAAGGATATTGCGCAGGTTGTAATAGCTTTGATAGCTGTGTTCCGTTATTTCGGGCATCATAGGCGAAGTGGCGTTTTGGCTGCGAATCAGGGTTACACTGGCATCGCGGGAGGCAAAATAACTTGCCAGATGGGCACCGGTTTTACCGGTTGAGAAGTTTGATATCTTGCGAACCGAGTCGATGGATTCCTCGGTACCGCCGGAACTGATGATTATTTTCAAAATTCTTCACTTCCCATCAGGACAAAGACTTCTTCGGGTTCAAGCAATCGCCCGTAGCCGATAGTTCCACAGGCAAGATGTCCCTTGCCGCTCGGTAGTATCCTGCAGCCCCATTTTTCAAGTTCTTTTAAGGCTTTGATAATGGCGGGATGTTCGAGCATGTTGCTGTTCATTGCGGGCGATATCCACCAGGGTTTGCGGAAATTGTTGGCTAGAAAAAGAGCGCCTGTGAGGTTATCTGCGAGACCTGCACGAAGGCGTGCTATGCAATTAGCCGAGGCAGGGTAGATAAGTATTAGATGAGCCCAGTCGATTAGGCTTATGTGATGCAGCGCGCGACCGGGTTCGAACATGTCACTCAGCACGCTATTGCCGCTCAAACCCTCCAGTGTGGCATCGCCAATGAAATGCCGGCTTCCCTCGCTGCTGATACACTGAACATTCCAGTTGTTCTTTGTGGCAAGAGATGTCAGTGTGGCGGCTTTGAAGGCGGAGATGGATCCGCTACAGATTAGTATTAGATTTTTGGTTTTCCCAGATTTGTTCATTGTCGATTAATCTCACTTTGCCAAGCCGAACGGCACCAAGTATCCTCCCTTCTCGCTCTTCAATGTAGTCTACCTTGAAACCGGCCTTTTCCAAGGTGGTGGTTTTTGCCTCGGGCGTGGTTTTCTCGCTCAGAATCTGATGGAATTTGGCTGCACGCTTAAGCTCATCTTTGTCTAAAAGGATGTTTCTGGAACTCATGGCCAAGCCATCCTTCTCGCGGATTGTAGGGCAGGCGATTATTTCAGTGTCGAGGAAGAGGGCCTTGGCCATTCCCTGGATTAGCTTTAACTGCTGCCAGTCCTTCTCGCCGAAATAGGCCTTTTCAGGATGAACTATGTTCAATAATTTGAGAACCACTGTCAATACACCATCGAAGTGCCTGGGCCGGTATAAGCCTTCTAAAATCTTGCTTTCTTTGTTTTCGCTGACTTGATAGTTGTATTTATCGGGGTACATATCTTCGACTTCGGGAGTTAGTAGCACATCAACCTCGAATGCTTCTAACAGTGATATGTCGGTATCGAATTTTCGTGGATAGTTTTCAAAGTCGTTCGCGTCGTTGAATTGCGCTGGGTTGATGAAAATACTTGCGGCGACTATATCGTTTTCAGCTGCTGCCCGTCTTACCAGGCTTAGATGTCCGGCGTGCAAAGCTCCCATGGTTGGTATGAAGCCGACAGAGACGCCATCGAGCGTTCTGAAATGTTTGCGGGCGCTTTGGATGTTATTGAATATTTCCATTATTCGTAGCTTTCTTCTTCGAGGGGAAAAGCCTTTTTTATCACTTCTTCATGGTATCTGTTAAGGGCTTTCCTAATCAGCCTGGCGCCGTCGAGAAATTTTCGGACGAATTTGGGGGTGAATTGGGTGTTCAAGCCAAGCAAATCCTGTAAAACCAAAACCTGACCATCGGCACCGGCACCGGCGCCGATACCAATTACGGGAATTATCAATGCATCGCTAATGCGCTTTGCGAGTTCACTGGGAACTGCCTCGAGAACTATTGCAAAGCAGCCCGATTCTTCGAGTGCACGGGCGTCTTCATTGAGCTTTGCGGCGGCTGCTTCTCCTCTACCCTGAACCTTGTACCCGCCTAAGACATTGATAGACTGTGGAGTGAGTCCAATATGTCCCATAACTGGCACACCCGATTGGGTGATATGGGTGATTAGTTCGAAGTTGCCATCCGCGCCTTCAAGCTTCACCGCATTGGCGCCAGCACGTATAAGGGTGCCAATGTTTTTTACGGCTTCAGTCAGTCCCATTCGAACTGAAAGAAATGGCAAATCGCCAATTATAAGGGAATCAGGTGCACCGCGTCGCACTGCTGCAATATGTGTAACCATCATCGAAATATCGGCTGGAATTGTACTGCTGTAGCCGTGTGTAATCATGGCTGCCGAATCACCTACCAAGATGCAGTCCACATCGCTGTCGGCGATTATCCTCGCGCTCCATGCATCATAGGATGTTACTATTGATATGGGAAGACCGCTTGCTTTCCTCTTCTGGAAATCGATGATAGTCATTCTGGGTACCTGTCCTTTTCGGATCTGGTCCGCATTTAATTTTAGCCACTTCACAATGTCGCCTGTTGGCCAGGTAGCCGAATCAGTTCATACAGTAGCCAGATGATGTTAACGCCGATTCCGGGCCGAGGTCAATCGGTAGTTCAAAGAATGACTGGATTCTGCTCTCATATTTTTTGTTGAATCGTCGGGCTGAAGAGAAGCTGGATTTCCGGCGATTTTGCTTTGAGGCACCGTTGGATAAGGCTGGGCTTGGCATTAGCAATTATGAGGACTCCACTTCATGCACAAGGTGAGAACATCGACATTGCAACCACGGCTGGCACGCTCAAAGAGTTCGAACAGGGCACTCGGGATTTGATATCTCGTTTTGTAAACAAAATAACAAGTCAAAATATGCTATGTTGAGCAGAATATTCTCTTTTGACGAAAGCGAATCAGCCTTGATACTTAACTCTTTCCTCGCGAAAAATCATCAATGCCGCCATCATTCGTGCATAACCCGCAGTAGTTGCGGCCTGTAGAATTGCGTGTTCAATCTCATCGAGCGTGCAGGAAGCGGTCACGGCTTTTTCGATTTGAGTGCGAAGTGCATAATCGTACTGACTTGCAGCTGCGATTCCCAGTTTGATAAGTGCGCAGGTTTTCGAGTTCAGGGGTCCCACGTCGCTCCCAAGATGCTTGCCAAACGCCTCATAGGCCTTCCATGCTTCCGGGTACTTTTCCCTGAAGTACTTCCAATTCTCTTTGCGTGCTTCCATTTGGAATTCTCCTTAATTATCTCGATTCATCTGCTCGCACTGGAACTTGCGATACTCTGCGTTTGCACGAATAGTCTGCGAGTTCGCATTCGCCAGGGTGAGCTAGCTCATGCCGTTTCTGCGTAACCGGGCAATGGATGCTGAGTCATTCAATCAAATCTCTGAAGAATGCCATATCCCTGTCCATCACTTTGAAGAAGCTCTTGGAAATATTGTGGTTTTCTCCAGGATATTGATAAAAGGTGTAATCAACCTGAGCCTCATCAAGCTCTTCCCGGAAGCTGATACTCCACTCAAAAGGAACAGATTCATCTTGAGTTCCATGATGGATTAGAATCGGAATATCGATTGAATCGAAATAATTATTGGGGCTCAATAAACTATACTCTTCCGGTGCAAACAGGGCTTCGATTGATTTCAGATGCCTTTCAGCTTCTTGCGGATCCCTCTTTCGAAGGAAGTACAGGTTAGGAAATGGTTTGGTTACTGCGGCCCACAGAGTTGCACCTCTCAATGCCTTGCTGACGGTGAGAACACGTAGTCCAATTTCCCCTCCCATTGAATGGCCATAGAGAAAAATATTGTCCGTATCCGCATCCGGTATGCTATCAATTTGGTTTATCAGATTTAGGACATCAATTGAATAATTTATCGTAGCGGTAGGTCCACCACTGTTACCCTCCGAGCGGTCATGTCCTCGATAGTCTGGTTTAAGTACCAAGAAACCATTACTGGCATAGTATCGGGTTACGGCGCGGTAGTTATGCACAGTCGAATAGACACCAGGAGGGATATAACCATGTGCAACAATAATTACGGGCCATCCTTTCAGAGGGGCTTCACTGGCTGGCTTCTCTAACAAGCCATAGATAGTGTATCCATCGGAATCGTAGCTGAATTTCCAAGTCTCAAGCCCTTCATCCGTTGTGATTGCGTTTTGCAATTCAATTTCCCGCTCGGGGTAAACGCGTTTTCTAAGCCCCTCGATGCTTAGGGGATTGAGTTCTGCCTCGCTTTCAGCAACTTCCAGTTCCTCTGACGCCTGTTCCAGTTCCTCTGATGCTTGTTCCAGTCCCTCTGATGTCCGAAAGCCTGTTTGCTGTCTTTCTCGACTGCAACCGCCAAGGATTAAGACACACAAAAAACCACCTGTTATTGATACGCGCAAACAGAGAGCCACAGGCTCAATCACATCATAATCTCTACTTTACCTGTAACCTCGCTCGATTCGTCTTTCTTAAATGACTTCATCTGTGCGTCGGTTTTGAAATATACATTGCCTATCACCTTGGCGTCGACTAGCTCGAAGTCCATCGCTTCAACCACTACATCGCCAATGAAAGTACCGCTTTGAATGCGAGTATGCTTACTCCGTACAATCAGTTTGCTGGCTGTGAGTTTGAATCTGTTGGTAACATTGCGGTTCTCATCCTGGGTGTAAAGGGCTATTTTGCGATATGGTTTTCCTTGAAACTCTCCTTCAACAACGATATCATCCTTCACAGAAACATCATCCAGCAGCGCAACCATCCATGTTCCGTCGCTTTTTAGAGCCTTGATTAGTGCATCGCCATCTTTAACTATTGATGCTGTCGTAACCGAATCTGCATCTATCTCGGCTTTTTCGCCATTGGCGAACACTGAAAAGGGCAGGCTTAGCAACAATGCAAACAGGAATACTTTTTTCATCTCATCCTCCTTTTAACTGTATAGCTCGATATTAAACCTAGTGGGCAGTTATGTAAACCTACAAAGAAGAAATCAATCTCATTATAATCACCCACTAACACCGTCCCTCGCGCCTGATTTCGTCTGCCTAGGATTAATCTAGTTTATCGATAAATTTTTGATACTGCTCAGCGCTCATAAGTGAATCCAGTTCCTTCATATCGGATATCTGAACGCTGTATATAAAGGTACCAAGTGCGTCACTGTTGATACGTTCCGGCTCCTCTTCCAGTACTTCATTCACATTCGTGATAATTCCCGAAAGTGGAGAAATCAATCCCTGTGCCACCTTTACTGATTCGATACTCAGGATTTCGTTGCCTTTTGACACCTTTTCACCCAGTTCCGGCATTTCTACAAATACGATTTCACCCAAGGCAGCCTGGACATACTCACTTAGTCCAATGTATGCCACTCTGTCTATCACTTGGACCCATTCATGATTTTCAGTGTATAAGAGGTCTTCAGGGATATTCATAGCATCTTACTATAACCCAACACAGGTATACGGTAAAAGGTGGAACCGCATGGGATTTTCACGATTTTGACCTTATACCCTCAATCTGATGTCTGCCGATGCCTTTACTTGTCCGTTTCACTGGTTTATTGACATGATAACTTGATGATGTTTAGCTAAATCAGAATGGGGAGGATAAAATGAGCGAACGTAAAACCTGGGCGGAGCGGCAGAGTTCTACTTGGAAAACCAGGGTTGGTTTGGCCGAGATGCTCAAGGGCGGGGTAATTATGGATGTAGTTACTTCGGCACAGGCGAAAATTGCGGAGGAAGCCGGAGCGGCTGCGGTGATGGCCCTCGAAAGAGTGCCAGCCGATATTCGCGTTGCTGGGGGCGTATCTCGAATGTCAGACCCTCGAATGATAAAAGGAATTCAAGAAGCAGTAAGTATTCCCGTGATGGCGAAGTGTCGAATAGGTCATTTTATGGAAGCCCGAATTCTGGAATCACTGGGTGTGGATTTTATCGACGAAAGCGAAGTGCTCAGCCCAGCTGATGACCAGTACCATGTGAACAAGTACCTTTTCAAGGTACCATTTGTCTGTGGCTGCCGCAACCTTGGTGAGGCTTTGCGTCGTATTGGAGAGGGCGCGGCAATGATTCGCACAAAGGGTGAGGCTGGAACTGGGGATGTGGTAGAGGCAGTGCGACACATGCGAACTCTGATGGATGGTATTCGTATGCTGACTAAAATGCCTAAGGATCAATTGATGAGCGCAGCCAGGGATATGGGCGCGCCTTTCGACCTGGTGGAGGAAGTATCCATTTTGGGCCATCTGCCGGTTCCGAATTTTTCCGCCGGCGGCATTGCAACCCCGGCCGATGCGGCGTTGATGATGCATCTTGGTGCCGAATCGGTTTTTGTCGGCTCTGGGATTTTCAAATCTGGCAATCCGGCACGCCGCGCCAAGGCCATTGTTGAGGCAGTAAGCCACTACGACGATGCGAATAAACTGGCCGACATTTCTGAAAATCTTGGAGAGGCAATGGTGGGGATCAATTGTGGGGAACTTGGAGATAAGGAGAAATTAGCGAGCAGAGGCTGGTAGTTAATGAAACCCATTGGTGTGCTTGCTCTCCAAGGCGATTTCCTTAAGCATATTCAGGTTCTCGAAGAAGTGGGCGCGGAAACCGTCCAGGTAAGAGATGTGGAAAACCTAAGGAGCATTGGTGGTTTGATTATTCCAGGTGGAGAGAGCACGACTATTAGCAAGATGCTGAGGCGCTGGAACCTCATGGAACCCATCATTAAGCTTGTCAGAAGTGGACTACCTGTATTTGGTACCTGCGCTGGGCTCATACTTCTGGCTGATGAGTTAGTCAACTGGAACCACTTGCCCAGAATTGGCGGTTTAAATTTGATAGTGACCAGGAATGCTTACGGCAGGCAGATTGATAGCTTCGAAGCCCAACTTGAAATAGACATCTCGGGTGGTCCTACACTTTCTTCTTTTACAGGCGTTTTCATCAGGGCGCCGAGGATTGAGTCTAATGGGCTTGGTGCAGAAGTTGAGGTTTTAAGCTCCTTCGAGGGATTTCCGGTTTTAGTCAGACAAAAAACCATTTTAGCAGCATCATTTCATCCGGAATTAAGTGGCGATGTTCGTCTTCACAGTTGGTTCTTGGAATACATGGTGGAAAAGAGCAATTAGGGCAAGGCGGAATCCACCCTAGCCCTTTGTTTCCAAGTTGATTAGACAGAGAATTTGAGGCAGAAAAGAGGTTGCACTTTTATACCTGCCCTCAGATGGATGGCGCCGCCAACACGGCACAGTTTAACCACCCATAGGCAAGCTTCACCCGCCCATCATCCTTAAGATGCGATAACGCTTCAGTGTATATTCGGTTTCACCCCCCCTCATGCCGAAACAAATAAGTCTTCCCGTCTATCAAGTTTTGTTCCTTTCGCATCACCACAATCGCATCATCCGGTATGTCAGCCTCCGTCATACTGGTGCCTCTCACACGTACTGCGAAATACTCGTCCGGATGCCCTTGCAGGCGGGATAGGGAAACAGAAAGACTCTCACCTGTATCGGAACTTTCCAAAGGCTTTTCCACAGCCACACTCTCATACAGCGGTAGGCAATGCGAGGTCCATACTCCTATTCGGGTTCCGATACCTCATCCGGATGGGAGCTTCGATCCTTCTCCCTTTGCTCCTCCAGCTGGGACAAGGCAAAGCCTTCTACCTTAGTCCTGCGCCGGGTTCCAATCGGTTAATTGTATCGCACAAGGAGGAGCCTCGATTGTCTTTTCTCATCTTTTCTGATGCGTGGTAATTCTTATACAAATTGTACACGTCCGGAAGCGTCTCGCGGGCATTATCATCCGCCTGATGCTCTTCACTCTGCTGAGCATCACTCCGAAACATCTCACCCCCACCAGTTAAAAACCAATCAAGGCTTACCCTAGAGTTTAGATAGACCAAACAAAAACCCTTTTGATGGCTTCCTTAACACCACTTGCAAACTCATGAGATAACACCGCTTGATAAGCCTATTAATTTGGAAAATTCAAATTGATTCACGCCAGAAGCACTGATTAGGAGGTTAGTTCTTTCTGAAAACATCTAGTTTTTACCATTTTTTGATTTCTCAAATTTTCTCATTAGATAGTTGGAAAATTCAATTAAACTGTCTGTCAATGTGGTATCTTTTAGAACTGCTCCTTGATGCGAAGGCGGGGGGTATCGCTTTGAAAGTAGACGCTGGATTTGAGAAAACCTCTAAATCCTCTGGCGAATCGGGATGAAATAGGTTATAATAGTGTTTGAGATTATAATCAAACCTTTATAGAAGAAATTATGAATAGAATATCCACCAGTATCCTGGTTTTGGCTCTTATGAGCCTTTTGGTGTCCTGCGAGATTCCCGAGAACACCAGTACGGGATCCGACAGCACCGGTACGGAATCCGACGGCACCGGTACGGAATCCGACGGCACCGGTACGGAATCCGACGGCACCAGTACGGAATCCGACGGCACCAGCATGGCCTGGGTGGTAAGCACCTTTGCCGGCAGTGAAGCGGGCGGGTTTGCGGATGGCATCGGCACAGCGGCAAAGTTTAACCTCCCCACCGGAGTGGCTGTGGACTCATCCGGCAATGTCTATGTGGTAGATACTCACAATCACCGCATCCGGAAAATCACGCCGGCAGATAGAATAGAAAATAGAGTGGTAATCACCTTAGCCGGCAGCACGGCGCAGTTTTTCTACCCCTACGGAGTGGCTGTGGACTCATCCGGCAATGTCTATGTGGCAGATCTATACAACCACCGCATCCGGAAAATCACGCCGGCGGGGGTGGTAAGCACCCTTGCCGGCAGTGGCACAGCGGGACATGAGGATGGTACCGGCACTGCGGCAAAGTTTAACTACCCCTACGGAGTGGCTGTGGACTCATCCGGCAATATCTATGTGGCAGACTATGGCAACCACCGCATCCGGAAAATCACTTCGACGGGGATGGTAAGCACCCTTGCCGGCAGTGGCGATGCGGGTTCTGCGAATGGCACCGGCACAGCGACGGAGTTTAACGGCCCCATCGGAGTGGCTGTGGACTCATCCGGCAATGTCTATGTGGCAGATACTAACAATCACCGCATCCGGAAAATCACGCCGGCAGATAGAATAGAAGATAGAGTGGTAAGCATCTTTGCCGGCAGTGGCGCAGCAGGTTTTGCGGATGGCACCGGCACAGCGGCAAAGTTTAACCTCCCCACCGGAGTGGCTGTGGACTCATCCGGCAATGTCTATGTGGCAGATGCTGACAACAACCGCATCCGGAAAATCACGCCGGCAGATAGAATAGAAGATAGAACGGTAAGCACCCTTGCCGGCAGTGACACAAAGGGTTTTGCGGATGGCACCGGCACAGCGGCGGAGTTTAACTACCCCCGCGGAGTGGCTGTGGACTCATCCGGCAATGTCTATGTGGCAGATGCACACAACCACCGCATCCGGAAGTTAGAATACAAAGTGCCCTAGGCAGTGATGCGCGGAGTTTTGCGAATGGCGCCGGCACAGCGGTGGAGTTTAACTACCCCCGCGGAGTGGCTGTGGACTCATCCGGCAATGTCTATGTGACAGATACATAGCCGCCGCATCCGGAAAATCACGCCGGCAGATAGAATAGAAGGTAGAGTGGTAAGCATCTTTGCCGGCAGTGGCGCAGCAGGTTTTGCGGATGGCACCGGCACAGCGGTGGAGTTTAATTACCCCCGCGGAGTGGCTGTGGACTCATCCGGCAATGTCTATGTGGCAGATAAAAAGAACAACCGCATCCGTAAGATAGAGTACAAGGTGCCCTGGGCACTGGCGTGATAACGAGGCTCCTAATGTTAAATGTGATATCTTTTAGAACTGCCCCTTGATGCGAAGGCGGGGGGTATTGCTTTGAAAGTAGACGCTGGATTTGAGAAAACCTCTAAATCCTCTGGCGAATCGGGATGAAATAGGTTATAATAGTGTTTTAGATTATAATCAACCCTTTATAGGAAAAATTATGAATAGAATATCCACCAGTATCCTGGTTTTGGCTCTTATGAGCCTTTTGGTGTCCTGCAAGGTTCCCGAGAACACCAGAACGGAATCCGACAACACCGGTACGGAATCCGACGACACCGGTACGGAATCCGACAACACCGGTACGGAATCCGACGGCACCAGCATGGCCTGGGTGGTAAGCACCTTTGCCGGCAGTGGCACGTTAGGTCATAGGGATGGCACCGGCACAGAAGCGCAGTTTAACCTCCCCGCTGGAGTGGCTGTGGACTCATCCGACAATGTCTATGTGGTAGAAAGTGGCAACCACCGCATCCGGAAAATCACGCCGGCAGACAGAATAGAAGATAGAACGGTAAGCACCTTTGCCGGCAGTGGCACGTTAGGTCATAGGGATGGCACCGGCACAGAAGCACGCTTTAACTACCCCTACGGAGTGGCTGTGGACTCATCCGGCAATGTCTATGTGGCAGATTTTAACAACCACCGCATCCGGAAAATCACGTCGGCGGGGGTGGTAAGCACCCTTGCCGGCAGTGGCGATACGGGTTTTGCGAATGGCACCGGCACAGCGGCAAAGTTTAACCGCCCCTACAGTGTGGCTGTGGACTCATCCGGCAATGTCTATGTGGCAGATTATCTCAATCACCGCATCCGGAAAATCACGTCGGCGGGGGTGGTAAGCACCTTTGCCGGCAGTGGCACGTTAGGTCATAGGGATGGCACCGGCACAGAAGCGCAGTTTAACCTCCCCACCGGAGTGGCTGTGGACTCATCCGGCAATGTCTATGTGGCAGATATTGCCAACCACCGCATCCGGAAAATCACGTCGGCAGATAGAATAGAAGATAGAACGGTAAGCACTCTTGCCGGCAGTGGCACGTTAGGTCATAGGGATGGCACCGGCACAGCGGCGCAGTTCAATAACCCCTCCGGAGTGGGTGTGGACTCATCCGGCAATATCTATGTGGCAGATCGAAACAACCACCGCATCCGGAAAATCACGTCGGCGGGGGTGGTAAGCACTCTTGCCGGCAGTGGCGATGCGGATTTTGCGGATGGCACCGGCACAGCAGCGCAGTTTAACTTCCCCCGCGGAGTGGGTGTGGACTCATCCGGCAATGTCTATGTGGCAGATAAAAAGAACAACCGCATCCGTAAGATAGAGTACAAAGTGCCCTAAGCAGCGGCACCGGGTCTATGGATAGCGCAGCGGTACAGAAGCACAGTTTAACGGCCCGTCGCCGTGGCTGTGGACTCATCCGGCAATATCTATGTGGCAGATACACATACAACAACCGCATCCGGAAGATAGAGTACAAGGTGCCCTAAGCAGCGGTACTGGGTCATATGGATAGGCACCGGCGACACAGCACAGTTTAGAGGCCCCCGCGGAATGGCTGTGGACTCATCCGGCAATGTCTATGTGGCAGATATTGACAACAATCGCATCCGGAAGATCACGTCGGGGGGGTGGCAAGCACCATAGCTGGCACTGGCACAAGGGGTTTTGCAGATGGCGCCGGCACAGAAGCAAAATTCAATAACCCCGTCGACGTGGCTGTGGATTCATCTGGCAATGTCTATGTGGCAGATACATACAACCACCGCATCCGTAAGACAGAGTACAAGGTGCCCTGGGCAGTGGTACTGGGTCATATGATGGATAGGCACCGGCGACAGAGCAGAGTTTAGAAGCCCCTACGGAGTGGCTGTGGACTCATCCGGCAATGTCTATGTGGCAGATGAAAGCATCAACCGCATCCGGAAGTAGAGTACAAGGTGCCCTGGGCACTGGCGTGATAACGAGGCTCCTCATGTCAATGTGGTATCTCTTAGAACTGCCTCTTGATGCGAAGACCGGGGGAGGGTTATCGCTTTGAAAGTAGACGCTGAATTTGAGAAAACTTCTGAAGTTTTCGGTGAATTGAGTGATAGTATCAAGTAAGTTGTTTCAAACTGTAGTCAACCTAGTAGATTAGTGAGGAATTATGAATAGGATATCCAGTATCCCGTTTTTGGCTCTTATGAGCCTTTTGGCATCTTGCAAGGTTTCCGAGAGCATGGCCTGGGTGGTAAGCACCTTTGCCGGCAGTGACGTGGAGGGTTTTGCGAATGGAGCCGCTAACACGGCGCAGTTTAACTACCCCCGCGGAGTGGCTGTTGACTCATCCGGCAATGTCTATGTGGCAGATACACGCAACCACCGCATCCGGAAGATTACGCCGGGGGGGGGGTGGTAAGCACCTTTGCCGGCAGTGACGCGCGGGGTTTTGCGAATGGTACCGGCACAGAAGCACAGTTTAACCACCCCTTCGGCGTGGCTGTGGATTCATCCGGCAATGTCTATGTGGCGGATACTGAGAACAGCCGCATCCGGAAGATCACGCCGGAGGGGTTGGTAAGCACATTTGCCGGCAGTGACGCGCGGGGTTTTGCGAATGGCGCCGGCACAGAAGCACAGTTTAACTATCCCCACGGAGTGACTGTGGATTCATCCGGCAATGTCTATGTGGCAGATACTGGCAACAGTCGCATCCGGAAAATCACGCCGGGAGATAGAATAGAAGATAGAATGGTAAGCACCATAGCCGGCAGTGACGCGCGGGGTTTTGAGAATGGCATCGGCACAGAAGCACAGTTTAACTACCTCACCGGAGTGGCTGTGGACTCATCCGGCAATGTCTATGTGGCAGATCTATTCAACTTCCGTATCCGGAAGGTCACGCCGGCAGATAGAATAGAGGATAGAATGGTAAGCACTATAGCCGGCACTGACACAGCGGGTTTTGCAAATGGCACCGGCACAGAAGCACAGTTTAACGACCCCACCGGCGTGGCTGCAGACTCATCCGGCAATATTTATGTGGCAGATTATGTCAACCACCGTATCCGGAAGATCACGCCGGGGGAGGTGGTAAGCACCATAGCCGGCCGCAGGTCAGGTTATAAGGATGCAGCCGGCACCACGGCGCAGTTTAAAAACCCCACCGGAGTGGCTGTGGACTCATCCGGCAATGTCTATGTGGCTGATACTGGCAACCAACGCATCCGGAAGATAGAGTACAAGGTGCCCTAGGCAGTGATGAGCGGGGTTTTGCGAATAGCACTGGAGCACGGCGCAGTTTAAAAACCCCACCGGAGTGGCTGTGGACTCATCCGGCAATGTCTATATGGCAGATGGTAACAACCACTGTATCCGGAAGATCACTCCAGCGGGGGTGGTAAGCACTATAGCCGGCAGTGGCACAAAGGGTTTTGCGGATGGCTCCGGCGCAGAAGCACAGTTTGACCACCCTCACGGCGTGGCTGT